>Ga0307515_10000182_pt1 | contig 154288 bp, 147 predicted proteins | sample 17_EM_MG_FD_194513 | JGI IMG/M metagenome (GOLD analysis project Ga0307515, IMG submission 194513) | Populus trichocarpa ectomycorrhiza microbial communities from riparian zone in the Pacific Northwest, United States - 17_EM | ecosystem: Host-associated > Plants > Roots > Unclassified... | reverse complement strand
CCCCCGGAACCCCGACACGACCGCCCCACGCCAACCCCGACCGTCCAAAAACGACTTCCGACACCCAACTTTCGCCGCAAATCCGATCACCCCGAGTGATCGCTACGTTGCGCGGAATGGCTCATTGTGTTGCTCCTCAGACAAGGTCGAAGAAGAAGTCCTGATTGGCGTGGCCGAAAGTGTTCCACTGGACGAGCTTGGCGCCGTTCTTCGCCTTGCCGCCGGCGACGTTGATGAAGCCGCTGGTGGCGACGTTCTTGAGCTCGTAGTGGTTGGCGTGCGGCACGAACCGCCACTTGTTGTTCAGCGCATTGGTGCACTTGTACTGAATGATCTTGGCGCCGTTCTTGGATGCTCGTCCGGCGACATTGAGGCACTTCTTGCTGGACGAATTCTTGATGAAGTACGTGTCCCAGTGGCCGAAGGTGCCCGCGAAAGTGACCTTCCACTTCACGTTGGCCTGGTTCTTGCAGGTCCAGATGTCGGCCTGCTTGTAGTTCGTCTTCGACCAGCCCGGAATCTCCGCGCATTTGCTCCACTTGAGCCGCATCCGGATGTAGTAGTCGCGGCCCAGTTCCACCGGCGGCGTCTCGGTCGGCCCGGCGGCGGTGACCTGGTGCCGGCTGTCGTCCGGCACCACTGTGGTCGGTCCGGAGGCCGGCGGGATCGTCCGTACCGGTGCGGCTTGGCCGGCGGTTGCGTCGACCGTGAGCGTGAGCAGGCTCGCGGTCGCCAGTGTGGCGATGGAGGCGAGGATTCGTCGCATCAAATCGTGTCCCTTCGAGAGGGGGCGAGTGCCTGGCCTCCTTCGTACCGGCCGGCGAGTTGTCCAGCAGCAGTAGCGTTCGCTTGACATCAACCGTGATCAACGGCGAGGGGAGCCCCGCGGTGGGCAGGCCGGAGCGAAAGCTGAATCCCGAGGACGGTCCCGTCGCGAGGTTCGCCCTGGACCTGCGGCGATTGCGGGAAAAGGCCGGGCAGCCGAGCTATCGGCGGATGGCGGCGCGGGCCCACTATTCGCAGACGGCACTGTCCGAGGCGGCCGGCGGAGACAAGGTGCCCTCCCTTCCGGTCACGCTCGGCTTCGTCGAGGCGTGCGACGGCGATCGCGTGGAGTGGGAGGAGCGGTGGCGCGCGACCACCGAGGAACTCACCATCGCGCAGGCCGACGCGGCGCCTCCCGAGCCGTACGTGGGATTGCTGCCTTTCCAGCCGCAGGACGCCGATCGGTTCTGTGGCCGGGAACAGCTCGTGGAGGATCTGGTCGCCCTGGTGGCGCGTTGCGCCGTGGTGGTGGTAATCGGTCCGTCCGGCAGCGGCAAGTCCTCATTGGTTCGCGCGGGCCTGCTGGCAGCCGCGGCCCGCGGTGCCATGCCCGATGGCCGAAACTGGCAGACCATTCTGCTGACACCCACCGGCGAACCGCTGGAAGCGCTCGCCGGAAACGTGGCGGGAGCCTTCGGCCAGGACGCTGCGCGGTTGCGAGAAGAATTGGGCACCGGCGGCCCGGGCGCCTTGGACATCGCGGTACGACAAGGCATGTCGACCGGGCCACATACGCACGCGCTGCTCGTGGTGGACCAGTTCGAGGAATTGTTCACCCTGTGCCCCGATCCGGCGGTACGGGATCGATTCGTCGACGTGCTGCTGGACGCGGCGCACGGGCAGGATCGGCGTACCCATGTGGTCCTCGGGGTTCGCGCGGACTTCTATGGACGATGCCTGGAGTATCCGCGTCTCGTCTCCGCGCTGCGGGCGTCCGGGCAGTTTCCGGTCGGCGTGATGAGCGAGGCGGAGCTGCGACGGGCGATCGTGGAGCCGGCGGTTCGTAGCGGACTGGCGGTGGAGCCCGAGCTGGTCGCGACCCTCATCGCGGAGGTGGCCGGCAAGCCCGGCGCCCTGCCGCTGGTGTCGCACACGCTGCGGGAAACCTGGCAACGGCGCAGCGGCCAGTGCCTCACCACGGCTGACTATCGGATGGCCGGCGGCGTGCACGGCGCGCTGGCGCAGACCGCCGAGCAACTCTACGAGCGGCTCGCCCCGGCCGAGCGGGAGGCCATCCGCCGGATCCTGCTGCGGCTGACGGCGCTGGGCGAGGGCACCGAGGACACCCGGCGGCGGGCCGGCCGGGCGGAGCTGGACGCCCTCGACGGGTCCGGGGAGACCGGCGAGGTCCTCCAGCGGCTCGCGCGGGCGCGGTTGGTGGTGCTCGACGGCGACACCGCGGAGCTGGCCCACGAGGCATTGATCAAGGCGTGGCCCCGGCTGCACCGTTGGCTCAGCGACGACCGGGAGAGCCTGCGGCTGCACCGCGAACTGACCACCGCCGCCCTGTCCTGGCAGGCATTGGACCGCGACGCGAGCACGCTGTACCGGGGAGCGCGCCTGGGTGTCGTGCGCGGCTGGGCGGCCGAGCACGATGCCGACTTCACCCCCGTCGAGCGCGAGTTCGTCGCCGCGAGCGTCGACCTCGCGCACGCCGAACGGGCCGCGACACAACGGCGGCACCGCCAGTTGCGGGCGTTGACCGCCGCGCTGTCCGTCCTCCTGCTCCTGTCGACCGCCACCGGCGTGCTGGCCTGGCGGCAGCGACAGGACGCCCGGGCGCAGCAGCGGCAGGCCCGGTCACAACAGCTCGCGACGCAGGCGCTGGCCGTCGCCCCGACGAGGCTCGACGATGCCGCGGCGCTGGCCGATGAGGCATATCGCCTGTCTCCGACCGAGACGGCTCGCAGCGCGGTGCTCAGCATCGCCGGGCATCAGCTCTACAGCAGACGGTTCGCGGGCCACGCCGGCAGTGCCACGGCGGTGACGTTCAGCCCCGACGGCCGCCTGCTCGCCAGCGGCGGCTGGGACCGAACCGTCATGCTGTGGGACACCACCACCGGCGCGCGGGTGGCCGCGCTCACCGGACACCGCAAGCCGGTCCAGGCGGTGACCTTCAGCCCGGACGGCAGGCTGCTGGCCTCGGGCAGCGCCGACGGCACCATCATCATCTGGGATGTGGCCCAGCGTGCCCAGCTACGCACCCTGACCGGTCTTCGCACGCCGGTCGATGGGGTGGCATTCAGCAATGACGGCCGCCGGCTGCTGTCCGTACACAACGCCACCGCCTTCGACGTCGAAACGGTCATCTGGAACCTCGCTGACGATCGCCTCCTGGTTCGGCAGAATCTGTACGACAAGGACGGACCTCGCCTGCCCGCCGGCTATGGGGCAGTCCAGATCAAGGCGGTGTCCCCGACCGAGCAACCCATGTTGTCGCTCATGACCATTGATGGTTCATCGGCCATTCCGGTGGACGAAACCGACGATCGCGGCGCCCCCCTGGAGGAGGCATCGGCATTCGCGCTCAGCCGCGACGGGCGCTGGCTGGCCAGCGCGGAGGGCGGGGTCATCGACGTCACAGAAGCGCACGACTACCTGGCGGAGGGCACCCTTCTCGACGGGCGCAGCGCCGGGATCCGGGCCATGGCGTTCGCCCCGGACGGCCGCACGCTCCTGTCCGGCGAAGGCAATGGGGCGGTCATGCTGTGGGACGTCGCCCGGGGCGCGCGGATCGGCACCTTCACCGGGCACGTCGGCGGCGTCACCGACGTCGCGGTCAGCCCGGACAACCAGCGCTACGCGGCCTCCGGCGAGGACGGCACCGTGCTGCTCTGGGATCGTGCGCGCGGCCCCCTCTCCGGCCATACCGCCGGCGTTCGCGACGTGGCGGTCAGCCCGGACGGACTACTGCTCGCCAGCGGCAGCGCGGACTCGACAGTCGCCCTGTGGGACACCGTCACGCGCCGACCCCGGCGGATCCTGTCCGGCGACGAAGGCGTTGCCGCTCCCGTCGCCGGCGTCGCCTTCAGCCCGGACGGCAGGTTGCTGGCCGCGGGCAGCGGCCGTCAGGTCCGGCTGTGGGATCCGGCCACCGGAGCGCTGGTCGCGACCCTCGCCGGGCACACCGACGCGGTCGCTGGCGTGGCGTTCAGCCCGGACGGGCGGCTGCTGGCCAGCGGCAGCAACGACGGTACGGCGGCGCTGTGGGATCCGGTGCTGCGAAAGCGCGTCGCCGTCATCAAGCCGGGTGGGGTCGTGCACACGGTGACGTTCAGCCCGGACGGGCGGCTGCTGGCCGTCGCGGGCGACGATCGGAGCGTGTCCCTCGTCGACGTCGGCTCCGGCACCACGGTGGCGAAGCTGCCGGACCAGCAGGCCGACATCATCCGGGTGGCCTTCAGCCCAGACGGCCGGCTGCTCGCCACGGCCGGCGGAGACGGCCGAGTCATCATCTGGGACGTGGGCCGCCGCGCGCTCACCGCCACTCTGAGCGGGCACTCCGCCGCCACGATGGCGTTGGCCTTCAGCCCGGACGGGGAGTTTCTCGCCTCCGCCGGGCTGGATCGCACGGTGGTCATCTGGCGGGTCGCGGAGTGGGCTCGCTGGGCGACGCTCACCGGACACGCCGATGGCATCACGAGCCTGGCCTACAGCCCGGACGGGTCCACCCTCACCTCGGCCAGCTTCGACCACACCATCATCCCGTGGCCGGTCCGGCCGCAGACCGCCGTCGACAGCGTACGAGCCCTCATCGATTGATCCGCCGGGCCGGGGGGTGACGGTCAAGAGTCGATATCTGACATCGATGAGCATGGACATCCCGGCGGGCGTGGACCACGATGCTGGGGTATGACGGATCAGCGCGAAAAGCCCCTCTCGTCGCGGCGCGCGTTCCTGTCGGCCTCCGCGGCCGTCGCGGCGACACCGGTCCTCGGCCCGCGGGCGGCCCATGCCGCCGGCTCCGGCCTGCGCCGACAGGCGCCCGACAAGGCGCTGCGGGCGCTGCTGCGGGAGATCGACCCGAACCGGATCGGCGCCATCGTCACCCGGCTCGCCGCGTTCGGCACCCGGCACACGCTCTCCACCCAGGACGACCCGGCGCGCGGCATCGGCGCGGCCCGGGACTGGATCTTCGAGCAGCTCACCACGTACGCGGCGGCCTCAGGCGGCCGGATGACCGTCGAGCTGCAGTCGTTCATCCAGCCGGTGTCCCCGCGGGTGCCCACGCCGACCCGGATCACCAACGTGGTGGCCACGCTGCGCGGCGACACCGATCCCGGCCGGGTGTACGTGGTGACCGGCCACTACGACTCGCGGGCCTCCGACGTGATGGACGCGACCAGCGACGCGCCCGGCGCCGACGACGACGCGTCGGGCGTGGCGGCGATCATGGAACTGGCCCGGGTGATGGCCACCCGGCACACCGAGGCCACCCTCGTCTTCGCCGCCGTCGCGGGCGAGGAGCAGGGCCTGTACGGCTCCGACCACATGGCCCAGCAGTACAAGAACGCGGGCGCCGACGTGCAGGCCATGTTCAGCAACGACATCGTCGGCACCGGCGACGCCCACGACGGGACGGCCTCGGACCCGCGCACGGTGCGACTGTTCGTCGAGGGCGTGCCGACCGCGGAGACCGCCGCAGAGGCGAACGTCCGCCGGTCGGTCGGCGGCGAGAACGACGGCCCCTCGCGCCAGCTCGGCCGCTTCGTCCACGACGTCGCGGACAACTCACAGACCGGGATGAAGGTGCGGGTCGTCTGGCGCCGCGACCGCTACCTGCGCGGCAGCGACCACATCTCGTTCCTGCTGCGCGGCTACCCGGCGGCCCGCCTCACCGAGCCCCGGGAGAACTTCGCGCACGAGCACCAGAACGTCCGCGTCGAAAACGGCGTCCAGTACGGCGACCTGGTCGAGTTCTGCGACTTCAAGTACATCGCGCGGGTGGCCCGGGTGAACGCGGCGGCCCTGTGGTCGCTGGCGCAGGCGCCGGGCACGCCGAAGGGCGTGGTGATCGACACGACCCGGCTGACCAACGACACGACCCTGCGCTGGCAGCGCGGCACGGCCCCCGGCCTGTCCGGCTACGAGGTGGTGTGGCGCGAGACGACAGCCCCGGACTGGACGAACGTGCTGTCGGTCGGCGACGTGACCACGGTGACGATCGACCTGTCGAAGGACAACGTCTTCTTCGGGGTACGGGCCGTGGGCCGCGACGGTCACCGCAGCCCGGTGGCGGCCCCGCTGCCGTCGAGCTGAGTCACACCGCCCGAGCTGTCACCCACGCGCCGTCCGGGGTCAGGTAGCGCTCCACGACGAGCCCGGCCTCGGCCAGCGCGCCGGTGAACTGCGCCGGGCTCAGCGGCCGGGACAGGTAGGTCTGGGTCCAGCGGGCGTCCGGGAAGACGTACTCGAAAAGCATGGACCGGACGCCATCGCCGACGTCGGTCGAGGCCGTGACGCGCGCCACGCCGTCGAGCAGCGGCCTTTCCCGGGGTACGGCGTCATGCCAGCCGGCGCCCTCCCGCTGGATCAGCACGATGCCGCCCGCAGCCACGTGTTGCCGGCAGGTGCGCAGCAGCCCTTGCCGGACAGCGGGGTCGCCGGCGTGCACCAGGAACGAGCCGAGCAGCACCACATCGAAGGTCTCGGCCAGCTCCAGGATCTCGATCGGGCTGTGCACCGTACGGGCGCCCGTCACGTGCGCGAGCATCGCCGCCGACTCGTCGACGGCGGTCACCGCGTATCCCCGCGCGGCCAGCGCCCTGGTCACCCGGCCGACGCCGCAGCCCAGTTCCAGCAGGGTCGCGGGCGGCGGCGCGGCGGCCGCGATCACGTCCGGCTCGTTATCCACAGGCAGTCGCAGATAGAAGTCCACGGCGCAGCCGTCCGGCGTAATGTCCCCAGGGCCGGAGCCGTCGTAGCCGGGCCGGCGTGCGGTTTTCATGCCCCAAGACTGTTCATGCCCCAAGACTAGGAGAAGCACGTGACCTACGGCTATCTGGCCACCATGCGCACGAAGGAGGGCCACCGCGACGACGTGGTGCAGATCCTGCTCAGCGGCCTGGACGGCCTGCGGCAGGTGGGCTGTCGGCTCTACGTGGTGGGCGTGTCCGAGACCGATCCGGAGCTGATCTGGGTCAACGAGGTCTGGGAGAGCAAGGAAGACCACGACGCCTCCCTGCTGCTCCCCGAGACCAAGGCGGCGATCGCGCGCGCGATGCCGATGCTGACCGGCGAGTTCACCGGTCAGGAGCTCACCGTCGCCGGCGGGCTGATGTGAGCGGCTTTCCCACCGGCACGCCCGACGAGCTCGAGCTCTTTCTGCGCTGGCTGGCGTTCCTGCGCGGGGCGGTGCTGCACAAGGCGAGCGGCGTCACCGACGAGCAGTCCCGCTGGCGGCCCGACGGCAAGCTGCTGCCGCTGCTCGGGCTGGTCAACCACCTCACCCATGTCGAGTGGCGCTGGATCGACGGCGCGATGCTGGGCCGGCCGACGGACAAAGACGAGGCCGAATACTTCCCCGGCCCGGAGCTGACCATCGAGGCGGCCCGCGCGGCCTACCGCGAGCGCGCCGAGGCCACCGACGCCGCGGTCCGAGAGCTGCACGACCTGAGCAGGCGGTCACGCTTGGACGACGGCACGGATCTCCGCTTCGTGCTGATCCACCTGATCAACGAGACCGCCCGGCACGCGGGTCACGCCGACGCGGTCCGTGAGCTGCTCGACGGCACGACGGGAGAGTGACGTGCCGATCTCCGGCAGCGCCCTGGTCACCGGCGCCTCACGAGGGCTGGGCGCCCAGATCGCCCGGCGGCTGGCGGCCGACGGCTGGCCGGTCGCGGTGAACTACCGCTCCGACCGCCCGGGGGCGGAGCGGGTGGTGGCCGACATCGTCGCGGCCGGTGGCCGGGCTGCCGCGTTCGGGGCGGACGTCACCGAGGAGGCCGAGGTCACGGCGCTGGCGTCCGCGGTCGCCGCCGAGCTGGGCCCGGTGCAGGTGGTGGTGGCCAACGCGACCGGGCCGCAGCCGCTCGCCCCGGCCGCCGAGGTCTCCTGGCAGGCCCACCTGGACCAGCTGGTCTTCTTCGTGAAGAGCCCGACCCTGCTGCTGCAAGCGACCCTGCCGGGCATGCGCGAGCTGGGCACGGGCCGCTTCATCCACATCGGCTCGGACTCCTTCGAGCGGGCGCTGCCCGGCGCCTCGGCCTACAACGCGGCCAAGGGCGCCCAGCTCGGCCTGGCCCGCACCTGGGCGAGGGAGCTGGGCACGCACGGCATCACGGTCAATGTGGTGGCGCCGGGCTGGATCCCGGTGCAACGCCACGGCGTGGTGACGGCGGAGGACAGCGCGGGCTACGTGCGCGACGTGCCGCTGGGCCGGCTCGGTAGGCCGGAGGACGTCGCGGACGTGGTGGCCTTCGTGGCGAGCGACGCGGCCCGTTTCATGACCGGCGAACGCCTGACGGTCAACGGCGGCCACACCATCGACTAAGCCCCGCCACAAGGGTGGCCATCAGGACCGGTTGCCATCAGGACCGGTCGCCATCAGGACCGGTCGCCATCAGGACCGGGTGCCTTCAGGAACGGGTGCCTTCAGGAACGGTTGCCGGAGAGGGAGATCTTCAGGTGGTCTCCCTGCTGGGTCAGCAAGAGGCAAGCGGAAGTGCGATCCAGGAGCCAGCCGGCCGGGCGGCAGGCCGTCGTCCACCCGCGGGTCCGCGCGTGCCGTTCCACTTCTGCCTGGAGGTCGTCGCCGGATTGACCGGGGCGGCCGGCGACGGTGATGGTCCGCGTGCAACTGCCGGAGCCGCAGTCGCCGTCGCCAGCTGGTTCGACCGTGGCGTTCAGGCCGGCGGGCAAGGGCTGCACAGCGTCGGCAGGCGGGAAGAACGGCCCCGGCCTGAGCAGGGCGCCATAGCCGCACAGCACGGCGAGCAGCACCACCACGAAGAGCATTCGCAGCCACGAGATCCTCGGCGGCGGACGCTGGTGGCGAAGCCGGCGCCGCTCCACGCCCGAGGCCACCGCGACGACCGTCACCGTCACCACCAGGGCGGCCAGGATGATCTCGAAGATGCCCCGCGGGAAGGCCTCGGCCAGCAGTGCCGCCGCCACCGTGCAGGACGCCAGGCCGACGGCGACCAGCCACCGCAGGCGCCGCATGCGGGCCATCGGCAACCAGACCAGCAGGAACGGTCCGATCAGGAGCGTGGGCAACATGCGACGATCATGCCGAACACAAACAACCTCGCGGCCCGGTCACGCGGCCCGCCGGCCGCGCGCCAGTAGGGTCACTCGGCATGAAGCTGCGTGAGGACGAGGTACGGGTGCCGGCGTCCGGATACGAGATCCGCTCGGTGGTCATCAGCCCGGCCGGCGACGGCCCCTGGCCCGGCCTGCTGCTGTACACCGACATCTTCCAGCTGACCGAGTCGACGCTGCGCACGGCCCGGCGCCTGGCCTCGGCCGGATTCGTCGTCTGCGCACCGGAGATCTATCCCCGCACCGAGCTGGCCGGGGTCGCCCTGGAGTTCGACGACGCGGGTAAGCAGGCCGGCCTGTCGGGTGCGGCCGCCACCACGACGGCCCAGTTCGACGAGGACCGGGTCGCGGTGCTGGACTTCCTGGCGCAGCGGGCCGACGTCACCACACTGTTCGCGACGGGCTTCTGCATCGGCGGCCACCTCGCCTTCCGGGCCGCCCTCGACCCACGGGTAGCGGCGACCGTGTGCTTCTACCCGACCGGGCTGCACAACGGCGCGCTGGGCGCCGACGCCGACGCGGGATCGCTGGCCCGCGCCGCCGACATCCACGGCCGGCTGATGATCGTCTTCGGCTCCCAGGACCCGCACGTGCCGGCCGACGCGCGGCTGGAGATCCTGTCCGCTCTCTACGCCGCCAGCCTGACGGACCTCGAGCTCCACGTCTACGCCGGCGGCGAGCACGCGTTCATGCGCGACATCGGCGCCCGGCACGACCCGATCCTCACCGACCTGGCGCTGACCGAGGCGGTCTCCTTCCTCACCAACCGGTAAGGAGTCGACTGCTCTGCAATATCTCGCCGCCACGAACGACGCATTCAATCCCCAAACCCGACGGCGCCCCCTCGCGCGAGGGCGAGGGGGCGAGGGCAAGGACTGGGGCTCGGGCAAGGACTGGGGCTCGGGCAAGGACTGGGGCTCGGGCAAGGACTGGGGCTCGGGCAAGGACGGGGGCTCGGGCTCGGGCGAAGGCTCGGGCTCGGGCGAAGGCTCGGGCTCGGGCTGCTGACGGTGCCGCAAGCAACCGCGGACGTTGGACCTTGGTGCGCAGCGGTCTGCTCGGCACCCCCGCGCATCAAGGTCGCGGAGCCTGGCGGCGATATGGGGCGTTATGCGAGGTTAAAGTCCGGGGTGTGGGACGGGATGCCCAGGATGTGGCGGAGATGCCCGGTGGGCGGGATCGGGGTCCATCAGCTGGGCTGCCACCAACAGCCGGGGCGGGCAAGTGGTGGAGCTGGCGGGAAGTAGCTCCGAGGAGTCGCCGGGACCGGTAGTGGGGCATGACAGCGGGCGACCGCTGCAAGATCCTCGACGAGGGTTTCACCGGGGGCCAGGAGAGCCAGGCAGGCGGTGGGCCCGGGTCGGTCGCCGGCCCAGGGGCGATTGTGGTGCGGGTGGGTGCGGAACCGACCACGCCACCACAAGATCCGGCCGCGGTCCCGCGAGGTGGAGCGCGCTAGACCCTAGACCGCTTAGGCGCATAGCGCGCTGGCCGAATCGCCCTCCCTGATATCCGTCAGGTAGGCGGCCGGCACTGCCGGATTCGAGCCGATCGCGGAGCCAAGGCGGCCTTCGACGGACCGGCGGATTCTCGGGCGGCATCGCGCTGATTCATGATCCGATCCACCGTGACGACCCGGATCGACTCCACCACGTAGGCGCGAAGGAAACTCGGGGTCCTTGAGGTCTTCGGCAAGGTCGCCCCAGAAGGCGGCTCCATGCTTCCTACATCCCGCTCCAGCGGTAGATCTGGCCGTCCCGCAGCTCGTAGGAGGACGGCGGCTTGGGCGCCGGTGCTGCCGCGAGCCGAGCCAGCACCTTCACCCGCCCACGGATCTCGATCCGCGGCTCGCTCCAGTGCAGGTACGGATGCAGCAGCGCCTTCAACGCCGGCTGATCCCCACGCTCGACGGCCGACAGCACCTCACGGACGATCCGATCCACCCACCCATCCTGGACCCGATCAGTAATAACAGGAACGGACCCGATCAGCAAAAACAGGAACGGACCCGATCAGCGGAAACAGGAACGGCCGGGACCTCCCGCAGGAGATCCCGGCCGCTTCCGACCAGCTCAGGCGCCGCGCAGCGTGGCTCCCACCCGCGACGACGCCAGCGACACCGCCGCGTCCCGGGCCGCCACGGCCTCCTCGACCGTCAGCGTCCGGTCCGGGGCCCGGAATGCCAGCTTGTACGCCAGGCTCTTCAGCCCCGCGCCGACCTGCTCCGAGGCGTACACGTCGAAGAGCCGGAGCGACTCCAGCAGCGGGCCCGCTCCCTCGGCCAGCGCCGTCTCGACCTCGGCCGCCGGCACCGATTCGGCCACCACCAGCGCCACGTCGATCAGCGCCGGCGGGAACGTGGAGATTCGCACGGCCTGGGTCACCGGCGCCGCCGGGATCGCGTCCAGGTCCAGCTCCATCGCGCACGTGCGCTTCGGCAGTTCCAGCGCCGACAGCACGCCCGGGTGCAGTTCGCCCGCGTGTCCGATGACCGTGCCGTCCACCGCGATCGCCGCGCACCGGCCCGGGTGCCACGGGGCGTATTCCGCCGCCCGTACCGTGATCCGGTCTTGGGTCATGCCCGCCGCCGACAGCGCGATGCGCGCCGCTTCGATCGCGTCCGACCAGGTCGCGTGGCGGCCCGCGCCCCACCAGCCGGCCGGTGCCGCCTCCCCGGTCAGCACCGCGGCCAGGCGCCACGGCTGCTCGGGGACGATGGCGTTCGCCGCGGTCCAGTCCTCGTCGGACGGGCCTTGGTCGACGCCGAGCGCCGGCGGCGCGGTGGCCGTCAGGTGCGGCAGGAAGACCGTGCCCGCCTCGTAGAGCGCCAGGTCCCGCTCGCCGCGGCCCAGGTTGCGCCTGAGCGTGCCGACCAGCGACGCCAGCAGCGAGGTGCGCAGCAGCGGCTCCTGCTCCGACAGCGGGTTGGTCAGCCGCACCGCGCTGCGCCGCGCGTCGTCGACGGCCAGGCCGAAGGCGTCGACAACGCCGGGCGCGACGAACGGATACGACAGCACCTCGACGTAGCCGTTCTCGGCCAGCGCCCGGCCGACCGTGCGCCGGCGCAGCTGCGCGGGGGTGAACCCGCCGCCGCCGCGGGCCGGCGGCAGGATGCTCGGGATGGCGTCGTAGCCGCCGAGCCGGGCCACCTCCTCGACGAGGTCGACCGGCGCCACCAGGTCGGGCCGCCAGGACGGCGGGGTGACCTCGAGCGGCTCGACGCCCCGCACGGTGCAGCCGACCTGGCTGAGCAGGGCGGTCACCTGCTCGGCGTCGTAGGCCACGCCGATGCGCCGGGTGGCCAGGGTGGTGTCGAGCAGCACCGGGGCCGCCGGGACGACGTGGTCGAGGTCGAGCACCCGCTCGTCCACCGTGCCGCCCGCGTGCTCGGTCAGCAGCGCGACCGCCCGGTCGATGGCGACCAGCGGCAGGCGCGGGTCGACGCCGCGTTCCCAGCGCTTCGCCGCCTCGCTGAACAGCTTGTGCCGGCGGGCCGTGCGGCCGACCATCACCGGATCCCAGTGCGCGGCCTCCAGCAGCACGTCCACCGTGTCCGGCTGCACCTCGCTGGTCTCGCCGCCCATGACCGCGGCCAGCGAGATCGGCCCCGAGTCGTCGCAGATCACCATGTCCTCGGCGTCGAGCACGCGCGCGACACCGTCCAGGGTGGTCAGCTTCTCCCCCGGGTGGGCGCGGCGCACGATCAGGCCGCCGCGCAGCCGGTTCAGGTCGAACACGTGCATCGGCTGGCCCAGCTCGAGCATCACGTAGTTGGTGATGTCGACGGCCAGCGAGATCGTGCGGACCCCGGCGGTGATGAGCCGGCGCTGCATCCACGCCGGCGACGGCGCGGACGGGTCGATGCCCCGGACCACGCGCGCCGCGAAGCGGTCACAGCCGATCGTGTCTTCGAGCCGGACCTCGTGGGGCGCCTCGGCGGTTCCGCCGGGGGCCGGTGCGGTGCCGGGGTCCGTGTACGCCGACGCGTACGCGTACGACAGCTCGCGGGCCACGCCCCGCACGCTCATCTCGTACCCACGGTCCGGGGTGATCTCCAGGTCCAGGATCACGTCGTCGAGCCCGACGATCGGCCGCGCGTCCACGCCGGGCACGGCCGAGTTCTCCGGCAGCACGATGATGCCGGAGTGGTCGCCGCTGAGCCCCAGCTCGGCGGCGGAGCAGATCATGCCGTTGGAGTTGTGCCCGTACGTCTTGCGGGCGCCGATCTTGAACCCACCGGGCAGCTCGCCGCCGGGCAGAATGACCACGACGAGGTCGCCGACGACGAAGTTGCGCGCGCCGCAGACGATCTCCTGCGGCGCGGGGTTGCCCACGTCGACGCGGGTGAAGCGGATCGGCTTCTTGAAACCGGTCAGCTCCTCGATCTCGAGGACGCGCCCGACAACCAGGTCACCGGAGATCGTGGCCGCCTGGTCGACGATCGACTCGACCTCGATGCCCAGGTCGACCAGCTTGCGCTCCAGCTCGTCGGCGGACAGCGCCGACGGCAGCTCCACGTACTCGCGGAGCCAGGACAGAGACAGCTTCATGATCAGACCGCCATACCGAAGTTGCGGGTGAACCGGACGTCACCCTCCACCATGTCGTGCATGTCGCTGACCCCGTTCCGGAACATCAGCGTGCGCTCGACACCCATGCCGAATGCGAAACCCGAATACCGCTCGGGGTCGATGCCGCTGGCGGTCAGCACCCGCGGGTTGACCATGCCGCAACCACCCCACTCGACCCAGCGCGGGCCGTCGCGGTGCTGAGCGAACCAGACGTCGAACTCCGCGGACGGCTCGGTGAACGGGAAGTAGTGCGGCCGCCAGCGGGTCCGCGCGTCGGGCCCGAACATCGCCCTGGCGAAGTGATCAAGGGTGCCCTTGAGGTGGGCCATCGTGATGCCCTCGTCGACGACGAGACCCTCGATCTGGTGGAACACCGGGCTGTGCGTCGCGTCCAGGTCGTCGGTGCGGTAGACCCGCCCCGGGCAGACGACGTAGATCGGCGGTTGCTGGCTCAACATGGTCCGCACCTGACCGGGCGAGGTGTGCGTGCGCATGACCAGGCCGGGCAGGTCCACGTAGAACGTGTCCATGAGCCCGCGCGCCGGATGATCCGGCCCGATGTTGAGCGCGTCGAAATTCGCCCACTCAAGCTCCAGCTCGGGACCGTCGACAACCGAGTAGCCCATGCCGACGAACAGGTCGCCCATGTGCTCCATCAAGGTGGTCAGCGGATGCCGGGCGCCACGCGGGGCGCGGTCCCAGGGCAGGGAGACGTCGACGCGCTCCTCAACCAGGACCCGGGCGGCCCGCTCCAGCTCCAGCTCGGCCAGCCGCGCGTCGAACGCACCCTGCACGGACTGCCGGGCCACATTGACCCGCTTGCCGGCCTCCGACTTGGCGTGCGGCGGCAGCGAGCCGATCTCGCGCCGGGCCAGCGAAATGGGCGAACGGTCGCCGAGATGGACGGACTTGAGCGCGCCGAGCGCGTCGAGGTCGGTCGCGCCGGCGAACGCCTTCTCGGCATCGGCGACAGCGGCTTCAAGAGCCTCGGGGGCGAGCAGGACGGCCTGCTTCGGATCGTACGGATCGTTGCGGTAAGACATGGTCGGGCGAACTCCCTCACACCGGATGAGCCATCGGGCAGTGTACGGAGGCGCGGCTGAGCCGCAGCCCGCCGGTCAGCGGGAGTCGCGCAGGAGTGTCAGACCCGGCGCCCGCGACCAGCGGGCTGGGTAAACATCATCGGGTGCACTCGGCGCATGGCCACCAGCATACCCGTCACCGCTGGGCTCGGGCGGAGGCATAAAGACAGACCGCCGCCGCCGCCGCCAGGTTGAGGCTTTCCGCGGCGCCGTAGATCGGGACTCGGACGCGCTTGTCCGCCGCCTTGAGCAGGTCTTCCGGGAGGCCGTGTGCCTCCGAGCCGAACAGCCAGGCCGTCGGCCGGGCCAGGGAGCCGTCGTCGAGCAACCCGTCGAGGTCGACGTCGCCGTAGCCGGTCGTGGCGAGGACCTGCAGGCCGAAGTCGCGCAGTTCGTCGACCACCCGCAGCGGGGTGCGGACCACGTCGACGTTGAAGAGGCTGCCGGCGGACGCCCGGACGCACTTGCCGTTGTAGGGGTCGACCGCGTCGCCCGCGAAGATCACCGCGCCGGCGCCGGCCGCGTCGGCGGTGCGCAGCACGGTTCCCGCGTTGCCCGGGTCGCGGATCTCGGCGGCCACCGCCACCAGGCGCGGGCTCTTGGCCAGGGCCTCGGCCAGCGGCACGTGCACCTGCTCGCACACCGCCACCAGGCCCTGCGGCTGGACCGTTTCGGCCAGCGCCGCGAGGCCGTCCTCGGTCACCGGGGACACCACGGGAGCCTGGGCGGCGAGGTCGGCGTGCCGCGACAAGGCTGCGTCCGTACCGAACAGCTCCAGGACGACCCCCGCGACCAGGGCGGATCGCACCGCCTGCGGGCCTTCGGCCAGGAAGCGGCCGGTCTGGTCGCGGTCGCGGCGGCGCTGCAGGCGCCGGGCCGCGACAACCCTGGGGGTACGGGGTGAGAAGGTCACGTGTCCTCCGGGGTCGGAACAGCATCGGGGCGTCCCCCGGTGACCGGAAGACGCCCCGAAAAAGTGCTACGGATCAGGCAGCCTGCGCGGCGGCGCCGCCGGTGCCCTCGGCCGCCACGGCGGTCCGCGCGATTTCGACGATCGCCGCGAACGAGGCGGCGTCGTTGACGGCCATGTCGGCCAGGATCTTGCGGTCCACCTCGACGCCGGCCAGGCGCAGGCCCTGGATCAGGCGGTTGTAGGTCATGCCGTTCAACCGCGCGCCCGCGTTGATGCGCGTGATCCACAGCTGGCGGAAGTCGCCCTTGCGGTCACGGCGGTCGCGGTACGCGTACTGCATCGAGTGCAGCACCTGCTCCTTGGCCTTGCGGTACAGCCGCGAGCGCTGTCCGCGGTAGCCGCTGGCGGTCTCCAGCAGCGTACGGCGCTTCTTCTGGGCGTTCACTGCCCGCTTGACGCGTGCCATTTCAGTACTCCTAACAGAGGAACGTGTGTGGCGCGCGCGTCAGCGGCCCAGCATCTTCTTGACTCGCTTGGTGTCGGCCTTGGCCACCGTGACCGTACCGGTCATCCGGCGGGTGACGTGCGAGGACTTGCCCTCGAGCAGGTGGCGCTTGCCGGCCAGCTCACGCACGATCTTGCCCTTACCGGTGACCTTCACCCGCTTGCCCATGCCGGTGTGGCTCTTCATCTTCGGCACTCGGAACGCCTCTTTCTGATAACTACTCTGCGGTTACGGCGCTGGTGTCGGCAGCAGCCTCGGCCGGTGGTGCCTCGGCCTCATCGCCTTCACGCGGCTCCCGGGGCGGGCGCGCGTTGGCCGCGATGACGGCTGCCGCGGCGGCCTTGGTGGCCCGGTGCGGAGCCAGCACCATGATCATGTTTCGGCCGTCCTGCTTCGGACTGGCCTCGACGAAGCCCAGCTCCGAGATCTCTTCGCTGAGCCTGCGCAGGAGCCGGAAACCCAGCTCGGGGCGGCTCTGCTCGCGACCGCGGAACATGATCGTGACCTTGACCTTGTCACCCGCCTTGAGGAACCGGACGACGTGACCCTTCTTGGTCTCGTAGTCGTGCGGGTCGATCTTCGGGCGGAGCTTCATTTCCTTGATGACAGTCTGCTGCTGGTTGCGCCGGGCTTCGCGCGCCTTGAGTGCACTCTCATACTTGAACTTGCCGAAGTCCATGAGCTTGCACACCGGCGGGCGCGCCATCGGTGCCACCTCGACCAGATCCAGATCAACGTCCGCGGCCAGCTGCAGGGCGCGCTCCAGCGGGACGATGCCCACCTGCTCACCCTCGGGGCCGACGAGTCGGACTTCCCTCGACCGGATCTGCTCGTTAATGCGTGGTTCGACGCTGATGGGGCCTCCTCAGAACGATCTAGTGGATGTCCTCCCCCGCGGTCTTGCGCCGCGGGAAAAGCGCACTGCCAATGTCGGTCGGCCCTCGCGCCCACTGGTGCAGGGCACGAGGAAAGCAGAAGGCCCCGGCACGAATGCCAGGGCCCGCTCGACCGGTCATCGGCGTCCATGAGGACGCACACCGACTCCGGGATATTCCCGGAGCGGTTGACCGGACCCAGCCACTTCTCCAGTGACTGGGTGGGAACCGGCGGGCTCCTCTTTCGCGCCCCTCATGGCACAGGGGCGTGGTCGACTACCGGACGAGTCTACCAGCTCAGGAACCGGCTGCCGTGTGGAGGGCGCGAAGTGCACGAACACCCTCCACGGCGTACTCCTTGTCGGCCGCCTGCAGCGCGTGCACCGACACGGTCTCGTCGTCGTGCAGCTCCAGGGTCGCCCACGGCGAGTTGCGGTCGAAGCGCACCGCCCGCACCGCCGTCCAGGGCAGGTCGTAGCCGCCGATCACGTTGCGGACCCGGACGCCCTCGGCGTCGGCCGTCGCGCGCGGGCGGGTGAACGCCAGGATGCCCAGCCCGATCAGGATGCCGAGGCCGATCATCGCGGTCTGGTCGCCGCGCTGATATTCGCCCATGTTCTCGCCGGTCGAGCCGTGCAGGCCGAAGCTGAGCACGGTGAACAGGATCACCACGGCGGCGGCCGAGAAGCCGGCCACCCAGCGGATGCGCCGGGGCCGGAACACCACGGGCGCGCTCGTCATAGCCGGCAGTTGGAGATGTCGGTGACCAGGATGGCCCGGGCGCCGAGCTCGTACAGCTCGTCCATGACCCGGTGCACTTCCGTGCGCCGGACCATCGCCTGCACGGCGACCCAGCCCTCGCGGTGCAGCGGGGACACGGTCGGCGACTCGATGCCCGGTGTCAGTGCGGTCGCGCTCTCCAGCAGGTCGGCGCGGACGTCGTAGGCCAGCATCACGAAGCTGCGGGCCACCAGCACGCCCTGCAGCCGCCGGACGAGCTGGGCCGCCGGGCCGGACTCTCCTGTCGGCTCGCGGCCGATCAAAATCGCGGAGCTGCGCAGGATCGGCTCGCCAAGGGTGACCAGGCCGGCCTGGCGCAGCGTCGTGCCGGTCTCGACCACGTCGGCGATCAGGTCGGCGACGCCGAGGCGGACCGCGTTCTCGACCGCGCCGTCCAGCCGGACCACCTCGGCCTTGAGCTCGTGCTCGTCCAGATACCGCTGGACGACACCCGGGTACGCCGTGGCGATGCGCCGGCCGCCGATCTCGTCGGTGGAAGCCAGCGCGCCGGCCGGGGCGGCCCAGCGGAACGTGGCCCCGCCGAAGCTCAGGTCCAGCACCTCGGTGGCGGGTACGCCGGAGTCGACCAGCAGGTCCCGGCCGGTGATACCGAGATCCAGGTCACCCGAGCCCACATACGTGGCGATGTCACGGGGACGCAGGTAGAAGAACTCGACATTGTTGGCCTCGTCACGGCAGACGAGGTCCTTGAGGTCGGTGCGCTGGCGGTAGCCGGCGTCGCGCAGCATCTGGGCGGCCGGTGCGGACAGGGTCCCTTTGTTCGGAATGGCGATGCGCAGCATCGACGTGCTCCTTCGATCGGTTTCGATTGAGGCGGAGGGCACGTCAGAGATGTCGGTACACGTCCTTGAGCTCGAGCCCGGTCGCGATCATCAGGACTTGTGCCTGGTAGAGCAGCTGGGAGATCTCCTCGGCGGCCCGCTCCGGCCCCTCGTGCTCGGCGGCCATCCAGGACTCGGCCGCCTCTTCGACGACCTTCTTCCCGATGAAGTGCACGCCCCGGTCCAGCGCCGCGACGGTGGAGGAACCCGGGGTCCGCTCCGCCGCCTTCGCCTGCAACTCGGCGAACAACTCTTCGAACGTCTTCACGGGAGACGATTGTGGCAGCTCATCACGGGATGGCGACGGACGACCCCACCGGTTGGGACGTGGCTTAGGCTCGCGGGCATGGTCAGCAGAAACACCCTCGCCGCGCTGAGCAGCGCGGCCGTAGTCCTCACCGCCATCGCCGGCTGTGCCCCCGCCGATGAGAACAGCCCCTCGGCCGGCGCGTCGGCCTCCGCCTCCGGCCTCGCCTGCGCGCCCGGCGGGCTCGACACCCAGACCGCCGGCAAGCTCACGATCGGCACCGACAACCCGGCGTACGAGCCGTGGTTCAGCGACAACAAGCCCGCCAACGGCAAGGGCTTCGAGTCGGCTGTCGCGTACCAGGTCGCCGAGCGCCTCGGCTACCCGGCGGCGAACGTGGTCTGGACGAGCGTGACGTTCAACAACGCCATCGCACCCGGCCCGAAGGCTTTCGACTTCGACATCAACCAGTTCTCGATCACGCCCGAGCGGCGCAAGGCCGTCGACTTCTCCTCGCCGTACTACCTGGTCCGGCAGACGGTCATCACGACCAAGGGCTCGAAGATCGCCGGCGCCAAGACGATCGCCGAGTTCAAGGACGCCAAGCTCGGCGCCCAGGTCGGCACCACCAGCTACCAGGCGATCACCGAGCTCATCAAGCCGGACGCCAAGGCCCTGGTCTTCAACAACAACGACGACGCCAAGGCCGCCCTGGAGAACGGGCAGGTCGACGGCATCGTGGTGGACCTGCCGACCGCCTTCTACATGACCGCGGCCGAGCTGGAAAACGGCGTCATCGTCGGCCAGCTCCCGCAGGTCGGCGTACCGGAGCAGTTCGGCCTGGTCCTCGACCTCGACTCCCCGCTGACCGGCTGTGTCTCCCAGGCCGTCGACCAGCTGCGCCAGGACGGCACCCTCGCGGTGCTGGCGAAGCAGTGGCTGGCCAGCACGGGCGGGGCCCCCGAGCTCTCGTGAGCGCCGAGTTCCACCAGACCTCCGAGATCCAGCGCGGACGGATCGCCTACCGGCGGCGGCAGACGATCCGGTCCGTGCTGCTCGCGGCGCTGTCGACCGCCGTCGTCGGTGCGCTGCTCGCGTTCGCGGTCACCGGCGCACCCGGCTGGGACCGGGTCAAGCAGTCGTTCTTCAGCCCCGAGGTGGCCTGGCGCTACCTGCCGGAGATCCTCGACGGCCTCTGGCTCAACATCCGGCTGCTGGTCGTCTGCGCGACGCTGGCGCTCGCGCTCGGGCTACTGATCGCCACCCTGCGCACGCTGCGCGGGCCGGTCTTCTTCCCAGTACGGGCGCTGGCGACCGGATACACCTACACGTTCCGCGGCCTGCCGCTGATCATCGTCATCTACCTGATGGCCTTCGGCATCCCCGGCCTGCGGCTGCAGGGCACCCCGGGCGTGCTGGTGCTGGGCGGGGCCGCGCTGGTCGTGACGTACGGCGCGTACCTGGCCGAGGTGTTCCGGGCCGGCATCGAGTCGGTGCATCCCAGCCAGCTCGCCGCGGCCCGGTCGCTCGGGCTGACGTACCGGCAGACGATGCGGCACGTGGTGCTGCCGCAGGCGATCCGCCGGGTGGCACCGCCGCTGCTCAACGACACGGTGGCGCTGCAGAAGGACGTGGGGCTGGTCTCGCTGGCCGGCCCGATCGACGCCGTACGCGCCGCCCAGATCGGCGTCGCGCAGGATGCCAACTACACGCCGTACATCGTGGCGGGGGTGCTGTTCGTGCTGCTCGCGCTGCCGCTGATCGGCGTCACCGACTGGGTCACGCTGCGCGCGGCCCGCCGCCAGTCTGCGGGGTCCTGACCGTGCTGTTGTCCTGCGAGAACGTCCGCAAGACGTTCGGCGCCACCGTGGTGCTCGACGACCTGTCGCTGGAGGTGGACGAGCACCAGGTGGTGGCGCTGATCGGCGCCTCCGGCTCGGGCAAGTCCACGCTGCTGCGCTGCGTCAACCTGCTCACCGGCATCGACGACGGCACCATCCGGCTCGACGGCGAGGACATCACCGACCCGCGGGTGAACCCGGACGTGGTGCGGCAGCGGATCGGCATGGTGTTCCAGTCGTACAACCTGTTCCCGCACATGACGGTGCTGCGCAACATCACGCTGGCGCCCGAACGGGTGCACCGGCGGGCCGCCGCCGAGATCAAGGAGCAGGCGCTGGAGTGGCTGGGCCGGGTCGGGCTGGCCGACAAGGCGGACAGCTACCCGGACCGGCTCTCCGGCGGCCAGCAGCAGCGCGTCGCCATCGTCCGGGCCCTGGTCAACAGCCCCCGGCTGCTGCTGCTCGACGAGGTCACCTCGGCGCTGGACCCGGAACTGGTCGGCGAGGTGCTGACCATGATCCGCGGCCTGAAGGACGAGGGCATGACCATGGTGCTGGCCACCCACGAGATGGGCTTCGCCCGGCAGGTGGCCGACCGGGTGGTCTTCCTGGACGGCGGCCGGGTGCTGGAGGCCGGGCCGCCCGAGCAGGTGCTCGGCGCCCCCACCGAGGCCCGGACCAGGCAGTTCCTGGCCCGGATCATCGAGGCCGGCCGGCTCTAGCTCTTGCCGAGGTCGCGGATGGCGATGACCGCGTCCAGCACCGCGACCGTGGCCTGCCAGCCCTTGTCCTCGATCGAGTCCTCCAGGCCGGCCCGGTCCTTGGCCTGGCCGAGGCTCTCCACGGTGAGCACGCCGTGCGCGACCGGGGTCTGCTCGTCCAGCGACACCCGGGTCAGCCCGGACGTCACGGCGTCGTTGACGTAGTTGAAGTGCGCGGTCTCGCCGCGGATCACCACGCCCAGCGCGACCACCGCGTCGCAGCGCTTGGCCAGCGCCTGCGCGACGATGGGCAGCTCCACCGAGCCGGCCACCCGGGCCACGATCACGTCGTCCACGCCGCACGCCTTGGCCGCCGCCTGTGCCCGCTCGACCATGTGGTCGACCAGGTCGGCGTGCCAGCGTGAGCCGACGATGCCGAGCTTGAGCCCGGCGGCGTCCACGATGCCCAGGTGCGGATCCCCGAAACCGGCCATGTTGCCCCCTCTTTGCCTCAGTTAACTACCGGTCGCCGTGGCGGCGCCGGGGTTTAGCCCAGCGCCTCGAAGAGGTGGCCCATCCGGTCGCGTTTGGTCCGCAGATACCGGACGTTTTCCGGGTGTGGCCGCACGGGCAACTCCTCGCGACCGCTGATGGTCAGGCCGTAGCCCTCCAGCCCGGCGCGCTTGGCGGGGTTGTTGGTGAGCAGCCGCATCGAGCGCACGCCCAGGTCGTAGAGGATCTGCGCGCCGGTGCCGTAGTCGCGGGCGTCGGCGGGCAGGCCCAGCTCCAGGTTCGCGTCCACGGTGTCGAGGCCGCGGTCCTGCAACTGGTATGCCTGCAGCTTGTGCAGCAGCCCGATGCCGCGCCCCTCGTGCCCGCGCATGTAGAGCACGACCCCGCGCCCGGCCTCGGCGACCCGGTCGAGCGCGGCGTCCAGCTGCGGCCCGCAGTCGCAGCGCACCGAGCCGAAGACGTCCCCGGTCAGGCACTCGGAGTGCACCCGGACCAGCACGTCCTGGCCGTCGCCGAGCTCGCCGATGACCAGCGCGACGTGCTCGGCCCCGGCCACGTCGGTGCGGTAGCCCACGGCGGTGAAGTCGCCGTGCTCGGTCGGCAGCCGGGTCTCGACGACCCGCTCGATCTGGCTCTCGTGCCGGCGCCGGTAGGCGATCAGGTCGGCGATGCTGATCAGCGCCAGGTCGTGCTCGGCCGCGAACTTCTCCAGGTCGGGCATCCGCATCATGGTGCCGTCGTCGTTGATCAGCTCGCAGAGCACGCCGGCGGGGCGCAGCCCGGCCAGCACGGACAGGTCGATCGCGGCCTCGGTGTGGCCCGGCCGGCGCAGCACGCCGCCGGCCTTGGCCCGCAGCGGCACGACGTGGCCGGGCCGGGAGAGGTCGGTGGGCTGGGTCTCGGCGGAGCCCAGCAGCCGGATGGTGTGCGCGCGGTCGGCGGCCGAGATGCCGGTGCCGATGCCCTCGCGGGCGTCGACGGTCACCGCATATGCGGTGCCGCGCCGGTCCTGGTTGGTGTGGAACATCGGCGGCAGGTCGAGCCGGTCGGCCTCGTCCTCGGTCAGCGGGACGCAGATGTAGCCGGAGGTGTAGCGGACCATGAACGCGAGCAGCTCCGGCGTGGCGAGCTCGGCCGCGAAGATCAGGTCGCCCTCGTTCTCGCGGTCCTCGTCGTCCACCACGATCACCGCGCGCCCGGCCGCGATGTCCTTGATCGCCCGCTCGATGTCGGTAGTCATGACCGCTCCCCCAGCATCTTCTCGACGTACTTGGCGATGATGTCGACCTCGAGGTTGACCGGGTCGCCGACGGACTTGGCGCCCAGCACCGTGAGCTTGAGCGTGGTCGGGATCAGGCCGACGTCGAAGGTGTCGGCGGTGACGGCCATGACCGTGAGCGAGACCCCGTCCACGGTGATCGAGCCCTTCTCGACCACGTAGCGGGACAGCTCCGGCGGGAGCGAGAAGCGCAGCACCTCCCACTCGTCGGCGGGCTCGCGAGCGACGACCCGGCCGACGCCGTCGACGTGGCCCTGCACGAGGTGCCCGCCGAGCCGGGAGCCGACCGTCGCGGCCCGTTCCAGGTTGACCTGGCCGCCCGGCTGCAGCACGCCGAGCGACGAGCGCCGCAGGCTCTCGCCCATCACGTCGGCGGTGAAGACGCCGTCGACGTTGTCGATGACGGTCAGGCAGACGCCGTTGACCGAGATCGAGTCGCCGTGCCGCGCGTCGGTGGTGACGACAGGCCCGCGCACGGCGATGACCGCCGAGTCGCCCCCCGCGTCGGTGAGGTGGACGACCTCACCCAGTTCCTCGACGATTCCCGTGAACATCAGGCCTCCTTGGCTCGGAGCGATGCGGTGAAGCGCAGGTCGGGTCCGACCCGCGCGATATCGGTGAGATCCAGCTCGATGGCCTCGGCGATGGTGGTGACACCCGCGCCGACCAGGGACGGCTGGCCGGCGCCGAGCATCTTCGGCGCGATGTAGCCGACGACCTTGTCGATCAGGCCCGCCGCGAGGAAGCCGCCGGCCAGGGTGGGCCCGCCCTCCAGGAGCACGGCCCGCACGCCGCGGGCGTACAACTCGCCGAGCAGGGCGGTCAGGTCGACGCGGCCGTCGGGGCCGGCCCCGACCTCTGCCGCCGTCGCGATCCAGGTGGGTGCGGCCTGGTCGCGGATGCGGGCGGTGACGGGGGTACGCCCGGAGGAGTCCACCACCACCCGCCAGGGTTGCTTGATCGCGAGGCTGCCGTCGCGCAGGTCACGGACGGTGAGCTGGGGGTCGTCGGCGATGATCGTGCCGACCCCGGCGACGATCGCGTCGACCGTGCTGCGCAGCTTGTGCACGTCGCTGCGGGAGGGCGCGGAAGTGATCCACTGGCTGGTGCCGTCCGCGGCGGCGGAACGCCCGTCCAGGGTGGCGGCATATTTCCAGGTCACGTACGGCCGGCTGCGGCGCACGGCGGTCAGCCAGGCGACGTTGCCGTCCTCGGCCTCGGCCCGGCCCACCCCGGTCTCGATCCGCACCCCGGCGTCGCGCAACGTCGCCGCTCCCCCCGCCGCGACCGGCGTCGGGTCGTCGACGGCGATGACCACCCGGACGATGCCGGCGTTGATCAGCGCCTGGGCGCAGGGGCCGGTGCGGCCGGTGTGGTTGCAGGGCTCCAGGGTGACCACGGCGGTGCCGCCGCGAGCCCGCTCGCCGGCCTGGGCCAGGGCGACGATCTCGGCGTGCGGACCGCCCGCGTACGCGTGGAAGCCTTCCCCGACGACCTCGCCCGCCGCGCTGAGCAGCACGCAGCCGACCACCGGGTTGGGGCTGGTCGTGCCGAGGCCCCGGGCGGCGAGCGCGATCGCGCGGCCCATCGCCTCGTCGTCGGTGACCATCTGCGTTCCCTCTTTCAGCGTGGTGCGGTCACGCGCTGAAAGAAGAGGGAGAAAAGGGTGCGCAACAGGACATGAGGGGACGCTTCGCGCCGCCCCGGAATGAGCACGCCGCAACGAGCCCTCATCCTGCTCCGCGCGCTGTCTCCCATCCGGACTGTCTGAGCGATCGGCACGAATGCCGTCCGCTCAACCGTCGGCTCTGGAGTCTCACCAGATCCACCGTCCGCCTTGGTGAGGCGTCCGGGTCGCGGGCTCAGCCCTGCCGGAGCAGGGCATTACCGCCGGTTCGGAATTTCACCGAATCCCGCCAGCGCGTGGTGGGTCACCCATGAGTCTTGCACGCAAATCGCGGCTTGCCACCCGCCAGGCGATCCACATCACAGACCCACGCCGGACGAGGGATCCTCCGGATCCTCCGAGTCCGCGCGGCGGCGGTCGATCGCCACGAACGAGCCCGGCTGGCTCTTGGCGACCTTCTTCATCTCCGAGGCCACGGCGACCACCACCCGGGCGTCCTCGAAGCGGCGGCCCTCGGCGGTGGCCTGCGCGACCCCGATCGAGAGGGTCACCAGGGCGGCCCGCTGCTTGTTGCCGCGCCGGTCGGGCACCTCGATGTAGCCGCGCTGGGCGTCCTCGGGGTCGTAAAGCTGGTCGGCGACGGTCTCAAAGTCGGTCACCGTGCGCTTGGTCAGCGGCAGCACCTGCTCGGGCATGCAGATGAAGACGAAGTCGTCGCCGCCGATGTGACCCAGGAAGACCGGCGGGCGCCCGGTGGAGGCGACCGCGCGGTGCAGGCTGCCGGCCAGGGCGGTGATGAACTCGTCGCCGCGGTCGAAGCCGTACACGTCGTTGACGCTCTTGAACCGGTCGATGTCGATGTAGCCGACCGCGAAGTCCTTGCCGGTCTTCATCCGGTCCACGATCTCGCGGCGCACCCGGGCGTTGCCGGGCAGCCCGGTCAGCGGGGAGACCTCGCGGAACTCCTTGTTGCGCCGCAGCGTCGAGGAGACCCGGGCGATCAGCTCCGCGGTGTCGAACGGCTTGACCAGGTAGTCGTCGACGCCGGCGGTGAGGCCGACCACCTTGTCGACGGTCATCCCCTTGGCGGTGAGCATGATCACCGGCAGCGCCGAGGTGAGCGGCTCGGCGCGCAGCCGGCGGGTCAGCTCGACGCCGTTCATGTTCGGCATCATCCAGTCGACCACGGCCAGGTCGGGGCGGCGGGTCTCCATCACCTCGAGGGCGTGCTGGCCGTCGCGGGCCCGCATCACCTCGAAGCCGTGCACCTTGAGGTTGAACGCCACGAAGCTGGCGATGTCCTCGTCGTCGTCGACCACCAGGATCAGGTCGGGCCGGTCCTCCGGCTCGGCGGCGGTGGATTCCACCTTGCCCCGCACCACTCCGGTGCTGCTCATGCGTGCACCGTCGAGCGTTGCGCCAGGGCGCGCAGCCGGCGGCAGGCCTCGGCGGGGTCCGCGGCGCCGTAGACCGCGGTGCCCGCGACGAACGCGTCGGCACCCGCCGCGGCGGCCTGCTCGATGGTGTCCTCCGCGATGCCGCCGTCGACCTCCAGGCGTACCTCAAGGTCTTTGGCTCTGATCCGGCGGCGCACGTCGCGCACCTTCTCCAGCATCTCGGGCATGAATTTCTGCCCGCCGAAGCCCGCCTTGATCGTCATGATCAGCACCGTGTCCACATAGGGCAAAAGCTCAAGGTACGGCTCGACCGGCGTGTCCCGGTCGATGGCCAGGCCGGCCTTGGCGCCCGCCGCCCGCAGCGTCTTGGCCAGGGCCACCGGGTTTTCGCAGGCCTCCGCGTGGAACGTCACGTTGTATGCACCCGCCTCGGCATATCCGGGCGCCCAGCGCTCCGGATCCGTGATCATCAGGTGCACGTCGAACGGGATGGCCGTCGCCTTGCGCAGGCTCTGCACGACCGGCAGGCCGATGGTCAGATTCGGGACGAAATGGTTGTCCATGACGTCCACGTGCACCCAGTCCGCGGCTCCCTCGATGTCGTGCACGGCGGCGGCGAGGTGCGCGAAGTCCGCGGCCAGGATGCTGGGGGCGATGATCGGCGATGACTCCACCGCTGAAGTGTATGGCCTGTTTGCCCCTGCCCGGGATACTCGTAGGTAGTGCCTTAGGGCGGGGTGCCTTCAGTCCGGTCAAGGGTGGCGGCGGGGTGGTCGGACGGGAGGAGGCGGCATGCGAGGCACGGCGGTTCTGCTGGCGGTGCTGCTCACCGCCGGTTGCTCCGGTGCGCCGCCGTCCGGCACCGACGGCGACCTGACCGACGACTGGGCGCTGCCCGCGTCGCCCGCGCCGTTCCGCCCCGCCACCGGCCAGTGCCACGAGGCGCTGACGGCGATCGCGCCGCTGGCCGACTACCGGCCCGTGGACTGCGCTGAGCTGCACGTCTCCGAGACCTACCACGTCGGCACCGCGGCGGACGCCGACGTGGTGCCGGCCGCCGGCACCGCCGGGGCCAGGGCCGCCTTCCGGGAATGCTCGGAGCGGGCGGCCGACTACCTGGGCGGGTCGTGGCGCACCGCCCGGGTCGCGGTGCAGGTGGTGTGGCCGGCCAAGGCCGGCTGGGCGGGCGGCGCGCGCTGGTTCCGCTGCGACGTCACGACCGCCGACCTCGACGGGCAGAGCCGGACCAGCCGGACCGGCAGCCTGGCCGGGGAGCTGGCCGGTGCGTCGCCGCTGAAACTGGGCTGCTTCAGCCCCACGGTCGACGGCGAGACGGTGACGACGATGCGGCCGGTGGCCTGCGACCGGCCGCACCGGGCCGAGTTCGCCGGCCTGTGGCGGGCCCCGGAGATCACCTACGCGGCGCTGGAGTCCGGCACCGAGCGCAGCGCGGCCGGCTGCCGCACCGTGATCGCGAAGTTCGCGAAGCTGCCGGACGACTCGGACATGCCATACCGCACGGGCTGGATCTCCTACAACCCGACGCGCACCGAGTGGCTCTCCGGCGAGCGCCAGGTGCGCTGCTTCGTGTATTTCGCCAAGCGGAGCTTCGCCCGGTCCCTGAAGAACGCGGGCACCTCCGTGCTGCCGGTGGACTGAGCGCCACAGCCTGCCGGCCTCGTGCCGCTCCCGGACGCGGGCCACTGTCTCGCGGTCGGCGAACCGGCCGCCGAAGGTGCCGTCCCAGACGATCGACCGGAGCGCGCCGAGCCCGGCCAGTCCGTCGTCGAAGGCGCTCAGCTGGTGCGGCGCAGCACCGCCAGGAACATCGCGTCGGTGCCGTGCCGGTGCGGCCAAAGCTGCACGGTCGGCCCCGGGCCCAGCTTCGGCATGCCCGCGGGCAGCAACGGCCGCGCGTCCACGAAGTCGACCTCCACGCCGCTGCGGCGGGCGCCCTCGCTGACGGTCACCTGGGTCTCCACCATGTGCGGTGAGCAGGTCACATAGGCCACCACCCCGCCGGGACGCACGGCCCGCAGCGCGGCCACAAGCAGCTCACGCTGCAGCCGGGTCAACGGCGGCAGATCGGCCGGGGTACGCCGCCAGCGCGCCTCCGGGCGCCGCCGCAGCGAGCCCAGCCCGGTGCACGGCGCATCCACCAGCACCCGGTCGAAGCCCTCCTCCGGCAGGTCGGGGTCGCGTCCGACCGTACGGCCGTCGGTCGGCAGCACCGTGACCGGCAGCCCGCCCGTGGCCTGCTCGACCAGCCGGGCCCGGTGGTCGGCGACCTCGACGGCGGTGACCTCGGCGCCGCGCAGCGCGGCGATCGAGCCGAGCAGCCCGGCCTTGCCGCCCGGGCCCGCGCACAGGTCGAGCCAGCGGTTGTCCTGGCCCTCGATCGGCGCGGCCAGCAGCGCGGCGGCCACCAGTTGCGAGCCCTCGTCCTGCACGTGGGCGCGGCCGTCCCGGATGGCGGCGAGGTCGCCGGGCGAACCGCCGTTGAGGTAGACCGCGTACGGCGAGAAGGCGCCGGGCACGCCCTCGACCTCGTCGGCCAGCTCGACCGCGTCGGCCCGGCCGGGCCGCGCGCACAGATGCACGGTCGGCGGCTGGTTGTCCTCGATCAGCAGCCGGGCGGTGTCCTCCAGGTCGCCGCCGAGGGCCTCGGCGAACGACCGGATGATCCACTCGGGATGGTTGTGCACGACCGCCAGGTTGCCGACCGGATTCTCGGCATAATCGGGCGCGAGCTTGATCAGCCAGTCGTCCAGGCCGGTCTCCGAGATGCTGCGCATGACCGCGTTGGCGAAGCCGTGCGCGGCCGGCGCGACGGCGCGGACCAGGTCGACGGTCTGGTTCACCGCGGCGTGCGCGGGCACCCGGGTGAACAGGAGCTGGTAGGCACCCAGGCGCAGCGCGTCCCGGGCCGGCGGATCGATGCGGGACACCTCCCGGCCGGACGCGTCCGCGATGATCAGATCCAGCGTGCCGAGGGCGCGCAGGGTGCCGTAGGTCAGCTCGGTCGCGAACGCGGCGTCCCGCCCGGACAGGCGCATCTCCCGCAGGATCTGCCCCAGCACCAGGTTCGCGTACGCGTCGTCGCGATGCACGGCGGCGATGGCCTCGTACGCTGCCTGCCGGGCCGGGTCCGACGGCGGGCGACCCGCTCGCGGAGCCCGACCGGAACGGCTGTCGCGGCTGGAATCCCGGCCCTGCCCGGGGCCGCCGGGCCGGCGCGGGCCGGCGTTGTGCGGCCGATCGGCGCTATGTCTGCGCTGCTCGCCACGCGGCTGATCGGCTTTGTTCTCGTCGGTCATGAGAGGGTCTCCCCCGGGTTGAGGCGCAGGCCACGCGCCCAGTCGGAGGCCGACATCGGCTTTTTTCCGGCGGCGCGGACCTCGCCGAGGATCACCGGGGTGGTCGCCGTGCCCACCAGCACCTGGGTGCGCTCGACGAGCAGCTCCCCCGGGGCCAGGCCGGGGCCCTCGGCGACCGGGCGGACCCGCCCGAGCTTGAGCCGCTCGTCGCGCAGGGTCGTCCAGGCGCCGGGCGCCGGGGTGCAGGCGCGGATGCGCCGGTCGACGGCGAACGCCGGGTCGCTCCAGCGGACCCGGGCGTCGTCAACGGTGATCTTGGGAGCCATCGACACGCCGTCGGCGGGCTGCGGATGCGCCCGGGCGGTGCCCGCCTCGATCGCGTCCAGGACGGCGACCAGCAGGCCGGCGCCCTCGGTGGCCAGCCGGGTCAGCAGGTCGCCCGAGGTGTCGACGGACCGGATCCGCTCGGTCAGCGTGCCGTAGACCGGCCCGGTGTCCATCCCGGCCTCCAGCTCGAACACGCTGGCGCCGGTGACCTCGTCGCCGTGCAGCACGGCATGCTGCACGGGCGCCGCGCCCCGCCACGCCGGCAGCAGCGAGAAGTGCAGGTTGACCCAGCCGTGCTTGGGGATCTCCAGGGCGCTCGGCGGCACCAGCGCGCCGTAGGCGACCACGGGCACGCACTCCGGGGCGAGCTCCCGCAGCCGCTGGAGGAACTCCGGCTCGCGGGGGCGCTGCGGGGTGAGCACCTCGATGCCACGCTCGTCGGCCCAGGTGCCGGCCGGGGACCGCACCAGGCGGCGCCCGCGCCCGGCGGGGGCGTCGGGGCGGGTGACGACGGCGACGATCTCGTGCGAGGACGCGGCCAGGGCGTCGAGCGAGGGCAGGGTCACCTCGGGGGTGCCGGCGAAGATCAGGCGCATCGGGTCACCGCCCCAGGCCGAAGATGCCGCGCTCATGCGGGCTCGTCTTGACCGTCGGCGGTGCGCCGGCGTCGTACCAGTCGGCGGCACGGATCTGCTTCATCGCGTCCTTACGTGCGGCGGCGTCCAGCCGGTCCAGGAAGAGCACCCCGTCGAGGTGGTCGGTCTCGTGCTGCACGCAGCGGGCCATCAGGCCGGTGCCGACCAGTTGCAGCGGGTCACCGTTCTCGCTGAAACCCTGGGCGACGACGTGCTGGCGGCGCTTGGTGTCGACGTACACGCCGGGGATCGACAGGCAGCCCTCCGGGCCCTCCTGCTCCTCGGCGTCGGGGAACGACAGCACCGGGTTGACGATGTGGCCGACCACCTCGTCGACGTGGAACGTGAACACCCGCAGGCCCACCCCGAGCTGGGGCGCCGCCAGTCCGGCGCCGCCCTCGTCCTGCATCGTCTCGGTGAGGTCCCGGACGAGCCGGCGCAGTTCCTTGTCGAAGTCGACCACGGCGTCGGCCGGCGTACGCAACACCGGGTCGCCGAACAGACGGATGGGCTGGACGGTCACGCGGGTGCCACTCCTGACTGCTCACAGAAATTGCCGTGCACCCCCTAGTCTACGGAGCCCGGCCGAAGGCCCTGCGCCGCCCATCCGCGCAGCGTAGGCCGGGGCCCTCCGACTTCATGTCCGCGTCGATCACGGTTCACGCGGGTTCACTACCGTCCGCCCTCATGCGACGAAATGCATCCCGTACGGCCGGCATCGGCCTGCTCGTTCTTACGCTCGGCCTGGTGGCCGCCCCCTCCGCGGCCCACTCCTCTGCCACTCCCACCCTGACCGGCTTCGCGTCCCTGTCGGCCCTGACGTTCGTGCCGGGCAGCGAGCCCTCCGGGGCGGCGCTGGGCACCGCGCCGGTGAACGGCATCGCAGCGCCCTGGGCCGACCAGCCGGTCCAGGGCTTCTCCGGGGTGCTGCCGAACGGCGACGGCAGCTACGACGTGCTCTCCGACAACGGCTTCGGCACCAAGGCGAACAGCGCCGACTTCCTGCTGCGCATCCAGAAGATCGGCCCGGTACCGGCGACCGGTCAGGTCGACGTGCTGGGCGGCATCAACCTGACCGACCCCGCCGCCAAGGTCCCGTTCCCGCTGGTCCGGGCGGACCGGGTGCTGACCGGAGCCGACTTCGACGTCGAGTCCATCGTGCGCGACCGCGACGGCTCGCTGTGGATCGGCGACGAGTTCGGCCCGTGGCTGCTGCACTTCGACCGCGGCGGCCGGCTGCTGACCGCACCGATCCCGCTACCGGAGGTACGCGCGCCGGAGAACCCGGCCGGCAACCCGAACCTGGGCAGCAGCAAGGGCTTCGAGGGCATGGCACACTCCCCCGACGGCCGCTACCTGTACCCGCTGCTGGAGGGCACGGTCGCCGGCGACCAGCCGGGTGACCTGCGCTTCAACGAATTCGACGTCAAGCTCGGCGGCTACACCGGCAAGCGCTGGACGTACCGCCTGGAATCGCCGTCACACGCGATCGGCGACGCGATCCCGGTCGACGCGAACCGCTTCCTGGTGATCGAACGCGACGGCGCCCAGGGCGACGCGGCCGCCGTGAAGCGGATCTACCTGGCCGACCGCCGCGACCGCGACCACGACGGCACCATGGACAAGACCCTGGTGGTGGACCTCCTGAAGATCGCCAACCCGCGCGGCGTGGGCGGCTTCGGCAAGGTCTTCCGCTTCCCGTTCCAGACGATCGAGGACGTGGCCCTGCTGGACGGCCGGACGCTGGCGGTGCTCAACGACAACAACTTCCCGGGCTCGGCGGGCCGCACGCCCGGCGTGGCGGACAACAACGAGTTCATCACGGTGAAGCTGCCGTCGTCGCTGCACCCGGACCCGCGCGTCCTGCCCTGACGCACTCCGGCGGCAGGGCGGACCAAACCGCCCTGCCGCCGGCTCCTGATCTTCGCCGTCGTGCTCGTCTTGGCGCCCGACCCAGTCAAGCGCGACCGTACGGAACTACAAAGGACGGCCGCGGCTTCGGCCGATCTTGAAGAGTCGCGGCAGGAAAGCTTCTGCATGACTAGTTGCCAGCTGATCGCAACTCCCCGACCAGACGATCGCGGCCACAAACCGCTCGGGCCGGGTCGGATCTTGTAGCGGCGCGGCCCGCTCCACACCCGCCCGCAACTACGTCGATCCACGGTCGGCAACCCGGCTCGGATCTTGTGATGGCACGGCCCGCTCCACACCCGCACGCATCAATGTCGATTCAGGGTCGGCGAGACGGCGAGGATCTTGCGGCGGCTCGGTCGACTCCGCATCGCCATGGCACACCATCGGTCCCGACGCCGAGCGGCACGAGACTCAGCCGGTGCATCCCTGCCCGAAATACCCGGCATAACGCCCACTATCGGGCACCTAACAGCAGGCGCGGAAGAGCTGCAGAAGTCTCGAGAGCAAACCACGACTGTCCGGAATTGTCCGCGTTCGCCCACTGCTCGCCGGGCGGTAATCACGGGGCGGCCGCCCGCTGCGAATCTGGGAGCACATGGCCCCCGCAGTTGAGGCTTGATCACGAGCATCGAAGGCCGTCCGTCAAGTCGCCCGTGCGCCCAAATGCATGACGTATCGGAACTTTCCGGGTGGGACTGGGGCGCCCGGTTCGCGTGCCGGTGGCTGGCTGCGCCCGACTGCGGACAGGCGTTCACAGACCTTGAAGACCTGCGGTGCGCTCGGCACCGTCAGGTATCAAGGTCGCGACCGCCGGGGACGATATACGCGGTTTTGTGAGGTTTGGGCCCGGGATGTGGGTACCGTGCCCAGTATGCGGGACCCGGGCTCATCAGCTGGGCGTGTCGCCCGCATGGTGGACCATCGAGGGCGGCCGGGGCCTCGCCGCGGAATGCGGGTCCGACGAGTGGTTGAGCCGTGGATTCCGTCACGGCGACGGGCTATCGACTGAACACACCGCCGCTCCGCAACATCGGCCTGGCACCCACCGATCCGGGCGCTTGACAGTGGGGCGCCGAGCGACCTTGCAGAAGTCCCATCGTCCCGCGAGCAGCACATCGCGTGTTTGACCACGACTGCCTCCGGCCGTCATACCCAACACGCTGCGGCGGCAGTGGCAGCGCCAGCGGCCGATGGCCCGGCCCACTGGGGTGATCATGACGCCGTCGTGCCGCGCTCCCGGCCGCGGCGAGCCGTCGAGCGACGCCGCGGCTCAGAGCAGCTCGGCCGGGTCCACCTGGATGCGGATCGGATGGGGTGACTTTTTCACGCTGCGTACCGCCGCCGCCTCGTGCAGGGCTCGGGCCAGCGCCGCCGCGCGGCCGCGGGTCACGCGGAGCAGCATGCGTTCCTGGTCGTCCGCGGCCGGGACCGGGCCGAGGATATCCACGTCCTCGGGCAGGCGGGCCGCGGCGAGGAACTCGGCCACCGCCTCGGCCTTGCCGGTCACGCTCGCCATCCGGGCCGCGGGTGGGAAGCCCAGCTCGCGGCGTTCGGCGAGCTCGCGGGCCGCGAACCAGCCCGGGTCCCACCGCAGCAACGCCTGCACCGGCGCCAGCGAGCCGTCGGCGACGACGACCACCCGGCCGCCGGACGGGCCGGGCCGGGCGAGGGCGGCGGCCGACAGCCAGCGGCGCATCGTCTCCTCGGCGGCCCGCAGATCCGCGCGGGACAGCAACGCCCACGTGTCGAGCAGCAGCACCGCGCCGTAGCCGCCCTCGGCGACGGGCTCGGCGCCCGGTGTGGCGACGACGACCGCGGCCTCGGCCGGCACGGTGTTGAGGATCTCGTCCCGGCCTGAGGTGCGCACCGGGTATCCCGGGAACGCCCGGCCGAGCTCCTCGGCTGTGCGCCGGGCACCGGTCACCGAGGCCCGCAACCGCCGCCCGCCGCAGGCCGGGCACGCGTAGTCGGCCGCGGCCCGCCCACACCAGTGGCAGGCCGGCACGTCCCGCGAACCGGCGAGCCCGAGCGGCCCGGAGCAGTGCGGGCACCGGGCGGGCGTGCGGCACTCGGCGCAGGCGGTGGACGGCAGGTAGCCCCGGCGCGGCACCTGGACCAGCACCGGCGTCCCGGCCTGCAGCGCGCCCCGGGCCGCCTGCCAGGCCAGGCTGGGCAGGCGTGCGGTGACCGCGCCGGGGTCGCGGGCGAGCTGCGGATCGTCTCCGGTCGGCGCGATGGCCGGGCTGCGGGCGCGCAGCGTGTCCCGGCTCGCCACGATCTCCTTGGCCCACCCGGTCTCCAGCAGGAGCTGGGCCTCACCCGTACGCGCGAAGCCCCCGACGAGCGCAGCACAGCCGGCAAGCTGCGCGCGGGTCAGCAGCACGTCGCGGGCGTGCGGATAGGGCGCCCGCGGCTCGGCGTGCAGGTCGTCCCCGTCGTCCCAGATGACCACCAGGCCGAGGTCGGCGACGGGCGCGAACATCGCCGCGCGCGTCCCCACGACGACCGGCACCCGATGGCGGCTGGCGGCGAGAAAGCGGCGGTATCGCTCGGCCGGCCCGGCGGCGGCGTTGAGCGCCACGTGTCGCCCGGCCCCGAGCGCCCTGGTCAGGGCCGTGTCGAGTCGTTCCAGGTCGCGCGCGTCCGCGACGACGATGACTACGCCCCGACCGCCCCGCACGGTGGCCTCGGCGGCCTCGGCGATCCGCGCCGGCCAGTCCTCGCCGGGCAGGGCTGACCAGACGACTCGGGCGGGCTTGCCAAGCTCCAGGGCATGCAGATAGGCGACGCCAGTCGGATATATCCCCCACCCGTGGACAGCTGCCCCCGCGAAGGCGTTAGAGGCGTCGGGGCCGGCAGCGGGAACGGCGCCTTCGTCGGGCCCGGTGGGGGTAGTCGCACCCGGCTCGGCCGAAACGGTGGTCCGCGCCGGGACATCCGAATCGTTCCCCGGCGGCGACAACCCAGCGCCGACCGACCGCGCACCAGACCCAACCGACAAATCGGCATCCAGCGCAGGCAGAACCGAACCACCCGCCGACCGCACACCAAACTCAACCGACGAATCGACACTCACCGCAGGCACAACCGAACCGCCCGCCAGCGACGACAACCCCGCGCCCGCCGACTGCATGCCGGACTCAACCGACAAATCGGCATTTACCGCTTGTGGGCCATCCGGGCCCGGTGAGCCGGGTATGGCGGCAGGGGCCTCGGCGCCCCCGACTGGCTCTGCAGCCCCGGGAGCCAAGGTGGCCTGCGCTTCGCCGCTGGCGAGGCGGCGCGGCACAACCTCAGCGCCCCCGACCGACGTCGCAGCCCCGGGAGCCAAGGTGGCCGGCACTTCGCCGCCGGCGACGCGGCGCGGCACAACCTCAGCGCCCCCGACCGACACCGCAGCCTCGGAAGCCAAGGCCGCTTGCGCTTCGACGCGGGCATGGCGGGGTGGCACGGCCAGGCGCAGGACGTCCGAGAGGTTGCCGGCATAGCGATCGGCAACCGCTCGGGCCAAGCGAGCCACTTCCGGATCCAGGATGCGCTCCGGGGAGACCACTTTGTCCAGATAGGCCAGTTTGCCACCGTGCTGGCTGGACTCCGCGCGCTCCAGCAGGAAACCGTTGACCAGCTGCCCGGCGAAGCGGACCTTGACCCGGACGCCCGGCTGCGCGGCCTCGTCGTCGGCGACCGAGACCAGATAGTCGAACGGGCGGTCCAGGTGCGCCAGCGGCACCTCGACGCTCACCCGGGCGACCGGGAGCCGGGGTGCCGGCTCGCGGTCGGGTTTCGATTTTGCCGCCCTCACCCGCACATTCTGGCGCGCGGGTACGACATCTTCGGCGGGAAAGAGCACGGGTGCCCCGACCGAAGTCGGGGCACCCGTGCCCGGCGTTACCAAGCTCAGGCCGCGGCGGACTTCAGGTCCTGGGCGCGGTCCGTGTTCTCCCACAGCAGGTCCGGCAGCTCGCGGCCGAAGTGGCCGTACGCGGCGGTCTGCTGGTAGATCGGGCGCAGCAGGTCCAGGTCCCGGATGATCGCGGCCGGGCGGAGGTCGAAGACCTGGTTGATGGCCTTCTCGATCCGCTCCACCGGCACGTTCTCGGTGCCGAAGGTCTCCACGAACAGGCTCACCGGGTGCGCCTTGCCGATCGCGTACGCGACCTGGGTCTCGCAGCGCTCCGCCAGGCCGGCGGCGACGACGTTCTTCGCCACCCAGCGCATCGCGTACGCCGCGGAGCGGTCCACCTTCGACGGGTCCTTGCCCGAGAACGCGCCGCCGCCGTGCCGGGCGTAGCCGCCGTACGTGTCAACGATGATCTTGCGGCCGGTCAGGCCGGCGTCGCCCATCGGGCCGCCGATCTCGAAGCGGCCGGTCGGGTTGACCAGCAGGCGGTAGTTCTCGACGTCCAGGTCGAGGCCCTCGAGCTCCGGGCCGATGACGTGTTCGCGCACGTCCGGGGTCAGCAGCGACTCCAGCGAGATGTCCGCCGCGTGCTGCGAGGAGACCACGACGGTGTCCAGCCGCACCGGGCGCAGGCCGTCGTATTCGATGGTGACCTGGGTCTTGCCGTCCGGGCGCAGGTACGGGATCGTGCCGTCCTTGCGGGCCGTCGACAGCCGCCGGGCCAGGCGGTGCGCCAGCGCGATCGGCAGCGGCATGAGCTCCGGGGTCTCGGAGCAGGCGAAGCCGAACATCATGCCCTGGTCGCCGGCGCCCTGGGCGTCGAGCACGTGCTCCGAGTTGCCCTCGCGCAGCTCGACCGCGCTGTCCACACCCTGGGCGATGTCGGGCGACTGCGAGCCGATCGAGACGCTGACGCCGCAGGACGCGCCGTCGAAGCCCTTCTTGGACGAGTCGTAGCCGATGGCCAGGATCGTCTCGCGGACGATGGCCGGGATATCCGCGTACGCCTGGGTGGTCACCTCGCCGGCCACGTGCACCTGGCCGGTCGTGATCAGCGTTTCCACCGCGACGCGGCTGCGGGGATCCTGCGTGAGCAGGGCGTCGAGAATACCGTCGCTGATCTGGTCAGCGATCTTGTCCGGGTGGCCTTCCGTGACCGACTCGGAGGTGAACAGGCGGCGTGCCACGGTGCTCCTCAGATTTGTCGAAGTTTCGTTCCGCGGCAGTGTAGTCACCACCGCTGGGCGGACCCTGGCCCGGCCTCATGCCGTCCCAGCGCCGCCGACCTGCGGATCGAGGCGGGCTGCCACCTGATCCCATATCGCATCGGCCACATCGTCTTTGGGAAGTTCGCCGAGAGCGACGGTACTGCCGTCGGCGCCGAGAATGGTGACCGTGTTGCTGTCGGCACCGAAGACCAGGTCGACGCCCACCTCGTTAACGACGATCAGGTCCGCGCGTTTCCGCACCAGTTTGCCGCGGGCGTTCTCCAGCGCGTCGTGGGTCTCGGCGGCGAAGGCGACGAGCAGCTGACCAGGGCGTTTGGCGGCGCCCAGCTCGGCGGCGATGTCCGGGTTGGTGACCAGTTCGAGCGTGGGCGCCGTACCCTCGTCGCTCTTTTTGATCTTCTGACCGGCGACCGTGGCCGGCCGGAAGTCGGCCGGCGCGGCCGCCATCACGACCACGTCGGCGTCCGCCGCGGCCTCGACCGTGGCCTTGCGCAGCTCCTCGGTGGTGCCGACCCGGACCAGGTCGGCGCCCGCCGGATCGGCCAGAGTGACGTTCGCCGCAATGAGGGTGACGCGCGCCCCACGGGCGACCGCCGCGCGGGCCAGGGCATAGCCCTGCTTGCCGGAGGAGCGGTTGCCGAGGAACCGCACCGGGTCCAGCGGCTCCCGGGTGCCGCCCGCGGTGACGACCACCCGGCGGCCGGTCAGGTCGGTCTCGGCGGTCGCGCCGCGGCGCAGCACGCGCAGCGCGGCGACGAAGATCTGCGCCGGATCCGGTAGCCGGCCCTTGCCGGTGTCGGCGCCTGTGAGCCTGCCCACAGCCGGCTCGATGACGACCGCGCCGCGGGCCCGCAGGGTCGCTACGTTCGCCTGGGTGGCCGCGTTTTCCCACATCTCGGTGTGCATCGCCGGCGCGTAGACGACCGGGCACGTCGCGGTGAGCAGCGTGTTGGTCAGCAGGTCGTCGGCGATGCCGTGCGCGGCCTTGGCGAGCATGTCGGCGGTCGCGGGCGCGACCACGACGAGCTCCGCCTGCCGGCCGATCCGCACGTGCGGCACCTCGTGCACGTCGTGGAACACCTCGGTGGTCACCGGCCGGCCGGACAGCGCCGCCCAGGTCGGCGCGCCGACGAACCTCAGCGCGGACGCGGTGGGCACGACGCGGACGCCGTGACCCGACTCGGTGAACAGCCGCAGCAGCTCACAGGCCTTGTACGCGGCGATCCCGCCGCACACGCCGAGCACTATCTCGGGCATGGGCACGCCTCCCCCGTCAACGAAAAACCCGCGCCCGCAGTCAGCGGGCGCGGGTGCACGGCGAAACAGGTGGTCAGGGGTTGTCGGTCGCCTCGGCGGTCAGCAGACCGGCGTTGATCTCACGCATCGCGATCGAGAGCGGCTTCTCCTGCGGAGTGGTCTCGACCAGGGGGCCGACGTACTCAAGGAGGCCCTCACCGAGCTGGCTGTAGTAGGCGTTGACCTGGCGGGCGCGCTTGGCCGCGAAGATCACCAGCGAATACTTCGACGAGGTCTTGTCGAGCAGCTCGTCGATCGGCGGGTTGGTGATGCCTTCGGGGTTGGCGATGGTTCCCACAGTGATTTACTTCCTTAATTCTCAGCTAGACACCGGGCTGCGGCTGAGCGGGAGTCAGAAACGACGAACCGAGCAATCCTACCAGCTCGTCTGCGGCCCGCTCGACGAAGTCGTTGACCACGGTGCGGTCGAACTCCTTCTCGGCGGCCAACTCCTCGTCGGCGTGCGCCAGCCGGCGCTTGATGGTGTCCTCGTCGTCGGTGCCGCGCCCGATCAGCCGGCGCTTGAGCTCCTCGACGCTGGGCGGGGCCAGGAAGACGAGCTGCGCGTCGGACATCGTCGCCCGCACCTGGCGGGCGCCCTGCAGGTCGATCTTCAGCAGGACCGGCCGGCCCTGCGTGAGCCAGCCCTCGACCTGAGCCCGGGGCGTGCCGTAGAGGTTGCCCGCGAACTCGGCCCACTCGAGCAGCTGATCGCCGTCGACGAGGCGTTGGAACTCCGAACGGGTGACGAAGTGGTAATGCTCACCGTCGGTCTCGTAGTCGCGCATCTTCCGGGTCGTCACCGACACCGACAGCTTGATCCATGGCGAACGCGCCCGGATCAGCTCGATCACGCTGTCTTTGCCCACCCCCGAGGGGCCGGACAGGACGGTGAGTCGGGCTGCCGGGCGCGCGTCGTCATCCATGCTCACAGGCTCATTCAACACGAGCCGGTGAGTCAGTTCGCAGCGAACTCCCCCAGGAGGGCCTTACGCTGCTGCTCGCCGAGGCCACGAAGACGGCGACTGTCGGCGATCTTGAGCTTCTCCATGATCTGGGTAGCCCGGATCTTGCCAATGCCCGGCAGCGCCTGGAGCACGGCCGAGACCTTCAGCTTGCCGACGACATCGTCGCCCTCCGCCCGGTCGAGCACGGCGGCGAGGGTGGTCTTGCCAGACTTGAGCTGATCCTTCAGCTCGGCCCGGGCCTTGCGAATCTCCGCGGCCTTCTCCAGCGCGGCTTTACGCTGCTCGGGGCTTAGTTGCGGGAGCGGCACCAGTTCTCCTCAGGTCCCTATCGCACCGGTAGTCCAATACCGGCACTCTGTGAAACGTGGTGTGCCAGGGAACCAAAGGGGCATGTGGTTCCTGGCGCCGGGAAAACTAGCGGTCAGCGGCGGTTTCGGCAACGTGGGGGTACCCCCCACCCGGACCGGAGCAGGCCTGGTAAGCAGGCCGTTTCACCCGATCACGGCACGACAGGCGGCCGCCGCGCGGTCCGCCGCGGCCTGCAGCGAAGCCACATCGGGGCCCGCGCCGAGGACCTCGCGTGAGTACGAAGGCAGCACGTTCCGCAGGCTCTCGCCGAAGATCTTGCGTAGATCTGAGGGGCTTCCGCCCTGTGCTCCGAGGCCCGGAGCGAGCAGCGGACCGTTCACCTTCGACAGGTCGTGACCGGTGTCCCCGATGGTCGCGCCGACCACCAGCCCGACGCTGCCGAGCGGGTCCGCACCCACGTTGACCTGCGAAATCTCGTCAATCACGGTTTGCGCGACGGTCCGGCCGCCGGCGCCGACGGCGTGCTGGACGCTCGCTCCCTCGGGGTTCGAAGTCAGCGCGAGAACGAAAACGCCGCCGCCGTACTCGGCCGCCGCGTCGAATGCGGGGCGCAAAGAGCCGACGCCGAGATAGGGACTCACGGTAATCGCGTCAGCACAGAGAGCACTGTCCGGATTCAGGTAAGCGCTTGCGTAGGCCGCCATCGTCGAGCCGATGTCACCCCGCTTAACGTCAAGTAAGACCAGCGCACCGGCCTCGCGTGACTGTCGGATAGTTGACTCAAGAACGGCGATGCCACGTGACCCAAATCTCTCGAAGAAAGCCGACTGCGGCTTCAGCACGGCGACCCGATCGGCCAGTGCCTCGACGACCGTAAGGGCGAAACGTTCCAGGCCGGCGACGTCGTCGGAGAGACCCCACTTGGCGAGCAGAGCGGCGTGCGGATCGATGCCGACGCACAGCGGCCCGCGCTGTCCGGTGGCGCGGTGCAGGCGGCTTCCGAAGGACTCCATAGGGACGTTCTCACTTCCGTGTCAGGTGGCGGACACCGCCGCGGCGATTCCTTGGGTAATGCGGGCGATGTCGGCGTCGTCGGCGACGTACGGCGGCATCGTGTAGATCAGGTCCCGGAACGGCCGCAGCCAGACGCCAGCCGCCACCGCGGCGGCGGTCGCCTTGGCCACGTCGACATCGTGATCGAGCTGCACGACGCCGATCGCGCCCAGGACCCGGACGTCAGTGACCCCGGCAGCGCCCCGCAGCGGCTCCAGGCCGGCCTGGAGGCCCCGTTCGATACGCCTGACCTGCCCCTGCCAGTCCTGGGCCCGCAGCAGGCCGATGGAGGCGTTCGCGACGGCGCACGCGAGCGGGTTGCCCATGAAGGTCGGCCCGTGCGCCAGCCCGCCGGCGCTGCCGGCGGAGACCGCGTGCGCCACCGCGGAGGTGCAGAGGGTGCCGGCCAGGGTCAGATATCCCCCGGTCAGGGCCTTACCCAGACACATGATGTCGGGGGTCACCCCGGCGTGGTGGGCGGCAAAGAGCTCACCGGTACGGCCGAAGCCCGTCGCGATCTCATCGAAGATCAGCAGAACGCCGTGTGCGGCGGTGGCCTCACGCAGCACCCGCAGGTATTCCGGATGGTGGAAACGCATGCCGCCGGCGCCCTGCACGACCGGCTCGACGATGACGGCGGCGAGCTCGTCGGCATGCCGCGCGACCAGCTCGGCCAGCTCGGCGGCGTACGCCTCGTCGTAGCCGGCCGGCGGCGGGCCGGCGAAGACCTGGGCGGGCAGCACGCCGGCCCAGAGCTGGTGCATCCCGCCGACCGGGTCGCAGACGCTCATCGGATGGAACGTGTCGCCGTGGTAGCCGCCGCGCCAGGTGGCGAGCCGGCGGCGGCCGGGGCGGCCCCGGGCGAGCTGGGCCTGCAGGGCCATCTTGATGGCGACCTCGACCCCGACGGAGCCGGAGTCACAGAGGAAGACGTGCTCAAGCCCCTCCGGGGTCAGCTCGACCAGGGTGGTGGCCAGCTCGACGGCGGGCGCGTGGGTGAGCCCGCCGAACATCACGTGGCTCATCCGGCCGGCCTGCTCCACCAGCGCCGCGTCCAGCACAGGGTGCCGGTAGCCGTGGATGGCGGCCCACCAGGACGACATGCCGTCGATCAGCTCGCGCCCGTCGGCCAGGCGCAGGCGGACGCCCTCGGCGCTCTCGACGACGTACGGCTCGTTGCGCCCGGGCATCGGGCCGTAGGGGTGCCAGACGTGCGCCCGGTCCAGCGCCAGCAGCTCGGCCTCTCCCCGCCCACCGGGCCCGCCGGTCAAGACCAGCCCCGCTGGCCGCCCGAGGCCGCCCCGCGGGCCGCAACCGAGCCGCGAGTCACGGCCGGGCCGAAGCCCGCAACCGAGCCGGCGGCCGGGCGACCTCGGGTCACGGCCGGGCCTTCTCCCCAAGCTTCGCGTAGGCGTTCGCCGCGGCCTTGACCAGGGCCGGGCCGCGGTAGATGAAGCCGGTGTAGAGCTGGACCAGCGCCGCGCCCGCGTCGAACATGCGGGTCGCGTCGTCCGGCTCGAGGATGCCGCCCACGCCGATGATCGGCAGCCGGCCGCCCGTCTCCTGGTGGACGAAGTGGACGATCTTGCGGGCCTGCTCGGTCAGCGGCCGCCCCGACAGTCCGCCCGCCTCGCCCGCCCGGGGCTGGTCCGCCGCCGCCAGGCCGTCGCGCGACAGGGTGGTGTTGGTCGCGATCACGCCCGCCGCGCCTTGCGCCAGGCACACCTCGAGCAACTCCGCGATGGCCGGCTCGGTCAGGTCCGGGGCGATCTTCACCAGCACCGGCTTCCGGCCCACCAGCGCACCGAGCAGCGCGCCCAGCGCCGACTTGTCCTGCAGCGTGCGCAGCCCCGGGGTGTTCGGCGACGACACGTTGACGGCGATGTAGTCCGCATACGGATGCAGCAGGTTGTAGGACGTCAGGTAGTCCTCCACCGCCTCCTCCAGCGGCGTCACCTTGGACTTGCCCAGCGAGACACCCAGCGGCACGTCCAGCGGCCCCAGCGCGGCCAGGCGCGCGGCGAGGGCCGCCGCGCCGGCGTTGTTGAAGCCCATCCGGTTGATCACGGCCTCGCTGTCGCGCAGCCGGAACAGCCGGGGCTTGTCGTTGCCCGGCTGCGGCTTCGCGGTGACCGTGCCGACCTCGACGAAGCCGAAGCCCAGCGCGGGCCAGGCCGGCAGGGCAACGCCGTTCTTGTCCATGCCGGCCGCCAGCCCCACCGGGTTGCCGAACCGCACGCCGAAGGCCTCCACCGGGGCCTGCACCGCATAGCGGCTGCTGAGCAGCGCTCGCGAACGGGCGCCCAGGGAAGCCAGCCGCGACAGGGTGAAATCGTGGGCCTTCTCCGCGTCCCCGCCGCCCAGCCGGAACAAAACCGGCCGAACAGCGCTGGTGAACACACTCACACCAGCACCTCCGCCGGCATTCCGGCGACGGCATTCGCCGGACACAGAGCTGATAGCTCGCTCACTCGCTCTCCCGCAGCATCGCGTGCAGCTCCTGCAGCGGGCGGACCGTCATGTCGCCGCGCATCAGGGCCTCGATGCCCATCACCGCCGCGGCCGCGCCCGGCACGGTGGTGATGCTCGGGATGTCGTGCGTGACGGCGGCGCTGCGGATCTCGTAGCCGTCCGAGCGGGCGCTGGCCCCCGAGCCCTGCGGGGTGTTGATGATCAGGGCGATCTCGCCGGCCTGGATCATCGCCACCGCGTTCTGGCCCAGGCTCTCGAAGTGCTTGGGCACGATCTCGCACTCGATGCCGTGCCGGCGCAGCACCTCGCCGGTGCCGGCCGTGGTGACGATCGTGAAGCCCAGGTCGGCGAGCCGCTTGACCGGGAAGATCATCGAGCGCTTGTCGCGGTTGGCCACCGAGACGAAGATCTTGCCGCTGGTCGGCAGCGAGCCGTACGCCGCCGCCTGCGACTTGGCGAACGCCGGGCCGAAGGCGGGGTCGATGCCCATGACCTCGCCGGTCGACTTCATCTCCGGGCCGAGCAGGCTGTCCACGCCCTTGCCGGCCGGGGTGCGGAACCGCTTGAACGGCAGCACCGCCTCCTTGACCGCGATCGGCGCGTTCGCTGGGGTCTCGCCGCCGTCGCGGCTGCGGAAGAGGATGCCCTCCTCGCGCAGCTCCTTGATGGTGGCGCCGAGCATGATCCGGGCGGCCGCCTTGGCCAGCGGCACCGCCGTCGCCTTGGAGACGAACGGGACCGTCCGGGAGGCCCGCGGGTTGGCCTCCAGCACGTAGAGGGTGTCGTCCTTCAGGGCGTACTGGACGTTGAGCAGGCCCCGGACGCCGACGCCGCGGGCGATCGCCTCGGTGTAGCGGCGCACCTCGACCAGGTGCGAACCGGCCAGGGTGACCGGCGGCAGCGAGCAGGACGAGTCGCCGGAGTGGATGCCGGCCTCCTCGATGTGCTCCATGACGCCGCCCAGGTAGACCTCGCCGGTGGCGTCGCAGAGCGCGTCGACGTCGATCTCGATCGCGTCGTCCAGGAAGCGGTCCACCAGCACCGGGTGGTCCGGCGAGATCTCGGTGGCGCGGGCGATGTAGTCGGCGAGGGTCGGCTCGTCGTACACGATCTCCATGCCGCGGCCGCCGAGCACGTACGACGGCCGGACCAGGACCGGGTAGCCGATCTCGTCGGCGATGGCCTTGGCCTCGTCGAAGCTGGTCGCGGTGCCGTGGTCGGGCGAGCGCAGGCCGGCCCGGGCCAGCACCTGGCCGAACGCGCCGCGGTCCTCGGCCAGGTCGATCGACTCGGGCGAGGTGCCGACGATCGGCACGCCGGCGGCCTTGAGCCGCTTGGCCAGCCCGAGCGGGGTCTGCCCGCCCAGCTGCACGATCACGCCGACCACGCCCGGCCCGCCCGCGGCCTTGCCGGACGAGTCCTCGGCGTGGAACACCTCCATGACGTCCTCGAACGTCAGCGGCTCGAAGTAGAGCCGGTCGGCGGTGTCGTAGTCGGTGGAGACCGTCTCCGGGTTGCAGTTGACCATGACGGTCTCGAAGTTGACCTCGCGCAGCGCCATGACCGCGTGCACGCACGAGTAGTCGAACTCGATGCCCTGGCCGATCCTGTTCGGCCCGGAGCCCAGGATCAGCACCTTGGGCCGGTCCGAGGGCGCGACCTCGGTCTCCTCGTCGTACGTGGAGTAGTGGTACGGCGTGTCCGCGGCGAACTCGGCGGCGCAGGTGTCGACCGTCTTGTAGACCGGCCGCACCCCCATGCGGTGCCGCAGGATCCGGACCCCGTCCTCGCCGGCGAGCTCGGGGCGCAGCGCCGCGAGCTGCCGGTCCGAGAAGCCCGAACGCTTCGCCCGGCGCAGCAGTGCCTCGTCGAGCACCGGCGCCGCCTCGACGAAGTCACGCAGCTCGATCAACGCCGCGATCTCGTCGAGGAACCACGGGTCGATGCCGCCGCTGGCCTCGTGCACCTGCTCGACGCTCGCGCCGAGCCGCAGCGCGGCCTCCACGGTGTAGAGGCGGCCGTCGTGCGGGATCCGCATCGCCTCCAGGGCCTCCTCGGCCGTCGCGAAGGACGGCGCCGTCCAGAAGCCGGCCTCCTTGGTCTCCATCGAGCGCATCGCCTTGTTGAGCGCCTCGGCGAAGTTGCGGCCCAGGCTCATCGCCTCGCCGACGGACTTCATCGTGGTGGTCAGCTCCGGGTCCGCGCCGGGGAACTTCTCGAACGCGAACCGCGGGATCTTCACCACCACGTAGTCCAGCGCCGGCTCGAACGCGGCCGGCGTCTTGAGCGTGATGTCGTTCGGAATCTCGTCCAGGGTGTAGCCGATGGCCAGCTTCGCGGCGATCTTGGCGATCGGGAAGCCGGTGGCCTTCGACGCCAGCGCGCTGGAACGCGACACCCGCGGGTTCATCTCGATGACGACCAGCCGGCCGTCGGCCGGGTTGATCGCGAACTGGATGTTGCAGCCGCCGGTGTCGACGCCGACCTCGCGCAGCACGGCGATGCCCAGGTCGCGAAGCTTCTGATACTCACGGTCGGTCAGGGTCATGGCGGGCGCGACGGTGACGCTGTCGCCGGTGTGCACGCCCATCGGGTCGACGTTCTCGATCGAACAGATCACCACGACGTTGTCGTGCTTGTCGCGCATGAGCTCGAGCTCGAACTCCTTCCAGCCGAGCACGCTCTCCTCGATCAGCACCTCGTGCACCGGGGAGGCAGCGAGGCCGCCGCCGGCGAGGCGGTCCAGGTCCTCGTTGTTGTGCGCCATGCCGGAGCCGAGGCCGCCCATGGTGAACGACGGCCGGATGACCACCGGCAGGCCCAGGTCGGCGACCGCCGCGTGCACCTCGTCCATCGAGTGGCAGACCCGCGAGCGCGGCGTCTCGCCACCGGCCTTGGCCACGATGTCCTTGAAGAGCTGGCGGTCCTCGCCCTTGCGGATCGCGTCGATGTTCGCGCCGATCAGCTCGACGCCGTACTTGGCCAGGACGCCGTTCTCGTGCAGGGCGACCGCGGTATTCAGCGCGGTCTGCCCGCCCAGGGTCGCCAGGATCGCGTCGGGGCGCTCCCGGGCGATGACCAGCTCGACGAACTCCGGGGTGATCGGCTCGATGTAGGTGGCGTCGGCGAACTCCGGGTCGGTCATGATCGTGGCCGGGTTGGAGTTGACCAGCGAGACACGCAGCCCTTCGGCGCGCAGCACCCGGCACGCCTGGGTGCCGGAGTAGTCGAACTCGCAGGCCTGGCCGATGACGATCGGGCCGGAGCCGATCACCATCACGTGCTGCAGATCGGTGCGCTTCGGCATCAGCGGGCCTCAACCTTCTCGACGAGCTCCACGAAGCGATCGAACAGGTAGTCCGCATCGTGCGGGCCGGCCGCGGCCTCGGGGTGGTATTGGACCGTGAACGCGGGCAATTCCAGGGCCCGCAGCCCTTCGACCACGTTGTCGTTGAGGCAGACGTGCGAGACCTCGACGCCGCCGAACTCGGTGTCGATGACCTTGTCCAGCGGGGCGTCGACCGCGAAGCCGTGGTTGTGCGAGGTGACCTCGACCTTGCCCGTGGTCTTGTCGAACACCGGCTGGTTGATGCCGCGGTGGCCGTACCCGAGCTTGTAGGTGCCGAAGCCGAGCGCCCGGCCCAGGATCTGGCTGCCGAAGCAGATGCCGAACAGCGGCATCCGGCGGCTCAGCACCTCTCGCGCCAGCGCGACCGGCACGTCCGCGGTCGCCGGGTCGCCGGGCCCGGGCGAGAGGAAGACCGCGTCGGGGCCGACCGCGAGCAGGTCGTCGATGGTGGACGAGGCGGGGAAGATGTGCGTGGTCACGCCGCGCTCGGCCAGCCGCCGGGAGACGTTGCGCTTGATGCCCAGATCCAGCGCGGCGACCGTGTAGCGGTGCTCGCCGATCGCGGCGACCGTGTACCGCGAGGCCGTGGTGACCTCGGCGGACAGGTCGGCGCCGGCCATCTGCGGCTGGTTGCGGACGCGTGCGAGCAGCGACGCCGGGTCGAGGTCCACCGACGAGACGCCGACCCGCATGGCGCCGAGGGAGCGCAGGTGGCGGGTCAGGGCGCGGGTGTCGATGCCGCTGATGCCGACGACGCCCTCGGCCGCGAGCCGCTCGCCGAGATCGCCGGTCGAGCGCCAGTTGGACGGCCGGCGGGCCGGGTCGCGGACCACGTAGCCGGCGACCCAGATCCGGTCGGACTCGTCGTCCTCGGCGTTGACGCCGGTGTTGCCGATCTGCGGCGCGGTCTGCACGACGACCTGCCGGTGGTACGACGGGTCGGTCAGCGTCTCCTGGTAACCGGTCATGCCGGTGGTGAAGACCGCCTCGCCGAAGGTTTCCCCCGCGGCGCCGTAGGAGCTGCCACGGAACGTGCGCCCGTCCTCGAGGACAAGAATTGCTGGTTTCACTTGACGGCCTTCCCGTCCAGGACTGTCGGCTCTCCCCGGAGGAAGGTCGCGACGATGCGACCCGGCAGGGTGGTGCCCGCGTACGGTGTGTTGCGGCTGCGGCTCGCCAGCTCGGCCGGGTCGACGACCCGGCGGGCGGACGGGTCCACCAGTGTCAGGTTGGCAGGCGTTCCGGCCGTCAGGGCGGTGCCGTGCCCGGTGAGCCCGGCGATGCGGGCCGGGGCGCGGGACATCCGCTCGGCGATGAGCTCCCACTGCTCGCCGAGCACGGAGAGGACGACCGGCAGCGCGGTCTCCAGGCCCACCATGCCCGGGCGGGCATAGGCCCACTCGCACTCCTTGTCCTCCACGGCGTGCGGGGCGTGGTCGGTGGCCACGATGTCGATCACGCCGTCGATCAGCGCCTGGCGCAGCGCCGCGACGTCCTTGGCGGTCCGCAACGGCGGATTCACCTTGAACACCGGGTCGTAGCTGGCGGCGAGCTCGTCCGTCAGGAGCAGGTGGTGCGGCGTGACCTCGGCGGTCACCCGTACCCCCCGGGCCTTGGCCTGGCGCAGCACCTCGACGGACCCGGCGGTGGAGACGTGACAGACGTGCAGGCGGCTGCCGACGTGCTCCGCCAGGAGCACGTCGCGGGCGATGATCGCCTCCTCGGCGACCGCGGGCCAGCCGGTCAGGCCGAGCCGGGTGGAGACCGTGCCCTCGTGCATCTGGGCGCCCTCGGTGAGCCGCGGCTCCTCGGCGTGCTGGGCGATGATGCCGTCGAAGGCCTTGACGTATTCCAGGGCCCGGCGCATCAGGCGCGGGTCGGCGACGCAGTGGCCGTCGTCGGAGAAGATCCGCACGTTCGCCGCCGAGGTGGCCATCGCGCCCAGCTCGGCGAGTTGCTTGCCGGCCAGGCCGACGGTGACCGCGCCGATCGGCTGCACGTCGACCAGGCCGGCCTCGCGGCCGAGGCGCCAGACCTGCTCGACCACGCCGGCGGTGTCGGCGACGGGCGACGTGTTGGCCATCGCGAAGACCGCCGTGTAGCCGCCGAGGGCCGCGGCGCGCGAGCCGGTCTCGACCGTCTCGGCGTCCTCACGGCCCGGCTCGCGCAGGTGGGTGTGCAGATCGACCAGCCCGGGCAGGGCGACGAGCCCCTCGCCGTCGATCACCTCGGCCCCGTCGGCCGACCCGGTGGCGATCAGGCCGTCCCTGATCAGCAGGTCGGTCGGCGCGCCGCCGACCACACGAACACCCTTGATCAAGTACGCGGTCATGCCTTGCCTCCCAGGAGCAGGTAGAGAACGGCCATCCGAGCGCTGACGCCGTTGGCGACCTGTTCGACGATCGTGGAGCGGGATGAGTCGGCCACCTCGGGCGCGATCTCCATGCCCCGGTTCATCGGCCCGGGGTGCATGACGATCGCGTGCTCCGGCAGCTTTCGCATCCGCGGCACGTCGAGTCCGTAGCGGCGGGAATATTCCCGGGCGGAGGGGAAGTAGGAATCCTGCATCCGCTCGGTCTGCACCCGCAGCATCATCACGACGTCCGCGTCATGAAGGACGCTATCGAGGTCGTATGACACTTTCAGGCGAGGCTGCTCGACGGCCGGCGCGAGCGCCGCGGCGATGTCCACCGGGACCAGCGTCGGGGGCCCGACCAGGGTGACCTGTGCACCCAGCGTGGAGAGCAGCAGGACGTTGGAGCGGGCGACCCGGCTGTGCAGTACGTCACCCACGATGACGACGTTGAGACCCTCGATCTTCCCGAGCCGGGACCGCATCGTGTACGCGTCCAGCAGCGCCTGGGTCGGGTGCTCGTGGGTGCCGTCGCCGGCGTTGATCACCGAACCGTCCACCCAGGACGCCAGCCGGTGCGGCGCGCCACTGGCCGGATGCCGGATCACGACGGCGTCGGCGCCCATCGCCTGCAGGGTCAGCGCGGTGTCCTTGAGGCTCTCGCCCTTGGAGACGCTGGAGCCCTTGGCCGAGAAGTTGATGACATCGGCGGAGAGCCGCTTGGCCGCCGCCTCGAACGAGATCCGGGTCCGGGTGGAGTCCTCGTAGAAGAGGTTGACCACCGTCCGCCCGCGCAGCGTCGGAAGCTTCTTGACCTCGCGGCCGGCCAGCGCGGCCATCTCGCCCGCGGTGTCCAGGATCAGGGTGGCGGTCTCGGCGTCCAGGTCGGCCGCCGAGCGCAGGTGCTTGATCATCGGGGAACCTCCGAGCCGGAGAGCCGTACCTCGTCGGCGCCGTCGGTCTCGGCGAGCGACACACGCACGCTCTCCGACAGCGCGGTGGGGATGTTCTTGCCGACGTAGTCGGCGCGGATGGGCAACTCCCGGTGGCCGCGGTCGACCAGCACGGCGAGCTGCACGGAGCTGGGTCGGCCGACGTCGCCGTGCGCTTCGAGGGCGGCCCGCACGGTACGGCCGGAGAAAAGCACATCGTCGACGAGGATCACCCGGCGCCCGTCGATGCCGGCGCCCGGGATCTCGGTCTTGCCGAGCGCGCGGGTGGCGTGCAACCGCAGATCGTCGCGGTAGAGGGTGATGTCGAGCGCGCCGACCGGCACGTCGATGCCTTCGAAGGCGTGGATGCGGGCGGCCAACCGGCGGGCCAGCGGAACACCGCGGGTCGGAATGCCGAGCAGAACGGTGCCGGTGGCTCCGGAGGTCTTCTCCAGAATCTGATGCGCTATCCGGTCCACAACCCGGTGCAGATCAGCCGAGGAAAGTACGGTTTTACCTTGCGCATTGCCGATGTGGGTGTCGCTTACTGACGCCACAGCGGACCCCCTTCCCCGCCTCACGGGACGGGTCGTTAAAGGATGTCGGTCAGGGACCCAAGTGCTGACTCCCTGATGGCTGACGCTACGTTACCAGTGCGTGCGGCGATGACCATGGTGACGTGGCTGACCCGCGGACCAGACGGACGAATGCGGGCAACTCTCTCCCTGCCTCGGCGACTCATAGGTTTCCGACACTTGACCAGAGGTTGCAAACTCCGTACCGTCACGCAGCGTAGCGATCCGAGGAAGAACCCTCCGGGCCAGCACAGTACTGGGAGTGTCCGAATGCCGTCTGAGTACGCCAAGTCGTTGGGCGCCCGCCTGCGCTCCATCCGCCAGCAGCAGGGCCTGTCCCTGCAGGGCGTGGAAGAGAAGTCGAACGGCCGCTGGAAGGCCGTCGTGGTGGGCTCGTACGAGCGTGGCGATCGCGCCGTCACCGTTTCGCGCCTCGCCGAACTGGCCGACTTCTACCGCGTCCCCGTCTCGGAACTGCTGCCCGACGGCAGCGGAGTCCGCCTCGAGGCAACAAACAAGATCGTGCTGGACCTGGAGAAGCTGTACGACGCCGCCGGCGAGGACCTGGCCTACGTCGCACGGTACGCCCGGGCCATCCAGCAGCAGCGCGGTGACTACAACGGACGCGTGTTGTCGATCCGGGCGGACGACCTGCGCGCGCTCGCCATCGTGTACGACATCTCGCCGTCCGGCCTCATCGAGCGCCTGACCGAGCAGGGTGTGCTGGTCGCCGACCCGCGGGCGTTCTTCGCCTCCTGATCGCCACCGCCGAAAGAGGGGTCCCGCAGCCGCGGGTCCCCTCTTCGCGTCTGTCCGGCCATGTGCCCAATCGGTCAGCCGGCACGGCTCAGCGGCTCGGCCAGCTCACCGCCCAGCCCTCTCACCGGCCAGCCTTCGCCTGCCTGGTGCGCGACGCCCGATCGATACTGGTCAACGGCTCGGTCGACCCGGCCGCGGACCGGTCGGCCGGCGGCCGTGACCACGGGTGACCGCAGCACGAGAATTCGGCTCGCCCCGCCGCCGGCCGGGTGACGCCGAAGGTGGCGGAAACGGCGAACGCCTGGCACTTTGGGACGGTGTTGATCTACAAGATCCTGCTGCCCGCCGAGTGGGCCGCATTCGAGGCCGCTGACCGGTTCGACGGCTCGCCGTTCGACCACAGCAGCGGCTACATCCACTGCTCCTCCCGCGAGCAGGTGGGCGCCACTGCCGCCCGGTTCTTCGCGGACGAGCCGGCCCTGATCATCGTGGCCCTGGACGCGGAGCGGCTCGGCAGCCACCTCCGCTGGGAGCAGGCCCCGGAAGGTGGCTCCTTCCCGCACGTTTACGCGCCGCTGCCGAGCGATGCTGTCGTCGCGGTGCACCACGTCGCCGGCGCGGCCACGGTCGACGAAACGGTGGGTTGATCCTCGCGGACGTGACCACGGACAGGGGTTGCTCTGCGTGGCGAAAGTCCAGAATTTCCGAATGGTGGTAAACCGGGCAGAGAACCACGGAAAACGACGAAACGGCCCGGACCAAAGCCCGGGCCGTTCGTTGCGAGCTCACCGACTAGCGAACTCGGCGATTCTCCCCAAAATACCGTTCAGGAACCTCGGGCTGTCGTCTGTGGACATCTGCTTGGCCAGCTCGACAGCCTCGGAGATCGCCACCGGGTCGTCGATCTCGCCCACGTAGAGCAGCTCGAAGACCGCGATCCGCGCCAGGTTGCGGTCGATGACCGGCATGCGGTCGATGGTCCAGCCCTCGGCGTAGCTGGCGATCAGCTCGTCGATCCGGTCGAGATTCTTCGCCACGCCCTCGATCAGGCTGACCGTGTAGCCCAGGTGGTCGGGGCGCGGCTTGGCGATCCTGTCCAGGTAGGTCGCGAGGACCTGGACCGGCGGCAGGTCGCGCATGTCCGCCTCGTAGAGGACGTCCAGCGCCCTTTTGCGCGCCTTGCGGCGCGCCGGCATCTGGGTTTTGGGGCCTTCGGCCATCAGCTACGGCCGAGGTAACGGCCGTCGCGGGTGTCGACCTTGATCTTCTCGCCGGTGGTGATGAAGAGCGGGACGTTGACCGTCGCGCCGGTCTCGACCGTGGCCGGCTTGGTGCCGCCGGTGGAGCGGTCGCCCTGCAGGCCGGGCTCCGTGTATGTCACCTCGAGGAAGACGCTGGTCGCCATCTCGATGTAGAGCGGCACGCCCTCGTGGGTCGCCACCGTGGCCTCGGCCTCGGGGAGCAGGTAATTCGCGTTGTCGCCGACCGTGGGGCCGGGCACGGTGATCTGCTCGAAGTTGTCCAGGTCCATGAAGACGAAGTCCTCACCGTCCTGGTAGAGGTATTGCATCGTGCGCTTGTCCACGGTCGCGGTCTCGACCCTGGTGCCGGCGTTGAACGTCTTGTCCACGACCTTGCCGGAGAGGACGTTCTTGAGCGTGGTGCGCACGAACGCCCCGCCCTTGCCCGGCTTGACGTGCTGGAACTCGACGACGGCCCACAGGGCGCCTTCGAGGTTGAGCACCAGGCCGTTCTTCAGGTCGTTGGTGGAAGCCATGTCCTGCCTTGGTCTGGAAAGCGTGAAGGTGACCGAGAGAGTTTACCGGCGTAAGCCCTGAACAGGCGAATCGGGTCAGTGCCGGCTTGCGAGATGCCGCAGCGCGAGGCGGTAGCCGTCGATGCCGAGGCCCACGATGACGCCGGTCGCCACCGCCGAGACCACCGAGTGGTGCCGGAACTGCTCGCGGGCGTGGATGTTGCTGATGTGCACCTCGACCAGCGGGGCTCGCAGCATCGCGCAGGCGTCGCGGAGCGCATACGAATAGTGCGACCAGGCGCCCGCGTTGAGCACCACCGGGGCCTGCTCGTCGGCGGCGGCGTGCAGCCAGCCCAGCATCTCGTGCTCGGCGTCGGTCTGCCGCACCTCGACGTCGAGGCCGAGCGCCTTGCCCTCGGTTACGCACAGATCGACTAAATCAGCATATGTAGTGACCCCGTAGACGTCGACCTGGCGGGTGCCGAGCCGGCCCAGGTTAGGGCCGTTAAGGACGTAGGTCCTCCCGTCCGACCGCCCCGCCACCGCCCTTGAATGGACTGAAGGCTTCACTTCGACACCGCCCGGTACGCCCCGGCCAGCGTCTCCTCGGACGGCCCGGTGAGGATGCCCGGCTTGGCCAGGCCGTCCAGGACGACGAAGCGCAGGGTGTCGGCGCGCGCCTTCTTGTCGACGCGCATCGCGGCGAGCAGGTCGGGCCAGGCCGCCGCGGCGTAGGCGACGGGCAGGCCGAGCAGGGTCAGCACGTCGCGGTGGCGGGCAGCGGTGGCGTCGTCCAGCCGGCCGGCCAGCCGGGACAGCTCGGCGGCGTAGATCAGGCCCACGGCGACCGCGTGGCCGTGCTTCCAGCCGTACCGTTCGTTCTTCTCGATCGCGTGGGCCAGGGTGTGGCCGTAGTTGAGGATCTCGCGCAGGCCGGACTCGCGCAGGTCGTTACCGACGACGTGGGCCTTGACCCGGATCGCCCGCTCGACCAGCTCGCGCAGCACGGCGCTGCGGGGGTCGGCGGCCGCCGCCGGGTCGCCCTCGATCTGGTCGAGGATCGCCGGGTCCGCGATGAAGCCGCACTTGGCCACCTCGGCGAGGCCGGCGACCAGGTCGTCGGCCGGGAGCGTGTCGAGCACGTCGAGGTCGCAGAGCACCCCGGCCGGCGGGTGGAACGCGCCGACCAGGTTCTTGCCCGCCGCCGTGTTCACCCCGGTCTTGCCGCCGACGGCCGCGTCGACCATGCCGAGCAGCGAGGTGGAGACCGGCACCCAGCGCACGCCGCGCAGCCAGCTCGCCGCCACGAAGCCGGCCAGGTCGGTGACCGCTCCCCCGCCGAGGCCCACGACCACGTCGGTGCGGGTGAAGCCGGCCGCGCCGAGCTCGTCCCAGCAGCGCGCGGCCACCTCGATCGACTTGCCGGCCTCGGCGTCGGGCACCTCGATCGGCAGCGGCCGGATGCCCGCCGCGGACAGCGCGTCGGCCACGGCCGCCGCCCGTTCCTTCAGCGGCGGGGCGTAGAGCACGGCGGCGCGCACGGCGCCGTCGACCAGCTCGGGCAGGGCGGCGAGCAGGCCACGACCCACGAGTACGTCGTAGGGCCGGTCACCGGGCACAGGGATTCGCGTCACGTCGTCCATCAGCCACGATCCTAGTGTTGCGGAAATGGGGTTATAGATTTCTAACCCCATTACGGGTTACATCTTGGGCATGCCGAAAATCAATGTGTACCTCCCCGACGACCTGGCCGAAGCCGTCCGCGACTCCGGGCTGCCCGTGTCCGCCATCTGTCAGCGCGCCCTGGAGGAGGCGGTCCGGCGGATCACCGCGATCCGGCAGACCGCCCTGGGCGAGCTCGACGCCGAACAACTCGCGGCCCGGCTGCCCTCGTTCACCAGCCGGGCCGTCACCGTCATCGCGCTGGCGGTCAACTCCGCCCGGGACGCCGGCGCCCCCAACGTCGGCACCGGTCACCTGCTGCGGGCCATGATCACCGAGGGCGAAAACCTGGCGCTGCGCGTGCTGCGGGCGCTGGAGATCGAGCCGGCCGCGCTGAGCTGGGCGGAGAAGGACGAGCCGGGCGGCGGGCCGGGCCTGCGATACAGCACGCCGGCCGCGAACGCCCTGGAGATGCTCATCGCCGAGGCGACCGCGCTGGGCCACAACTACGTCGGCTGCGAGCACCTGCTCATCGGCCTCGCGGCCGAGCCCGACGGCATCGCCGGGCGGGCGCTGCGCGAGGCCGGCGCCGACGCCAAGTCGGTGCGCCGGACGGTCTCCGCCGCCCTCGGCGGCTACGCCCACCTGCGGGCCACGAAGCCGCCGGCCGGTCCGGAAGAGCTGACTTCGGTGGTACGCCAGGAGCTCCGTCCCCTGGTTCAGCGGATCGAGGCGATCGAGGCACGGTTGGCCTAGCGGGCGGCGTACCGGACGAGTTGCGCGGCGTGCTCGGCGAGCGCGGTCCGCAGCTCGTCCGGCCGGATCACCGTGAACGGCCAGCCCAGCCCGGCGAGCATCTGCGCCATGCCGGGCAGGCTCTGCGCCCGGCAGCTCAGCCGGACCCCGTCCGCGACCTCGGTGATGTCCGCCACGGCGGCGGGGACCCGGCGGCGCACCTGGGCGACGTCGGCCTCGATCAGCACCTCGACCTCCCACTTCCAGGGCAGCCCGGCCCACTGCCGGGTGACGTGCGCGACGGCGTCGAAGTTCGGCGGCGCCTCGAAGTCCTCGCCGGTCGGCGCGGCGGCGACGATCCGGTCCAGCCGGAACGACCGGATCTCGTCGCTGCGGTGGTCGTGGGCGACGAGGTACCACCGCCCACTGTGGAAGACGAGCCCGTAGGGGTCGACCTGCCGCCGGCTGACCCGCATCGGCGGCTCCCCGCCCGGGCCGGGAGCCTGCGCCTCGCCGTCGTCCGGGCGGCGGCGCGGGGCGCGGTAGGTGAGAGCGAGACGCTGCTGCGAGCGGGTGGCCGTGCCCAGGGTGAGCAGCAGGTCGGCGGTGGCGGGAGCGCCCGTACGGGGTGGCGCGTCCGGCTCGCGGCGGCGCAGGGTCAGGCCCAGGCTGGCGCGCAGGGCCGCCAGGCGGTCGGCCAGGGCGGCGGGGAGAACCCGGGTGATCTTCGCTTCGGCGGCGGCGCCGGCCGGGGTGTCCGTCGCCAGGCCGAGGTTGTCGGCGGCGACCAGGCCCAGCACCACCGCCACAGCCTCGTCGTCGGTGAGCATCAGCGGCGGGAGCTTGAAGCCGGGCAGGAGCCGGTAGCCGCCGTACCGGCCGCGCTCGGCCGTCACCGGGATGCCCAGTTCGGCGAGCGTGCCCGCGTACCGTCGGACCGTGCGCTCGTCGACCGCGAGCCGGGCGGCGAGGTCGCCGCCCGTGATGCTGCGGTGGGCCTGGAGCAACTCCAGCATGGCCAGGACGCGCGAGGCGGGATGCGGCATGCCGGAGATTCTCCACCCCATACCGGACGGGAATCGTCCGGTATCGCTCCTAGCGTGGTGGGCATGACGACATACGTTCTGGTTTCCGGCCTGTGGCTCGGCGGATGGGCCTGGCGCGACGTGACAGCCGCGCTGCGCGGCGCCGGGCACGAGGTCTTCCCGCTGACCCTGACCGGCGTTGCGGACCGCGCCCACCTGCTCGGTCCCGGCGTGGATCTGGACACCCACACCGAGGACATCGTCCGGCTGGTCGAGACCGAGGACCTGCGGGGCGTGGTGCTGGTCGGGCACAGCTACGGCGGGTTGCCGGTGAGCGCGGCGGCGCTGCGGCTGCGTGACCGGATCGCCCGGGTGATCTACGTGGACAGCGGGCCGCTGCCGGTCGGCACGACCCAGCAGTCGATGTCCGGGGAGCCGGCCGGCGAAGGTGACGCGGTGCCTCCGCGCGATTGGGATCCGGGCGCGGACCCGGTGCTGCTGGCCGGGCTGGACGAGGCGGCGCTGACGCTGCTGCGTACCCGCGGCACGCCGCATCCCCGCGCCTCGGTGGAGCAGCCGCTCGGCGCCCGGGCCACCTCGAAAGATCTGCCGACCACGCTGGTGGCCTGCGCGTTCACGCCGGAGCAGGTCAAGGAGATGATGGCCGCGGACCACCCGTTCTTCTCGGGTCTCACCGAGGCCGAGGTGGTGCCGCTGGCCACCGGCCACTGGCCGATGCTGAGCGAGCCGGCCGCGCTAGCCGGGATTCTTGAGCAGCGCGGCTAGCTCGGCGGCGATCTCCTCGGGCGCGCGGGCGTCGGTGGCGATCGTGTGGGTGGCCACCGCGGCGTAGAGCGGGCGGCGCTGCTCCATCAGGTATTTCAGGGTCGCCCGCGGGTTCACGGTGAGCAGCGGGCGGCCCGCGCCGAGCCCGACCCGCTTGACCGCGTCGGACAGCTCGACGGACAGGAACACCACGGTGTGCGCCCGCAGTGACTCACGGGTGCCGTCGTGCAGGATCGAGCCGCCGCCGAGGGCCAGCACGCCGGTGAACGAGCCGAGCGCCTCGGCGATGGTGGCGCGCTCCAGGGCCCGGAAGGCGTCCTCGCCGTCGTCGAAGAAGATCTCCGGGATCGGCTTGCCGGCCTGCCGCTCGATCAGCTGATCGGTGTCGGCGAACCCGACGCCGAGCAGCGCGGCCAGCGCCTGCCCGACCGTCGTCTTGCCCGCGCCGGGCGGGCCGACGAGCACCGCGGCCGGAGCCGTCACCGGATCAGCAGACTGTCGAGGTAGCCGGCCAGGTTGCGGCGGATCTCGGTCACCGAGTCGCCGCCGAACTTCTCCGTCGCGGCCTCGGCCAGCACCAGCGCGACCATCGCCTCGGCGACCACCGCGCCGGCCGGCACCGCGCACACGTCCGAGCGCTGGTTGATCGCCGTGGTCGCCTCGCCGGTCAGCACGTCGACGGTCTGCAGGGCCCGGTTCAGCGAGGAGATCGGCTTCAGCGCGGCGCGGACCCGCAGGTTTTCGCCGTTGGTGATGCCGCCCTCCAGGCCGCCGGCCCGGTCGGTGATCCGGCGTACGCCCTCGGCGGTCGGGATGATCTCGTCGTGCGCGACCGAGCCGCGCGAGCGGGCCTGGGTGAACCCGTCACCGATCTCGACGCCCTTGACCGACTGGATCGACATCAGCGCGGTGGCCAGCCGCGCGTCCAGCTTGCGGTCCCACTGCACGTGCGAGCCCAGCCCCGGCGGCACGGCCCAGGCCAGCACCTCGACGATGCCGCCGAGAGTGTCCGCGTCCCGCTTCGCCGCGTCGACCTCGGCCACCATCCGGGCGCTCGCCTCGGGGTCGAGGCAGCGCAGCGGGTCGGCGTCGATCCGGTCGGCGTCGGCCGGCGCGGGGATCAGGCCCGCCTTCGCGGCGACCGAGCCCAGCTCGATGACGTGCGAGACGATGTCGATGCCCAGCGCCTGCTTGATCAGCGCCTTGGCGACCACGCCGACGGCGACGCGGGCCGCGGTCTCCCGGGCGCTGGCGCGCTCCAGGATCGGCCGGGCGTCGGTGTGCCCGTACTTCTGCATGCCGGCCAGGTCGGCGTGCCCGGGCCGCGGGCGGGTCAGCGGCGCGTTGCGGGCCTGCGCCGCCAGCTCCTCCGGGTCGACCGGGTCGGCGGACATCACGGTGCGCCACTTGGGCCACTCGGAGTTGCCGATCCGGATGGCGACCGGGCTGCCCAGCGTCAGGCCGTGGCGCACCCCGCCGATGATCTCGATCTCGTCCTGCTCGAACGCCATCCGCGCGCCCCGGCCGTAGCCGAGGCGGCGACGCGCGAGGTCGCGGCCGATATCCTCGCTCGTCACCCGCACGCCGGCGGGCACCCCTTCGAGAAGGGCGACGAGCGCCGGGCCATGGGATTCACCTGCGGTAAGCCAACGCAACACGGGTGACAGTCTGGCACGCGAGCGTCGCGGCCTGGTTCCCCGGGCGCCGCCGTCCCGCCTTGCGGACCGCCGGAAACATCGGAGCTATCGTCCGGTGGTGTCCCCGCAGCCCACCGTGCCCCTCGCCCAGCCCGTTCCGCCCGCGCACGGACGGCTGCTCGTCGTCATGCTCGGGCTGATCACGGCGATCGGCCCGCTGTCGCTGGACATGTACCTGCCCGCGTTCCCGGCCCTCTCGGCCGATCTCGGGGTGCCCGACGCGCAGGTGCAACTCTCGCTGACCACGTGCCTGATCGGGCTGGCGGTGGGGCAACTGGTCTGCGGCCCGCTCAGCGACCGCTGGGGGCGACGCCGGCCGCTGATCGTCGGCGTCGGCGCGTACGCGGTCTTCTCGTTTGGTTGCGCGCTCGCCCCGAACGCCCCGGTCCTGGCCGGGGTCCGCCTGGTGGAGGGCATCGCCGGCGGCGTCGGCGTCGTGGTGGCCCGGGCCATCGTGCGCGACCTGTACGCCGGGGTCGCCGCCGCGAAGTACTTCTCCCGGCTCGTCCTGATCTTCGGGGTGGCACCGATCGCCGCGCCGAGCCTGGGCAGCGCGGTGCTGAAAGTGACGTCCTGGCACGGCGTCTTCGTCGCGCTCGGCATCATCGCCACCCTGCTCCTCGTCCTGATCGTCTGGCGCATGCCGGAGACGCTGCCGCCGGACCGGCGCAGCCCGGGCGGGCTGGCCGACACCGCCCGCACGGCCCGCACCCTGTTCACCGACCGGATCTTCCTGGGGTACGCGCTCGCGCAGGCGTTCGCGTTCGCCGCCCTGTTCAGCTACATCTCGGGCTCGTCCTTCGTGCTGCAGGACGGCTACGGCATCTCCCCCACGGTGTTCAGCCTGCTGTTCGGCCTGAACGCCTGCGGGCTGATCGCGCTGAGCCAGGCGAACGGCAGGCTGCTGGACCGGTTCGCACCCCGCGGGCTGCTGCTCGCCACCCTGACGGCGCAGGCCGCGGCGGGTGGCGCCATCCTGGCGGCGGCGCTGCTGGGCAGCCTGCCCGTGCTGATCGGCGGCCTGTTCGCACTGGTCAGCACGATCGGCATGGTCACACCGAACGCGACCGCGCTGGCCCTGGACCGGCACCCCGAACGCGCCGGTACGGCGGCGGCGCTGCTGGGCGGCTTCCAGGCGGTGACCGCGGCCCTGGCGGCACCGCTGGTCGGCTTCGGCGACGCGGGCCTGGGCGCCCGATGGCGCTCGCCATCGTCAGCTTCGCCCTGGTGGCATTGCTGTCGGTGCTGGCGCTGACCCGAACCCGCAGATCGGGGTGAAACCGTGCCCTGGCGAACACCCGCCGGTGCCCTCGCGAACACCCGGCCGGTGCCCCGACGTCAGCGGACGCCGGCCGCCGCGGTCAGGGCCGCCCGCATCGCCGCCTCGGGGGCGGGAACCACGCCGGTGAACTGCTCGAACTGGCCCAGGGCCTGCGCCAGCAGCAGGTCCAGACCGGACACCACCGGGATCCCGTTGCCGGCCGCGGCGGCGGCCAGCGGCGTGGGCCACGGGTCGTAGATCGCGTCGAACAGGACCGAGCCGGGCCGCCAGCGCACCGCGGTCGCCAACTCGTCGGCCGCCCCCTTGGGCACGGTCGAGATCACCGCGTCGGCGTCGAACGCCGCAGGCGCGTCCGCCCAGTCCACGCCGGTGATCGTCAGGCCCAGCGCGGCCGCCGCGGGCGCCAGCTCCTCCCGGGCCTGCGGGCGGCGGGTAACGACGGTCACGTTGGCGCCGCCCAGCTGGGCGGCGGCGGCCAGCGCGGCCCGGGCCGTGCCCCCGCCACCGAGCACCGTGACGGCCGGGCCGGCTGCCAGCCCCGCGGCGCTGAGCACCCGGACCATGCCCGGGACGTCGGTGTTGTCGGCGAACCAACCGTCGGGACGGCGTACCAGGGTGTTGGCCGCCCCGATCGCGATCGCGACCGGCGACGCCGCCGCGGCCAGGGTGAGTGCGACCTCTTTGAGCGGCATGGTCAGCGACAGGCCGGCCCACTCCGGCCCGAGGCCGGCCACCAGGCCCGGCAACTCGGCCTCGGCACACTCGATCGCGGTGTACGACCAGGTCAGCAGCCCGGCGGCGGCGAAGCCCGCGGTGTGGATGACCGGCGACAGGGAGTGACCGATGGGCTTGCCGCAGACAGCGGCTCGCCGGGCGCGCTCAGTGGGTTGCACAGGCACAGATCAGAGGACCCCGTTCTTCTTCGCGGTCTCGATGTTCTTTTCGTGCTGCGTGAGACTCTGCGTGAACGCGGAATGGCCCTGCTTGTCGACGGCCACGAAGTACAGCCAGTTGCCCTTCGGCGGCGCGAGGGCGCCCTGCATGGCTGCCTTGCCGGGATTGTTGATCGGCGTCGGCGTCAGCCCGTCCTTCTCATGCAGGCGGTACGGGTTCTTTGGGTCCGTCAGCTCTTTGTCGGTCATCCGCGCCGACGACTTCGTCGGCTTGCCGGTGAGCTGGTAGTAGTAGTTGATCCCGACGTCGAACTCCAGGCACTTGCAGTGGAAGTCTTTGCCGTAGAGACGGTTGTAGGCGACCCGGGAGACCTTGCCGAGGTCGGTGACGTTGCCCGCCTCGGCCTGGGACAGCGACGCCACGGTCAGCACCTCGTAGGGGCTGATGTTGCGCTGGCTCTCCGCCTGCTTCACGAAGTCGATCTCCGTGGCGACGGTCATGAAGTGCTCGATCATGAGCTGGAGATATTCGGCCGCCGTGCCCTTCGGGGGGAACTCGTAGGTGTCCGGGAAGAGGAAGCCCTCGACCGACCTGGTCTTCTTCTGCCCGTCGGTGCGGTTGAACCAGAAGTCGGGGATGCCCAGGGCGATCGGGTCCTTGGCCGCCGCCTTGAACTCCGCCACCGGCACGCCGGTCGCCTTCGCCAGGATGTCGTACACCTGATTGGCGGTCTTGCCCTCGGGGATCGTGACGCCGTTGGTGACCCGGGACTTCGGATCGAGCATCAGGGTCACGGCCTGCGCGGCAGCCATCTGCTTGCGCATGTTGTAGGTGCCGGACTGGATGTTCTTGCCCTTGGGATTCGCGCTCGCCGCCTCGTTGAAGGCCGCGGTGCTCTTCACCACGTCGGCGTCCACCAGGGCGTTGCCGATCTCGGTCAGCGAGGAGTCCTTGGCGATCTTGACCTGCACCGGATCGGTGCCGGCGCCGTCGTAGTCGGCCGCCGTGAAGAAGCCCTTGATCTTCGAATAGCCCAGGTATCCGCCGACGCCGAGCACGCCCAGCAGGATGAACACCATGAGGAAGGCGACGACGGACTTGCCGCCCTTGCCCTCGCCCTTCGCGCCGCGGGCACCCCGCCGGTGCCGGGGTCTACCCTTTTCGGCCTGCTCGTCGAACGCCAGGTCCAGCTCGTCGATCATCTCGTCTGCCTCCGCTGCGCGTCCAGCCAGCTCTGCAGGATCTCCACCGCGGCCGCCTGGTCGACGACCGCCCGTTGCCGTTTTCCTCGCACGCCACGTTCGGCCAGCCTACGAGTTGCGACCACGGTCGACATCCTCTCGTCCGCCAGGACGACCGGCCCGAGCCCGGCTGCTCGTTCCAGGCGACCAGAGTACGCACGAATGTCGATGGCGGCAGCCCCCTCTTCGCCGTTGAGGCGCACGGGGAGGCCCACCACGATCTGCACCACCTCGTGCTCCCCCACGAGGCGGACGAGCTCAGCTATGTCACCGGGGACGGCGTCGGGCGCCGCACCCATGTCACGGGCGAGTGTGACCAGGGGGGTGGCCAAGATCCCGTCAGGGTCACTGAGTGCGACCCCGACCCGGACCTTACCCACATCCACAGCCAACCGCCTACCCCGCGGCAACGGGAACATTTCGCCGGCCTCCCTCTCAGGCGGCCTCGCCAACCGCCTTTTCCACCGATGCGAGCAAGACATTCACCTGGTCGGCGGGCACTCCGCCACCCTGCGCAAGATCAGCGTTGCCGCCGCCCCGGCCGGAGAGCGCACCCTTGACCAGGTCGGCCGCGGACAGGCCACGACTCTTCGCTGTGGCGTTGATCGCTACAATGAGTGACGCCTTGCCGTTCGACCGGGCCGCAACCGCGACCACCGCCGGGCGGGCGGCGTCGATCTTGCCCCGAATCTCCTGAGCTAGGGTACGCACATCGTTGGACGCCGCGCCCTCGGGTGCCTCGGTCCCGACGAACGCCACGCCACGCAGATCGCGGGCCTGCGCCGCCAGCGCCCCGGCGCCGCCGAGCACCAGCTGCGCGCGCATCTTCTCGAGCTCCTTCTCCGCGTCGCGCAGGGCCGTCACGGTCTGCTCGACCCGCTCCGCGACCTGGTCGCCGGGCACCCGGAACAGCTCGGCGAGCCGCGAGACCAGCAGGTGCTCCTTGGCCAGGAAGCCGAACGCGTCGATGCCGACCAGCGCCTCGACCCGGCGCACGCCGGCGCCGATCGACGACTCGTGCAGGACCTTCACCAGGCCCAGCTGACCCGAGCGGGCCACGTGCGTGCCGCCGCACAGCTCACGCGCATAGTCGCCGACTTCAACCACCCGGACCTCGTCGCCGTACTTCTCCCCGAACAGGGCCATCGCGCCGAGCCGGCGCGCCTCCTCCTGCGAGGTGACGAACGCATGAACTTCAAGATCACGCAGCAGCACCTCGTTGACCTGCTGCTCGACGTCGTGCAGCACCGCGGGCGAGACGGCCCCGGGGGTGTTGAAGTCGAAGCGCAGCCGGCCCGGCGCGTTCAGCGAACCCGCCTGGGTCGCCGACTCGCCGAGGAACGCCCGCATGGTCTGGTGGATCAGGTGCGTCGCGGTGTGCGAGCGCGAGATCGCCTTGCGGCGGGTCACGTCGATCTCGGCGAAACCCGCCTCGCCCGCGCGCACCTCGCCGCGGACGACCCGCGCCTTGTGCACGATCAGGCCGGGCAGCGGCTGCTGCACGTCGACGACCTCGACCTGGCCGCCGCCGACGTTGATCAGGCCGGTGTCTGCCTGCTGGCCGCCGCCCTCGGCGTAGAACGGGGTGGTGTCGAGGATGAGCTCGACGTAGTCGCCCTCGCCCGCCGCCGCGACGGCCGTGCCGCCGGAGCCGAGCAGCGCGCGCACCCGCGACTCGCGAGAGACCTCCGCGTAGCCGGTGAACTCCACCGGGCCGCCGTCGTCGAGCACCGTGCGGTACGCCGACAGGTCCGCGTGGCCCGTCTTGCGCGCGGCCGCGTCCGCCTTCGCGCGGGACCGCTGGTCGGCCATCAGCCGGCGGAAGCCGTCCTGGTCGACGTCGAGGCCCTGCTCGGAGGCGATCTCCAGGGTCAGGTCGATCGGGAAGCCGTACGTGTCGTGCAGCTGGAACGCCTGCGCGCCGCTCAGCCGCGCCCCGCCCGACTTCTTGGTGTCGGTGATCGCCGAGTCGAGGATCGTCGTGCCCGCGCGCAGGGTGGACAGGAACGCCTCCTCCTCCGCGTACGCGTACGTGGAGATCCGGCCGAACTCCTTCGCCAGCTCCGGATACGACGGCGCCATGCAGTCGCGCGCCACCGGCAGCAGCTCGGGGAACGTCGCACCCTGCCAGCCGAGCAGGCGCATCGCGCGGATCGCCCGGCGCATGATCCGGCGCAGCACGTAGCCGCGACCCTCGTTGGACGGGGTGATCCCGTCGCCGATCAGCATCAGCGCGGTGCGGACGTGGTCGGCGATCACGCGCAGCCGCACGTCATCGGGGTGCGACTCGCTGGCCTCGTGACCCGAGTGCGCGCCGTAGACCTTGCCGGCCAGCTCCGCCGCCCGCGCCAGGATCGGCTTGACCTCGTCGATCTCGTACAGGTTGTCGACGCCCTGCAGGATCGACGCGACCCGCTCCAGGCCCATGCCCGTGTCGATGTTCTTCTTCGGCAGATCACTGACGATCGTGAAAGTGTCCTTGCTCTTCACGTCGGTGATCTCGTACTGCATGAAGACCAGGTTCCAGTACTCCATGTACCGGTCCTCGTCGACCTCCGGGCCGCCCTCCTTGCCGTAGGAGGGTCCGCGGTCGTAGAAGAGCTCGGAGCAGGTGCCGCCCGGGCCGGGGATGCCCATGTGCCACCAGTTGTCCTTCTTGCCCCGGCGCACGATCCGCTCGGCGGGCACGCCGGTGGCGCGCCACATCTCGAACGCCTCGTCGTCGTCGAGGTAGACGGTCGGCCAGATGCGCTCCGGGTCCAGCCCGAAGCCACCCTGCTCGACCGGGTTGACCGACAACTCCCAGGCGAGCCGGATCGCGTCCGCCTTGAAGTAGTCACCGAACGAGAAGTTGCCGTTCATCTGGAAGAACGTGCCGTGCCGGGAGGTCTTGCCGACCTCGTCGATGTCCGGCGTCCGGATGCACTTCTGTACGCTCACCGCGCGCGCATACGGCGGGGTGCGCTGGCCCAGGAAGAACGGCACGAACTGCACCATGCCGGCGTTGATGAACAGCAGGTTCGGGTCGTCGATGGCGGGCAGCGGGGCACTCGGCACGACCGTGTGCCCGTTCGCCTCGAAATGCGCCAGGAAGCGCCGCTTGATCTCCGCCGTCTTCATCGCTGTTCCTCACTCGCGTGTCGCCCGTGCGTGCCGTCACGCAGCTCGGCGAATTGGTCGTCGTACAGTTCGCCCGCGGCGAAGGCCTCGTGGATCTCCTGCTCGCGTTCGGTCATGCCGTCACGGACGTCATCCACGAAGCTACGCAACGACTCGACGAGACCGCCAGCGGATTGCGACAGCGAGGTGGCGATGCCAGTTGGGGTGAACTCGTTGGCCTTACGGGTGACCTTGCGCACGACGATGGCGCCGACGGCCAGGCCGACACCCAGCCAGAGCAGCCGCTTCATGGCGGTGTTCCTTCCAGGAGAAATGGTCAGCGGGCCGCGCGGGCGCCCTTGCGGCGCTGCTTGAGAGAGGCGCGGACCTCGCGCTCGTCCTCGGCGTGCCGACGCGCGGCGGCGGCCTTACGCAGGCCGTAACCGAACGACGCCACCTTGATCAACGGGTTGGCGGCGGCAGTGGACACGACGGTGACCAGATTGGCCACGCTCGCCGTGATGTTCTGCGCGTGCTCGGTCATCGTGTCGACCTTGGCCAGCTGCACGTTCACACCGTCCAAAGAGACCTGGACCTGGCCCAGCGCGGTGTTCACATTGCCCACCGTCTCGGTGACGTTGCCGAGCAGCGGCCCGGTGCGGTCGTTCAGGTCGTTGATCGCCTGGGTGGCGGCGTCGACGGTGCGGCGCAGCTTGAGAATCGGGACGGCGAGCACGAGCACGAGCATCAAAAACGCGCCCGCCGCGATCAGGCCTGCGATTTCTCCGGCGGTAACGTCCATCTACGCGTCTCCTCTACTGACGTGCCTCACAGCGTGACAACGTGCAGACCCTACCGTCCGTGACCGGTAGGCGCGTCACGACGCCGTCGGTGTCGGATCCGTCAGAGGATCGTTCGGCGGCAGCGGATCGGGCGTCTCGCCGACCAGGGAGGGATCCACCGGCGGCTGGGGCCTGACCCGCGGGTCGGTGACGGCATTCTGCACCTTGATGCTCACAGTCGACCCGGTGCACTTCGCCGGGTCCGCGGAGGGCACCAGCCCGTCGGGCCCGATGGACGGCAACGCGGCCGGGTCCTGGGCGGCGATGGCGTCGACGGCGCATTCCGGCAGCCGCACCCACAGGTCCAGAGTGAACTCATCCCTGGTCCAACAGGTATACCTGCCGGACGGATTCGGCTGGTCGGAGCACTCACCGCGACGAAGCCGCCAGCCGGCCTCGGTGAGGGCGGCGGAGTAGGCCTTGTCGGTCTCCTCGAACGGCCGGTCGGACTGCGCGGTCCGCTCCCGGAACCGGCAGTCGATGAAGCACCAGATGCTGCCGCTGGTGCGATCATCGACCCGCTTGTCGGCCCAGCCGGGCACGCTGAGCGCGTCGAGCGAGTTGAAGACCGGATCCCGCGTCGCCGACCGGATCCCGAACAGCAGGGGCAGCAACCCGAGCACGATCACGCTGAGCGTGACCAGGGTGATGACCCGCAGCCGCCGCTCGGTCCGCAGCTTGGCCCGCAACCCGGCGCCGGCACCCCGCAACCCACCGGCCGACTCCTGCTCACCGCCGTCGTCGGTCACCGACGAACGAACGGCAGGACCATCGGCTACGGCCCGATCGGGTGCGGCCCCATCAGAAACGGCCCGATCGGGTACGGCCACAGCGCCGACAACCGCAGCGGCGACAACCCGCCCGGGCGGCGTAACCGTACCGGTCCCCCGCCCGGGCACAGCAACCTGCCCGGCGACCCGCGCGACCTCGGCCTTGCCCCGACCGGGCACCTCAGCAGCACCGCGACCGGGCACCTCAGCAGCACCGCGACCGGGCACCTCAGCAGCACCGGAACCCGGCATTTCTGCAGCACCCCGGCCAGGCACCTCAACGGCACCCCGACCAGGGACCACAGCGGCACCGCGACCAGGGATCACAGCAGCGCCGCGACCAGGGATCACAGCAGCGCCGCGACCTGAGAACTCAGCTACACCAGAACCGGGCACCTCAGCGGCGCCACGACCGGGGAAGTCGGCAGCACCAGGACCGGGCACCTCGGCAGCACCCCGACCAGGAACCACAGCGGCACCGCGACCGGGAACCGCAGCCGCACCACGGCCAGGCACCTCAGCGGCACCCCGACCGGGCACCTCAGCCGCACCGCGGCCAGGCCCGTCAGGGGCGCCGCGGCCAGAGGGCTCGGTGGCCCCGTAGCCAGGGACTTCCGCGGCGCCTCGGCCCGGCACCGCGGCGGCACCGCGGCCGGGGATGCCGGCGTTGCCACGGTCCGGAAGATCGGCAGTGCCGCGCCCTTGCAGGACATCGCCGGTGCCACGGCCGGGGTGCGCCTCCGCGGCACCACGCCCGGGCAGGACATCGGCGGCGCCCCTGCTCTGCGGCAGGTCGGGAATACCGCGCGGGGGCGTCACGGGGCCGGTGCCGTGGCCTGCGGGCACCTCGGCCGCACCCCGGCCGGGCAGCACCGGACCGGTCCCGCGCACCGGCCGGCCGGGATCGCCCAGGCTCACCGGACGCGAATCGGTGTGATCGTCGCCATACGGCCCGGCAAGGCCGCTCAGCTGACCGGAACCCGCAGGCCCACCGGGCCGCCCCGGCCCGGCAGGACCGTTGGGCCGCCCGGGACCGGCAGGACCGCTGGGCTGCCCGGGTCCGGCAAACCCACCAGACTGGCCCGGACCGGCAGGACCGGGATAGCCGTGACCGGCAGGACCAGCGGAACCGTGATCGCTCTGACCGGCAGGACCGGGATAGCCGTGACCGGTAGGACCAGCGGAACCGTGATCGCTCTGACCGGCAGGGCCACCCTGCTGACCGGGACCGCCCAGCTGACCGGGATTGATGGGACGCCCGGGACCACCGGGCTCACCAGCGGCGCCGGCACCTGCGAAGCCGCCCGGCTGGCCGGGAGCGGCAGGACGGCCTGGGCCGGCAGGACCACCGGGCTGACCTGGCCCACCAGATCCCGGCAGTCCGCTGGGCTGGCCGGGGCCCGCCTGGCGACCGCGCTGCAAAGAGCCCGCCGAACCGCCCGCGCCTGGCTGACCAGGGCCGCCGCGGGGACCGGGACCACCTGGCTGACCGGGACCACCCGGCTGACCGGGACCACCCGGCCGAGCCGCCCGAGGCAGCCCACCGGGCTGGCCAGGACTGCCGGGCTGATTCAGGGTGCCGGGCTGGTTCGGAGCACCGGGCTGGTTCGCGACGCCGGGCAGGCCGCTGGGCTGGCCGGGACCGGAGAGACCGCGAGACGGGCCGCCGGGCGCGGGGCTGCTCGGACGGATCGGCAGCCCGCTCGGGCTGACCGGGCTGTTCGGGTCGCGTCCCGGGCCGCCGGGGCCGTTCGGCTGCTGGCTCGGCCCGCCGCGGCCTGGTGCGGCACGCCCCGGGCCACGGACCGCACCGGCGCTGTGCTGGCCGCTCTCGGTGAGGCCGGAACCGTGCTGTCCAGGGCCGGCGAAAGCGCCAGGCTGGCCGGCACCGCCGGCCGGACCGACCGGCCGGCCGGTAGCACCGGCGAGGCCGCTCGGCTTCTGGTCGGGCGCGGCGCGGCCACCCGGCGGGCGACCCGGCACGGCGCGTCCCGCAGCCGGCTGGCCCGGTGTCTGAGGCTGGCCAGGTCCGGCCTGCCCCGGCTGAAGCGCGCCCGGCTGGCCCGGTCCGGGACGGCCAGCACCGTGCTGACCTGGTCCGGGACGGCCGGCACCCTGCTGACCTGCTCCGGGACGGCCAGCGTCCTGCTGACCCAGGCCCGGACGGCCGGCATCGTGCTGACCCAGGCCCGGACGGCCAGCGTCCTGGTGACCCGGGCCTGGACGGCCGGCATCGTGCTGACCCGGGCCCACACGGTCAGCGTCGTGCTGGCCCGGACGGCCTGCGTCCTGCTGGCCCGGGCGGCCTGCGTCCTGCTGGCCCGGGCGCGGGCGATTGCCAGGCCCGGCTGGACCTGTTCCGGGCTGGCCTGCTCCGGTTTGACCCGGTGATTGCGGGGCCATACCCGGCTGGCCGGGACCCTGACCGAGACCCTGACCTGGGCCTTGACCGGGGACCGGGCGGCCCTGCGGCTGACCGGGCCGGGCGGCTCGCCCAGCTCCTCGCTTGGCCGCGCGAGCCGCGGCCTCGCCGGCGCGCGCGATCTGGCCGGTGGTGCCGATGACGCCGGATGTGCTGCCGGCCATCGCCCCGGCACGGCCCGGGACGGCGGGTGTGCGCACGCCTTCGCGGCCGGGCACGACGGGCGGCACGACCGCTGACGCGCGAACCGGGCCGGCGGCGGGGCTGGGACCGCCACGGCCTGCGGGGCCGGGACCGGCAGCGGGGGCACCGCCGCGGCCGCGCGGGCCCGCGGCGCCACGACGGCCGATCGATCCGGTGCCGGGCTCGTCGTCGGGGTCGGGGGCGCCGTGCTGGCCGGTGGGCGGTAGCGCACCGGTGTGCTGGCCAAGGTTGTCGCCGGACTGCTGCCCGGGGTCGGGACGGCCGTGCCGGCCGCCGCCCTCGCCGGGGTAGGCCTCGGGGCGAGCGTGCGCGGCCGGGCCGGCACTACGCGCAGCGAAGGAACGTCCGTCGCCACCCGGGACGGCCGACACCGGGCGACTGGGTCCACCGGCGCGCCGGGTGGCGTGCCCGCCGGTCGTGAAGCCACTGGCCACGTCGGGTGCGGCATGCCCACCGAACGACTCCGGCGCAGCGTGCCCACCAGACGTGGGCGCGGCAGGCCCGTCAAACGAATCCGGCGCAGCGTGGCCACCGGACGACGGAGACGCGGCATGACCACCAGACGGCGGCGCGGCGTGCCCACCAGACGGAGGCGCGGCATAGCCACCAGACGAAGGCGCGGCATGACCACCAGAAGGCGGCGCGGCATGACCACCAGGCGACGGCCCGGCGTAGCCGCCGGGCGGCGGGGGCGCGGCGCGCCCACCGCGTGCGGGATCGGGCTGGTCCGGCGCGGCGTGGCCGCCGCGGCCGGGTCGCCCGGGCGGGGGCGTGAATGCGCCCTGGTCGGGACGGCCCCGGCCAGGCGGCGGCGCGCCGGGGGCGGCCTGATCGGGCCAGCCCGGACCCGCCGGACGGTTTCCCGGATCCTGGTGCCGGGCGGCACGGCTGGCGGGCGACACCGGTCCACCCGGCAGCGGCCCGGCAGCGGCAGCGCGACGGCCACCGGCCGGCGGCCCGGCCGGTCCCGTTGCCGCGGGTGAGCCGGGCCAGGCAGGCTGCGCCGGCGGCCGCGCGGGCGAGGTCGGCCGGATGCCGGGCACCTCGGGAGCGTTGCCCGAGGCGGGCACTTCCGGGGCGGGACCGACCGCCGGGAATCCGCCGGACGGGCTCGGGTCGATCCGGCCGCCGCGGTGCCCGGGGTCGATCTGCCGGCGGCTGTGGCCCGGAGCCGACGCGTCGCCGGGCCCGGGAACCTCGGGGGCCGCGCGCCGCCCGGGCGGACGCACCCCGGGCTCGCTGCGGTCAATCGGGGCGTGCCGTCCGGCGGACGGGTCCTGACCAGGCACGACCTGGCCGGGCGGCGCCTGCCACGCACCGGCCGCGTGGGCACCGGAGCCGGTCTGCCAGGACGGCGGCTGACCGGCACCGGCCGGGCCGGCCGGGGATCCCGGGGCCACCGGCGAACGGTATGCCGCCGGTGGGCCCGGAGCCGGCGCGGAACCCGAGCCGGCGGGCGGACCCGGAACGACCGGAGACCGCGGGCCGGCCGAGGACCCCGGTGCGACTCCGGCACGTGGGTCGACGGGGAAGTGCGGATCGGCCGAGAAGTGCGGGTCAGCCGAGAAGTGCGGATCGGCAGAAAAGTGCGGATCGGCGGGGGAGCCCGGACCGGCCGGGGAGCCGGGAGCAGCGGCGGAGCTCGGAGCCGCCGGGGATCGCGGCACCACCGGGAACGGCGAGTCGTCGTCCACCGCGTCGTCGGGCCCGGGGGCACGGCGGCCGCTCTTGCTCGTCTTGGCCTCGCCGGCCCGGGCGCCGGGGCCGATCGCCGAGCGTTCCTCCTTGGCGGTGCGCAGGTCGTCCAGCCAGCCGGTCTCCTCGCGGGGCACCTCGACGGGCTCGACGGGCTCCGGCCGGCCACGACCGAACAGGCGGCGGCTGCGGCCTGCCTGTTCGGGCTGGTCGGCGTCGTCGTCGGGCCTCTCGGCACCGCGCCTGCTCACGGCTGGTCCTCTCCGGCGGCTGGGCCGCTGTCGTTCACCTTCGGCCCGTCAGCGGACGGGCCCTTCGTGCCACCCCCGCCAGGCGGCGGGGGTGCCGAACCCGCGGACGGGCCCGGCGAAGGACCCGCGGACGGGCCCCGCACGATTCTGCGCAGACGGGGTAGCCGCTCGCCGACCGCGCGTTCCGCGCCGTGGTCCGTCGGGCGGTAGTAGTCCGCGCCGATCAGATCATCCGGCACATACTGCTGCCTAACAACACCCTTCGGGTCGTCGTGTGGATAGCGGTAGCCCTTACCGTGACCTAGACCACGTGAGCCCGGGTAGTGCGAGTCCCGCAGGGCGGGCGGGACCGCGCCGCCACGGCCGGCCCGTACGTCGGCCAGCGCCGCGCCCAGCGCGGTCGTCACGGCGTTCGATTTCGGGGCCGTGGCCAGGTGCACCACCGCCTGGGCCAGGTTGAGCTGGGCTTCCGGCAGGCCCACCGACTGCACCGCCTGGGCCGCCGCCGTGGCGATCAGCAATGCCTGCGGGTCGGCCATGCCGACGTCCTCGCTGGCGAAGATCACGATGCGCCGGGCGATGAACCGGGGGTCCTCCCCCGCGACCAGCATCCGGGCCAGCCAGTGCAGCGCCGCGTCCGGGTCGGAGCCGCGCATGCTCTTGATGAACGCGCTGGTCACGTCGTAGTGGGCGTCGCCGTCGCGGTCGTAGCGGACGGCGGCCACGTCGACCGCCTGCTCCGCGGTGGCCAGGGTGATCTCGGTCGCGCCCTGGGCCGCGGCGGAACCGGCTGCGGCTTCGAGGGCGGTCAGCGCCTTGCGGACGTCGCCGCCGGCCAGCCGTACCAGGTGCTCCTCGGCCTCGTCGGTGAGCGTGACCGCGCCGCCCAGGCCGCGCGGGTCGGTGACCGCGCGGCGGACGAGCTGGCGCACGTCGTCCTCGTTCAGGGCCTGCAGGGTGAGCAGCACGCAGCGGGACAGCAGGGGCGAGATCACCGAGAAGTACGGATTTTCGGTAGTTGCCGCGAGCAGGGTCACCGTCCGGTCCTCGACCGCGGCGAGCAGCGAGTCCTGCTGGGTTTTGCTGAAGCGGTGCACCTCGTCGATGAACAGCACGGTCGGCGGGCCGCCGGCGCGGCGTTCGCGGCGGGCGGTGTCGATGACCGTGCGGACGTCCTTGACCCCGGCGGTCAGCGCGGACATGGCCACGAACTTGCGGTCGGTGGCGCCGGCGACGAGGTGGGCGATGGTGGTCTTGCCGGTGCCGGGTGGGCCCCACAGGATGACCGACATCGGGGTGGTGCCGGTCACGAGCTGGCGCAGCGGGGCACCGGGGGCAAGCAGGTGCTGCTGACCGACGAGCTCGTCGAGGCCGGCCGGGCGCATCCGCACGGGCAGCGGCGAGTCCTCGGACCAGGTGGTGAAGCCGGGGGACTCCGCACCGGCCGGTAGCGCGGTGCGGACACCGCCCGGCTCGTTCAGGGGAAAGAGTCCGTCGAATTCCATCGGCATCGACAGTACCGGCCCGCCCTCGTGTGCCGGAAATGCACCGAAGGCGGGCCTTATGCCGAAATCAAGGGATCAGCTTCGGCTGGAACGACGGCCGTAGAAGCGCCGGCCACCGCCCGTGCCGCCACCGGTACGCGGGCCCCGGCCCACGCCTCCCAGGTAGAGGGCGAGCAGCAGCAGGCCGAGCGAGGCCATCGTCGAGAAGTTGAACAGGTCGGGGGCTCCGAGGTTGGTGTCGAAGAGGTCGAGCAGCAGCCAGATGCCGAAGACGATCGCGGCGGCGATAGCGAGCATGGGTTTCCTCCGAGGGGATGAGAGCGCTTGTCGTGCTACTACCCCCCGGCTGGTCGCGCGTAAACTCCATCCAGGACGTCGGTCATCGATGACGGTGCGGCCTCCTTGCCACGGGCCACGAGATAGAGCGGCGCCGCGATCGCCAGGGCCGCCGCCCCGACCAGCATCGACACCCGCAGGCTCGTCGCCGACGCGACGGCCGTCAGGGTGATCAGGCCCAGCGCGCCGGCGGGCTGGCTCACCATCGAGTTCAGCGAGAGCAGGCTCGTCCGGTACGGCCCGTCGACCTGGCGGTGCAGCAGCCCGCTGTGCACCGGGTCCGCCGCCCCGTGCACCGTGTAGCAGACCAGGTAGGCCGCGATCACGCCGGCCGGACCCGCGAACAGGGCCATCCCGACCACCGTCACCCCCTGCAGGATGCGCAGCACGAAGCCGGTCCAGGGCGCGCCGATCCGGCGGGCCAGCAGCGGGATCAGCGCCGCACCGAGCGCCGAGGCCAGCCAGGCCACCGAGCCGACCGGGCCCAGCAGCGCCGACGCCCGGCCCGGATCGCCGACGACCTCCGCCAGCCGGACCGGCATCAGGCCCTCGAACGCCACCATGCCGAAGCCCCAGAAGAGCTCGACCGCGACCAGCGCCACGATGATCCGGGAACGGCGTAGCAGGCTCAGCGCGCCGCCGATGGCCGCCGGCACCCCGCGGACGGATCCGGCCAGCGCGGCAAGACCGCGGCGCGGGCGATGCTCGGTCATCAGCAGCGCCACCGCCACCAGCGACACGACCTGCAGGCCGAGGGCCACGTAGACCGGCAGGCTCAGCGCCGAGACCGCGCCGAACGGATCGAGGGCCACCAGCCCGCCGGTCGCCAGGGCGCCCACCGCGATGGCGACGCCGACCACGGCCCCGCTGCGACTCAGGCCGGTCTCGATGTCGGCGTGCTCGTCGGCCGCGAGGGCGTGGTCGACGTACCAGGCCTCCAGCGGGCCGCTGTCCAGCGCCCGGTAGACGCCCTGCAGCAGGTAGAAGACCATGAAGATCAGCACCGAGTCGGCCACGGTGAGCAGCGACAGGGCGACGATCTCGACCACGCCGGCCAGCAGCAGCACGGGCCGGCGGCCGATCGCGTCGGACAGACCGCCGGTGGGCAGCTCCAGCAGCAGCACGGCGAGGCCCTGCAGGGCGGCGACCGAGCCGTACTGGGCCAGGCTCAGGCCGCGGTCGAGCGGGAGCAGCACGGACACCGGGATCATCAGGCCGACCGGCAGCCAGCGCAGGGCGAGCAGCACCAAGAAGCGGCGCCGAGCCTGGGCCGCCGTCATGCTGTGCCCTCCTTAGGCGTGCCTGCGAGGCCGTCGTTCGGTGCGGCCGGGTGCCGCTCGGGGCAGGCGGTCATGCCGGGTCCGCCAGCCTCGGCACCGCGTACAAGTAAATGAGCACCTGGCGGGCGTCCGGTCCGGGGTCGGTCTCGCCCAGGGCGCGATAGCGCTCGACGACCGCGTCGAGCTCGGCGGTCAGCGCGCTGACCTGCTCGGCGCCGAGCGTGACGGCGTAGTCGGAGAAGCCGGCGGCGGTCCGCCAGGCCGGCGACTCGGCCGGCCGGGCCCGCTGCCAGCTCTCCGCGCGGGCGACGAGGCGACTCAGGGCGTAGCTGTCGAGCCAGTCGGCGGCGGCGACCGCATCGGCGTCACCGGCGAACGCGTCGCGCTGCCAGCTGCTCATGTCGTGGGCGGCGCGCCACCAGCGCTCGCGGCCGCGGCCGGCGGTCTCGTCCTCGGCGACCAGCCCGACGTCGGCGAGCTGGCGCAGGTGGTAGCTGGTCGCGCCGGTGTTGGTGCCGAGCGACTCGGCGAGCCGGGTGGCGGTGGCCGGGCCGTCGAGGCGCAGCTGGCCGAGCAGCCGGGATCGCAACGGATGTGCCAGGACCCGGATCTGCTTCGCGTCGAGGTTGACCTGAGTGGGCTCCATGCAATGCACAATACTTGTGCACAGAAATTGTGCAACACTTCTGTGCAAGAATTGCGACCATGATCGATACCCGACGCGCCGGTGTCGGCGATGCCGCCGAGATCCTGCGCCTGCGGAGCGTGATGCTGGACGCGGTGCGCCCCGGCGCGGGCGACCCGCAGACCTGGATCGGTCCCGGCGTCGCGGTCGTGCGACGCCTGCTCGATCCGGAGAGCGACACCCTGGCCGCCTTCGTGGTGGACAAGCCCGACGGCCCGGGCCTCGCGGCCTGCGTCGTGGGCACGGTCGATCAGCGGCTGCCCGGCCCGCGCGACCCCAGCGGGCTGCGCGGGTACGTCCTCAATGTCGCCACCGACGCCGCCTACCGCCGCCGCGGCTATTCCAGGGCCTGCATGACCGCACTGCTCGACTGGTACACCCAGCGCGGCATCACGGCGATCGACCTGCGCGCGTCGGTGGAGGGCGAGCCGCTCTACGCCTCGCTCGGCTTCATCCGCAACCGGGAGCCGGGCATGCGCCTGATCAACCCAGCGCGTTGACCGCCTTGGCGATCACCAGCGCGGCGGTGACCAGCGAGATCGCCGACTCCAGCATCATGGTCAGCTTGGCCCAGCGGGACAGCGGCAGCGTGTCGGTGGGGCTGAACGCCGTCGCGTTGGTGAACGCCAGGTACAGATAGTCGGCGAACTGCGGCCGCCAGTCCTCCGGTGCCACGCCGGACGTGGTCATCTGCGGAAAGAGGAAGTCCGGGTACGGGTCAGTGCCGGCCGCCCGTTCGAGCGCACCGCCCCGGTCCAGTTCCCAGTACCAGACGGCGAACGTCAGCACGTTGGTCAGCCAGATCGAGGCGCCGCTGCCGAGCAGCACGGCCGCGCTGCCGGTGTCGGCACCCCCGGCGATGTCGGTGACCAACTGGAACACCGACCAGGCCGTGCCCAGGCTGGCGATGGCGATCAGCGTCAGGCTGAGCCGGCGCAGCATCGGGGTGCGGGCCGACTCCCGGCCCGGGTTGGCGGCCACCAGCGCGCCGATGACGACGACCTCGACCGCCGGCAGCACCCACCACGCGCCGAGGCTGTACCGCTCGGGCAGGGTCAGCTGCAGCGCGATCATCGCGGCGATCGCCAGGGCGAACGGCCAGCGCTGCTCATCACGGCTGAGCCTGCGCCAGAACGGCCGCGCGGCCAGGTCCTCCTCGATACCCACCAGCCCATGATGGCCTCCTTGACCTCAACCTGGCTTCAACTCGCACGCTGCGACGATGAACGAGACCCTGGACGAGGCCCTGCGGCGGCTGCACCGCACCGGGCCCGAACACGACGGCTGGCTGTCCAACCACGGACCGATGGCGGCGGAGGCGCTGGTCCACCACGGGCGCGCGGCGGAGGTGCCCGGCTGGCTGGACGCGTACGAGCGCCGGCTGGAGGAGGCGCCGCGGGGCATCGCGCCGATCGCGGCAAGCGAGTGGCGCGAGCCCCTCGGCGACCCCGTGCGCACGGGTGACTGGCTGGCGTTCTTCGACCGGGCGGCGCGGGCCGAGCCGTGGCGGGAGGTGCTCGCGACCTGGTGGCCGCGGCTGCTGCCGGGCATCGCCGCGGGGGCCACCCACGGGGTGATCCGGGTCGGACACGCGGTGCGGGCGCTGCGCGAGCAGGAGACCGGGGCCCGGGTGGCCGAGCTGGGGCAGGGGCTGGCGTACTGGGCGGCGCGGTGGCAGCCGCTGGCGCCGGCCGGGCGGGGACCCTACCGGAGCTCGGATCCGCGGGCGGCGCTCGATGCCGTGCCGCGCGTGCCGGACCAGCGCTCCGGCATCCGTTCCCGGCTGGCCCAGCTCGCCGATCTGCCGGGCTGGCCCGCCGCCGCGGGGGCGGTGCCGGGCGGCGGGTCCGTCGAGGACCGGCTGGCCGCGATCGTCGCGGCGGCGGTCCGCCTGCACGCCACCCATGGGTACGGCAATCCGGTGCTGCTCGTGCACGCGGCGACGGCCCCGCTCGCCGTGCTGCGGACCCTGCCGGCGCTGCCCGCCGCGTTGCACGGGCCCAGCCTCGCGGCGGCGTGGGCGGCCACCGCCGCGGTGACGGCGACCTACGCCCCACCGGCCGGCCGGGCGTTCACCGCCGGCGGCGGGGACGCCGGAGCCGTCCTGCACCGGGCCGTGGAGTCCGGTGACGCGCACGCCATCAAGTTCGCCGATGCGGCGATCGAGATGTGGGCACGCGAGCGGGACCCGCTGCTGTTGGCGGCCGCCCGGCACGCAACGGACCTGATCATGGCCGAGTAGGGGATGGATCCGGCGGCGGGAGACCGAAAACAATCCGTCGAATTAACGGCAGTCGTGGTGCAGAAAGCAACCGGGGTATCACCGCGCGCCGATTCATCGACCGTGGCGAATGAAAACCTAAAACGTTTCTCCGATGACGCTGGACAAGCTTATCCGGACCACTAGAGTGGTCGCTGCTTCCACAGTGGAATCCGCTGAATGCGTAGCCACGACAAAGTCTCCCGCCGACTGAGGACGCCCATGCCCGAAATAACCTCGTCCGCCCTGTCCGTGTCCGACGACACCTCATTGCAGGGCCGGCTGCTGTGGCTGGTCGCGGCGCCCGCCGGCGCCGCCGCGCTGCTCTTCGCGATCACCGCCGGCTACCTCTGGGCCGGCGGGGCGGACCGGTCGGATCTGGTGCTGATCATCGCGTTCCTGGCCGGCGTGGTCATGCTCACCGTCGTGGCCGGCCGGGCCGCCGGGACCATCCGGCGCATCGACGACCGGCCGGCCCCGCTGCGTGCCGAGGTCGCCGAGGCCCGCGCGCAGGCGGCTGCGGCCCGCGCCGACATCGCCGACGCCCGCGCCGAGGCCACCGTGGCCCGGACCGACGCGATCGGGTTCCGCGCCGCGGTGACGGACGCGCGGGCCGAGATCGAGGTGCTGCGCGAGCGGGTGCGGGTGGCCGAGGAACGGCCGGTGCCGGTGCGCACCACCGCCGGGCGCCAGGTCGAGGTGTTCGTCAACCTGTCCCGGCGGCTGCAGTCGCTGGTGCACCGCGAGATCAAGCTGCTGGACGCGCTGGAGAACGAGGTCGAGGACCCCGACCTGCTCAAGGGCCTGTTCCAGGTCGACCACCTGGCCACCCGGATCCGCCGGCACGCGGAGAACCTGGCGGTGCTCGGCGGCGCGGTCTCCCGGCGGCAGTGGAGCCGGCCGGTCGCGCTGACCGAGGTGCTGCGCTCGGCCATCGCCGAGGTCGAGCACTACTCGCGGGTCAAGCTGGTGCCGCCGATCGACGGCACCGTGCCCGGGCACGCCGTCGCCAGCATCATCCACCTGGTCGCCGAGCTGATCGAGAACGCGACGATGTTCGCCCCGCCGCAGACCCAGGTGCTGCTGCGCGCGCAGCACGTCACCGCCGGGGTCGCGGTCGAGGTCGAGGACCGCGGCCTGGGCCTGCAGCGCGAGGATCAGGAACGGGTCAACCGGCTGCTGCTCAACCCGGAGGACATCAACCTCGACGAGCTGCTGCAGGACGGCCGGATCGGGCTCTTCGTGGTCTCGATGATCGCCCGGCAGCACGGCGTCACCGTGCAGCTGCAGGGCAACATCTACGGCGGCACCCAGGCCGTGGTCATTCTGCCGCAGCACCTGCTCGGCTCGGCCCAGGACGACAACGAGCCGGAGCCGGTCCAGCAGGCCCTGATCCAGAACACGATGGAGCTGGTCCAGCGGATCCCCGGCCCGTCCCAGATCGCGGCGCCCCCGCCGACCTGGCCGGCCTTCGCCGCGGCCCCGGCCCTGCCCGCCGCGCCCAGGGTGACGCCGGTTTCCGGGACGCCGATCGCCGCGACACCCGTGTCCGCGATGCCCGTCTCCGCGACGCCGGTCTCGGCGCCGATCGCCGCGACGCTCTCCGCGACGCCGGTCGTCGAGTCTTCAGTCGGGTCAAGGGTGGCGGCGGGGCGGTCGGACGGGGAGAACTCGGTCTTCGAGGCCCAGGCGCCGAGGCGGACCGGGGCCGAGGCCGCCGAGGGCCGGCCCGCGGTCACCCCGCCCCCGCTGCCGCGCCGGAGCAGCCAGACGCACCTGGCGCCGCAACTGCAGTTCGGGCCGCCGCCCGCGCCGGCCGATGACGACGACACCGAGCACGACCCCGGCCTGATGGCTTCGTTCATGCAGGGTGTCTCCCGCAGCGAGGCCGGGACACCGGCCGAGCCGGGCCCGCCCGGCCAGCACTGACGGTCCCGGCCGCAGCACCCCTCCCCCACTGAGACCCGAGCCCCACTGAGAAAGGTGTGCTCAGATGCTGAGCAACGATCCGGTACGTTCCGCCCAGGACCTCGTCTGGCTGCTGTCCGGGCTGGTCGAGCGCGTCCCGGACACCCGCACCGCGCTGCTGCTCTCCTCCGACGGGCTGCGCAAGGCCGCGCACGGGCTGGACGACGACGGCGCGGACCATCTCGCGGCCATCGCCTCCGGCCTGTTCTCCCTGGCCCGCAGCGCCGGTTCGCGGTTCGGCGGCGGGGAGGCCGTCCGCCAGGTCGTGGCCGAGCTGGAGGACGCCCTGCTGTTCGTGTCCGCCGCCGGCTCCGGCGCGGTGCTGGCGGTGATCGCCGGCAAGAACGCCGACCCGGGAGTGCTGGGCTACGAGATGGCGCAGCTCGTCAAGAGCGTGCGGCCGTACCTCGGCGTACCGGCCCGTCCGGTGGCCGGCCATAACGGCGGCGCGGGACGGTGACGATGGCGCGTGCCGACGACGAGCACTGGCTCGACGACGACGCGGGACGACTCGTGCGGCCGTACACGGTGAGCAACGGGCGCACCCAGCCCAGCACCAAGATGGAGCTGCTGTCGATGGTGATGGCGACCGGCCGGCTGCCGCACGGCCGACTCGAACCCGACCACGCCCAGGTGCTCGGCCTCTGCGGCAGCCCCACCACGGTCGCCGAGGTGGCCGCCCGGCTGCGGCTGCCCGCGGTCGTCACCAAGATCCTGCTTTCCGACCTGGTCGACGCCGGGGCGATCAACACCCGATCCCCCGGCCCGGAGGCCGAACCCACCAACACGGCGGTACTGGAGACCATTCTCAATGCTTTACAACGACGACTCTGATCCCTTCCCGACCGCGCTCAAGCTGCTGATCGCCGGGGGATTCGGCGTAGGCAAGACGACGTTCGTGGGCGCCGTCAGCGAGATCGAACCGCTGCGCACCGAGGAGATCCTCACCACCGCCAGCATCGGCACCGACAACCTGACCGGCGTCGAGCGCAAGAAGACCACCACCGTCGCGATGGACTTCGGCCGGATCACCATCGACCGCGAGCACATCCTCTATCTGTTCGGCACCCCGGGACAGGAACGCTTCTGGTTCATGTGGGACGAGTTGTCCGCCGGGGCGATGGGCGCGGTCGTCATGGCGGACACCCGCCGCCTGCAGGACTGCTTCGCGGCGGTCGACTTCTTCGAGTCGCGGGGCATCGGCTTCCTGATCGCGATCAACCAGTTCGACAACTCCTTCCGGTACGAGCCGGACGACGTCCGGGCCGCGCTCGACCTGAAGCCCGAGGTGCCGATCGTCAGCTGCGACGCCCGCGACAGCCGGTCCGCCACGGGCGTGCTCGTCCTGCTCATCCAGCACCTGCTCGGCGTACGCCCCACCCCCACGGCCATCCGGAGCTTGGCATGATCTATGACTCTTCCCCGCACCACCCGCTGACCCCCACCGACCTGGAGGTGCCGCTGCGGATGCGCCGGCTGCGCGAGCTCGGCCTGGGTGAACAGCCGGACGCGGCGTTCGACGACTTCGCGCGCAAGCTGACCGAGGTCACCGGCGCGCCGTACGCGATGGTGAACTTCATCAGCGAGGACCGGCAGTACTTCGCGGGCCTGCACACCGTCGCCAAGGGCGACCCGGCCGCGACGCCGGGTCGGGTCATGGACCGCGACCACGGCTACTGCCCGCACGTCGTGGTCCGCCGCAAGGCCCTGGTCCTCGACGACGTCTGCGACTACCCGAGGTTCGCCGGTAACCCGGTGGTCGACGAGATCGGCATCCGCTCCTACCTCGGCGCCCCGCTGATCGACCGGACGGGCACCACGCTGGGCACGATCTGCGTGGTCGACGTCGAGCCCCGCCCGTGGGGACGGGCCGGGCTGGAGACGATCAAGTCGATGGCCGCCGAGCTGATCACCCAGATCCACCGGCGGGAGGACGAGCGGTAGGCGCGCGCTCAGGGCAGGACGGCCTCCACCGCGGCACGCGGGGCCAGCCGCTGGGACCACTGGCCCTTGGCCGTGCCGAGGGCGAACTCGGCCAGCCGGATCAGCTGCACGTCGGAGGTGCCGGCCGGGGCGAAGATGTGGTGTGCGTCGCGCAGGTAGCGCTCCACCGGCCGGTCCAGGTAGAGCCCCGCCGCCGCGTGGATCTCCATCGCGTTGCGCGCACTGTCCAGTGCGGACTCGACGTTGATCAGCTTGGCGTTCATCAGCTCCGCGTCGCAGGGCAGGCCGAGGTCCAGCGTGTGCACGGCGTGGTAGGCCGCCAGCCGCGCGGTCATCAGCCGGGACTGCATCTGGCCCAGCTTGAGCTTGATCGGCAGCAGGTCGCCGAGCGGTTTGCCGTAGCGGTGCCGCTCGGTGACGTAGGCCGAGGTCTCCTCGACCAGGGCCTGGTGGATGCCGAGCGCGACGGCGGTCAGGTTGGGGCGGCCGTACAGGATGCTGGAGGAGTAGGCAACGGCGAGGCCGTCGCCCTCGGCACCCAGCCGGTTGGTCGCCGGGATCCGGCAGTTGTCAAAGATGAGCTCGCCGAAGCTGAAGCCGTGCAGGCCCATCGCGGTGCGGTGCGCGCCGAGCGAGAAGCCGGGCCGGTCCGCCTCGACCAGGAACGCCGACAGGCCCTTGGAGCCGGGCCCGGTGCGGACCACGACGCCGTGCAGGTCACCGACGTGGCTGTTGCCGACGAAGACCTTCCGTCCGTTGAGGACATAGTCGGAGCCGTCGCGCTCGGCGGTGGCCGACATGCCCAGGACGTGCCCGCCGGAGTGCTCCTCGGTGACCGCGATGGTCGGCAGGCAGTCCCCCGCGGCGATGGCCGGCAGCCAGGTGGCCCGCTGCTCCGCGTCGCCGAAGTGCAGGATCTTGGCGACCCCGAGCTGGGAGGCCTGGACCATGGCGCCCATCGCGCCGCTGACCCGGGCGAGTTCCTCGATGATGATCGTCTTGGCCAGGTGGCCGAGGCCCATGCCGCCGTGCTCGGCGCCGATGGTGACGCCGATCCACCCCTGGCGGGCGATCAGCCGGGAGAGGTCGTGCTGGACGGCACGTGACATCTCCATCTCCGCTATCCGCAGGCGCACCTCGGTTTCTGCGAACGCCCGCACCTCCTTGCGCAACTGTTCGTGGCGTTCCGTCATGAAGTAGGCGTCCACTGCAACTCCTTGTGGGGTCGACAAGCGGCGAGACCGCGAACGGACGCGAACACCGGTGGGCGCGCCGTCGCTGCCGCTGATCGTATCCGCGCAAACACGGATAGTGATAGATCATCGATCAAGAGAAATCTTCATGGATGAGCTAGGCCACAAGGCAATCCGGGCGAACCCATCTACAGTGGATCATTGTCCGGCCCGCCGAAGCACACCTCGATGACCAGACCGCCCTCGGACGGCGCCGCCGGGGTGAGCGTCGCGCCGTGCGCGGTCGTGATCGCGCGGACGATGGCCAGCCCCAGGCCGTGGCCGCCGGAGTTGCCGAGCCGCTGGGCGCCCAGCCGCTGGAACGGCCGGAAGAGCCGCTCCAGCTCGGCCGGCGGGATGACCGCCCCCGTGTTGCGGACCGTCAGGACAGCCCGGCCGTCGACGGTCGCGGTGGTGAGCGCGACGCTGCCGCCCGGGACGTTGTGCCGCAGCGCGTTGTCCAGCAGGTTCGCGACCAGGCTCTCGACCAGGCTCGGGTCGCCGGTCGCCGGGGCCGCCCCGAGGACCACCCGCACCTGCACGGCGCGGCGCCGGGCCTCCTCCTCCCGGTTGGCCAGCACGACGCCGGCCACCCGGGCGAGGTCGAACGGCTCCCGGTGCTCGACGCCCTGCTCGCCGGTCGCCAGCGTCAGCAGCGCGCCGACCAGCCGTTCCTGCGCCGCGCCCAGCTCGAGCACGTCCTGGCAGACGGACCGCAGGCTCGCCACCGTGATGCCCGGATCGGCGAGGGCCACCTGCAGCAGCGCCCGCTGCGCCGTCAGCGGGGTCCGCAGCTCGTGTGAGGCGTTGGCGACGAAGTTGCGCTGGGACGTGAACGACGACTCCAGGCGGGCGAACAACTCGTCCAGGGTCGCGGCCAGCTCGGTGAACTCGTCGTCGCGCCCGGTGCGGCCGAGCCGGCGGTGCAGGTTGCGGGCGGAGATGTCCCGGGCGGTCGCGGTGATGGCGCGCAACGGGCGCAGGAACCGGCCGGCGATCAGCCAGCCCAGCACGAGCGCGACCAGGCCCATGGCCGCCAGGCCCAGCGCCGAGGCGGTGACCAGCCGGGCCAGGTCCGGACCCACGTCGGGAGGCGCCGGCCCGGTGCCGGTCTGGACGCCGACCGGACTGCTCTCGCGCCCCTGCAGGATCGGGATGCTGAGCAGGAACGCGCCGGAGACCAGGAACGGCACCGCGTAGAGCAGGGTGAGCTGGGTCCGCAGCCGGCGCCGGGCGCTCACGGGGCACCGATCCGGTAGCCGGCCTCGCGGACCGTGTGCACCACCGGCGGGTCACCCAGCTTGGCGCGCAACCGCCGGATCGTCGTCTTCACCACCGTCGTGAACGGGTCCGCGGCCTCGTCCCAGACCCGTTCCAGCAGTTCCTCCGCCGGCACCAGCCGGCCCTGCGCGGCGAGCAGGCACTCCAGCACGGCGAACTCCTTCGCGCTGAGCTCCAGCCGGCGGCCGCCGCGGGTGGCCACCCGCAGGTTCGGGTCGAGCGTCACCTCGCCGCTGGTCAGGATCGGCGGCAGCGCGGTGGACGGCCGGCGGGCCAGCGCCCGGATCCGCGCCACCAGCTCGGCGAAGTCGAACGGCTTGGGCAGGTAGTCGTCGGCGCCCAGGCCCAGCCCGGCGACCCGCTGCCCGACCGCGGCGGCCGCGGTCAGCATCAGCACCCGGCTGCCCGAGTCGCCCGCGACGATCCGCCGGCACACCTCGTCGCCGTGCACGCCGGGCAGGTCACGGTCGAGCACCACCACGTCGTAGCGGGTGACGGCGAGATGCTCCAGCGCGTCCGGGCCGTCCAGCACCACGTCGACGGCCATGCCCTCGCGGCGCAGCCCGGTGCCCAGGGTGCGGGCCAGGATCTCGAAGTCTTCCACGACCAGCACGCGCATGACCCCCACGATGCCAGCTGCCGGGTGGCAGTGGGGTGTCAGCCGGCGGCACCGTGCCGACACCCGCGTCCGCGTAGACACCACGGCATGAACCAGACCACCATCGTCGTCAACGGCCTGCGCAAACGCTTCGGGCCGACCCTCGCGCTGGACGGGATGTCCTTCGCCGTCGAGCCCGGACAGGTCACCGGCTTCGTCGGCCCGAACGGCGCCGGCAAGTCCACCACCATGCGGGTGATCCTGGGACTCGACGCCCCCGACGCCGGCACCGCGCTGGTCGGCGGGCGGCCGTACCGCAGCCTGCCCAGCCCGTTGCGGGTCGTCGGCTCCCTGCTCGACGCCGGCGCGCTGCAGCCGGGCCGGACGGCCCGCAACCATCTGCTCTGGCTCGCCCACTCCCAAGGGCTCACCGGGGACCGCGTCGACGCGGTGCTGGAGCAGGCGGGGCTGGCCGCGGTGGCCCGGCGGCGCGCCGGCGGCTTCTCCCTCGGCATGCGCCAGCGGCTCGGGATCGCGGCGGCGATGCTCGGCGACCCGCCGGTGCTGATGCTGGACGAGCCGTTCAACGGCCTCGACCCGGAGGGCATCGTCTGGATCCGCGACTTCCTGCGCGGGCTGGCCGCCGAGGGCCGTGCGGTGCTGCTCTCCACCCACCTGATGAGCGAGTTGCAGGGCACTGCCGACCACGTGGTCGTGGTCGGCCGCGGCCGGGTGCTCGCCGACCAGACGATGCCGGAGCTGCTGGCCCGGCACCGGAGCCTGGAACAGGCCTACCTCGAGCTGACCCGCGACGCGGTCGAGTTCCGGGCCGGGTCGCCGGAGGCGTCGCGATGAGGGCGGTGCTGCACGCCGAGTGGACCAAGCTGCGGACCGTGCGCGGCTGGGTGGTCGCGCTGGCCTTCGCGGCGGCGGCGGTGGTCGGGCTGGGTTTGCTCACCGGCGGGCAGGGCTCCTGCGGGCGCGACGGCCCGCAGTCGGAGTGCGTGCTGCCGGTCGGGCCGGAGGGCCAGGAGGTGACCGACCACTTCAGCTTCGTGCACCGCTCGCTGACCGGGGACGGGAGCATCACCGTACGGCTGAACGGGCTGACCGGGACGCTGCCGGCGAAGCCGGGCACGGGCGGTCCGGACCCGGCCGACGGCGCCCCGCAGGTCGCCGAGCGCGGCCCCGGAGACGGCCAGCCCGGGCTCGCCCCGTGGGCCAAGGGCGGGCTGATCATCAAGGACGGCACCCGGCCGGGCTCGACGTATGCCGCGATCATGATGACCGGCGCCCACGGCGTCCGGATGCAGCACGACTACGTGCACGACAAGGCCGGGCGGCCCGGCCCCGCCACGACGCCGCGCTGGCTGCGGCTCACCCGCGCCGGGGAGACGATCACCGGCGAGGAGTCGGCCGACGGTACGACGTGGACGGTCGTCGACAAGGTGCGGCTGCCCGGGCTCCCGGCCACGGTCGAGGCCGGCACCTTCGCGACGTCACCGCAGTACACCTGGATCCTCGGCGGCGGGCGCGGGGTCGGCGGCGCGATGGGTGGTCCCAGCACGGTCACCGCGGCCTTCGACAACCTCGGCCAGCAGGGCACCTGGTCCGGCACGACGTGGACCCGCACCACGGTCGGCGACGACGCGGAGCCCTCGCGGCCCGAGCAGACCGGCGCGCGCTTCGACGTGGGCGGCAGCGGCGACATCGCCCCGGCCGTCTCCGGCATCTCGGGCATCGGCACCACGATCAGCCAGACCCTGGCCGGGACGTTCGCCGGCCTGATCCTCGTGGTGGTCGTCGCCGCGATGACGATGACCGCCGAGTACCGGCGCGGGCTGATCCGTACCACGGTGGCCGCCGTCCCGCGGCGCGCCCGGATCCTGCTCGCCAAGGCCGCCGTCATCGGCGCGGCGACCTTCGTGCTCGGGGTGCTGGCCGCCGCGGTCGTGATCTTCTTCGGTCAGAAGGTGCTGCGGGCAAGCGGCGTCTACCTGCATCCGGCCGCCACCGGCACCGAGGTGCGCCTGGTCGTGGGCACCGGGCTCCTGCTGGCCGGCGCGGCGGTGCTGGCCCTCGCCCTGGGCGCGGTGCTGCGGCGCGGGCTGACCGCCGTCGTCGCCGGGATCGTGGTGATCGTGCTGCCGTACCTGCTGGCCATGACGGTGCTGCCGCCGGAGCCGGCGCGGTGGCTGCTGCGGATCACCCCCGCGGCCGCGTTCGCCGTGCAGCAGAGCGCGGTGACCTATCCGCAGGTCGACGACTATCCCATCCCGGTGAACGGCTACTTCCCGCTGCCGCCGTGGGCGGGTCTGGCCGTCCTCGCCGGCTGGGCGGCCCTCGTCCTGGGCCTGGCCGTCTTCTCGCTGCGGCGGCGGGACGTATGAGGCGCGCGCTGCACGCGGAGTGGACCAAGCTGCGCACCACGCCGGGTACGAGCCTGCTGCTGCTCGCCGTCGTCGCGGCGACCGTGGGGATCGGCGTCCTTGCGGCGGCGGCCACCGACTGCCCGGCCGGGATCTGCGCGGTCGATCCGGCGAAGATCACGCTCACCGGGGTCCAGCTGGGCCAGGCGGTCGTCGCCGTCCTGGCGGTGCAGGTGATCGGCGCCGAGTACAGCACCGGCATGATCCACGCCAGCCTCGCCGCGGTCCCGCGCCGGCTCACCGTCCTGGCCGCGAAGGCGCTCGTGCTCACCGCGGTGGTGACGGCCGCCGGCACGGTCAGCGTGGCCGGGTCGCTGGCGGCCGGCAACCGCCTGCTGCCGCTGGCGGTGACCGACGCCGCGGTGCTGCGGGCGGCCACGGGATCCGTGCTCTATCTGATCCTTATCGGTCTGCTAGCCCTCGGCGTGACGACCGCGGTCCGCACTCCGGCGACCGCCGCCGGCCTGGTCCTGGGCCTGCTGTACGTCTTCCCGGTCATCGGGCTGGCCGTCACCGACCCGGACTTCCGGCGCCACCTGGAACAGATCGGCCCGATGGCCGCCGGGCTGGCGATCCAGGCCACCACCGGCCTGGACGACCTGCCGATCAGCCCGTGGCACGGGCTCGCCGTGCTCGGCGCCTGGGCCGCCGCGGCACTGCTCGCCGGCGGGCTGCTGCTGCGGCTACGCGACGCCTAGAACCTCGCCGACACCGCGCAATGGCGTCTTGAGCAGGCCGGCAGCCCGGGTGCTGTCCAGCCGGATCTCGGCGGGGCGGGCACCCATGCCGCCCTCGGCGACCGTGCACACCGGCACGGTCGCCGGGTCCAGGCCGTACCGGGCCGCCACCAGGCGGCCGAGCTCCGCGCGGGTCACCACCTGCGGGCCGGCGACGTTGATCAGGCCGGCGTAGTCCGTGGCCGCGAGCTCCAGGATCGCCGCGGCCAGGTCGGTCGCGTCGATCGGGCAGCGGACCTCGTCGGTGAACAGCGCGCCCCGGGCCCGGCCGGTGGTGAGGTTCAGGGCCAGCTGGACCTGCTTGCTGCGCTCGTCGCCGACGATCAGCGAGGTGCGGACCAGGACCGCTGCCGGGTCGATCGCGGCGACGGCCGTCTCGGCCGCTGCCTTGGCCGCACCGTACGGGTAGATCGGGGTCGGCACCGCGTCGTCGGGATACGGCTCGGGACGGCCACCGTGGAGCGCGTCGGAGGAGATGTGCACGAGCCGCGCCCCGGCGCCGGCGGCCGCGAAGGCCACGTGGGCGGCACCGTCGGCACAGATCGTCCAGCTGTCCGCCCGGTACGCCGTGTTGATCACGACGTCCGGCCGTACCCCGGAGATCAGCGCGAGGACCGCCTCCCGGTCGGTGATGTCCAGCCGGGACCAGCCGTGGGTGCCGGTGGTGGAGGTGCCGACGACCTCCGCGCCGGCCGCCGACGCCAGCCGGGCCACCTCGCCGCCGAGGTGACCGCTGGCGCCGACGATCAGCGTCCGCATCAGTTCGCGGGCTCCACCGGCGGCGCCGCCGCGGGCTTCGGCTTGAAGTCGATGCCGGCCTCCAGCCGTTGCTGGGCGGTGATCGGCGTCGGCGCGGTGGTCAGCGGGTCGAAGCCGCCGCGGGTCTTCGGGAACGCGATGACCTCGCGGATCGACTCGTTGCCGGAGAGCAGCATGCAGGTCCGGTCCCAGCCGAGCGCGATGCCGGCGTGCGGCGGCGGGCCGTACTTGAACGCCTCCAGCAGGAAGCCGAACTTGTCCTGGGCCTCCTCGGGCGAGATGCCGAGCAGGTCGAAGACCCGGCTCTGCACGTCGCCGCGGTGGATACGGACGCTGCCGCCGCCGATCTCGTTGCCGTTGACGACGATGTCGTACGCGTAGGCCAGCGCCCGGTCGGGCGCCTCCTCGAAGCGGTCCAGCCACTCGTCGTTGGGCGAGGTGAACGGGTGGTGCACGGCCGTCCAGCCGCCGTCGTCGGTCTTCTCGAACATGGGTGCGTCGACGACCCAGCAGAACGCCCAGGTGGACTCGTCGATCAGCCCGGACCGCTTGGCGATCTCGATGCGGGCCGCGCCGAGCAGCTCCTGGGCCTCGCGGCGCTCGGTCGCGGCGGCGAAGAACACCGCGTCGCCCGGCTTCGCGCCGACCACGTCGCCGAGCCCGGCCAGGTGCGCCTCGGACAGGTTCTTGGCGACCGGGCCGCGGGCGGCGCCCGTCTCGGCGTCCAGCACCACGTATGCCAGGCCGCGGGCGCCGCGCGCCTTGGCCCAGTCCTGCCAGCCGTCCAGCTCCTTGCGGGTCTGCGAGGCGCCGCCCGGCATGACGACCGCGCCGACGTAGCCGCCGTTGTCGATCGCACCCGCGAACACCCGGAACTCGGTGCCGCGCAGGTATTCGGTCAGCTCGGTCAGCTCGACGCCGTACCGCAGGTCGGGCTTGTCGGAGCCGTACCGGTTCATCGCGTCGGTCCAGGTGATCCGCGGGATCGGCGTCTGGACGGTGTAGCCGGCCAGCTCGCCCCAGAGCTTGACGACGATCTCCTCGCCCAGGGCGATGATGTCGTCCTGGGTCACGAAGGACATCTCGATGTCGAGCTGGGTGAACTCCGGCTGCCGGTCGGCGCGGAAGTCCTCGTCGCGGTAGCAGCGGGCGATCTGGTAGTAGCGCTCCATGCCGGCGACCATCAGCAGCTGCTTGAACAGCTGCGGCGACTGCGGCAGGGCATACCACGTGCCGGGCTGCAGGCGGACCGGGACCAGGAAGTCGCGGGCGCCCTCGGGCGTCGACCGGGTCAGGGTCGGCGTCTCGATCTCGTGGAAGTCGCGGGCGTGCAGGATCTCGCGGGCGATCTGGTTGGCCCGGCTGCGCAGCTTCAGCGCGTTCGCCGGGCCGCTGCGCCGCAGGTCCAGGTAGCGGTATTTCAGGCGCAGGTCGTCGGAGGCCGTGACGGCGTCGTCGACGGGCAGCGGCAGCGGCGCGGCCTCGGAGAGCACGACCAGCTCGCTCGCGGTGACCTCCACGGCGCCGGTGGGCAGGTCGGGATTTTCGTTGCCGGCCGGCCGCGCGGTGACCTCGCCGGTGACCTTCACGCAGAACTCGTTGCGCAGCGCGTGCGCGTCCTCCTCGCGGAAGACCACCTGGACGACGCCCGAGGCGTCGCGCAGGTCGACGAAGATGACGCCTCCGTGGTCGCGGCGGCGGGCGACCCACCCGGCGAGCGTCACCGTCTGACCGGCGTGGCTCGCGCGCAAGCTGCCGGAGTCATGGGTACGGATCACGGAAACGTCTCCTCACAGGGGTTCACGGGGCGCACCAGACATTGTGTCAGCTCCGCCGCCCGCACCCGGGCACCGGGGCTTAAGGCCGAACTTGCATGGGTTTTCCGCCGCGGGTGAGCTCAGCCCGGAATACACGTAAGATTCCTCACGTGGTAGCGCGCAATGCGGTGGAATCCCCCGCCATCGACCGGCTCGACCGGCAGATCCTCCAGGGACTGCGGCTCGCACCCCGGGTTCCGTTCGCCCGGCTGGCGGCCGTGCTGGCGGTGTCCGAGCAGACCGTCGCCCGGCGGTACCAGCGGATGCGCACCGCGGGGCTGCTGCGGGTCTTCGGGCAGGTGAACCCGGAGCGGCTGCCGGGCACCACCTACTGGGCGCTGCGGATCTACTGCCGGCCGGGCACCGCCGCGACGACGGCGCAGGCGCTGGCCCGGCGCACCGACACGAGCTGGGTGACGATCGGGGCCGGGGGCGTCGAGCTGTCCTGCGCGGTCCGGGTGACCCAGGACCGCGACGACCGCGAGGGATTGCTGCACCACCTGCCGCGGGCGACCAACGTGCTCTCGCTGAGCGCCCACCAGGTGCTGCACCGCTTCGTGGGCCGCGGCGAGACGGACTGGATCGCCGGCGACGACCAGCTCGGCGCCGACCAGCGCGAGCTGCTGCTGGACGGGGTCGAACCCGGGGTACGGGCAGGTGCCGACCGGCGGCCGGGGCCCGGAAACGACGCTCAGGTGGAACCCGGGGACCGGGCGCTGCTCGCCGCGCTGGCCGCCGACGGCCGGGCCGGCTACGCCGCGCTGGCCACCGTCACCGGCTGGACCCAGCGCAAGGTCGCCCTGCGGCTGGCCGCGCTGATCGCCGCCGGCGCCGTCTACTTCGACACCGAGGTGGCGGCGACGCTGATGGGCTTCCGGGCGACGGCCAACCTGTGGCTCACCGTCGCCCCGGCCGACCTGGCGGTGGTCGGCGCCCGGCTCGCCGACCACCGCCAGCTCGCCTGGGCGGCGGCGGTCACCGGCGTCGCCACCATCACCGCGACCGCGTTGTGCCGCGACGCCGAAGAGCTGTACCGCTACCTGACCACCGAGGTGGCCGCCATCCCCGAGATCCGCACCTGCGAGACGGTGCCGGTGCAGAACAGGGTCAAGCACGCCGTCTCACTCGTGGACCGCGGCGTGCTCGGCGGGCCGGTCGTCTGACCGCGCCGGGGCCGCGGGCCGCACCAGGATCAGCACCGCGATCCCGCCGAGCAGGCCCACCCCGGCCGCGACCAGGAAGCCCGCGTCCAGCCCGGCCACCGCCGCGCCGTGCAGGGCCCGGTCGACCGTGTCGCGCAGCCCGCCCGGCAGCGCCGCCAGGACGCGGCCGGCCTGCCCGGCGGCGAGGGCGTGCGCGGTCTGCTCCGGCTCCGGGGCGCCCAGCACACCGAGGTGGTCCTCGGCGCGAGCGGCGAAGACGGTGCCGAGCACCGCGATGCCGATCGCGAAGCCAAGCTGCCGGGCCGTGGTGACGGCGCCGCCGGCCATACCGCCGCGGTGCGCCGGGACCGAGCCCATCGCCGACTCCGCGAGGGTGGGCATGACCAGGCCGACGCCGGCGCCGATCACCGCATAGCCGGCGATCAGGGCGGGCCAGCTCGACTGCGCGCCCAGCAGCAGCGCGCACAGGGCGCTGCCCAGGCCGATCAGCAGCATCCCGCCGCCGATCAGCAGCCGCGGCGACCGGCCGTGCAGCTTCGCGCCCGCGACGCCGGAGACGATCACCGACACGATCGACATCGGCAGCCCGGTCAGGCCGGCCTGCAGGGGCGAGAGGCCGACGACCGTCTGCAGCCAGATCGAGGTGTAGGTGAAGGCGGAGAAGGCGGCGAAGTTCACCAGCAGCGCCGCCACCAGGATGCCGACGAACGAACGGTTGCGCAGCAGGGCCAGGTCCAGCATCGCGTCCGGGCTGCGCCGCTCCACCAGCACGAACGACACCAGGCCGAGCCCGCTGAGCAGCAGCAGGCCCCAGGTCTGCGCCGAGTCCCAGCCCACGGTGGTGGCCCGGATGACGGCCAGCGTCAGAGCGCCCGCCGCGACGGTGAAGGTGACCGTGCCGGCCAGGTCGAAGCGGCCCCGGCGCGAGGCCTGGTCGGCGGCGAGCACGGTGCCGCACAGCACCAGCGCGGCGACGCTCACCGGCAGGTTGACCAGGAAGATCCACCGCCAGCTCAGCGCCTCGGTGAGCAGGCCGCCGAGGATCGGTCCGATCGCGGCGGCCGCGCCGGACACGCCGCCCCAGACGCCGTACGCCACGCCCCGGGAGCGACCCTGGTAGGCGCTGTTGAGCAGGGCGAACGTGGTGGTGAACATGGCCGCGGCGCCGACGCCCTGCAGCACCCGCGCGGCGATCAGCATGCGGTCGTCGCCGGCGACACCGCAGGCGAGCGAGGAGAGCGCGAACAGGATCAGGCCGCCGATGTAGAGCCGGCGGTGCCCGAGCCGGTCGGCGAGCGCGCCGGCGCCGAGCAGCAGCACGGCCAGAGACAGCGCGTAGCCGTCCACCACCCACTGCAGCGAGCTGAACGACGTGCCGAGATCGACCGCCATCTCCGGCAACGCGACGTTCACAATGGTGACGTCGACGAGCAGCATGAAGGTGCCGAGGCACACCGCGACCAGCGGCCACCATTTCCGCATGAGATTCTCCTGACTTAGCGTGACCACCACACCATCCTCCGGTGCGGCGCCGATCCGCCAGCCAGGACACTTCCGACGTGAAGAACCCACTTCCGTCAACCTATTGAGGTCAGGAACCCTCGTTTGGATGCGGCGTTGGGGGAGAATCCGCCACGAACCATCCGTCGGTCAGCACCGGCACTGCCGGGTCGGCGACCAGCTGCGTCGCGACCGCCACATCCCCGGGAAAGCCGTGCGCGTGCAACTCCCGCCCGGAGGCGCAGTCACGCAGGGCGGTCCCCAGGTCGTCTGCGACGCTGCGGTACGCCGCCAGCGCCGTACCGGCCTCGACGGAGAGATCGCCGACTCCCCGCCGTACCAATGCCTGAATGAACGCCCCCGCACCCCACAGGTCCTCGACCGCCGGCCGCAACGAACCGTCCGGCCAGCGCTCCCCCGCCGCGACGACCGCGACCGCGTCCCCCGCGCCGAGCCGGCGCACGACGCTCGCCGCGGCCGCATCCGCGTTACGCAGCGAGACCCCCACCACGGTCGCGCCCGCCTCGGCCAGCCGGGCCGAGATCGTCGCGCCGTTCGGCGAGGGCAGCACGAGGCGCTCGATCCCCGAGCTGCGCAGAATGCTCTCCGGCGACAGGCTCACCTGGCCCGGCCGCTCGACCTGCCTGCGGCCGACGGCGAGCACGGCGTCATGCTCGCGGGCGACCCGATCGGCGGAATCGTCGCGCCACCGGTACGGCATGACGGCGATCCCCCGCTCGACGGCGACGGTCAGCGCCGTGGTGAAGGAGAGCACGTCGACCACGGCGACCAGCGCCGCACCGGGCCCGACGGCATCCGCGCCGGTCGGCCCCCAGCCGAACCGGATCCGGCTGGCGGCCTGCGTCCAAGCACCATTCATGTCGCGGCACTTTATTCGTCGAGCCGTTGCAGGTCCGCTTCGACGGCGTCGTACCGTGTTCTGCGATAGCTGCCGGCCTCCGGTCGCAGGCCGAGGGCCACGGTCCGGTCGGCGACCGCATAGGTGATCCGGTAGATCACCACCTGGACCGCCGCCTCCCGCCAGTCGGCGGCCCGCTTGGGCGCCGGCCGATATCCGAGCCGGTTGGTGAACCACGACGGGAACAGCTCGCAATCCGCCACCACGGCGTCGATCCGGTCCCGGACGTGCGCGGCGAGCCCGTCGGCGGCCGCGACGCCCGAGTGCGCCTGGTACGCCTGTTGCTGAGCGGCGTCGACACGCAGGTCACGTTCCGCCGCGTCCCGTTCCACCCGCGCCGTCGCCACCTCACCCTCCTGCACCCCCAGCAGGGCACGCTCCGACCGGTAGGCGGCCGCCGCCCTGCGGAATGTCCACCCGCCCGCCTTGCCGACCGCGAGCTTCCGGCTGGCCACCACCGCCCGCTGCCGCGTCTCCGCCAGCGTGCGCTCCCGGCGTTCGAAGGCATTGATCGCGGACTGGCAGGCCGCGCGGCCGACGTCGGACAGCATCGTGGACCGGATCCGCTCGGCCTCCCGCACGTCCTCGACCAGCGGCCCGAGCCCGGCCGGGACGCTGTCGAGATCAACCGGGGCCTCGCCCCGCTGCCGCCGGAGCCGCCCCTCGATCAGGTGCAGTTCGCCCTCGATCTGGCGCACCTGAGACCCGGAGTCGTCCAGCTTGCGCTGAACGTGCCGCCGCAACTCGGCCTGGTCGGTGACGAGCGCGCCCACATGCTCGTCGATGGCATCGAGCCGCGCGTCGACCTCCTTGACGCGTTTCTCGACGACCTTGCCGATCCGCCGGATGTCCTCGCGCAGCTTGCTGTCGCTACTCCGAAACTCGTTGCGCAGCCCGGCGGCAACCCGGGCGATGTCACCGGAACCGTCGGGGCTCATCGACGGCCCCCGGGCGCGGGCGCGGTGAGACCGTCGGGGCTCATCGACGGCCCCCGGACGCGGGCATGGTGAGCCAGAGAACCACTGCCGCGGCGAGCACGACCAGCACGGCAAGCAACGCGTACGCCGGCAGCACGCCGACCGCGACCAGAACGGCCCCCACGGCGGCGACACCGAGCAGCACGAACACCCCCACCAGCCGGCGGCGAGCGGCAACGGCCGCCATGGCGTCGACCACCTCCATCAGCTCATCGGTGGCGACAAGCAGCGGATCGAGCTGCTCGGCGGCGTACGGCGGCTCCACACCGAGGCCACCCAGCGCGTCATGCCGGGCGCGAAGCTCCCGCTGCCGTTCGAGGAGCCGGTCCCGCCGTTCCGAAGCACCCACGCGAACTCCTAGCGGTCACGTTCCCGACGGTCACGTAGAGCAATGTCAATGACACTGAGCGCTAACGAAACTCTACGGCCTAGGCGGTGAGGCCGGTCAATCCCTCGGACGGGTCGATGGCATTGAGCACGCCGACGAGCCGCTTCTCCTCACCGATGAAATGGGTCTCCAGCACCGCGGCAAGCCCGCCCAGCTCCTGCCGCAACTCCTCAGCGTCGGGCCCGTCCGGGCCCCGCCACACACCCTCGACCCCGAGCCGCCCGACCGCGTCGGGTCGCGCGGCCCCGAACTGGCCAGCCGCGTCGCGTCGCGCGACCCCGAGCCGGCCGGCCGCGTCGCGCAGCGCGGTCAGCAGGCCGGCGATCACCTGGTGGTCGCGTTCCAGCTCGGCCAGGAAGGTGCGCAGTTCGGGATGGCGGCCGGCGAGCAGCGGGAACACCTCGGTGTCCTCACCGGTGTGGTGCCGGGTCACCGCGGCGCAGAACGCCAGGCAGTGCGTGCCCAACTCGGCCTCGGGGACGACACCCTCCCGAAGATCGGCCAGCATGTCGCGCAGGCCGATGTGGATCTCGATCAGCTGATGGCCGTATGCCAGGAAGCGGGCATACTCGCTCGAAGTGCTCTCCACGGAAGGTCCCATGGTCCGGCGCCTCCATGCCCGCGGCTGCCTCTTCGCCGGGTGCACTGCGACGCTGCGACAATCCGATCAGGCACCGCCCGCCCGCGTCAACCCGCCTCGACTTGACTGAGATCCCCACCAACCGGCACGGATCTTGAAGAGTGAGGGCGCGCCTTGTTCACGAGTGTCCGGCGCGTCCTGTCAAATAGCTCATCCCCGTGACGGAAACCCACGGCTAGGCCACTCGTCGGACCGGCATCCCGCGACGAGGCCCCAGCTCCACCTTCGACGGTCCACCATGCGGGCACCACGTCCAGCCAATGAGCCCCTGTCCCGCATAGTGAGCACGGTGACCACACCCTGAGCTTCCGGTCCCACATCCCGAACCTGAACCGCACAAAACCCCGCATATCGCCGCCGACAGTCGCGATCTTGATGCGTAGGTGCGCCCAGCGACCCCCAGCGCTCCAAGGTCCGCCCGGATCGCCGGCGCACCCGCAGGCCACCCCGGCCGACGCCCCGCCCCACCACCGGTTTACCTCAAGGAGCCGACCCGCACGCCCACATCGCACACCGCCCCACCACCGGCTCACCTCAAGGAGCCGACCCGCACGCCCACACCGCACACCGCCCTACCAGCGACCGATTCATGGCACGACATCGGGTTAAAATTGTAGATAACGCCCCAGCACACGTTGATGTTGCGCTAGACGAGCCATTCCAAGGGCGTCGATGGTCGTAGTTGGTCGGAGATCGCAAGATCGTCTGGCCGGGCGCGTGGCAGCCGTGATCCGAACAGCGAAGCCAACGCCCACCTCCGCACGGCTGCCGCCGGGGCCGCCACCTCGATCGAGGTCACAGATCTTGGTAACCAGCGGCCCCCAGAGAGACGTCATCTTGGTTGTCTCACGGTCGATCCGCAATACCTCGCCCGAGTGACGACGCCGCCCCGCGAGGCGCTGCGTTGAGATCTTGGCAACCAGTGGCCCTCCTGGGGGCCAAAAGCTACCAAGATCCACCAAAGTGGTCGATGGCGTTTCGGATAAAGGCGACTTAAAGGGAAAGGCGCTGGGGAAGAAAGTGGGAGCGGGCTCGGGCGAGGCGGCTCGTAGCTCTGGTGGAATCAGACGGCGGCCCGCAGGTCGAAGCGCCAGTCGTTCACGACGATCGGATTGCCCAGCGGATATTCGAAGGCGCTCTCACCCAGCAACACGAAGCCCGCCCGCCGACACACCCCATTGGACGCGTCGTTGCTCACCTTGGGAAAGGCGTGCATCCACCGATGGCGCCCCTGCGCCGCGGCCCGGCTCAGCGAGGCCACCGTCGCCGCCACGGCGAGTCCGCGGCCCTGGAAGGCGGGCAGGACCTTCCAGCCCGTCTCATAAACCGCCTCGCCGTTCCACTCGCGTTCCCAATATCCGACGCTGCCGACCGGGTCGGGCTCGCCCGCCAGCATCACCAGGAACATGCTGCCCCGGCCCTCGCGGACGAAGGTCAGGATGCGCTCGTGCCGGTCGAGCAGCGCCTGCTCGGTCTCGACACCGCCGAGATGCACCTTCATCTCCGGGAGGTTGGCCGCTCGCTCGAACTCCACCGCACGCTTGTCCCACGGCTCAAGGCTGATCTCCGCACCCATGCCCTCATCCTTCCCGAAGGGTGCGACAAAGCTCGCGCACCTCGGCCAGCCGGTCCGCCAGCTCGCGCGGGTGGCCCGGCGCGTCCGGGCGGGCATCCCACGGGCGCGGGCCCGACGGCGGCCGGTAGTTGACGCCCAGCGCGTCGAGGCGGGTCAGGTGCGGGCCGAGCCGGGCGGTGAAGTCCGGGTAGTCGCGCTCCGGCGGACCCCACACCGTCTCGGCGAACGCGCACAGCCGCGGATAGCTCTGATAGTCCACCCGGCGGGCCGATTCCATGTGTTCGGTCCAGACGTTGGCCTGCGCGCCGATGATCCGGCCGGGTGCGGTGTCGCTCAGGCCGGCCGGGATCGGGTCGAAGGCGTACACGTCGGCGAGGGTGAGCAGGGTGCCGACCGGGGTCGGCTCGCCGGGGTCGTCGGATTGGCGGTAGTCCAGGTAGACCGAGGTGTCCGGGCAGGAGACGACGTCGTGGCCCGCCTCGGCCGCCAGGATCGCCGGGAGTGTCCCGCGCCAGGCGGCGATGGTGGCGCCGGGTGGCGCGCCGCCCGCGAGGATCTCGTCCCAGCCGTAGACGCGGCGGCCGTGTCCCGCCAGGTGCTCCGCCATCCGGGCGGTGAACCAGGCCTGCAGCTCGTGCGGGCCGGCCAGGCCCTGCGCCGCGATCCGCGCGCGGGCCGTCGGGGTGTCCCACTCGCCGGCCGGGCATTCGTCGCCGCCGATGCCGATCAGCTCGCTGGGGAAGATCGCGCAGATGTGGTCGAGGACCTCGCGGCAGAAATCCAAGGCCTCGTCGGTGACGTTCAGCACGTGCGGGGAGATGCCCCAGGAGGTACGGACACCGCCGGCGAACCCGTTGCCCAGCTCGGGGTACGCGGCGATCGCGGCCTGCATGTGCCCCGGCATGTCGATCTCCGGCAGCACCGTGACGTGCCGCCCGGCCGCGTAGGCGACGATCTCCCGCAGGTCGTCGGCGGTGTAGTAGCCGCCGTGCGGCCGGTCGTCGTAGCGCTCGTGGATCCGCGAGCCCTGCATCGTCCGGGGCCGCCAGGCGCCGACCGTGGTCAGCCGCGGCCGGCCCGGCACCTCCACCCGCCAGCCCTGGTCGTCGGTCAGGTGCAGGTGCAGCACGTTGAGCTTGTGGAACGCGGCCAGGTCGACGAAGCGCAGCACGTCGGCGACGGGCATGAAGTGCCGCGCGACGTCCAGCATGACCCCGCGCCAGGCGAACCGCGGGGCGTCCTCGATGTGCACGGCCGGGATCTCCAGCGGACCGTCCGCGATCGCGGCCCGGCGCAGGGCGTGGGCCGGCAGCAGTTGCCGCAGGGTCTGCACGGCGTGGTGCACACCGGCCGGGGAGCCACCCAGGATGTCGATCCCCCGGACGTCGACATCCAGGACGTATCCCTCGGGCGCCAGCGCGGAATTCAGCCGCAACCGGATCCCGCCGCCCACGGAAGACGGCCCGGCCGCAGAAGACGGCCCGCCCGCGGAAGACGGCCCGGCCACAGAAGACGACCCGCCCGCGGAAGACGGCCCGGCCGGGAGCAGGCCGCGCACCAGGGCGGCGAGCTCGTCCAGGCCCGGATCGGCGGTCACCGCCGCTCCCGGGCGCAGCGCGTAGCCGCCGTACCCGGGCACCAGCACCGCCGGGCGGGGGATCAATCCTTCACCGCCCCGCCGAGGCCGGCGACCAGCCGGCGGCGGACCAGCAGGAAGAAGATCAGGACCGGCACGGTCATCAGCGTCGACGCCGCCATGATCGCCCCCCAGTCGTTCTCGTCGGGTTTGAAGAAGACCAACAGCGCCATCGGCAGGGTCTGCCGGTCGGTCGCGCTGATGATGAAGGTACGGGCGAACAGGAAGTCGTTCCAGGCGGTGATGAACGAGAACACGCTGGTCGCGGCCAGTCCCGGGGCGACCAGCGGGAACAGGATCCGCCACAGCACGGTGAACCGGCCCGCCCCGTCGAGCTGGGCCGCCTCGTCCAGTTCCTCCGGGATCGCCGCCACGAAGCCGCGCAGCATCCAGATCGCGAACGGCAGCGTGAACGCGGTGTGCACCAGCATCAGCGAGCCCAGCGTGTTGAGCCCCAGGCCCGGCACCTGCGTGCCGAGGTCGCGGACCAGGAAGAACAGCGGGATGGTCAGCGCCTCGATCGGCACCATCTGCGCGACCAGGAAAAGCACCAGCACGGTGGTGCGCATCCGGAACCGGAAGCGGGTCAGCGCCACCGCGGCGAGGAACGCGCACAGCCCCGACAGCACCACGACCACGAGCGCGACCAGCAGGCTGTTGAGGAAGTAGCGGCCGAAGCTGTCCACCGCCAGCACCCGGTGGAAGCTGTCGATGCTGGGTGCGAGCGTCCACGGTCGCTGGTGCAGGGACTGGATCTCGCCGGGCGGCTTCACCGCGGCCAGCACCATCCAGTAGATCGGGAAGACCGTGGCGACGGCGAGCAGGACCGCCAGGGCGTCGAGCAGGCGCCGGGTGATCCTCACAGCGGTTCCCCCGATCGGCGCAGCGTCCGCAGGTAGAGCAGGGTCACGACGAGCAGGATGACCATCATGACGACGCCGATCGCCGCGCCGAGGCCGTACTCGCTGGCGGCGAACGCCTGCTGGTAGGCCCAGACGTTGAGGGTCAGGTTCTGCCCGGCGATGCCGCCGCCGCGGGTCATCACGTAGATCTGGGTGAAAACCTTGAAGTCCCAGATGATCGACTGGATCACCACGATGGCCAGCAGCGGCCGCAGGATCGGCACCATGATCTGCCAGAACGTGCGCCAGGTGGACGCGCCGTCGATCGCGGCGGCCTCCAGCGTGGATTTCGGGATCGCCTCGATGCCGGCGTAGAGGGTGACCATCACGAACGGGAACGAGTGCCACACGACCACCGCGCCGACCAGGGCGAAGGCGGTGTACCGGCCGTACATCCAGTTGAAGCCGGTCGCACCGAGGGCCTGGTTGACCAGGCCGAGGTTGGTGTCGAAGAGGAACATCCAGACCGTGGAGCCGGAGACCGCCGGTACGGCCCAGGCGGCCATCGCGGCCAGCGACAGCAGCAGGCGCGGCACCCGGCTGATCCGGGTGAGCAGGACGGCCAGCCCGGCGCCGACCGCGAGCGTCGCCACGACACAGGCCGCGGCGAAGAACACGGTGGCGCCGAGCACGGACCAGAACCGGGCGTCGCCGAACAGCTGGGTGTAGTTGGCGAGGCCCACGAACCGGGTCGGCTGCCCGCCGCTGACCTGGGCCTGCCGGAAGTCCAGCACGGACAGCAGCCCGAGCTGCCACATCGGATAGACGAACAGGGTGCCCAGCACCACCGCCGCCGGCAGCAGCAGCCAGAGCGGCGTCCAGACGCGCCGGCGGGGACGCGCCCGGACGGCCGGCAGCGCGGTGGTCACTTGCCCAGGGCCGCGGAGATCGCCTTGGCGGCCTCGTCGGTGGCCGCCTCGACCGTGGACTTGCCGGTGGCCACCTTCTCGATCATGGTGGGCAGCACGGCCTGCGCGTCGATCTTGCCCCAGCCCGGGTCGAGCGGCACGAACTTCGTCCCGGCGTCGATGGTGGACAGGAACGGCGCGAGGAACGGATCCTGGCCGGCGACCTCGGCCCGGGCGGCCTTCAGCGTCGGCAGGTTGCCCATCGCCGCGTACATTTTGGACTGGTATTTCTTGCTCGCCAGCAGCGTGAGAAAGTCGGCGGCCAGCGCCGGCCGCTGGCTGTTCTTCATGATGCCGAGGTTGTTGCCGCCGGCGAAGGCCGGCGCGATCGAGCCGGGCTTGCTGCCGGGCAGCGGCACGACGGCATACTTGCCCTTCGCGGCCCCGGCATCGACGGCGGCCCGGTTGAAGTTGCCGATGATGGCCATGCCGGCCTTGCCGCTCGCGAAGAGCTCGACGGTCTTTCCGCCGGTCAGGTCCGCGCATTGCTGCGGCGGGCAGTTGTCCGGCTTGAGCAGATCCGTGTACGCCTTCAGCCCGGCCCGCGACTGCGCCGAGTTGATCGAGGTGATGTCCCCGCCGGCGTCCCAGACGAACGGCAGGGCGCCGAAGGTGTATTTGCCGCCGACCGCGATGCCGAACAGCTCCGGCTTCTTCGCCCGGATGGTGTGAGCCGCGGTGGTCAGCTCCGCCTGGCTGGTCGGCGGCTTCAGCCCGAGCTCGCCGAACACGTCGGTGCGGTAGTACAGGGCGCGGACGCCGAGATACCACGGCACGCCGAGCAGGGTGCCCTGGTAGGTGGCGCTGGCCTTGGCGTCGGCGCTCAGGTCGGCGCCCTCGGGCCAGGCGCCCACCGCCGGGCCGAGGTCGGCCAGCCCGCCCGCCGCCGCGTACTCGGGCAGGTCGGTGTTGCCGTACTCGACGACGTCGGGCGCGCTGGCCGGGTCGTTGAAGGCGCCCTTGAAGCGCTCGCTGCGGGTGTCGACCGCGAGGTAGGCGACGTCGACCTTGGTGTCGGGGTGCGCGGCGGTGAACTCGGCGACCGCGTCCTTGACCACGGCCTCCTTGGGCGCCCGGTTGGGCTCGTCGAAGAGCCACACCTTGAGGGTGCCGGTGCGCGCGCCGCCGTCCGAGGGCGCCGCGGACGGCGCCGAGGTGGACGGGGTGCATGCGGTCATGGTGAGGGCGAGGGCAGCGGCAGCCGCCAGACGGATGCGCATCGGGGCACTCCTGACTTCAATAAGAACCAGGTTCGTAAGTAGTTCGTTGAATGAGTGCCATCAGAGTGGAGTGAACCGCGTCGATCGTCAACCCTCAGAAGTACGTGTGCAGCACGTCCACGACCACGTCCGCATCGTCCGCGACCGGGATGAACCGCCACTTGTCGAACGCGGTGCACGGGTGCGACAGCCCGAAGCGCAGCAGGTCGCCGACGGCCGGCGAGCCGCCGGTCACGTACGTGTGGTGGTCGTTCATCTTCGTCACGGTCAGCCCCTCGGCCATCGGCAGCCCCTCGTCGAAGGGCGCGTCCCGCTTGCCCATGCCCACGATGGCCAGCCCCGGCTCCGGAGTGGACAGCACCTGCGCCCAGATCTCCAGCGCCGCCGCCAGCGCGCCGTCGCCCGGCTCCCGGTTGAACGGCGTGCGCTCGCGGTAGAAGCCGTCGTCGTGGGTCACCGACGCGCCGCTGCGCAGCACCGCCCGGACCAGGTGGCCGTCGAGCCACTGGCCCGCCAGCGCCTTGACCACCCGGTCGAACCAGGCGCTGCCACCGGCCGAGACCAGCACCTCGTCGCCGAGCAGACCCTCGATCGCCCGGACCGACTCGACCAGCGTCGCCAGGAACGCGTCCACCGCCTCGACGTCGGGCAGCGCGCCCTCGTAGCCGGTGACCCCGAGCAGCGAGACCCCCGGCGCGGCGGCGGCCGCGCGGGCCACCGCGACCACCTCGGAAACGGTACGGCAGCCCGTGCGCCCGCCCGGATGTCCCAGCTCGACGAGCACCGGCAGCCCACCCGCGGCCGCCACCGCCTCGACCCCGGCCACCGAATCGACCTGCAGACAGACCTCCCAGCCCCGGGCCGACTCGGCGGCCAGCCAGCCCAGCGCGGCCGGGTCCAGCACCTCGTTGGCGATCAGCACCCGGTGCACCCCGAGCCGGCGCAGCACCAGGGCCTGGCTCGCGGTCGCCACGGTCATCGCCCACGCGCCGGCCGCGAGCTGGGCGTCCACCAGCGTCGGCGCCATCGATGTCTTGGCGTGCGGGGCGTAGGAGAAGCCGTACCGCAGGGCGTAGGCGGCCATCGTCGCGATGTTCGCCCGTACCGCGGAATCCCGGACCACCAGCAGCGGCCAGGTGAACGAGCCGTCGAACAACCGGTGCCGGGCCGCGGCGAAGTCGCGGGTGGTCACCTCGCCGGCGGGCAGCCAGAAGCCCTTGGCCCGCCAGTCGATGAGCTCGTCCGGGATGTCGAGGGCCATGTCCATCTCCTCAGCTTGACCGCGGCGGCGCTTTCGCGCACGCTACTACGGACCAATTACGAACCACCAGGTGCGAAAGTGAGGCGAGCGTGCCGGCGGCAATGGTGATCGGCCTGGTGCTGCATGCGAGCCACCGGGCCCGCTTCTCCGAGGCGGCCCGCACCCTGACCGGGGTCACCTTCGCCTGGGCGGTCTACGAGCGCGAGGACCAGATCCGCGAGCGGGTCGCCGGGCTGCTGCGGGCCGAACGGCTGGACGGGCTGCTGCTGGGCCTGGTCCCGTACGCCCGCTCCCGGGATCTGCTGCCGCCGGAGCTGCCGGTCGCGGTGACCCGCTCGGCCGCGCTCGATCTCGCGCTGGCCTGGTCCCGGGCCCGCGGCAACGGCTGGCCGGCCACCCCGGTCAGCATCGACACCTTCACGCAGGAGACGGTCGACGAGGTGGCCACCGCCCTGGAGCTGGACCGGACGGCGATCGCGTGCCTGCCGTTCGAGCCGGAGCAACCGATCGCCGACGTCGTCGCGTTCCACCGCGAGCACCTGGCCCGCACCGGCGCCGCCTACGTGATCAGCGTGCGCACCGGTGTCGCGGCCGCCCTCGACGGCAGCGTCGCGGTGCTGAACGCCCTGGCGACTCCCGGCACGATCCGCGCCGACCTGCACGAGCTGGCGCTGCGCATCCGGCACAAACGCGCCGACAACCTGCGCTTCGCCGCCGGGGTCTTCCTGATCACCAGGCCCGGCGAGAGCGCCGACGAGGACCGGGCCCGGGTCGGGCTGCTGCACCTGCTGCTCAACACCCCGGAGTTCGCCGACGCGTGGATCGACAACCGGGGGCGGCGCGGGGTCGTCGTCTTCGCGCACGCCGCGCTCTTCGAGGCGGTCACCCACCGGTGGGTCGGCCTGCCCGTGCTGGCCGAGGCCCGCGACACCCTCGGGGTACGCGCGGTGGCGGGCTTCGGGCTGGGCGACTCGGCGCGACTCTGCGTGACGCTGGCCGAGCGGGCCGCTGCCCGCGCCGAGCAGGACGCCGATCCGGGCGCGTACCTGATCTCCGACAACGGCATGATGATCGGCCCGATGGGCGCCACCGGGGTGCCGCTGGCCTACACCTACCGGGAGCACGGCGGCATCGAGGCGCTGGCCGGGCGGATCGGGCTGAGCCCGGCGACGCTGTCGCGGCTGGCCGCGATCGAGCGCGGCCTGGCCGGCAAGCCGGTCTCGCCCAGCGAGCTGGCCCGCGCGCTGGGCATCACCGACCCGAGCGGGCGGCGGCTGATCCGCAAGCTGAGCGAGTCCAGCCTCGCCGTCGGCGACGGCAGCTCCCAGGTGCACCGCAAGGGCCGGCCCACCCGCCTCTACCGGCTGGTCATCACCGCGGCCCTCGACGGCGCGTCATGACCTCTCTCCCGGGCACGAGCGCCTACGACCTGCTGTTCACCGGCGGGGACGTGCTGGGCGCCGGGCGCGCCGACCTGGCCGTGCGGGACGGGCTCATCGCGGCGGTCGGACCGAGCCTGACCGGCCCGGCACGAGAGGTGCTGGCTGTCGCCGGGCTGCTGATCACTCCCGGGCTGGTCGACCTGCACACCCACGTCGGCCCGGGCTACTGGGGCATCGAGCCCGACCCGATCGCCTGGCGCTCCGGCGTGACCACCTGGGTGGACGCCGGCTCGGCCGGGGCGTACACGCTGGCCGGGCTGCGGCGGGTCGCGGCCGGCACCGACGTGCGGGTGCCGGCGCTGCTCAACATCTCGGCGGTCGGGCTGGCCGGGCGCACCGGCGAGGGCCGCGACCTGGACACCTGCGACACCGCGCTGGCGATCGACACCGTGCAGGCGCACCGCGACCTGATCCACGGCATCAAGGTCCGCATCGACCGCGAGACCGTCGGCGGCAACGGCGTCGAACCCCTGCGGCGCAGCCTGGCCGCGGCCGAGGCCTGCGGCGTCCCGGTCATGGTCCACATCGGTACGGCGCCACCGACGCTCGACGAGGTCCTCGACCTGCTGCGCCCCGGCGACATCATGACGCACTGCGCCAGCGGCATCGCGGCTCCCCTGGGCCCGGCCGTGCACGCCGCCCGGGGCCGGGGCGTGCTGCTCGACATCGGGCACGGCTCCGGCGGCTTCGCCTTCGACGTGCTCGAACGACAGATCGCGGCGGGGCTGGCGCCGGACACCGTCTCCACGGATCTGCACGCGCGCTCGCTGCACGGCCCGGTCTTCGACCTGCCCACCACGATGGCCAAACTGCTCGCCGCCGGGCTGCCCCTGGCCGAGGTGCTGGCGGCGGCGACCGTACGCCCCGCCCAGGCCCTCGGGCTGCCCGGCGGGACGCTGGCCGTGGGCGCGCCCGCCGACCTGGCGGTGTTCCGGCTCGAGGAGGGCGCGTTCCCCCTGGTCGACGCCCACCGCCAGATCCGGCACGCCCCGCTGCGGCTGGTCAACGAGGCGACGTACGTGGCCGGCCGCCGGCTGATCCCGCGGCTCGGCCAACCGGTCCCGCCGTGGATCCCGCTCACCGATGCCCAGCGCGCCGCCCTCGCCCGGCGCGAGCGCGACCTGCGGGCCCTGCTCACCGCGCCGCTGGTCGGCGCGGACGGCCTGGCCGACCAGTTCCCGAGACCGACACCGAGGAGTACGTGATGCCCAAGCGCGCCATCATCACCGACCAGGCGGCACCCGCCGGCGGCCCCTACTCGCACGCCGTCGTCGCCGGCGACACGATCTATCTGGCCGGCGCGGTCCCGATGCTGCCCGACGGCACCTGGGTGACCGGCAGCTTCGCCGAACAGGCGCACGCCGCGTTCCGCAACCTGGCGGCCGTGGCGCAGGCGGCCGGCGCCAGCCTCGACCAGGCCGTCCGGGTCGGCGTCTACCTGCGCGACTTCGACGACTTCAGCAAGCTCAACGAGATCTACGCGGAATACATCAAGGGCGACAACCTGCCGGTACGCACGACGCTGCCGGTCCCGCTGGTCGGCTTCGACATCGAGATCGACGCCGTCCTCTACACCGCTCAGGTTCCGCTGAGCGCCTCGGTGGGCATGAGCCGGGCGGCTCGCATCGCCGGGTAGGCGCCGGCGACCGCCCCGATCAGCGCTGCCCCGCCGAGGCCGGCCAGCGTTGCCGCGGCGGGGATGACTACCGGCCAGTTCTGTGACCACGCGTATCCGGTGGTCGCGGTGATGCCGAGCAGGGTTCCGCCGATGCCGCCCAGCGCGGACAGCACGACCGCCTCGGTGAGGAATTGGGCTCGGATCTGGCCGCGGTGGGCGCCCAGCGCGCGGCGCAGCCCGATCTCGGCGCGCCTTTCCAGTACCGAGATCACCATGGTGTTGGCGACACCGATGCCGCCGACCAGCAGGGCCACCGCGGCCAGGCCGAAGAACAGCGCCGAGAAGCTGGTCTGGGTGGCCCGTTTGGCGGCCAGCGCGTCGGACGGGGCGGTGACCTGGACGTCGGACGGGTGCTGCGGGTCGACGGTGGCGGGTAGCACGGCCCGGACGGCCTCGATGTAGTCCTCCTGAGCCTGCAGGTAGATCACCGTGGGATGGCCGTCGAAATGCAGCAGCGTGCGGGCGGCGTTCCAGCCGATCAGCACCGCGCGGTCGATGTCGGGGTTCAGCGCGACGCTGTGCAGGATGCCGATGACGGTGAACCACTGGTCGCCGATCATCACCTGCGGCTTGGTCGTACCGGCGGGCAGGTCGCTGAAGCCGAGCCGGGTCGCGGCCACCGAGCCGAGCACCACCATCGGCAGTCTTTCGCTGGTGGTGTCGAGGAAACGACCGGAACGGACCGTGCCATTGAGGGTGGTCAGTAGGTTGCTCTTGCTGGCCAGGACGGTCAGGCCGAGCCCGTCCTGGGCATCGGTGCGGTCGTTGCGGCGGATCACGGAGTGCGTGTTGGCCACGGCACTGGCGGTGAGGACCGGTCCGATCCGCGCCACCATGGCGGGTGCGTCCTCCGGCAGGGTCACTGGCGGGTCGCGATCGATGGGTGCCGCCTGCAAGGTGTTGGTGCCCAGTGCCGACAGGGTCCGCAGCAGGTCCGCCTGGCTGGATGCCGGGATGCCGGTCACCACGACCATCGTCGCGATGCCGATGGAGATTCCCAACGCCGACAGCAGTGCTCGCATCTTGCGGGTGCGGATGCCGATCAGGCCGACACCGAGCAGGTCACGAGGGCCGAGCCGGCTCATGCGGCGCTGTCCGGCGAGAATACGTCCGCAATGAGGCGTCCATCGCGCATGTGTACCTGTCGTGGTGCCTGGGCGGCGATGTCCCGGTCGTGGGTGATGAGCGCGATGGTCGTGCCTTCCGCATTCAGTTCGGTCAGCAGTTTCAGTACGGCCTGGCCGTTGGCCGTGTCGAGGGCACCGGTCGGTTCGTCCGCCAGCACCAGGGCCGGACCGTTCACCAGGGCTCGGGCGATGGCCACCCGCTGCCGTTCGCCACCGGAGAGCTCGTGCGGCCGGTGGGTGATGCGATGGCCGAGTCCGACCCGGTCGAGGGCTTCCTCGGCCATTCCGCGCCGGTTGCGCCGCGGTATGCCGGCGTAGAGCAGGCCGGTGGCGACGTTCTCGGCGGCGCTCAGCCCGGCGGTGAGGTGGAACTGCTGGAAGACGAAGCCGAGTAGCCGTCCGCGGAGATCGGACAGTTTACGGTCGGAGAGCCGGGTGACGTCCTGGCCGAGGATCTCGATCGTGCCGGAGGTGGGCCGGTCGAGCGTGCCCATGATGTTCAGCAGGGTCGACTTGCCGGAGCCGGACGGGCCGACGATGGCCAGCATTTCGCCCTGCTCGATTTCTAGGGACACCTCATCGAGGGCGGTGACCTCTCCGGAGTACCGCATGCTGGCCCCGCGCACCGACAGCACCGCACTCATGAGGTCGTCACCACGATGAGGCCCTCGGTGACGTCGGTGCCGCTGACCTCGGCCTGGCCGTCGGCGAAGATGCCGGTCTTGACGGCGATCAGGGCGCCGGCGGGTGTCTGCAGCGCGTACCCGCCCTCCTGCAGCGCGAGCAGCGCGCTGATCGGGACGGTCAGGACCTGTTTGTGGGTCTGCGCCGCGAAGGAGACCTGCAGATCGGCCGAGTCGACCTGCTTGAGCTTCGACGGCTGGTCCAGGACGAGGGTGATGGTGAGTTTCGGGCTCGACGGGTCACCGCCGTCCTGGGCTTGTAACGCCGTGCCTACCGAGGTCACTTTGGCCGGCGTGGTGGTGCCGTCGGAGAGGGCCACCGTGGCGTGATCGCCGTTGTCGACGGTGGCGGCTTCACTCTGGTCGGCCAGCACGGTGATCACTTTGCTGGTCGACGTGGTCGACAGCAGCTCTCCCGTGGCGGGGGCGCCGACCTGCGCCGAAAGCGCACTGACGCGGACCGCGGCCGGGAGCACCAGGACGGAACCGACCGTGAGCTCGCCGCTCGCCGGGAGCTCGAGGTGTCGCTGCCAGGCTTTGATCGCCTTGATCAGGGCCGCGGTCAGGACTGCTTCACCGTCGTGGACCGTCCTGCTGACGACCCTGGTCGTGGGCTCAGTCGGGGCAGTGGTCGGCGCCTTGTCCGTGGTGGCAGCCGGCGAAGGTGATGCCCCCGCCGAGTCGGCGCTGGACGGGACGGACTGGGTGACGACCGTTCCCGGTGACGGTTGTCTACCTACCTCGTAGCCCAGAGCGCGCAGGTTGTCGGACACCATCCGCACGTCGCGCCCCACGGTGCCCTTGGTGTCCAGATCCCGGAAGAGGGGGATCTTGCCGTAGAACAGCGGGACGGGTTGGTCGTTTACCGCGTACACCCGCTGTCCGCGAGTGATCGTCGTCCCGGCGGCCGGCAGCCAGGTGATCACTCCGTTCCCGCTGCCGGTGATGACGCGGGTCGCGCCGTAACCGAGAGTTCCGGAAAGGGTGCGCGCGCTGGAGATGTCACCTTTGGTGACCGTCGTGGTCGCCGGCGGGGTGACGATTTCCGCTTTCTGGTCGGCGGCGGCGGCTCGACCCGACCACCGGGCGAAGCCGAGACCCAGACCCAGGATGGACAGGGTCGCGATGACGCAGACGATGACGGCAAGACGGCGCCGGCTGCGGGATCGACCCGGCTGGGGTGCCGCCGGGATGGCCGATCCGGCGGGCACGGATCGAGGGATCATTCGCATACCGGCAGGCTGCCTGGCGATTGTCGGGAAACTGTCAAGGGAAAGAGCAGCATGTTGGCGACGGCGGCGGGCGGCGGCTTATAGTCCGCCGGGTGTGCGCTGACATTCTCGTCGCCGAGGACAACCGCCGTCAGGCCGACCTGGTGGGCCGCTACTTGCGGGCGGAAGGCCATCGGCTCCTCGTCGTACACGACGGGCGCGAAGCGCTCGCCGCGGCACGCCGGTCACGTCCGGATCTGATCATCCTCGACGTGATGATGCCGGGCCTCGACGGCCTGAACGTGTGCCGGATCCTGCGTCAGGAGTCGTCGGTGCTGGTCCTGATGCTCACCGCCCGCGCCGACGAGAACGACCTGCTGCTCGGGCTGGACCTGGGCGCCGACGACTACGTGACCAAGCCGTACAGCCCGAGGGAGTTGGTGGCTCGGGTGCGTACCCTGCTGCGGCGAGTGGACCGGGTCCGGGTCGACGACGACCTCCTGCACGTCGGTGACCTGACGATGGACGTGCCCCGGCGGGTCGTCACCATCGGTGAGCGAGAAATTTCGTGTACGCCGGCCGAGTTCGCGATCCTGGCGATGCTGGCCGGGCAGCCCGATCGGATCTTCAGCCGCGGCCAGCTACTCGAACACGCCCAGGGACTGGACCGGGACTCCACCAACCGGGCGGTCGACACCCACGTGCTGAATCTGCGGCGCAAGATCGAGGACAACCCGCGGCACCCGGTCCGGCTGCTGTCGGTGTACGGCCTCGGATACAAACTCACCGATCCGTCCGTCGCGCCGAAAGACGCCGATGCGCTCTCCTGACCTGCCGTGGCATCGTAGTTTGATCATCCGGCTGCTGGCGACGTCGATCCTGATCGCCATCGCTGCGATCGCGGCGACCGCGTGGTTCACGGCCAAGACGACGACCCGGGCCATCGCGCAGCAACAAGGCCGCTCGCTCGCCGATGACACGCTGGTCTACGACACTCTGATCGGATTCGCCGCCACCCACCCGAGCTGGGACGGTGTCTCGCCCACCGTCGCGGACCTGAGCCGGCGTACCGGTCATCGGGTCACCCTGCAGACCCGGGACCGCCAGCCGATCGCCGACTCGTCGGCAGGGCCGAGCCTGCAAGCCACCCGGCCGTCAGCCGTCGTCGACCCGCTCCGGGTCAACCCCGACAACAACGATGCGGGCAAGGCAACCATCGATGCCCGCGCGGTCGGGCCGTACCGGCTCCCCACCCGGGAGCGCGAGAAACTGGACGACTACGCCCGCCAGGCCCTCGCCTGCATAAAGAGCAGCGTCACTGTGCGGTTGACCCGCACACCCAGCGGCCGTCCCGTCGTGACCCCGGACCCCGTCGGGACCGATTGCCAATCCAACGGATTGCAAGACCCGACACCGACCGAGGTGAAGGCACTGCGGACCCTACGGGGCCTGATGGGCAGTTGTCTGGGCCAGCAGGTGCCGGACTCCATCTATGTCGATCAGCTGTTCACCGTGCTGAGCAAAGGTGCGCCATTGCCACGCGGCATCAGTCAGGAAAAAATCCAGCGATGCCTGCAATCCGCTCGCCAAGTGCAGCTCACCCCCTACGTGGCGCCGTCCGCACTACTTTTCATCACTGACGACGAGGCCGACACGCCGGCCACCTCGATCAGCCTGACCCGTCCCAACGTGCTCCGGATCGCCGGGGGCACCGGACTGGTGCTGATGATCGCGGTTGTGGTCACCCTCCTGGTCGGCACCCGTCTGGTCCGGCCGCTGCGGCGGCTCACCGCGTCCGTCCACCGCCCGATCGAGCAGCAGAGCCGGGTCCCGGTCGGCGCCCGCGACGAGATCGGTTACCTGGCCATGGCCCTCAATGATCTGTTCGACCGGCGGGAAACCCTGGAGGCGCAGCGTAAAGCCCTGGTGAGCGACCTGGCCCACGAGCTCCGCACGCCGCTGACCAGCATCCGCGGCTCCATCGAGGCCGCCCAGGACGGTATGACACCGACCGACGCCCAGCTGCTGGATGTGCTGTTCGAGGAAACGTCCCTGTTGCAACGCGTGGTGGACGACCTGCGCGACCTGGCCGCCGCGGACACCGGAAACCTGCGGCTCTATCCCGAGTACGTGTACGTCAACGACGTCCTGACGCAGGTCGCCGACGCACACCGCGGGATCGCCGAGTCTCAGCACGTACGCCTCTCGACCGATTTCACCGTCGACCCGCAGCTATCGGTGGACCCGGTCCGGCTGCGCCAGATCGTCGGCAATCTGGTCTCCAACGCCATCCGGCACACCGACAAGGGCGGTGACATCACCCTCCGAACCGCCGCAACCCACGATCAGTTCACCATCGAGGTCGCGGACACCGGAACGGGCATCGCACCCGCCGACCTGCAACGAATCTTCGACCGCTTCTGGCGCGCCGACTCATCCCGCAGCCGAACCACCGGCGGCAGCGGCCTCGGCCTGGCAATCGCCCGCAAACTCATCGAGGCCCACGACGGCCACATAACCGCGACAAGTCGACTCGGCGTCGGCAGCACCTTCACCATCGCCCTGCCCCAAGCCCGCCAAGCACCAACGTAACCCGCCTCGGGATCCCGACAGTTCGCTGACATTGCCCGGTGAGAATCCCGGCATGTCCATCATCGGCTTTTCCCGTTCGCGTAGCGCGGCAGTGGTTGTCACCGCCGCCGTCACCTTGACTCTCGCCGCCGGCTGTAGTGGCGCTACCAAGACCGACTCCTCGCCCGGCGCCCAGGGCACCACGGGTGTCGCCAGCATCCAGCAGCCGTCCGCCGCCGCCTCGGCCAAGGCAGTCGCAGCGGAGCGTCCCCTCATCCGGCTCGACGCCTCCGACGAGGAAATTCAACGCGTGTCAAATGTCTTCGCCAACTGTCTGCTGAACAATGGCCTCCCCAAGACAGCGGTCATGAAGGGCGGGTCCACGATCGATCCCGCCAACATTTCGGACACTTGGGGCCTATTGTCCGACAAGGTGCGGGCTGACCTCAAGAAGAATTGCGCGTCGAAGCAACCCGAGCTTGCGCGGGATCGTGCCAAGCGGCTTGACCCGGCGTACGCCGATCACATGAAGGCGTTCATCAAGTGCCTGAAGGACCACGATATCAAGGCTGTCCTCCAGGACGGCGAGTTGTCTTCGATCGACGTAATGCCCAGCGGGAGCAAGGCTCATTGGATGCAGGACTGCGAACAAGAGGGGTTCGCCAGCTATTACTCGACGTTCAAATGATTGCCGGTACTCGACGTTGACATGCACACCCAATCCATCGCTCGGCGCACTGCCGCCCGCGACTCGTCGGTGTGATCGACGATGTCGAAGCTGTGGTGCCCGTCCGGCACCTCGATGATCTCCACCGCAACCCCGGCCGCCGCGGCGTTCGCCAGGAACGTGTCGACCCCGGCCACGAAGCCGGGATGCTCGCGACCCACCCGGGTGAGCAGGATCGGGGTGCCGCCGGCATGCTCGACAGCCACGGCCGGGTCCGCGAAGCCAGGCCCGGCCACCATCCCCGGCAGCGGCGTCACCACCGGGTAGTTCAGCGCGATCCCCCGCAACCACGGCGCCGGGTCGCGCAGCCAGTCCCCGGCGAGCATGCTTCCGCCGGAGAAGAACCACAGCACGACCCTGTCCGCATCGGCGCGCGGATCGGCCCGGGCGGCCGTCACGGCACCGGCAATCTGCGCCGCCGCCGCGACGTAGTCCAGCACGTAGCCGTCCGGGCCCGGCGCGATCGGCAACTGGTACCCGGGCACCACCGTGAGCAAGCCGCGGGACGCCAGCAGGGCACCGTACCCCCGGAACAGCGGCCAGTCCCGGGGTGTCTCCACCACCCCGGGCGGCATCGGTCCACCGTGGACGACGATGACGACCGGGAACGGCCCCTCCCCGTCGGGCACGTAGGTGTCCAGAGCGCCCATCCGCTCCGGCTCGCGGGCCGGCGGCGACAGGACGAACGGGCGGAGATACTCCGGAGTCTCAGTCATGACCACATTGTCTCCCCGGGACGCCGGCGGCCGGGCCGACTGGTACTGCTACGGCGTTCGTTCTCCGGTGCCACTGGGTCCGGCCGGCGGGGGTCGGCTCAGGCGAAGACGTCCTGCTGGTAGCGGCCCGCCGCCTCCAGCGAGCGCAGCCACCCGTCGGCCTGCTCGGCTGTGCCGCCGGTGTGCCGCCGGTAGAGCGACGCCAGCTCGGCGCGGACCGCCGGGGCCATTCGGGCGCCGTCCCCGCAGAGGTAGATGTGTGCGTTCTGCTCCAGCAGCTCCCAGACCGCGTCGCCGTCGGCCGCCAGTGCTTCCTGGACGAAGCGGTGGGGGTGGTCCTCGACCGCCGAGAAGGCCAGCCGCAGGTCGATCACGCCGTCCGCCGCCCACTGTCGCATCTCGTCGCGGTAGAGCCAGTCGTGCTGCGGGTGGCGGCAGCCGTAGAAGAGCTTCGCCGGGCCGCGGCCGGGCTGGCCGGCGCGTTCCTGCAGGAAGCCGCGCAGCGGGGCGAAGCCCGTGCCCGGACCGATCAGGATCACCGGGGTGGCCGGGTCGGCCGGCGGGCGGAACGGCGGCGCGGGCACCCGGACGTGGCCGAAGAACAGGTCGCCGGGCTGCAGACGGGCCAGGTATTGCGAGCACATTCCGCGGTAGCGGCCCTGTCCCGCCAGCGCCGGGCCGTCGACCAGGCCGACCGTGAGGGTCACCTGGCGCGGGTCCGCCGCCGGGGATGACGAGATCGAGTAGAACCGCGGCCGGATCGTGCCGGACAGCTCAAGGAACACCCCGAACGGCAGCTCGATCGCCGGGAAGCGTTCCAGCAGCCCGAGCACCGAGACCCGCTTGGCCAGGATCTCGTCCGCGTAACCCTGCCGGGCCTCGTCGGTGTCCGCCGTCCACGCCGCCAGCTGGCTGGTGGTCCACGGGCAGCCGGTGTGCGCGGCGAGGGTGGCGAGCTGGCCGCGGGTGGCCGGCTCCTGCAGTTCGACGAACTCGGTGAGCAGCAGTTCCGCCGGCACCGGCACGCCGATCGGCAGCGAGGTGCGGCGGTCGCCGTCCTGGGCCAGGCGGATCACCCGGTCGCGGGGCACCCGCAGGCAGCCCAGCGCCCAGGCGACCAGTTCGGGGTCGTTCTTGGCGTATACGGCCAGGTGGTCACCGGTGCGGTAGGTGACGCCCTCCGGCAGCAGGGCGGTCAGCGCCTTGACGCCCGGGCGCGGTGCCTCGCGGGCGAAGTCCCAGAGGCCGGTGGGGTCGGTCACCAGCTCCTCGACGGACAAGACCGTGATCGGGTACGCCTGCGCGGACACCACCGCAGGGCGCACCTGGTCCTCGCCGAGCACCTCGACCCGGTAGCGTTCGCCGGCCGCAGCCGCCGCCGTGGCTGTCCCGTACGCCTCGGCGAGCGCCGTCCACAGGCCGTCCAGCCAGGCCGTGGCCATGCCGTCGAAGTCGCCGGCCGCGTCCGTCTCGCCGCGCGCGACGATGGCCGTCGCGCCCGCCGCCGCCAGCGCCGCCTCGACCCGCTTCGGGAATTCCTGGTAGGTGGACCACTGGGTGTTGCCGTTGCCGAGGACCGCATACCGCACGCCGGCCAGCGTGCCGGGCGGGATGGTCAGGGCGTCGAAGCGCTGCGCGTTGTCCGGGGCCTTGCCGTTGTAGCTGGCGGTCACCACGGCGAGCAGGCCGTCGGCGGGCAGGTCGGCGGCGAGGTCGTCGAGCGTCTGCACGGTGACGTCGAACCCGGAGCGGCGGGCCCGTTCGGCGAGCTGCTGGGCCAGGTCCTCGGAGGTGCCCAGGTTCGAGCCGTACGCGACTCTCAGCCGTACCCCCGTGGCCTTGAGGTCCGTCGCCGCGACCGTGACCGGCGCGGTCTCCGGCACCGCGACGACCAGCCGCTCGTGGGTCTGCCGGGGCCGCACCCGCAGGGTGAGGCCGTCCGGCTTGATGGTCAGGGTCTGCTTGATGGTCAGCCGATGACCCTGGGGATCGGAGATCGCGAAGCGGCGCAGGATCAGCGCCAGCGCCAGGCGGGCCTCGGTGAGCGCGAACTGGCGGCCGATGCAGGCCCGCTCGCCGTTGCCGAACGGCTTGTAGGCGTGCGGGTGCTGCGCCGCCTTGCGTTCGGGCAGCCAGCGGTCGATGTCGAAGGTCTCCGGGTCGTCCCACGCGGCCGGGTTGGTGTGCAGCGGCCGCATCAGCACCGCCACCTTCTGCCCGGCCGCGATGGCGTAGCGGCCGCCCAGGACGGTGTCCTCGCGGGCCATCAGGCCGATCCCCGGGATCGGCGAGAGCAGCCGCAGCGTCTCGTCGAGGATGCGCGGGATGACGTCCAGCTTCATGATCGTGTCGTAGGTCGGCACCGTGTCGCCCGGCAGCATCCGGTCCACCTCGGCGTATGCCTGGGCCAGCACGTGCGGGTTGCGCAGCAGCAGGTGCAGCGCGAACGACAGGGTGCCGCTGGTGGTCTCGTGCCCGGCGATCAGGAAGGTCAGCACCTGGTTGCGGATGTTCTCGTCGGACAGCGTGCCGCCGGTGACCGGGTCGGCCGCCTCCAGCATCAGCCCGAGCAGGTCCTGGGACTTCTCGCCGGACGCGCGGCGGGCCCGGATCACCTCGTCGACCAGCTCCTGCATGCCGGCGATGTCGGCGCGGTAGGCGGCGTCCGCCCGGCGCTTGAGCCCGGTGACCGCGGGCAGCTGCCGGGTCCGGTTCATCGCCTCGGTCAGGGCCCGGCCCATCGCCTGCAGGAACGGGTGCAGCTCCGGCTGCTCGAACGACCGGAACGCGTGCCCGAAGCCGGTCAGCGCGATGGTGTCCAGGGTCAGCCGGGTCATGTCGTCGGTGACGTCCACCTCGGTGCGCTGCTCCCACGCCGCGACCAGGTCCTCGGCGACCTGCAGGAACTGCGGGAAGTAGGCCTTCATGGACCGCTGGCTGAACGCGGGCAGCAGGATCCGGTGCGCCTGACCCCAGCTCTCCTCCCCGTCGCGGGCGGTGAACAGCCCGTCCCCGGCGAAGTCGCGCACGTGCGCGAGCGGCGGGTCGATCGGCTTGTAGAAGCGCGACTCGTCGCAGACCTCGGCCACCAGGTCCGGGTGGTACACCAGCACGACGTGCCGGCCCGCCAGGTTGAGCTTGAAGATGCCGTACGGGTGCCGGGCCGCGAGGTCGACGAAGTACTGGTAGGTGCCCTCGACCGGGACCTGCAGTCCATTGCCGACAACCGGCAGCCCACGCGGGGCGGGGATCGGGTGGGACATGCGGAGCTCCTCCTCAGCCATACGGTGTACGGCTGCTACCGTACGGCGTATGGCTGAGCCCGCAAGGCCGCGAGACGCACGTCTCACGAGGGACACCATCCTCGCGGCGGCGCTGAGAATCGTCGATGCGGACGGTGTCGAGGCATTGAGCATGCGCAAACTCGCCGCCGACCTCGGCGTCAATCCGATGTCGCTCTACCACCACGTGGCCAACAAGGCGGCGCTGCTCGACGGGCTCATCGAGCTGGTCGCCGAGGGCGCCCGCCAGGTGGAGGTCGGGCCCGGCACCTGGCAGGAGCAACTGCACCGGCTCGCGTACGAGTTCCGCACGCTGAGCCTCGCGCACCGCAACCTCATCCGGTACGCCTTCAGCACCGACGACTTCATCCAGCGCGACGGTCCGATGTGGCACGCGCTCTGCACGATCCTGCGCTCGGCCGGCCTGGACGCGGACGAGGTGCCCCGGGTCGGCGCGGTGCTGGCGGCCATGGTCGGCGGGCTGCTGTTCACCGAGGTCAACGGGACCATGCGACGGCTCGTCGGCGGCGACCAGTCCGACGACGCCGGCTTCTCGCTCGCGGTCTGGCTGCTGATCGACGGCGTGGCCGCCCGCGGATGAGCCGTCGCCCGTGGTCTGATCAGGTTGATCAAGCCTGCGGGCCGGGGTAACACGTCGGAAACGTCGAGCTGCAAGCATCGCTTGGCGATCAGGGGAGGTTCGGTTGTTCCTCAGCCAGCACGAGCAGGAACGCCTGCTCATCCACGTCGCGGCGGATGTCGCCCGGCGCCGGCGGGAGCGCGGCCTGCGCCTCAACCATCCCGAGGCGACCGCGATCATCACCGCTTTCCTGCTGGAGGGCGCGCGCGACGGGCGTACGGTCGCCGAGCTCATGGACGCCGGCCGGCGGGTGCTCACCCGGGCGGACGTCATGGACGGCGTGCCGGAGATGCTGGCCGAGGTGCAGGTCGAGGCGACCTTCCCGGACGGCACCAAGCTCGTCACCGTGCACGGGCCCATTTCATGATCCCCGGGGAGATCATCGCCGGCGAGGGCGACATCACGATCAACGGCGGGCGGCCGGTGCTCGCGCTGACCGTGCGCAACACCGGCGACCGGCCCGTGCAGGTGGGCTCGCACTACCACTTCGCCGAGTCCAACGCGGCCCTCGACTTCGACCGCGACGCCGCCTGGGGACACCGGCTGGCCGTGCCCGCGGGCACCTCGGTCCGCTTCGAGCCGGGCCTGCCCCGCGACGTCGAGCTGATCCCCTTCACCGGCAATCGCATCGTGCCGGGCCTGCGCGGCCTGGCCGGCGGCCCGCTCGACAAGATCCCGGAGCCGGTGCCCGCGGACCCGGAGGACATCGAGCCCGCCGGCTCCCTCGACGAGGACACCGGCGAAGACCTGCCATCGAACGGGAGCCCCCGGTGAACAGAATCATCGACCTGGGCCCTCGGATGCCCCGCGGCCTCGGCGAGCACAGTGAGGCTACGGCGTGAGCACGCTGGACCGCGGCCGCTATGCCGCCCTCTACGGCCCCACCGCCGGCGACCGGATCCGGCTCGCCGACACCAACCTGCTGATCGAGATCGAGGAGGACCGCAGCGCCGGGCCGCAGCCGGGCGACGAGGTCGTCTTCGGCGGCGGCAAGGTGATCCGCGAGTCCATGGGCCAGTCCCGCGCCACCCGCGCGGAGGGCAGCCCGGACACGGTGATCACCGGCGCGGTTGTGCTCGACCACTGGGGCATCGTCAAGGCCGACGTCGGCATCCGCGACGGCCGGATCGTCGCGCTCGGCAAGGCCGGAAACCCCGACACCATGGACGGGGTGCATCCGGCGCTGGTCATCGGCCCGGGCACCGAGATCATCGCCGGCAACGGCAAGATCCTCACCGCGGGCGCGATCGACAGCCACGTCCACCTGATCAGCCCGACCATCCTCGACACGGCGCTGGCCAGCGGCATCACCACGATCATCGGCGGCGGCACCGGCCCGGCCGAGGGCACCAAGGCCACCACGGTCACCCCGAACTCCTGGCACCTGGCCCGGATGCTCGAGGCCCTGGACCAGTGGCCGATCAACGTGCTGCTGCTCGGCAAGGGCAACACGATGTCGCAGGAATCCATGTGGGAGCAGCTGCGCGGCGGGGCGGGCGGCTTCAAGCTGCATGAGGACTGGGGCACCACACCGGCGGTCATCGACGCCGCGCTGCGGGTCGCCGACGCGTCCGGGGTGCAGGTCAACATCCACACGGACACGCTCAACGAGGCCGGCTTCGTCGAGGAGACCCTGCGGGCGATCGCCGGGCGGTCGATCCACGCCTACCACACCGAGGGGGCCGGCGGCGGGCACGCGCCCGACATCATCACGGTCGCCGGGCACCCCAACGTGCTGCCGTCGTCGACGAACCCGACCCGGCCGTACACCCGCAACACCCTCAGCGAGCACCTCGACATGCTGATGGTCTGCCACCACCTGAACTCCTCGGTGCCCGAGGACCTGGCGTTCGCGGAGAGCCGGATCCGGCCGTCCACGATGGCGGCCGAGGACCTGCTGCACGACCTCGGCGCGATCTCGATGATCGGCTCCGACTCCCAGGCGATGGGCCGCGTCGGCGAGGTGATCATGCGGACCTGGCAGACCGCCCACGTGATGAAGGCGCGCCGCGGCGCGCTGCCGGGCGACGGCCCGGCGGACAACCTGCGGGCGAAACGGTACGTGGCCAAGTACACGATCTGCCCGGCCGTGGCGCACGGCATGGCCGAGCAGGTGGGCTCGGTCGAGCCGGGCAAGCTGGCCGACCTGGTCCTGTGGGACCCGGCGTTCTTCGGCGTCCGGCCCGCCCTGGTGATCAAGGGCGGCATGATCGCATCGGCGCAGATGGGCGACGCGAACGCCTCGATTCCGACGCCCCAGCCGATGCTGCCCCGGCCGATGTTCGGCGCCTACGGGGTGGTGCCGGCGGTGACCTCGGTGGCGTTCGTGGCGCCCGCGGCGATCGACGCCCTGCTGGGCGACCGGATCGGGGTCAAGCGGGCGCTGGTGCCGGTGACCGACACCCGCTCGGTCGGCAAGGCGGACCTGCCGCTCAACGACGCGCTGCCCCGCATCGAGGTGGAGCCGGACACGTTCACGGTCCGCATCGACGGCGAGGTGGTCGAGCCCGACCCGGTGACGGAGCTCCCGATGGCCCAGCGCTACTTCCTGTTCTGATGCCCGCCTACGCTGCCACTCGCCGGGCCTCCCCGGCCCGGCCGACAGACGAAAACGGCCCGGCGTGAGCCTGGCGACGCTGCTGGTGCTGGCCGACGGGCGGCTGCCGGCCGGTGGGCACGCGCATTCCGGTGGGCTGGAGGCCGCGGTCGCCGCCGGGCGGGTGCGTGAGGTCGCCGACGTGGGCGGGTTCCTGCTCGGCCGGTTGCGCACCACGGGCCTCGTCTCCGCTGCCTTCGCCGCCAGCGCCTGTGCGCGTACCGAAAAATGTTTTGATCTTGATTGTGGGTTGGATGCCCGGACGCCCTCGCCGGCGTTGCGGCGGGCCTCGCGGGCCCAGGGCCGCGCGTTGCTGCGCGCCGGCCGGGCGATGTGGCCGGTGCCGGCGATCGGCCGCGAGCCGCACCACCCGGTCGCGCTCGGTGCGCTGGCCGCCGCCGCCGGGCTGGGGCCGCTCGAGGCCGCGGTTGCCGCGGCGCACGGTGCGGTGAGCGGTCCGGCCAGCGCGGCCGTGCGGCTGCTCGGCCTGGACCCCTACGCGGTGCACGCCCTGCTCGCCGGGCTGGCCCCCGAGATCGACCGGATCGCGGCGGACGCCGCGGCCCGCACAGACGACCCGGTCGACGCACTGCCGGCCGCGGGCGCCCCGCTGCTCGACATCGGCGCCGAGCTCCACGCCACCTGGGAGGTGCGTCTCTTTGCATCCTGAACCGCATGATCACGGCCCCGACGAGGTGCCACACACCCACCCCGACCCCGGCGTCGACCCGCACGCCCCGCTGCACGCCGGCGCCCGGGCGCTGCGGATCGGCATCGGCGGTCCGGTCGGTTCCGGCAAGACCGCGCTGGTCGCGGCGCTGTGCCGGGCGCTGGGCGCGGAGCTGCGGCTGGCCGTGGTGACCAACGACATCTACACCACCGAGGACGCCGACTTCCTACTGCGCAACGGCGTGCTGCCCGCGGAGCGGATCCGCGCGGTGGAGACCGGCTGCTGCCCGCACACCGCGATCCGCGACGACATCTCCGCCAACCTCGACGCGGTCGAGGACCTGGAGGCGACCCTCGGCCCGCTGGATCTGGTGCTGGTGGAGAGCGGCGGCGACAACCTGACCGCGACGTTCAGCAAGGGTCTGATCGACCGGCAGATCTTCGTGGTGGACGTGGCCGGCGGCGACAAGGTGCCGCGCAAGGGCGGCCCGGGCGTGACCGCCGCCGACCTGTTGGTGATCAACAAGACAGACCTGGCGCCGCTGGTCGGCGCCGACCTGTCGGTGATGGAGCGGGACGCCGCGGCCCGGCGGGGCGAGCTGCCGACCGTGTTCCTGTCGCTGGTGCGGGACAAGGCCGCGACGCCGGTGGCGGAGTGGGTCCGCGCGCTGGTCGCGGCCCGGGTCCCGGCGGTCTGATGCCGGCCGCCAGCCTCACGGCGGGTGCCGGGCGCTTGGCGGGCGCCCGGCTGGCGCGGGAGGTGGGTTGATGCGGGCCGAGGCGCGGATCGTCGCCGAGGCCGACGGACGTGGTGGCACCCGGCTCGCGGTGCTGCGGGGTGAGTCGCCGCTGTTGCTGCGACGCACCGGGCCGCGCACCACGGGTGACGTCACCGTGCATCTCGTCGGCGGCGCCGCCGGGCCGCTGCGGGGCGACGACCTGCGGCTGGACATCGAGGTCGGGCCGGGTGCGCGGCTGGAAGTGCGCAGCGTCGCCGCGCAGCTCGCGCTGCCCGGCCCGCCGGGTGCGCCCGCGTCGCGGCTGGCGATCCGGGCCGGCGTCGCGGCCGGCGGGGCGCTGCGCTGGCTGCCCGAGCCGCTGATCGCGGCGGCCGGTTGCGATCACCTGGCCGTCACCCACGTCGAGGTCGCCGCCGGCGGCTCGCTGCTCTGGCGTGACGACCTGGTCTGCGGCCGGCACGACGAGCCGTCCGGCGACGTGCATGCCGACCTCACCATCCGGTACGCCGGCAGCACCCTCTACCGCCACCAGCTGACGGTCGGCCCGCGTGGACCGGGCTGGTCGGCTGCCGCGGTGCTCGGCGGCGGGCGGGCCGTCGGCTCGCTCGTGCTGGCCGGCCCGGAACTGCCGGGCGCCGCGCTGCCCGGCGGGGACTCGGCGTTGATGCCGCTCGCCGGGCCGGGCATGCTGGCCAGCGCCGTCGGCCAGGACATCCGCCAGGTGCGCGCGGCCCTGGATCCGCTCTGCGCCGAGCCACGCCGGCTCCTGCCGGCCCCGGCCTGACCGACCCTGCGCTGGCCTGGCCGGCGCGGGTCAGCGCAGTGGTGCGAAGAAGGTTCGCAGGTCGGCGGCGAGGGCGGCGGGCTCGTGCATCGCGACGAAGTGCCCACCCGGGTTGCCGGCCGGCCAGTGCGTGATCGTGTGCTGCTGCTCGGCCAGCCGGCGGAACAGCGGCGGTCCCCCGGCGTAGACGCCCGTCGGCACCGCCTTCTGGCCCCGCGGCCAGGCGAAGGCCGGCGTGTCGTACATGAACCATGAGGACGAGGCCGCCGTGCCGGTGAACCAGTAGATGCTCGTGTTCGTCAGCAGCAGGTCGCGGTCGATCACCAGGTCGCCGAAGTCCTTCATCTTCTGCATGTGCCAGGCCAGCAGCGCCACCGGCGAGTCCTGCCAGCCGTACCCGAAGGTCTGCGGCGCCGCCCGCAGCAGCGAATGATGGTCCACGCCCGACCCGGCCCACTCCTGCATGGCGGCGTAGTCGGCCCGCTCGGCGGCGCTCATGCCCGGCACATCGGCCTCGGTCGGCATGCCCGGCCCCGCGTTGACGTGGACGCCCACCACGTGGTCGGGTGCGGCCACCGCGACCGCGGGTGCGAGGTACGCGCCGAGGTCGCCACCGTGCGAGCCGTACCGGTCGTAGCCGAGCCGGCTCATCAGCTCCGCCCAGATCCGGCCCACCCGGTCCACCCCGAAGCCGGGGGTGCGCGGCGCACCGGAGAAGCCGAAGCCGGGCACCGACGGGACGACCACGTGGAAGTCGGCGGTGAGCTCGCCGATCAGGTCGATGAACTCGACGATCGAGTTGGGCCAGCCGTGGCTCAGCAGCAGCGGCAGCGCCCCCGGGTTCGGCGAGCGGACGTGCAGGAAGTGGATCTCCAGGCCGTCGATGTCGGTCACCCACTGCGGGAACTCGTTCAGCCTGCGCTCGTACGCCCGCCAGTCGTAGCCGGTGCGCCAGTGCTCGGCCAGGTCGCGCAGCCACGGCACCGGCACGCCGCGGTCCCAGTCGGTGCCGGGCAGTTGGGCCGGCCAGCGCGTACGCGCCAGCCGGTCACGCAGGTCGGCGAGGTCGGACGGGTCGACGGCGATGCGGAAGGGTCTCATGCCGCCGACGGTAGGCGGCTTTGCGGTCAGTTTCCGGCCGCAAAGCCACCTCGCTCAGGCGGCGACCGCGATGGGTACGCCGTGGCTGTCGGTCAACGCCAGCCGGGTCCGCAGGTTGCCCTGCTCGGCGACCCGGGCGAAGTACTCGGTCCGCCGCCGTTGCAGACATCCCTTGCGGGTCCGCGGCCCCCCGGCAGCGACGGTGAGCAGTTCCGGTGCCAGCGAACTGTTCAGTCCCTCCCGGAGCAGGCGCAGCGCCTCGGTCCGCAGCTGGGAGATCCGCGACTCGGTGACCCCGAGTTCGGCGGCCACGTCGCTGAGCGGCTGTTCCTGCAGGAAGGACTGGGTGACCACCAGGCGCAGCCGCTCGGGCAGGGCCTGGATGGCCTGGTGCAGGTAGCCCAGGCGTTCCCGCTTGAGCAGCAGGTCCTCCGGCCCCTCGGACAGTTCCGGAACCATCTCCTCGGCCGCCCCGGTGGGGAAGCCCTGCAGGCTGAGCAGGGCGGCCTTCTGCACGTCGTCCTCGACGCTGGCCAGTTCGGCGACGCCGATGCCGAGCACCTCGGCGACCTCGGCCTCGGACGGGGTCCGGCCGAGCGCCGCGGTGAGTTCCTGGCGGGCGGTCGCCGTCCGGCGGGCCCGGGCCCGGACCGATCTGCTGGCCCAATCCTGGCCCCGCAGCTCGTCCAGCAGCGCGCCGCGGATCCGGACCGCGGCGAAACGGTGGAACGGAATTCCCCGGCTCACGTCGAAGGAGCGCGCGGCGCCGAGCAGGGCGGCGAATCCGGCGGATGACAGATCATCGGCGTGAACGTGGCCGGGTACTCGGTTGAGTAGTTCCCGAACCAGATGACCCACCATCGGCATGTGTTCGCGGACCAGGTCCTCGAGGTCGCGCGCGGACGGCGCGTCGTGCACGATGCCGACGGTGGCGGGGAGATCGGTCGTCACGGTCACGTGTTCCTCCTCGCTCATACAAGCCGGCGGGTGAACCGGCTGATGAGGAGAACACTTATGGCCGAAAGGTGCAGTGGAGGCCGAACTCGGTTGCTTTTAAGGTGTTTTTTGCGAAAAAGGCTCAGCTATCGGGCGGAGCTCCCCGGCCTGGGCGTCAACTGGCGAAGTGCGGGCGGCGCGGAGCGGCCAGCATGGTCAGCTCCTGATGCACCCAGTGCATCCGGCGAACGGCAGCCTCCGGGTGATCCCCGAACTCCTCCGCCACACCGGCCGCACAACCGTCGCTGCCGTGGCGCAGCAGCATGGCGGTGACGGTCTCCTCGACGGTCTGCCGGGTCGGGCACTCGGACGGCTGCAGATAGGAGACGAACAACGCCTCCGCTGCCAGGTCCTGGACGGTGCTGATCATGTCGAACTCCCCGATGTGTGACTACTTGCTCTGGTTCCAGCTAACGCTCACCTCGGTGCCGACCGGAACCTCTCAGGTTGCAGACCGGTATCAGTCATCTTCCCCGTGGGCGTCAACCCGGCCCGCAGGCACGCCGGTGCCCTTCGTGCCGATTTAGGCGGATGGGGCCCCCAGCGCGCGGTCGCGAATCACCGCGGGCCTGGTGGGTGCCTGCCGGGCCAATTCCGACCCTACGCGCAGCTCGGGCGGCCGACCGGCACTCCGGTCGACCGCCCGAGGATCACTCTTGTCGGATATCAGCCGAGGACGGGCGGCGGCACCGGGTCGACGGGGGCATCGGCCGGATCGGAGAAGGTGTCCACCGCCGTGGGCGTGGCGGACAGCGTCACCGACGGAGACACCGACGCGCTCGACGAACTCGAGTCCCCCGCCGGGGACGGCGCCACGGTGTCGGGGTCGTCGTCATCGGGATCGACGACGACCGCCGGCGTCGAACTCGACGACGTGCGGCTCGTCGGGGTCGTCGAGGTGACCGGGACCGGTACGGCGACGCCGCTCGGGTTGATCGAGATGCCCGGGATCGGGGAATCCTTGGTCGGCGCAGGCCCGAGCCGCACCGTGCCGTTGGTGAGATGCTCGACCGGCTGCGACGGCGCACCGGGCGCCGGCGAGACGAACGTCTGACAGGTCTGCCCGCCGAGCTCGAAGACCATCGGGGCGGCGTTGCTGTCCTTGTACCGGCCGGTGAACTGCAGCGTCTCGGTCTGCTGCGGGCTCAGCACCTTCCCGGACTGCACCGTGACACCACGGCCCTGCTGGTCCAGCTTGAGCTTGCCGTTGCCCGACACGACCTGGTCGCCGGGCATGACGAACCAGAGCTTCCAATCCTTGATCGCCGCGGTGTCCCGGTTGGCGATCGTGATCGCCGCCTTGAACTTGTTGTTCGCCTCGGACCAGACGGCGTAGCTGACCACGCACTTGCTCGAACCGGTCAGCGTGGTGGACTGCGGCCCCGCGTTCGAGGCATCCGGCGAGTCGTTGCGGGAAAGCGCGGCCACCGCGACCCCGGCGATCAGGACCGCACCGACAACCGAGCCGGACACGATGAGCAGCCGGCGCATCTGGACGGTGCCGCCGTTGCGGCCGGGACCCGAACCGCCGGTGGCCGCCGCGCCGGGCCTGTTCTGGTGCGGCGGCGCGCCGCCGCCGGACCGTGCCGACGGCACCTCCGGGTCGTCGGCGTGGCGCGGGGGCCGGGGCGTTTCGTCCATACCGAAGGCGGGACGCAGCGCGGGACCCGCCGGCGCCGACGCGGCGTCGGCCTGCCACACCGGCGCCGATGACGCGGCGGCCGACCACGCCGGCGCGGCCGAGCCGGCAGTGGACGCCGGCGGCACGGACCCGAAACGGCTGTTGCGCGCGCCCCGCTGCGGCGGGGCCGAGACCGAGCCGACGGCCGCCTCGACCTCGGCGATGGAGACCGCCGGCGGCACCGGCGCCCCGGCCGGGGCCGGCGACACCGGAGCCTCGGCGGCGGACGTGGGCACGGCCGCGACGCCACGCCCGGGCGCGACGGGCTGCACCTGGGCAAGACCCGGGCGGACCCGGCCGAAGCCGTCGGTGTTCTGCCGGGTCGACGGCAGGATCGTGGTGTCCTCGCCGTTGTCGGCCCAGTCGGGCACGAAGGCCCGGGCGGCCGGCACCCCGGCCGACACCGTGCCGAGCACGTGCGCCAACTCGGCGCTGGACGGGCGGTCGGAGGGCCGCTTCTCCAGGCAGCGGGCGATCAGCGCGGAGACCGCCCTGGGCAGGCCTTCGACGGCCGGGAGCGGCTCGGGCTCGGTGTATTGGTGCGCGCGCAGCAGGGCCGTGGTGGTGCCGACGTCCCAGGGGAGCTGACCGATCAGGGTGCGGTAGATCAGCAGGCCGACCGCGTAGACGTCGGTGGCCGGGCTGACCTGGCCGCCCTCGAGCCGCTCGGGCGCGAGGTAGGCCGGCGTGCCGAGCAGGCTGCCGTCCGGGTCGATGTCGTTCTCGCCGATCAGGGCCGAGATGCCGAAGTCGACGACCTTGGCGCCGGCGGGCGTGAGCATGACGTTGGCCGGGGTCACGTCGCGGTGCACGATGCCCCGGGCGTGCGCGGCGGCCAGGGCTGCCGCGACCTCGGAGGCGATCCGGACGGCCGCCGGCCACGGGAGCCGGCGCGAGCGGGCCAGCACGGCGGCCAGGGACTCGCCGTCGACGAGCTCCATGACGACGTACGGCACGGGCTCACCGTCGACGGTGGTCGCCTCGCCGTAGTCGTAGACGTTGGTGATGTGCGGGTGGCTCAGGCGCGCAGCGGCCTGCGCCTCCGCCCGGAGCCGGCGCCGGAAGGCAGGATCGGTGCTGGTCGAGGGCGGCAGCACCTTCACGGCCACCTGCCGGCCGAGCACCTCGTCGAACCCCCGCCAGACCACTGACATCCCGCCGGCGCCGAGTCGCTCAACCAGCCGGTAGCGACCGGCCAGCAGACTCGAACCGGGCAGGTCCGTCGTGCTCATGTGCCCCCACATGCGCGATCGGAAGAAACATCAGAACAGCACCGCCATGCGTCCTGATGCCGGGGCGGCTTACGGCCCGCCGTTGGACCGAGCATTCCCCATCGACGGCGTGGATGTTAGCGGACGATCGGCCCATCTCTCGACTCCTCACCACCCCGGTGACCTGCACGTCATCACCCTGTGTTCCGCCCCGTGCGCCTGCCGTATACAGGTGATCGTTTCGAAAGAACGCCTGGTCAGCGCTGTATAGATGATCATAAGAAAGGGCCATGACCGGGTATGCCCGCTTCGTCGGAACTTGCGACAGGGCACCGAATTCGGGGCATCCACGACGGAATCCGCACGTGCAGTTGCTCTTGCATCACACAAAGAGACATTAATCCGTTTGTGAATCACTCTCATCTATACCCTGCGTGATGATTGCCTCAGGGCAATGACCTGGGCACCCCCGCCCGATCGGCTGATTTCTCGGTCCGATCATTCCTTGCTACCGCAACCTGCCCGCATTGCTGACAAATCACCCGTTCCGGCGACCCCCTACGAGGACGCGGCCGCGCCGGCGGGCCGGACGGCGCCCAGCGGTGCCTTCATCGTGCGGGCCGGGTGCGCCGGCAGCCGGCCGGCGTGCACCACGTCCGAGTCGGCCGGTACGGCACCCAGCCCGGTGAGCAGGTCCAGCATCGGGCCCAGCCGCTCATAGAGCACCAGCACCACGTCACCCGGCGCGGCCAGCCGCAGGGCCGCCTCGACCGCTGCCCGGTAGCCGGTCACCCGTACGGCCTGCAGCAGCGGACGCCGCCCGCGCATCTCGCGTTCCACCAATGCGGACACCTCCCCCGGCTCGCGGCCACGCAGATCCTCGTCGTCGTAGAGCACGACCCGGGTGACCCCGTCCGCGAGCACCTGGGCCGAGGCGGCCAGCAGGTCGTCGCGGCGGTCGCCGGGCAGCGTGACCGCGGCCAGGCAGCGGTGCGGCCCCCAGACCCGGTGCAGGGTGCGCAGCACCGTCGCGATCGCCGCCGGATTGTGGGCGTAGTCGACGAACAGGTTCACCTCGCCCAGGCGCAGCAGCGTCGCGCGGCCCGGGTTGTCCACCCGCGGCTCGAAGTCGGCCAGCCGCTCGGCGACCACATCCGGCGAGGCGCCCAGGGCCCGTGCGGCGGCGGCCGCGGCGAGGGCGTTGACGGCCGCGTACGGCGCCGCTCCCCCGAACGACCCGGGCACGTCGGCGGCCCGCAGCAGCGGTGTGCGCCGGCCGCCGGTGGCCTGCACCAGCCAGCCGTCCTGCAGCACGTACGCCGTACCGCCGCGGCCCAGATGCTCGGCCAGCACCGGCTGGCCGGTGTCGGTGCCGAACCAGACGACGCGCTTGCGGTCGGCGCGGACCCGGGGCCGCTCGGCGATGCTGCGCACCCAGGGGTCGTCGGCGTTGAGCACCAGGGTGCCGCCGTCGCGGACCCGCTCGGCGATCAGCGCCTTCACGTGCGCCAGGTCCTCGATCGAGGTGAGACCGTCCTGGCCCAGGTGGTCGGCGGTGATGTTGGTGATCACGCCGACGTCGGTCCAGTCGTACCCGAGGCCGCGGCGCAGCGTGCCGCCCCGCGCGGTCTCCAGGACCGCCGCCTGCACCCCCGGGTCGCCGAGCACCATCTGCGCCGACCGCGGCCCGGTGGCGTCGCCGACGTGCACGGTGCGGCCGTCGACCGTCACCCCCTCGGTGCAGGCCACGCCGACCCGCAGCCCGGTGCCGGCGAGCAGATGAGCCGTCAGCCGGGTCACCGTGGTCTTGCCGTTGGTGCCGGTCACCGCCACGGTCGGGATCCGCCCGTCGGACCCGCCGGGGAACATGGCCCGCACGATTGCGTCACCGACGTCGCGGGAGCGCCCGCGCACCGGCGCGAGGTGCATCCGCAGCCCGGGTACGGCGTTGACCTCGATCACCCCGGCGGTGAGCCGGTCGGGATCGCCGGTCGGCGGCAGCGGCGCGGCGATGTCGGGCAGCCGCAGGTCGATGCCGGCGATGTCGAGCCCGACCAGGGCGGCGACGCGCAGGCAGAGCCGGGTCACGTCGGGGTGCACCCGGTCGGTGACGTCGCTGCCGGTGCCGCCGGTGGACAGGTTGGCGTTGTCGCGCAGCCACACCTGCAGGCCGGCCGGCGGCACGCTGTCCGGCGGCCGCTGCTGCCGGTCCAGCACGGCCAGCGCGTTGGCGTCGAGGTCGATGCGGGTCAGCACCCGGGCGTGCCCGACACCCCGGCGCGGGTCGGCGTTGGTCCGGGCGACCAACTCCGCGACCGTGCTCTGCCCGTCGCCGACGACGTGCGCCGCGACCCGCTCGGCGGCGGCCGCGACCTCGCCCGCCACGATCAGCACCCGGTAGTCGCGGCCGGCGAGCTGCCGTTCGACCACGACGTCGCCGCCCGCGGCCGCGTACGCCTGCTCCACCTCCGCCGGGGTGCACAGGTTGAGCACGACGTGTTGGCCCTGGCTGCCCTGCCGGGGCTTGACCACCACCGGCGCGCCCAGCGCGGTCAGCAGCCGTACCGCCTGCGCCGCGGTCTGCGCCGCACCGCCGGGCGCGATCGGCACCCCGGCGTCCTCCAGCAGCCGCCGGGTGATCTGTTTGTCCGCCGCGATGTCGACGCCGACCCCGCTGGTCCGATCGGTCATCGCGGCCCAGGCGAGCCGCCGGCGGGTGCCCCAGCCGAGGCGCAGCAGGCTGAGGTCGCCGTAGCGCTCGACCGGGATGCCCCGGCGCCGGGCCGCGGCGATGATCGACCGGGTGCTCGGCCCGGTGGCCTCGCGCTCGGCCAGTTCGCTCAGCGCGGTCAGGCGTTCGGTGAGGGCGGCGCCGGGCACGGTCTCGCCGGCGGCGACCGCGGCGACCAGCTCGGCGGCGGTCTCCAGCAGCTCGTCCGGCAGCGTCGAGTCCGCCGACTCGTCGCCCGGGCATTCGAGGATCAGGTCGTAGAGCCCGGGCTCGCCGGCAGCGACCGTACGGCCGAAGCTGACGTCGCGCCCGATCCGCTGGGACAGCTCGATGGTGACGTGCTCGGTGACGTGGCCGAAGTAGGTGCCGCCGCGCATCCGGCTGACGAAGCCGCCCGGCGACCCGGCCGCGCAGTGGTGCTCGGCGAGGCCGGGCAGCGCGCGCAGGATGCGTTCGGGGAAGCCCGCGACGTCGCTGGTCTCCCGGCCGGTCAGCTCGTCGAGGCAGACCCGGGCCACAATCGCGGGCCGGGACAGGTGGACGTTGGGTCCGCGCAGCCGGCGGATACTGAGGATCTTCATGCGGCCAGCTCCCGTTCCCCGGCGGCCCCGTCGACGATCGAGGGGCGGCGGCCGGACAGTTCGAACCTGCACCCGGCAGGAAGCACATGCACCCGCGCCCCGGTGAGCGCGATCGGCCCGTCGGCCGGCACCCGGATGTCCGCGGCCGCGCCGGCGTCGACGACCGTGACCGCGCCGGTGCCCAGCACCTCGAAGCTGTCGCCCTCGGCGAGGATCGCGGTGTTCTCGTCGATGCCGAGGCCGAGTTCGTGCGGGTAGCGGGCGACGGCGCTGAGCAGCCGGTTGAGCCGGCCCCGCTCGGCGAAGTGCATGTCGATCAGCACGCCGGGCAGGAACTCCAGGCCGGGGCCGGTCCGCACGCCGGCCCGGGTGACCCCCGGGCCCTCGCCACCGATGATCATCGTGCCGGACATCATCGCGGCGCCGGCGCTGGTGCCGCCGAGCACGATCGTCCCGGCCCGCACCAGCCGCTGCAGCGCCGAGTCGGTCCGGGTGCCACCCAGGACGGTGGTGATCCGCAACTGGTCGCCGCCGGTGAAGAAGACACCGGTGGCGGTCGCGAGCACCTCGTCCACGATCGGCTCGTTGGCCTGCGTCCGGTTCTCCAGCCGCAGCGCCCGGACCCGGCCCGCGCCGAGGCGGGTGAACAGGGCGGTGTACTCGGCCTCCAGCACCGCCGGCTCGGCGCTCGCGGTGGCGATGACGATCAGCTCGCCGGCGGCGCCGCCGGCCAGGTCGACGAAGCGGCGCAGGATCTCGCCGCCGCCCGGACCGGAGCGTTCGGCGCCACCGATGACGAGCAGCCGGGAGTGCCGGGGATGATCGACGAGTGCCACGCCGCGCCTCCTGAACGGCCGCGCCCGAAGCTTCGGCCTGCTCATGAGGCTAAACGGAACAATCACGAAACATCCGGCTAATCCGGGTAGTCGGCGGGCAGGAGATGCGCCACGGCCGGCGGCCCGTCGGCCAGCGCCCAGGCCTTCTGCTCCTCCTGTTCGTCGCTGCCGGTGAGCCGGCCCTCGTGCTGCCGCAGGTGCTCCTCCCAGGTCGGCACCTGGTAGACCTCGACGAAGGAGTCCGGCTGCTCGCCCGGCCGGAACAGCCCCCACCGGGTCGCACCGGTCCGCTGCCGGGAACGCCGCACCGCCTGCATCGCGGCGACGAAGGCCGCCCGGTTCTCCGGGCTGACCCGCCACGTCGAGGTGACCAGCACCGGGCCCTCGTCCAGGTGCGGTTCGAGCATGAGATGCGGCTCGGCCCAGTAGACGGCCGGGCCGCGATCACCGTCCTGCTGGTGCAGCGGCAGCCAGCGCACGGTCACGGTGCCCAGCAGCATCAGCGCTCCCGCGGCGAGGAAGGCGGCGCGCAGGCCGGCGATCTCGGTCACCTGGCCCCACAGCAGCGCGCCGAGCGCCTGGCCGCCGGCGAAGACCACCTGGTAGACGGCGAAGCCGCGGGCGCGCACCCAGTTCGGCAGGAACAGCTGCAGGCCGGCGTTCATCCGCGAGACCTGGATCATCCAGGCCAGTCCGGCGGCGACCAGGGCCGGCACGACGACGAGGGCGTTCGCCACCAGGGCCACCACGAGCAGGGCGAGACCGTAGACCGCTCCGGACAGCACCAGCAGCCGGTTGGGCGCGACCCGCTCGCGGATCCGGGGCATCAGCAGGGCGCCGAGGACCGCGCCGACGCCGAGGGCGGCGAGCAGGATGCCGTACCCGCTGGGGCCCATGGCGAGCTCCCGCTCGGCGACCAGCGGCAGCAGGCCCCAGACCACGCTGCCGGGCACGACGAACAGCCACACACGCAGCAGGATCCGGCGGACGACGGGCGAGTAGCGCACGTACCGGCCGCCGGCCCGCAAGGCGGGACCGAACCGCTCGGCGTGCCCGGTCCCGCTCTCCGGCGGCCGCCGCCAGCGCAGCAGCGCGACGGCGAAGACGACGAACGACAGCGCGTTGAGGCCGAAGACCGCGGGCACACCCACGTGCGCGACGAGCAGGCCGGCCACCGCCGGTCCGGCCGAGCGGGCCAGGTTGGTGTTGACCGCGCCCAGCGCGGACGCGGCCGCGAGTTCGTCGCGCGGCACCACCTCGGGGATCACCGCCTGCCAGGTCGGCAGCGTCAGCGCCTGGCCGGCACCGAGCAGGAGGGTGAAGATCAACAGCAGCGACGGCGGCATCCGGTCCAGCGCGGTGAGGCCGGTCAGCGTTCCGGCCACGACAAAGAGCGCCACCTGTACGGCGAGCAGCAGCCGCCGGCGATCGAAGGTGTCGGCGAGCGTGCCCGACGGCAGCGCGAGCAGCAGGACCGGCAGCATCGTCGCGGTCTGCACCAGGCTGACGTAGGTGGCCGCGTCCGGCTCGTGCACCAGGTGCCACTGGGCACCGACGGTCTGCATCCAGGTGCCGACGTTGCTGGCGAGCACCCCGATCCACAACCCGCGGAAGACCTTGTGATGCAGCGGTCGCCATGCGGAGGTGTCACCCGTCGTCGCAGTCGCCACGCCCAGGCAGCCTACGGGCCGCCCCTTATCGGCGCTTCGCTCCCGGGCCGGGACGGGACCCTTTATCGGCGCTTCGCTCCCGGGCCGGGACGGGGCACGACCTCGCGATAGTCGGCGACCCGGTGGCCGTCCGCGCAGTGCAGCTCGGTGTGGATCTCGGCGCCGCAGCCGCGGTGCGCCATCTGCAGCGGCGGCCCCTCCGGGTCGACGAGGTAGCGGTCGCCCCACTCCATGACCGCGGTGAGCACCGGGTAGAGATCGAGACCCTTGGCGGTGAGCCGGTATTCGTGCCGGATCCGCGCACCCGGCTCCTGGTACGGCTCGCGGCGCAGCAGGCCGTGCTCGACCAGCGAGGCGAGCCGGTTGGTGAGGACCTGGCGCGGGATGCCGGTGCGCTCGCGCAGGTCGGCGAAGCGGCGTACGCCGTTGAAGATCTCCCGGAGCACCACCACGGTCCACTTCTCGCCGAGGATGCCCATCGCCCGGCCGATCGTGCAGGTGTCCATGGACCAGTCCAGGGCGGGCGGGCGCGGCAACGTGGGATTCATGACACCGAGGCTAAGTCTGTTTGACAGACACAGCAAGCCGATGCCAGGCTGCATCCATGACGCAGACCCAGGATGCCACCCGTACCCGCACGTACTCCTGGACCAACCCGGCCGAGCACGCCGCCCTGCTGGCCACCGCCAGCGGGCTGGAGCTGCTGCGCGGCATGGCGGCCGGCGAGCTGCCACCCCCGCCGATCATGAACCTCATCGATCTGGCCGGCATGGAGGTCGAGGAGGGCAGCGTCACGTTCTACCTGGAAGCGCAGGAGTTCCACTACAACCCGCTCGGCACGATGCACGGCGGCGTGATCTCCACGCTGCTCGACAGCGCCGCCGCGTGCTCACTGCACTCGACGCTGCCGGCCGGCGTCGGCTACACCTCACTCGACCTCAACGTGAAGTTCCTGCGCGCGGTCACCGTCGGCTCCGGACGACTCGCCTGCAAGGGCGCCGTCCTGCAAAAGGGCCGCCGAACCGCGCTGACCGAGTCCCGGCTGACCGACAGCGCGGGCCGGCTCATCGCCCACGCCACGTCCAGCTGCATGATCTTCGAGGCGCCCCGCGCCTGACCGGCCCTCTATATTCCTCCCATGATCAACGGAATCCTGATCCCGGGCGGCACGGGCCTGATCGGAACCCTGCTCGACATCGCGTGGGAAACCCTCGCCGACCGCACGGCCCACGTCGAGGCCATTACCTGGGCCACACCCCGCGACATCCTGGACGTTGATCCCGAGCCGTTCGTCCGCACCCACGTCGAGGCCGCCCTGCAGCGCGCCGAGGAGGTCGCAACCTCGGTCGGTGCCACGGCCCGACCGGGACGGCCGAAGGCCAGGCCGGTGCTGATCGCCAAGTCGCTGGGCTCGTACGCGGCGGCACTCGCCGCCGACCGCGAACTGCCGGCGATCTGGCTCACCCCGCTGCTGACCCGGCCTGCGGTGGTCGAGGCAATCACCCGCAACCCGGCACCGCAACTGCTGATCGGCGGCACGGCCGACCGCCGCTGGTGGGACGCCGCGGCGGCCCAGGCCACCGGGAAACGGGTGCTGACCATCGAGAACGGCACGCACTCCCTGCGAGTGCCCGGACCGGTACGCAACTTCACTGAGGTACTCGGCACCGTCGGCACCGCGATCGAAGAGTTCCTCGACGAGGTGGCATAGTCCGTTGCCGCCGCAGGCAGTCGGCTCCGACGAGTCGCTTAGGCTGGTGCGGTGCTCAGTGGAATCCTGGTGCCGGGTGGTCTCGGCACGGTGCAGACCACCCTGCTCGACCTCGCGTGGGAGGCCCTGAACGATCGTCAGGCCCTCATCGAGGAAGTCTCCTGGATGATGCCCGAGGGGCTGCAGGAGGTCGGGCCGGAGCCGTTCGTGCGCACCTACGTCGCCGCGGCGCTGCACCGGCTGACCCAACGCGCGCCCGAAGCCCGCCCGGTCCTGATCGCGAAGTCGCTGGGCACCCACGCGGCAGCGCTGGCCGCCGAGCGCGAGCTGCCGGCGGTCTGGCTCACCCCGCTGCTGCACATCCCGGCGGTGGCGGCGGCGATCGGCCGCAACCCGGCGCCCCAGTTGCTGATCGGCGGCACGGCGGACCTGTCCTGGGTGCCGGCGGCGGCCCGGTCGACCGGCAAGCAGGTGCTGACCATCCAGGACGCGGACCACCGGTTGCGCGCGCCGGGAAAGCTGCGCGACTTCACCGACACGCTGGGCACGATCGGCACCGCGATCGAGGACTTCCTGGACGCGCGCTAGCGCCTCGACCGCAGGCCAGGGCGGGCCCGCGGATCAGCCGCGAGCCCGGCAACGCGCGTCATGCCTGGGAGATCACCGGGATCAGGTCGTCGGCCGGGGGCTGCCAGGTGGCGGCGTCCGCCTCCACCTGGTCACCCGAGCGGATGTCCTTGATCGTGTCCGCCGCGCCGTCCGTACCCGGGAACCAGACGTAGGGGATGCCGCGCCGCTCCGCGAAGCGGATCTGCTTGCCGAACTTCGCCGCCGACGGGGCGACCTCGGTGCTGATCCCCCGGCGGCGCAGCGCCTGGGCGACCCGGTCGCAGGCCGGGCGCAGTTCCTCGGCCGGCAGCGCCACGACCACGCAGGTCGGCACCGATCGCGAGACGCCCAGCGCGTTCCGGCCGAACAGCAGCCCCAACATCCGGGAGACGCCGATCGAGATGCCCACGCCGGGGAAGCGCTCGGTGCCCGCGGTCGCCAGGTTTTCGTAGCGGCCGCCGGAGCAGATCGAGCCGAACTTCTCGTAGCCCTGCAACTGTGTCTCGTAGACCGTGCCGGTGTAGTAGTCGAGGCCGCGGGCGATCTTCAGCTCCGCGCGGATCAGGCCCGGCGCGTGCTCGGCGCCCGCCTCGACGACCCGGACCAGTTCCGCCAGGCCCTCGTCCAACAGTTCATTGTCGACGCCGAGCGCCCGGACCGCGTCCACGAAGGAGGCGTCCTCGGCCGAGATCATGGCAAGCTGGAGGCAGGCCGTGGCCTGGGCATCGGTGGCGCCGGCGGTCTCCACCAGCAGCGCCGCCACCTTCTCCGGGCCGATCTTGTCGAGCTTGTCGACCGCGCGCAGCACCTGGTCGGGATCCGCCAGGCCCAGGCCGCGGTAGAAGCCCTCGCACACCTTGCGGTTGTTGACCAGGATCGTCGCCTTCGGGATCGGCAGCGACGCGAACGCGTCCCCGATCACCAGCGGCATCTCGGTGTCGTAGTGGAACGGCAGGTTGTCGCGGTCGACCACGTCGATGTCGGCCTGCAGGAACTCGCGGTAGCGGCCCTCCTGCGGGCGCTCGCCGCGCCACACCTTCTGGATCTGGTAGCGCCGGAACGGGAACTGCAGCTTGCCGCTGTTCTCCAGCACGAAGCGGGCGAACGGCACGGTCAGGTCGAAGTGCAGGCCGAGGGAGTCGTCGCTCCGGTTTGCCGCAGGGTCTTCCTGGAGGCGACGGAGGACGTACACCTCTTTGGAGGTTTCCCCCTTGCGCAGCAACTGGTCCAGCGGCTCGACCGCGCGGGTCTCCAGCGGCGCGAAGCCGTACAGCTCGAAGGTCTTGCGGATCCGCTCGACGATGTTCTGCTCGATCATGCGCTGCGCGGGCAGCCATTCCGGGAAGCCGGAGATAGGCGTGGGCTTGCTCATGGTGCTCTTCTCCTCGCGGGAAAGTCTCAGAGGCCCCGGCCGGGCGCGGCGGTCAGATCCCGCAGGTACGGGTTCGCCAGGCGCTCGCGGCCGATGGTGGTTTCCGGTCCGTGGCCGGGCAGCACGACGGTGTCGTCGGCCAGCGGCAGGATCTTGTCCCGCAGGCTGGTCATCATCGTGTCCGTGCTGCCGCCCGGCAGGTCGGTGCGGCCGATCGAGCCGGCGAAGAGCACATCACCAGAGAAGCAGAGCTGTTCTGCTTCCCAGGAGGAGCCACCGCCGGGCAACCGGAAGAGCACCGACCCGCCGGTATGGCCCGGTGCGTGGTCGACGGTGATCTCCAGCCCCGCGAGGCTCAGCGTCGCCCCGTCGGTCAGCTCCGCGACGTCCTCGGGCTCGGTGTACGGCAGCCGGCCCCCGAACAACGCGGCCAGGTCCACGCTCAGGCCCTTGGCCGGGTCGGCGAGCATCTCCCGGTCGGCCGGGTGCACGTACGCCGTGATGCCGCGCGCGCCGCAGACCGGCGCGACCGAGAAGGTGTGGTCCAGGTGGCCGTGGGTCAGCAGCACCGCGGCCGGGTGCAGCCGGTGCTTCGCCAGCACCTCGTCGAGGCGGTCCAGCACACCGATGCCCGGATCGACCACCAGGCACTGCTCGCCCGGGCCCGCGGCCAGGACGTAGCAGTTGGTGCCGAAGGCCTCGGCCGGAAAGCCGGTGACGAGCACTCCGCACCCCTCTCTGACGGTTCAGTTCCCCCGTCAAGCCTAGCGGGACGCACCGTACACACCGTGACGGAACCTCGCACACCACATTCCCAGCGGTTACCCGTACACTCTTGCGGGCGTGTGGCGTGGCGCACTGGACAAGAGTTTAAGGAAGGGGAGCACTCGGTGGCTTCCAGCAAGGACCGGGCGCGGAAACTGGCGCGAGAGAAGCTCGATCGGCAGCTGGCACGCCGTGCGGGCAGGCAGCGCCGGAGGCGGCAAATTCAGGCCGGGCTCGGTGCCGCACTCACGCTTGCCCTGATCGTGGGTGGTGTGGCGTGGCTCGGCGGCGCGTTCGACGGCGAGGATCCGGTCGACACGACCGCCTCCGACGTGTGCGCGTGGACCCCGCAGAACGCGGCCTCGAACCCGGATCTCAAAGACGTCGGGGAGCCGCCGACGAGCGGCATTCCCACCGAGGGCACCCGGCCGATGACGATCACCACCGACCAGGGTGCGCCGATCGTCGTCTCGCTGGACCTGGCCAACGCGCCGTGCAGCAGCGCGAGCCTGAGCTTCCTGGCGAGCAAGCAGTTCTTCGACAACACCACCTGCCACGAGATCACCGCCGAGGGCGCGATCCACTGCGGTGACCCCAAGGGCACCGGGCAGGGCGGTCCGACGTACACGGTCTACAACGAGAACACCCCGCTGGTCCCGACGCCCAGCGCGAGCGCGTCGGCCCCGGCCACGCCGCAGGCGCCGCTCTATCCGAAGGGCACCGTGGCGATGTTCGGCAACCCGCCCGGCGCCAACGGCAGCCAGTTCCTGATCTTCTTCAAGGATTTCACCCCGAAGACGGAACCGCAGTACCCGATCGTCGGAACGGTGACCGGCGGGCTGGACACCGTCGCCAAGATCGGCAAGATCGCCACCGTGGCCAACAGCGCCGGCGACAAGGTCACGCCGAAAAACAAGATCACCGTGCAGAGCATCACCGTCGGCGAGCCCAGTGTTGCGCCCGCCGACACCGTCCCCTCGACCGGCCCTTCAGCGTCCAGCCAGTCCTGAGCTTTCCGGACCACACTCGTCGGATCACATAATCCCCTCACCGCACCGAGGCATACAGGAGGAACACCGTGTCGTCGATCAAGGACCGGCAGCGCGCGGCGGCGCGGGCCCGGCTGGAGAAGGAGATGGCCGAGCGGGCCACTGCCGCGCGTAAGCGCCGGCAGCGGCAGGCCATTATCGGCTCGGCCCTCGCGATCGTCGTGATCGCGGGCGCCGCGGTGTGGATCGTCGCCGCGCTCGGCGACGACGACAAGAAGTCGACCGACGCGGCCGGCCCGCCGCCCGGCACCGTGGCATGCAGCTGGGTTCCGGTGGACGCCGCCGGCGGCAGCAAGGTCAAGGATGTCGGCACGCCCCCGCTGAACGCCCCGAACGTCGGCACGTCCACGCTCACCATGGACACCAACCTCGGCGCGATCACGGCCACCGTGGACCTGGCCAAGGCGCCCTGCACCGGCGAGGCCTTCACCTACCTGGCGAGCAAGAAGTTCTGGGACAACACCAAGTGCCACCGGCTGGTCACCGCGGGCATCAAGGTGCTGCAGTGCGGCGACCCGACCGCCACCGGCAAGGGCTGGCGGGAGAGCGACGGCTCCGGCGGTCCGAGCTTCCGCTACGCGGAGGAGAACCTGCCGGTCAACGCCAAGCCGGCATACCCGAAGGGCACCATCGCGATGGCGAAGACCTCGGAGCCCAGCACCACGGGCAGCCAGTTCTTCATCGTCTACGAGGACACCGACCTGCCCGCCGACTACACGGTCCTGGGCACGATCACCAAGGGCCTCGACATCGTCGCCGGCGTGGCCAAGGCCGGCAACGACAACGCCAATGGCCAGGGCGACGGTCACCCCAAGAAAGAGGTCGTCATCAAGACCCTGACGATGGCCGCGGCCTGATCGTTTCTCAAGGAGGGCGGGCCGGTGACGGCCCGCCCTTTCTCATGCTCCTGAAGTGACCCTGTACGCGTCGAAGACACCGTCCACCTTGCGCACCGCGGCGACCAGGTGGCCCAGGTGCTTGGGGTCGGCCATCTCGAAGGTGAACCGGCTGACCGCCACCCGGTCGCGGGTGGTGGTGACCGTCGCGGACAGGATGTTCACCCGCTCCTCGGACAGCACCCGGGTCACGTCGGCGAGCAGCTTGTGCCTGTCCAGCGCCTCCACCTGGATGGCGACCAGGAACGTCGACGCGGACGTCGGCTTCCAGCTCACCTCGACCACGCGTTCGCTCTGCTCCCGCAGGTCCTCGGCGTTGGCGCAGTCTTCCCGGTGCACGCTGACGCCGCCGGAGCGGGTCACGAAGCCGAACACGGCGTCGCCCGGCACCGGCGTGCAGCAGCGGGCCAGCTTCACCCAGACGTCGCTGACGTCCTTGACCACCACGCCCGGGTCCTGCGACGTGGTGCGGTTACGCGGCGGGCGGGTCGCGACGGCGGTCTCGGCGATGTCCTCGACCGCGCCCTCCTCGCCACCGAACCCGGCGACGAGCTTCTGCACGACCGACTGGGCGGAGACCGTGTTTTCGCCGACGGCCGCATACAGCGAGGCGACGTCGGCCAGGTGCAGGTCGCGGGCGATGGTCGTCAGGTTGTCGCTCGTCAGCATGCGCTGCAGGGGCAGGCCCTGCTTGCGCATCGCCTTGACGATCGCCTCCTTGCCGTCCTCGATTGCTTCCTCGCGGCGCTCCTTGTTGAAATACTGGCGGATCTTGGTGCGGGCGCGCGGGCTCTTGACGAAGCCGAGCCAGTCCTGGGTGGGGCCGGCCGTGGCGGACTTCGAAGTAAATATTTCGATGACGTCGCCGTTGGACAGTGTCGACTCCAGCGGCACCAGCTTGCCGTTCACCCGGGCGCCGATGGTCTTGTGGCCGACCTCGGTGTGCACCGCGTACGCGAAGTCGACCGGCGTCGAACCGGTCGGCAACGGGATGACGTCACCCTTGGGGGTGAAGACGTACACCTCCTGGCTGGACAGGTCGAAGCGCAGCGCGTCCAGGAACTCGCTGGGGTCGCTCGCCTCGCGCTGCCAGTCCAGCAACTGCCGCAGCCAGGTCATCTCGTCGATGTGCGCCGGCGGGCCGACGATCGTCGCGCCCTTCAGCTCCTTGTACTTCCAGTGCGCGGCGATGCCGAACTCCGCCGTCCGGTGCATCGCGAAGGTCCGGATCTGCATCTCGACCGGCTTGCCGGTCGGGCCGATGACCGTCGTGTGCAGGGATTGGTACATGTTGAACTTCGGCATCGCGATGTAGTCCTTGAACCGGCCCGGCACCGGCTGCCAGTTCGCGTGGATGACGCCCAGCGCGGCGTAGCAGTCGCGGACCGTGTCGACCAGGATGCGCACGCCGACCAGGTCGTAGATGTCGTTGAAGTCGCGACCCCGGACGATCATCTTCTGGTAGATCGAATACAGGTGCTTGGGCCGGCCGGTGGTCTCCGCCTTGATCTTCGCCGACTTGAGGTCGAGCTGGACCCGGTTGGTGACCTGCCGCAGCAGCGCCTCCCGCTGCGGCTGGTGCTCGCCGATCAGGCGGTTGATCTCCTCGAAGCGCTTCGGGAACAGCGTGCCGAAGGCGAGGTCCTCAAGCTCCCACTTGATCGTGTTCATACCGAGGCGGTGGGCCAGCGGCGCCAGGATCTCCAGCGTCTCCTTGGCCTTCTGCTCCTGCTTGGGGCGGGGCAGGAAGGTCAGGGTGCGCATGTTGTGCAGCCGGTCGGCCAGCTTGATCACCAGGACCCGCGGGTCCTTGGCCATCGCGACGACCATCTTGCGGATCGTCTCGGCCTTGGCCGCGTCGCCGAGCTTGACCCGGTCGAGCTTGGTGACGCCGTCGACCAGCAGCGCGACCTCGGCACCGAAGTCGGTCTTCATCTGCTCGAGGCCGTAGTCGGTGTCCTCGATCGTGTCGTGCAGCAGGGCGGCGACCAGCGTCGTGGTGTCCATGCCGAGGTTTGCCAGAATGGTGGCGACCGCGAGCGGGTGCGTGATGTACGGATCCCCGGACTTGCGGTATTGCCCCGAGTGCCAGCGGGCCGCGACGTCGAAGGCACGCTGCAGCGCCCGCCCGTCCGCCTTGGGGTGGCTGGCCCGGTGGGTGGCGATCAGGGGCTCGAGAACCTCGCTGACCTGGGTGCTCTGCCAGGGCGCGTTGAAGCGCGCCAGCCGGGCCCGGACCCGCCGCCCGGTGGGCGCGCTGGCCAGCCCGAATCCGCTGCTCGGCTCGTCCGCCGGGGACAGCGGCTGGGTCGCCTCCAGGTCGTGCGTCTCCCCGGTGGCCGGGGCCTCGGACTTCGGGGCTTGCTCAGCCTGCTCCGACGCCTTCGCGCCGGTCGGCTGCTCCGTGCCCTCCGTCGGAGGGGCGACGTCGCTGGACACCGGCCTCCTCACACCATCGCCGGGACCACGCCGGTCGTCCTCGACCGGCTCTGGTCCAACACCATTGCTCACCATGTTGAGAACGCCATCCTACCCGTCCGCACTTCCCCGCTGGCCCGGCCTGAGCCGCGGAAAGCATGCCACCCACAGAGGGCAAATACGGATCAAACGGTCAGCAGCGCATGGACCGTACGCGGCGCCAACCGCTTCCGGCCGTCGAGGAAGGCCAGCTCCATCAGCACCGTGAAGCCGCTGACCGTGCCGCCCGCCCGTTCCACCAGGTCCAGCGCCGCGGCGGCCGTACCGCCGGTGGCCAGCACGTCGTCCACCACCAGCACCCGCTGGCCCGCCTCGAACGCGTCCTCGTGCACCTCGAGGGTCGCCTCGCCGTACTCCAGGGCGTATGACACCGCGTGGGTCTTGCGGGGCAGCTTGCCGGCCTTGCGCACCGGCACGACGCCCTTGCCGGTGGCGTAGGCGATCGCCGCGGCGACCACGAAGCCACGCGCCTCCACGCCCGCCACCACGTCGAACGAATCCGCGCCGTGCTCCGCGACGATCGCGTCGATCACCTGCCGGAACACCGCGCCGTCGGCGAACAGGGGCATCAGGTCCTTGAAGACGATGCCGGGCTTGGGAAAGTCGGGCACGTCCAGGGTCCGGCTCGCCACCAGCGCCGCGGCCTCGGGACCGCTGTCCCCGCGTACCTCATCAGTCTGGTTCACGCGGCACAGCCTAGACAGGCCGACGACCCGCCACCGAAGCGGTGGCGGGCCGTCCTTTGACCGTGATGCTCAGCGGCGCTTCTGGCCACCGCTGGGCCGGTTGCCCGCGCCACCGCCGCGCGGGTTATTGCGCTTGGCGGCGGGACGCACGCCGGGCCGCGGCGTGGAACCGGCCAGGGCCGGCACCTCGTCGGTCGCGGTCGCCGGCCGGCCGCGCTCGCCGCGGGCCACGTCGCCCGAGCGGGCACCGGCCCGCCGGGCCAGGACCCGGGCCGTGTGCGCCTTGATCCGGGGCTCCTGGTCCTTCAGCGCGGCCAACATCGGCGACGCGAACAGGATCGAGGAGACGACACCCAGGCCCATGCCGACGAACAGCACCAGACCGAGGTCCTTGAGCGAGCCGGCGCCGAGCAGACCCGCACCGATGAAGAGCAGGCCGCCGACGGGCAGCAGCGCCACCAGGCCAGTGTTGATCGAGCGCATCAGGGTCTGGTTGACCGCGAGGTTGGTCGCCTCGGCATAGGTCTGCGTGCTGCCCGCGGTGATGCCGCGGGTATTTTCCTGCACCTTGTCGAACACCACGACCACGTCGTAGAGCGAGAAGCCGAGGATGGTCAGGAAGCCGATCACCGTGGACGGCGTGACCTCGAAGCCGACCAGCGAATAGACGCCGGCCGTCAGCACCAGGTCGAGCAGCAGCGACGCCACGGCCGCAACCGCCATCCGCCACTCGAAGCGCACCACCAGATAGCCGAGCACCAGCACCAGGAAGATGGCCAGGCCCAGCAGCGCCTGCTGGGTCACCTGGGTGCCCCAGGCGGCCGACACCCGGTTGTCGCTGACGTCGTCGGCCGGCACCTTCAGGTCTGCCACCAGCGCGTCCTTGACGGCGGTCGACTCGTCCTGGCTCAGCGCCGCCGTCCGCACCGTGTAGGTCGCGTCGGGGCCGTTGCCGACCTTCTGCGCGGGGCCGGGGTTCGCCTCCTCGGCCACCCCCGCGGTCTCCACCGCCCGGCTGACCGCGCTCTGCGCCTCGGCCTGCGTCCCGACGCTGGCCGGGATCACGAACTGGGTGCCGCCGGCGAACTCGATGCCCAGGTGGAAGTTTCGGATGACGAAGCTGCCCAGCGCGATGAGCACCAGCGCGCCCGCGATCGCGAACCACATGTTGCGGCGACCGACGATGTTCAGGTTCGCCTCGCCGCGGTAGAGGCGATCGGCAAAACCCTTGCTGGCCATGTCAGGCCTCCTTGACGTCGGTCGGGGCACGCTTGAGGGCGCGGCCGAGGCCGCTGACCCGCGGCGACATGAACGCCTTGGTGTTGGCGAACAGCGTCATGATCGGATGCCGGAACAGGAACACCACGACGAGGTCGAGGACCGTCGAGAGCCCCAGCGCGAACGCGAAACCCGCCACCGCGCCGATCGACACGATGTAGAGCACCACCGCGGCCATGATGGTGATGGTGTTCGCGGAAATGATGGTACGCCGGGCGCGGACCCAGGCCCGGGGCACGGCGCTGCGCGCACTGCGTCCCTCGTGGATCTCGTCCTTGAGTCTCTCGAAGTAGATGACGAACGAGTCCGCCGCCACACCGAGCGAGACGATGAAGCCCGCTATGCCTGCCAGGGTCAGCGTGAAGCCCATCGAGCGCCCGAGCACCACCAGCGCACCGAAGGTCAGCAGACCGGACAGCACCAGGCTCAGGAAGATGACCGAGCCGAGCAGGCGGTAGTAGAAGAACGCGTAGATCGCAACCAGGCCCATGCCGATCGCGGCGGCCAGCAGACCCGCCTCGAGCTGCTGCTTGCCCAGCGTCGCCGAGACCGACTGGGTGGCGGCCGGCTCGAAGGTGACCGGCAGCGCGCCGTACTTGATCTGGTCGGCGAGCTCCTTGGCCGAGGCGGCGTCGAACTGGCCGGTGATCTGCGACTGGCCGGTCAGCACGCCCTGGATCTCGGGAGCCGAGATGACCGTCTTGTCGAGCACCACAGCGACCAGGCAGTGCGTGGCGCCGGTGGACAGCGCCTGCGCGGCGGCCACGCAGGTGTCGTCCGCGGCGGGCTGGAACGCCTCACGGGTGAGCGCGGTCCACTTCGCCTGGCCCTCGGCGGTGAAGTCGAGGGAGACAACCCACTGGCCCTGCTGCTGGTCGAGCTGCGGGGTGGCGGTGTCGATGTCCTTGCCGACGACCTTGGCGACGTCGAGGTACATCTTCGCGCCGCTCTGGCAGGCGACAACCTTGGAGTCGATCGCGTCGATCGCGCCGTTGGGCCGCTTGTCGAGCTGGTTCTCGCAGCCGATCGTCGGGATGTTGAACTGCATCTCCGGCGTCAGCGCGTTGACCTCGGCCCCGGAGAGCGCGCCGAACGCCTTGAACGGCACGCCGGCGGTCGGGTCGGTGGACAGGTCCACCGGGTCGGTCAGCTTCTCGGCCGCGGCCCAGGCCTTCGCGCCGACCTTCTTCTCGATGGCCGCGCGCTGCTCCTTGATGTCGGCCGTGACCGGGGCCGGAGCCGCCGCGGAGGCGGACGGCGCCGGAGTCGCCGAGGTGGACGGCGCCGCGGAGGTGCTGGGGCTCGGGGCCCGCTCGCCGCCACCCTGGCCGCCGGTGGACGCCGACGGGGCGGTACTGGCGGTGACCTGCGGGGCCTTGCTGGTGCCCGCGCTGGCGCTCGGCGCGGCGCTGCCGCTCGGCACGGCGCTCGCGGACGGCGGGTTGGCCGCCACCGCGGCGTTGTCGCCGGTCGCCTTCAGCACCTTACGGAAGCGCATCTGCGCGGCCTGGCCGACGTTCTTGAGCTGGTCGTCGGCCTCGCCGGCGACGGAGACCACGATGTTGCGGTTGCCCTCGACGACGACCTCGGCCTCGGACACGCCCAGCGCGTTGACCCGCTGATCAATGATCTTGCGGGCCTCCTCCATGCTGGTCTGCGGCGGCGCCTGCCCGTTGGCCAGCGAGGCCACATAGGTCGCCTGGGTGCCGCCGATCAGGTCGAGGCCCAGTTTGGGCTCGAGCCGGTCCTGCCAGCTGCCCTTGGCACCCGCGCCGAAGAACACGAGCGCATAGAGGATGACGAAGAGGAGACCGAGCACGGCGAGCTGCCGCCCGGGATGCATCTGTCCCTGTGGTGGTCGTGCCACGACTGTCGATCTCCTCGTGCTTTTCGGCCGCGACGGGAGCGCGCGGCACTGGGGATGAATCGGGGCAGGCGGGTGCTGGACCGGTCGCCCGCCCCGAGGGGTGGGATTCCGGCCGATTCGCCCGGCGACGATTATTCACAACAACAAGCCGCCCGGCTGCCCCGCCTCGCGGCCAATGGAGGTTTTCCGCCGTAACCCGCCGTCCGGCGGGCCACGAACGTCGGTGGATCAGTCCTTGGACTTGCGGGTCTCGACGACCGGGCTCTCGATCGGCGTCGTCGCCTCGGGCTCGGCGACCGGGTCGGTGGTGACCTCCGGCTCGTCGTCGGCGACCTCGTCGTCGGCCGGCACCGCCTCCTGCTTGACGATCTTGGCGATGGCCGGGCGGGCGAAGCGGGCGTTCACCCCGGGGGAGATCTCCACGGTCACGACGTCGTCGGCCACCTCCACCACGGTCGCGTGCAGGCCGCCGATCGTCACGACCTGGTCGCCAGGGCCGAGCGCGGACTGCATCTGCTGAGCCTCACGGCGCCGCTTCTGCTGCGGGCGGATCATCATGAAATACATGACGCCGAAGAGCAGGACAATCAGGAGCAGCGGCGTGAAACTGCCACCGCCCGCCGCATCAGCTGCGAGAAACACGAAGACGACCTTTCAGACCTGCCATGGGGCCCGCGGCGCGGCGTGGGGCACGCGACCGGGGCGATATACACATCCCGTTCGAACGGCGGCGAGTCTAATCCCTCTACCTGGGAACCCGGGAAGCGGCACACGTCACGTTCACATTACGGAGAGCTTTCGCCACCCCGGGCGAACAGGTCGGGTTGCTGCGGCTGCGCGCCCCGGCCCTCCGGCGGGCGCTTGCCGAGGTGCTGCCAGCCCGCGTCGGTGGCGACCCGGCCCCGCGGCGTGCGCGCGAGCAGGCCGGCCCGGACCAGGAACGGCTCGCACACCTCCTCCACAGTGTCGGACTGCTCCCCCACCGCGACGGCGAGGGTGGAGAGCCCGACCGGGCCGCCCCGGAACGACTCGATGAGCGCCCGCAACACCGCCCGGTCCAGCCGGTCCAGCCCGAGCTGATCAACGTCGTACACGGTCAGCGCGGCCTTGGCGGTCGTCTCGTCAACAATGCCGTCGCCGCGTACCTCGGCATAGTCCCGGACCCGGCGCAGCAGCCGGTTGGCGATCCGCGGGGTGCCGCGGGAGCGGCCGGCGATCTCGGCGGCGCCCTCCGGGGTGATCGGCACGCCGAGGATGCGCGCGGACCGGTGCAGCAGCACGTCGAGATCGGCGGGCGAGTAGAAATCCAGGTGGGCGACGAAACCGAACCGGTCGCGCATCGGCCCGGAGAGCAACCCGGCCCGGGTGGTGGCGCCGACCAGCGTGAACGGCTCCACGTCGAGCGGGATGGCGGTGGCGCCGGGCCCCTTGCCCACGATCACGTCGACCCGGAAGTCCTCCATCGCGCTGTAGAGCAGCTCCTCGGCGGGCTTGGCGATGCGGTGGATCTCGTCGATGAACAGGACGTCACCCTCGGCGAGCCCGGTGAGGATGGCGGCAAGGTCACCGGAGCGCTCGATGACCGGCCCGCTGGTGGTCCGGATCCCGTTCCCCAGCTCCGCGGCGACGATGTTGGCCAGCGTCGTCTTCCCAAGGCCAGGCGGGCCTGAGAGCAGGATGTGGTCGGGCGGGGTGCCGCGGCCCATCGCGCCCTTGAGCAGCAGCTCCAACTGATCGCGCACCCGGTGCTGTGCGATGAAGTCGGCCAGCCGGCGGGGCCGGACGCTGGCCTCGGCGTCCAACTCCTCGTCCTCGGCGAACGGCGAGACCAGGTCGTCGGGCTCGTCGGTCATCGGGCCCGGCCCAGCAGCCGGATGGCCTGGCGCAACAGCACCGGCACGGCGGGCACCTCACCGTCGATCGACTCGGCGACGGCGGCCACCGCCTGCTCGGCCTGCTGCGCCGACCAGCCGAGCGCGATCACACCCTGGCGCACCTGCTCCTGCCACCCGCCGCTGAGCGCGCCGGCCACGCCGTCCGGGCCCGTCGACACCGCGCCGATCCGGTCGCGCAGCTCCAGGACCAGGCGCTCGGCGCCCTTCTTGCCGATGCCGGGCACCCGGGTCAGGGCGGCGAGATCCCCGCCGGACACGGCCCGGCGGACGGCCTCGGGCTGGTGCACCGCGAGCACCGCCTGGGCCAGCCGCGGGCCGACCCCGCTGGCGGTCTGCAGCAGCTCGAACAGGCGCTTCTCGTCGTCGTCGGCGAAGCCGTACAGGGTGAGCGAGTCTTCCCGGACCACCATGCTGGTCGACAGCCGCGCCTCGGCGCCGGCCTTGAGCCCGGCAAGCGTGGCGGGCGCGCACTGCACCTGCAGGCCGACACCGCCGACCTCGATCACGGCGCTGTCCGCGGAGATAGCGGCCACCACGCCGCGCACGCTGGCGATCATCGTCGAGGTCCTCCCCTGCGAACGGAAGCGGCGGCCAGGGCGGCAGCCTGCATGCGGGCGCGGGTGCCGCCGCGCCAGATGTGACAAATAGCGAGGGCCAAGGCGTCGGCGGCATCGGCCGGCCGCGGCGGCGCATCGAGCCCGAGCAGCCGGGTGACCATGCTGGTGACCTGGGCCTTGTCGGCCGTCCCGGAGCCGGTGACGGCGGCCTTGACCTCGCTGGGCGTGTAGGTCTGCACGGGCAGCCCGGCCCGCGACCCGGCGAGGATGGCGACCGCGCTGGCCTGGGCTGTCCCCATCACGGTACGAACGTTGTGCTGGCTGAAGACCCGCTCGACGGCGACGCTGTCGGGCCGATGCTCGGCGACGAGCTCGCCGAGCGACTTGTCGAGATGCAACAGCCGCAGGGCGATGTCCTGGTCGGGCTCGGAACGGACGACGTAATAGCCGATGAGCTTGCCCGGCCGGCCGGGCAGACCCTCGACCACGCCGACGCCACACCGGGTCAACCCCGGGTCGATGCCGAGCACTCGCACCAGAACCCCCTCGGACGTGTGTTCGACACCCTATGGGATGCGCGCGGAACGGCCGCACCCGACACACGCTCTTGGCCCGCGCCTTGCGCCGGGGTGCCGAGGCGCCGACCATGAGGACGGGAGGTCGCCATGGCTAACCTCATTCCGCCGATGGACGACGAGCCGCCGCCGGAGTTCATCGCGTTCGTGGCCGCGCGGCTCGGCGCGCTGCGCAGCGAGGCGGCCCGCCTGACCGGCGGCGACCACGCGGCGCCCGAGGTCGTCATGCAGGTGCTGATCGACCTGGCCGGCCACTGGCGCCGACTGTGCTGGCGCGGCCGGCTGACCCACCGCGACGCGGCCGCCGAATACCTGGACCGCCGTCTGACGGCCCGCACCCGGCAGTGGCGCGAGGACCAGATCTACCCGGTCGAGGTAAACGTCCTGCGCGACACCAATTGGGCGGTGCCACCGGAGCAGATCCTGGAGACGGCCGGCGCCGCGCACACCTCGGCGTATCCGGCCGCGGCGGCGCAGTTCCGGCGCCCGCCGAAACCGCCCGAGGAGACGCTCGCGCAGCAGCTCGCGTTCTTCCTGCCGTCGACGGTGCGGCACGACTCGGAAGTGGTCGCCGAGGCGGAGATCGCGTGGGTGCACGCCTACCGTCGCTACGTCTGGCGGCGGTATTTCCGGGTGGGCGGCGGGGTGCTCTTGCTGATCGGCTACCTGGTCCAGTTCATGTCCCAGTTCTCCGCCCCAACCTGACCGATACAGCTACGCACCCTTCGCGCGGTACTCGGCTTCCAAATCCGACAGACGCACCGATCGCTCCCGCACATACGCCGGCATGTCGCCGGAGAGCATCAGGCGGTGCAGGTGCACCAAGGCGTCATCGTGCGACCGCTCGGGGGTCCGGTCGACGATCCAGTATTCGGGGATGCCGCGCTCGGCATACCACCGCGCCTTTTCCGCATACTCGCCGTTCGCGGAATTCTCCGAGACGATTTCGATGACCAGCCGGAAGGCCGAACCCGGCAAATTGGAGTAGTCGGCGACCTCAGCCGGGAGGGCGGTCACGATGCCAAGGTCGGGCAGGCGGCTGTCGCGCGGCCGGTCTCCGCGAATTCCAGTGTCCTGGAGGACCTCGAGACCGACCGCGTACAACATCAGCATGAGTCGACGAGCCATCACCTTATGCCAGTAGGTAGACGGCGTCATGATGACGAGGCTTCCCTCGTGCAGCTCATAGCGGTATCCCGTGGGCAAGGAGGCGAGATCATCGACGTCCAGGCTCTCGATCGGCGGCAGATTGAGACCGGTCATGACGGCTAGCACCTCCTCACTCTACTGGTCATGCGACCAGGTGTCACACGTCAATAGCCGCCAGGACCTCGTCGCTGACGTCGAAGTTTGCGAAGATGTTCTGCACGTCGTCGCAGTCCTCCAGGACGTCGATCAGCTTGAACACCTTGCGGGCCGCGTCCTCGTCCACCGGGACAGTCATGGTCGGCACCAGCGAGGACTCCGCCGAGTCGTAGTCGATGCCGGCCTCCTGCAGCGCCTTGCGGACCTCTACCAGATCCGTCGGCTCGCTGACCACCTCGAACGAGTCGCCCAGGTCGTTGATCTCCTCGGCGCCCGCGTCCAGCACCGCCAGCATGAGGTCGTCCTCGGACAGGCCGGCCTTCGGGACGAGCACGATGCCCTTGCGGTTGAACAGGTACGACACGCTGCCGGCGTCGGCGAAGGTGCCGCCGTTGCGGGTCAGCGCCGTGCGGACCTCGGTCGCCGCGCGGTTACGGTTGTCGGTCAGGCACTCGATCAGCAGCGCCACGCCGTTGGGGCCGTACCCCTCGTACATGATCGTCTGCCAGTCGGCGCCGCCGGCCTCCAGGCCGGAGCCGCGCTTGACCGCGTTGGCGATGTTGTCGTTCGGGACGGAGCTCTTCTTCGCCTTCTGGATGGCGTCGTAGAGCGTCGGGTTGCCGGACGGGTCTGCACCGCCGATCCGGGCCGCGACCTCGACGTTCTTGATGAGCTTCGCGAACATCTTGCCGCGCTTGGAGTCGATGACGGCTTTCTTGTGCTTCGTCGTCGCCCATTTGGAGTGGCCGGACATACAAACCTCCGTGTTTACCGTGCGTCTTCGGCCTCTTCGGCCTCGCGGACCAACTCGACGAAGTACCGGTGGACGCGGAGGTCGCCGGTGAGCTCCGGGTGGAAAGCGGTGGCGAGCAGGTTCCCCTGCCGAACGGCGACAATCCTACCGGCGGCGGGCCCGGACCTGACGCGGCCCAGCACGCTGACTTCCGCGCCGACCTCCTCGACCCAGGGTGCGCGGATGAAAACGGCGTGGAAATCGCCACCGGGAATGTCGTCGATGGCGACGGCGGCCTCGAACGAATCCACCTGCCGCCCGAACGCGTTGCGCCGCACGGTCATCTCGATCCCGGCGAACGACTCCTGGTCGGGCCGCCCGTCGAGGACCGTGGTGGCGAGCATGATCATGCCGGCGCAGGAGCCGTACACGGGCATGCCGCCGGCGATCCGCTTGCGGATCGGTTCGAGCAGCCCGAACGTGATCGCCAGGTTGCTCATGGTGGTGGACTCGCCGCCGGGAATGACGAGGGCATCGACCTCGTCGAGCTCCTCGGGCCGGCGGATCGGCCGGGCCAGGGCATCACTCTCGGCGAGCGCGCCCAGGTGCTCCCGGACATCGCCCTGCAGCGCGAGCACACCGATGGTCACTGCATCGTTCACGATTCTCACCCTATGTTCTGACTGCTGGCGGGCATGGCGGCGGCCCGGGCGCCGAAAAGCGCACCGGGCCGCGCGAGGAGATGACTACCAGCCGCGCTCGGCGAACCGGTGCGGCTGCGGAATCTCGTCCACGTTGATACCGACCATGGCCTCGCCCAGCCCGCGCGACACCTTGGCGATAACGTCGGGGTCGTCGTGGAACGTGACGGCCTTGACGATCGCGGCGGCCCGCTGGGCGGGGTTGCCGGACTTGAAGATGCCGGAGCCGACAAACACACCCTCGGCGCCGAGCTGCATCATCATCGCCGCGTCGGCCGGGGTGGCGATGCCGCCCGCGGTGAACACCACAACGGGCAGCTTCCCGGCGGCGGCAACCTCCTTGACCAGCTCGTACGGCGCCTGCAACTCCTTGGCGGCGACGAAGAGCTCGTCCTCGGGCAGCGACGACAGCCGGCGGATCTCACCGCGAATGGTGCGCATGTGGCCGGTGGCGTTGGAGACGTCCCCGGTGCCGGCCTCGCCCTTGGAGCGGATCATGGCAGCGCCCTCGGTGATCCGGCGCAGCGCCTCACCGAGGTTGGTGGCCCCGCAGACGAAGGGCACGGTGAAGGCCCACTTGTCGATGTGGTTGGCGTAGTCGGCGGGCGTCAGCACCTCGGACTCGTCGACGTAGTCGACGCCGAGCGACTGCAGCACCTGCGCCTCGACGAAGTGCCCGATCCGGGCCTTGGCCATGACCGGGATGGAGACCGTGTTGATGATCTCGTCGATCATGTCGGGGTCGCTCATCCGCGAAACGCCGCCCTGCGCCCGAATGTCCGCAGGCACCCGCTCAAGCGCCATGACGGCGACAGCGCCGGCGTCCTCAGCAATCTTGGCCTGCTCCGGCGTGACCACATCCATGATCACACCACCCTTGAGCATCTCGGCCATCCCCCGCTTCACGCGAGCGGTACCGGTGACGGAAGTGGGGCTCTCAGAGCTGGACACAGCGAAGACTCCTTAGGGATGTGATCTACAAAAAGATTACGCGGGCGAGGGGGTGCCACCGATGGCCAATCGACCCCAAGGTGGCCTGCTTCGCCACCTCCGCCGAGGCCGTCGCACGTTCAAGACCAAGGTTAAATTCCGCCTCTGGCGCAGGAGTGACCCGACACCATTCGTTCGAGTGGCTTCGCGGCGGACACTTACCGCGACCGGATCGCCGCCGCGGGGATCCACCCGACATCGGGCGCCGAGGCGACGTTCTGCATGACCGACCTCGCCAGCCGATCACACCCCAGGGGGATTTTGTGGCGGTGTGGTCCGCTCCGCACCCGCCCGCACCACCATCGCCCCCGGGTCGGCAACCCCGCGAGGATCTTGCCGCGGCCAACCCGCCGCCATGCCCCACCACCGGCCTCCGCGACTCCGCAAAGCTGCGTCCCGCCCTTACTCGCTCCGACGGCAGTCCAGTTGATGGACCCCGATCCCGCCCACCGGGCACCGCCACCACATCCTGGGCATTCCGTCCCACACCCCGGACCACAACCTCACATAACACCCCATATCGCCGCCGGACTCCGCGACGTTGATGCGCACGGGCACGGAGCAGACCGCTGCGCACCAAGGTCCAACGTCCGCGGTTGCTGCCGCACTGCCAGCTGCCCCAGCCGCAGCCCTTCGCCCTAACCCAGCCCTCGGCCTCGCCCTCGCCCTCGCCGACCACAGGCTGCGGACCTTGATACGCGCAGGTGTGGACGAGCGGACCGTCACGCACCAAGGTCATGCTCTGCGGAGGCGCGGAGGCGGAGAGGGTAAGCCACCAACCGACTCCTCGGATCACCAACTACGCCCGCACCCACGAACACCGCTCGCTGAATCCTGGAACCCGAGGGTGCGGAGCAAACCAGCACGTATCAAGGTCTATCCCCACAGCACGCAACCCCACCGAATCTCGGGCGAACGAGAGCACGGGAGAAAGGCCACCAGCTACCAAACAGGGTGAATCACCTATAACCAGGCAGGACGTCAGGGGGCCGGAAACGCGAAAGGGCCGCCCGAAGGCGGCCCACCCACCACACCAAGCTCAACCGATCAGCGTCGGGATCTTCTCGAACAGCTGCGTCGTGAACGTGACCATCTCGTGCAACATCCAGTTACCCGAGAACAGAATCGCCGCACCCACACCGATCGCCTTCGGCACGAACGACAGCGTCGCCTCCTGAATCTGCGTCACCGACTGGAACAACGAGATCGCGAAAC
>Ga0307515_10000181_pt1 | contig 154316 bp, 145 predicted proteins | sample 17_EM_MG_FD_194513 | JGI IMG/M metagenome (GOLD analysis project Ga0307515, IMG submission 194513) | Populus trichocarpa ectomycorrhiza microbial communities from riparian zone in the Pacific Northwest, United States - 17_EM | ecosystem: Host-associated > Plants > Roots > Unclassified... | reverse complement strand
AGAGAGACTCGAACTCTCAAGAGACAATTCTCAACGGCTTCTGAGACCGCAACGTTTACCAATTTCGCCATCCGGGCCTGTTGTTTTATTAACAAGCGTGCAAATATAAACGTTTCCGTCAAAAAGCCTTATAATAAATTTAAAAATACGCAGCCAGTTGTTACTTGTGCGGTTTAGGCTTAATTTAGGCTTCATGAAACGTTTTTACCAGCTAATAATCACAGTTTTACTGCTTACGCCATTTGTTTCGGCCGCGCAAACCATAACCATTTTACAACAGGATAAACCAACCAGCATTCGCGGTTTATCGGTTGTTGATGATAAAACCGCCTGGATAAGTGGCAGCAAAGGCCATATAGCCATTACCACCGATGGCGGCACAACATGGGCCTGGCAGCAGGTTGCCGGCTATGAAAAAGCCGATTTTAGGGATATTGAAGCATTTAATGATAAGGAGGCCGTGATCATGAGCTCGGGCACCCCCGCCCTGGTTTTAAAAACTACCGATGGTGGTAAAACCTGGCAGGAAAAATGCCGCAAAACCGATAGTATATACTTTTTTGATGCCATGGACTTTGCCGACGCCAAACACGGCTACATTTTAGGCGACCCTATAAAAAATAAATTCCTGCTGATGGAAACCACAGATGGCGGCGAAACCTGGGCCGAAATGCAAAACACGCCCGATGCTTTACCTGGCGAAGCGGCCTTTGCGGCAAGCGGTACCTGTTTAAGGGTTAATAAGGATTTGGGCATAGTAATAGCGAGTGGCGGTACGGTAGCCCGTTTTTTACAATTATGTAATTGCGATAAACCGCAATGGCAAACAAAAAGTTTACCACTTGCACAAAATGCAGGTAGTAAAGGCTCTTTTTCAATATCTGATGACCTATTGGTGGCAGTAGGGGGTAACTATTCAAAAGATAAAGTAACGGATTCTGTAATTTGTAAGTACGACAAAAAAAGCAACGCATACAAGGTTTTGCCGGCAGGCGCCACCGGGTTTCAGTCATGTGTTGAGCGTATACAAGGGAGGATATATTTATCTACGGGGACATCCGGTACCAGCTTATCAACGGCCTACGGCGAGTCATGGCGAAAAATTGATGCCACCAGCTTTAACGTTTGCCGCAGGGCTAAACACGGAAAACTGGTTTTGTTGGCCGGCGACAAGGGTAAAATAGCCATATTTAAAATGTAGTTTATTGGCAATTAATAGCTTAACAAATACTTTACAATTAATTGTAAATAGCACTTGCATCATATAATTAATCGCCCTATATTTGCACCACTTTAAACGGAAACGGTAGCAGTACCGGAAAAGTTGAAAAGTATGATTCCGTAGCTCAGCTGGTAGAGCATAACACTTTTAATGTTGGGGTCCTGGGTTCGAATCCCAGCGGGATCACGAAAAGCCTTTGAAAGAAGGCTTTTCTTATTTTACACCATAATTGAATCTCCTTGAACCGAAACGGTAGCAGTACCGGAAAAGTTGAAAAGTATGATTCCGTAGCTCAGCTGGTAGAGCATAACACTTTTAATGTTGGGGTCCTGGGTTCGAATCCCAGCGGGATCACGAAAGGCGCAAGAGATTGCGCCTTTTTCTATTTAAAATGCCCCACTGACAGCTATTACAGCAAATAAGTAAATCATTTCTAATCAATTTTATTCAAACCAACTGGTGCCCAATCCTTCTTTGTAAATTAGGGCCCCAGTTTTATTTCGCTCAATTACTATTCGTTTATTTCCAGGTTCTTTTGTATGTTTACTAGCATAAACAAATTGTAGAGAGGTACTTGCATAATAATTTGACCAAAAGACTGACAAAGAGAAACGGACATGTATCACCGTAACTATCCGGCCCAAAGTGATCTGTTTATGTTCACCTGTATTTATTGCCTTTAACAAATCCAGAGTTTTAGCATATGACACAGCCACCAGTATGTTTTCTTTTATATAAAGGTGAATTTGAGATAACGAATGCGGAAATCTCCAAGCTAAACCGTTTGCGGCTGGCAAGTCAGCTGCTGGGATATCCGATAGCAGCGGTAGGATTGCTATCCGTACTCTTTCCGCATCTGTTTGGCAAAGAGTTTAGTTTGGATAACCTCGGCAAATTTTCTTCAATTTTTTTTGGTGGGATCTTTTTTGCGTCAATCAATTTTTTCAACAAGGGTGATTTGGTGAGTTTGAAAAAAAAGAAGATGGAACTCGAAGTATTTATCCATGAATATGATCAGTATGCAGAGAAAACAGCGATAGAACAACAAAAGATAAGTGAAGAGTGCGAAAAAATAATCCAAAAAAGGAAGGGCTTATGATCGGTTCACCAGAGGATAATAAACATTTAGTCGAGCATTGGATCCATGAATCGAACCAGAACTCATCAAAACGGATACGGAAGTATTCTTTTTATACCATTATACCAATTGGCATAGGAATTTTGTGGATGGCATTTTCGTTTTTACAGGTACGCAATTTAGACACGAAACTCCATGCAGTTGAAGAATCGCTCATCGCCGGTAAGAAAGAATTAGGCAAGTACCGGGATTCGGTCGCGACTGAAAAGAAGAACCTGGAACTCCTTAAATATCTCCAGACGCAATACCAGTTCAAGTATCTCCAGTATTTACAGCAAAGGGGAAATAAACCGGTTGATAGCTACTCTTTGCAGCAGAGTATGCAGGCCAATACCGCCCTGCAGCGGCTGTTGGCATCTCATGGCATCGATACGAGCCTCCGGGTACAATACTTCAGAAAAAATCTTGATGCCGAACGGGTATGGCTTGCTTTGAAAGAATTAGACTATGTCAATGTTGAAGATAAGCGGCCAACAGACAGAGATCTGCTTGCTGCTGAAACAGATGCATTGTATTTTGGTAAGGGGGTGGAACTTTTTGATATCCAGGTAATATCATTGGTGCTGATACGCTCAGGATTTGCTATCAAACGGATCGAGCTTAACGACAAACCAACACTCTCACATACGGTGCAGATTGGTAGTTATCTCTTGAAGAAGCCACAGACAACTGTGTATGCTCCATCGAATAAGCCCGCCCTATCAGTCTCTGCGATTGCGAATGCCCATACTATTACTCAGATTATATATTAAACGAGACCTGTGTAGCGCACCAAAAATCAAAATAACCATCTCTCAAAAACTTTGTTTAAAATCCATTCCCATGCCGCTGTTTTCCAGTTCAACAAAGGTTTATGCTTGCAGTTCCGCCATTCGCTCTTGCTGAAATACTGAAAAAATTCGATAGCCAGATTCTCGGAAGCTCCTTCTTCCATAAAATATATAATGACATGATCTTTTAACGGGGGGGGCATCTTTGCCAAACCCTCCATTGATTAACATACACTAGGTTTGGCACTCGTTTTTTGTACAATTTAGAACACGAAGGCCGCGCGGTTAAAAATGGTATGAAGTACGTTTTGCGGACAGATATCATGTTTCGCCTGGAAGAGTAAAATTTAATTGTTAAGCTCGAAAACGCAAAACTGTTAGCACAATAATGACATCACTAATTCTTCTAAATTCGAAGACGGGCTATATAGAAGGTTTTTCTTAATGCTATTTTCATTAATAAATTGTTAATAAATAAATAAAAATGTTATGGTATTTTTAATGGAATATTCATTTTGTTATTAATATCGTATATTTGAATATTGAGAAGCCAGTCTTCTCATAACTTATAATTAAAAAAACATACTATGAAACAAGGACTTTTAATCGATATGGATGGCGTTATCTATAGCGGCGAAGAATTAATATATGGGGCAGATAAATTTATCAAATATTTAATTGATAACGATATACCTTTTGCCTTTATGACCAACAACAGCCAGCGCACAAGCCTGGAAGTTGTACGTAAATTGAAAGGTTTGGGGATTGAGGTGGAAGATAGGCATGTTTATACAAGCGCAATGGCTACCGGAAAGTTTTTGGGCGATCAAAGCCCTAACGGAACCGCCTATGTTTTAGGCGAAGGCGGTTTGCTGAGCAGTTTACATGAAAATGGCATTACGCTGGTAAATACCGATCCGGAGTTTGTTGTTTTGGGCGAAGGCCGGAATTTTACATTAGAAATGGTACAGCGCGCGGTTGACATGATTTTGGCAGGCGCCAAATTTATTACCACAAACCGCGACCCATCTCCTAAAAAACCGGGATGGAACAATTTAGGGATTGCGGCAACTACCGCGATGATTGAAGAGGCAACTGGCCGCAAAGCTTTTGTTACCGGGAAGCCAAGCCCGGTGATGATGCGCTCGGCACGTAAGTTCCTGGGCTTGGAAACTGCAGAAACAACCGTTATAGGCGATACTATGGAAACCGATATACAGGGAGGCGTGCAAATGGGCTACAAAACAATCCTGGTGTTGTCGGGTATCTCAACTAAAGACAGTCTTGGGCATTATGCATTTAAACCGGATCTGGTTGTAAGTTCGGTAGACGAAATTAAATTCCCTTTAAAATGGTGGGATAAAGTACCCGGATAAATGTTCCCGGGTCGACATGGGAGATGAAAGCGAAAGTAACCCCAGCGCATCAGTGGCTTTTTAATAAGCCCTTGTTGCACCGGGGGTGAGAAATTAGTGCCTGCCTTACCGCCTTGTCCGTGGAAATTACGACGGTAAGCGCAGGACTTTGATTTTTAAATGGCTGCTAAATAATTTTCGATCACCTTGCTGATTTCCAATTTATTTTTGGCGGTGTCCCATTTTTCTTTTGCAGACTGATCGGCCAGGGCAAAAAGCCTTTCATATAGCAGCTTTCCATCTGTTTTTCCCTTTAGTTTTACCTGTGCGTGCTGTGCATAAACTTCGTCCCAAACCTGCCTCACAGATGTCCAGTAAGGTTTCCGGGTTTTCCACCAGCTTTTGGCGTAATTAAATTTACTTTCATCCGCTTTGGTAAATTCCTCGTAACCTTTTTCGCGCACCAGTAATTTATCTTCTGTGGCAGAGCGGATAATTTTCTGGTTATCCTGCTCAAACATCCACCCGTTAGTGGTCAGGTAAATCCTGTTTCCCCGGCGAAGCACATTATAATCGCTGCGCTTGGTAAATTCCCGGCGAGGCAGGGGGGCATCGCATTCACTATGCCACTCATGCCTGCCATCGGCATGTATCCATGTGCCTATACTTTCATAGCGGGGGCTGTCATCAACCTGGAATACTTTTTGCACCCAGCGGCCTTTCGCCTCGGCTGGTTTTAAGGTCGCTTTTTTCCAGGTATTGTCCTTGTCAAACGTTACCAGGTTATCTTCTTCATAAACCCAATCCTCCCGCCAATGCTTAATCACAGAGGTATCACCGATAACCAGGATATGCTGAATTACGATTTTTTTGGGCGATTCTTCTTCAACCACTGCCCACTCATAACCCGAGGAGTGATATTTAGGATGGTTTTTGTAAGCAGTGTCAGGCGCAAAGGTTTCCGCATAGTCAAAGGTTACTTTATAAAAGCCACCGAGCGAACGGATGGCAGCGCGGTCCTGTTCTATTTTTGATTGCGCGTAAAGGGCGGCTGTACTTATGATGAGCAGGCCCAGTGTTAAACATATTTTTTTTTTCATGATGATTTGAAGTGTTTTATTTATTTGTTTTTGCAATTAGGGTGGCCTATGGTTATTGTAAACTGGTTGTACCATCGCCCTGGTAAGCAAAACGGAAGGTATAATAGCGCGACGCCGGCCTGGTAGCCAGGTTGGCAAATTCGGCAGTTGTTGTGTTGGGGTTACCCTTGTAATAACTTATCATTTCTACCTTAGCGTAGTTGCCCGCCGAGGTTTTAATCACGATGATTTTACCCGGAACGGTAAGGATAGCATGCTGTGGCTCGGTGGTAGCAGTGTAGGTGTACCACCCTGATATGGCAGGCGTACCTGTTGCATCCGTTTTATAATCGGCGGTGGGCGCGGTGGTTAAAGTTTCAAACGTGCTGCTTACTATTTGGGCCTGGGTGGTTCCGGTGCCAGATGTGCCACCGTTTATAAATATGCTTGTCCCCTTAAATTTAATATCCCATTTGGTTGTCGCCGTATCGGCGCCGGTAATTTGCGCGCCGGTTGAAAGGCTGTAGTAAACATTAGTCGTAGAGCCGTCAAGATCGGCGACTGTTTTTGTAGTGAGCTTACTTACCGCAGGCGTAACATCATCGCTGTTCTTACTGCATGACGATGCCAGCAAAATGATCGTTCCGCTTAGTGCTAATGATAAAGTTTTGAATTTGTTCATGTGTTTTATTGTTTGAATGATTATTTAATTTGTGAGTTATTTTTTATTGAAATTATAAGCTATCCCGGCGTAGATGAGCCTGCCAGGCAGATTAAGAATAACCTGGGCATCTTTATAATTCAGCAGGTTTTGCGCCGTAAGCTGCACCCTGATGGCATCTTTCAATAGGGGTTTGGATAGCGATGCGTTAACCAGTACGTATCCTTTTGTGTATTCATCATTGCGGTTTACAATGCCGTTTCCATCCGTATCCTTATAACCATACCTGCCGCGATAGATTGCCCTTATTGAAGCATTGATGCCCGAGCTTTGGTTAAAATAGTTTACCCGAATATTGTATGTGTATTTTGACCTGCCGAGCAGACCGCCGTAATCACTTCTTTTGATAACTTTAGTAAGATTGGTTTCCGGATCTTTGGTAAAAACTTTACCCGCGGCTATCTGGTCCAACACCTCCTGGTCATATGCTTCCAGGTATTGAAAGCCGCCTGCCACTTGTAACCACTTAAATACCTGGTAGCTCAGGTCGGTTTCAATACCCTGCGTATAAACTTTATTGAGGTTGAAGTAGGAGAAAACAGATTGCCCGTTGGTTTTTATAGCTATGGCCGCTGTTTCGATGAGGTTGGTGATGTTATTGCGGAAAAGGTTGGCTGTCCAATAGAGTTTGCCTGTTGGTTTATACCGGTAACCTAAATTAAAGGCGGTGGAACTTTCGGCATTTAAACTTTTCAGCGTAGCGGGGGCTATCAATATGGTTTCAATTTGCCCGGACTGCTGTAAATGTTGTATACCTGCACTTGCTTCTTCGTAACCAAAAACACTGTAGCCAACTTCGGCATTGGTAAAGTTTAAATAAAGCTGGCGAAAGTCGGGAGCCTTATAACCTTTACCAACCGACCCTAACACAGTAAATTTTGGACTAAGCGCATAACTTGCCGCCAGTTTGGGGCTTAACTGCGATTTATAAACGCTGTGCACGTCATACCTGCCACCGGCAATAATATCCAGCTTTTTTACCGGCAGCCAGTCGGCCTGGAAGTAGCCATAGCCGGATGTGAACGATTGTAGTTTGGTGTAGCGTGTAGCCTCAACCGTTTCATACTGGCCACCTGCACCTACGGTCAGTTTCAGGTTATCCTTTAAAGCATAATCATTCTGCAGTTCGGCACGGTTAAAGGCCTGGTTAAAATAGGTCTGGTCGTATACCGATTGATCGTCCTCATACCTTACATCCGATTTGGTTTTATAGGTTGAGCGGTAAAGCTGCAAGGTAGAAAGCAGCTTATCCGCGAAGCGATGGGTAATTACCGGGGCTATATTAAAATCTTTTTCGGTACCCGTTCCGGCTGCATACCGGTTTTCTACGAGGTACCTGCTGTCCTGGTCATTGGTATAATACCTTAGCGAAAGTTTGATTGTTGTTCTGTCGTCTATTTTGTAAGATGATTTGCCATTAAGCGTATAGCCCGCGAAGGGGGACACGGTAGGCAGGCCTGATGAAGGCTGCAATGTATAACCGCCGCTGCTGTAACGGTTGGCAAGGCCCGAAATATAGAATCGGTCATTTTTATAGGCCGAATTTAGGCTAAGATCTGCGGTATTATTGGTACCGTACCTGGCTGCCGCCCCGCCCGATATTCCCTTTACCGGATCTGCAGTAATGATATTTACAACCCCGGCCATCGCTTCACTGCCGTACAGGGAAGATGTTGGGCCTTTTACAATTTCAATCCTGTCGATATTATTAATGGTAATCCTGGAAAGCTCCAGGATACCTGTATTGCGGCCAATTAAAGGTAGCCCATCTATCAAAATCATGGTATAGGCGGGGTCAAAGCCCTGGAGCTGGATGCCCTGTCCGTGCGGGTCGTCTGAAATGGTTATCCCGGTTTGCTCGGCCAAAATCTCATTCAGCCGTACCAGTCCCTTTTTTTTTATTTCATCAGCTGTGATGCGGGTAATTGGTATGGGCACCTGTTGCAGGCTTTTCTGCGTGCGGGTTCCGGTAACCACCACTTCTTTCAGCTGTTTAATATTTGCTGTATCCTTTTTTAATGTATCCCGCCTTTGCGCATAGGCCATATTGAATGTACATGACATGACAAAAGCGCAAAGGATATATTTTATTTGCATTTATTTAGACTAATTAAAAATAATGATGCAAATTTGGACGATTTACAAACAGTATGATAACGCCAACGGGATTTTAATAAACGCCATACGGATTAATAATGATCAGGATTACTACTACCTTATCGGACGATTATGTTTACAGGTTTAATGATGTTTTAAGGGACAAAGCCGCGTTTAGTCAAACCGGGAACTGGGGCCGCGTAAACGTTATGACGGTAGAGTTGCCAGGTATCCGCTTCTTTGTGATTGACTTTGTTGGTAATAAAAAATGCCCTGTTACCGTGGAGATTGACACCTTGTGCCTGGTGATGACCTTTACCTTATCAGGGCCACCCCAACCAGGTTTAGCAGGCTTCCCGTTTTGTGAAGCAGAACATCATTGCCTTTTTTCGCCCGGCCATCTAAAATTTAAGGCCACCCTTCAAGGCAACTTATTACTCTTCGTGGTTTGCTTCCTGGGAGATAGTTTAAAAAAGAGCATTCCGGTAGCATTGAACCGCGAACAATTGGAGTTGCTGCAAACAAGCAGGCCAACCACGCTGCAAATGAGCCAGGTTATCCAGGGTATAATGCTTAATATTGATAAAAGAGGGAACCACCATATTTATTTTGAAGCTAAGGCGCTGGAATTACTTTTCCTGGAATTGGAACAGTTGGCTGCTTTGGCAAAACAACAGGCCAACCCATTTTTGAGGTCGCATGACGTGGAGCGGATTTACCTGGCTAAAGCCATGGTGGAAGAAAACCTGCTGAACCCATGTTCGCTGATAGAACTGGCACATAAGGTGGGCCTTAACGATTTTAAACTAAAAAAGGGCTTTAGAGAAGTTTTGGGTACAACAGTTTTTGGTTATTTGTATCACCTGCGAATGGATAAAGCGAAGCTGCTTTTAAAAGATGGAAAACCGGTAAGGGAAGTAGCTTTTGAAGTGGGTTATAAAAACGCCCACCATTTTACAACGGCATTCAAAAAAAAATTTGGTTACCTGCCCAGTAAAATTAATAAGCTTTTGGGTCTATTGGCTTTTATGCTTTCACTTATTGATTAATGTTAAGCCATCCTTGGTGCCAGGCAACAAAAAGAAAAGCCGGATGCAGGAAATGTAATCGTATTATTTAAATGGCGCCTGGCGGCTTTAAAATATCACGGGCCATCCAGGCATTGTTATTGGTTAACGGCTAAGCAATTATTTAAGAACATCCTAACTGATATTCATTTATCTTTACTTTTAAAGAAATACTTTGACTTTATGCAAATCTTTAACGAGTACAATTTATCCTACATAGTGCTGAATGCACCGGTGGGTATTTGCATAGTAGATGCGGCTACCCTGGTGGTCGAAATGGTTAATGCCCATTTTTTGAAATTGACCGGTAAGCCGGAAGAGGCGGTTTTGGGGATGCACTACCGGGAAGTATTTCCTTTGGACAGGCTTGATCAGGATGAAATGATCCTTAACAAAGCCGTTCAGGAAGGCCGCCCGTATACTGCCCGGGAAAGGGAGATCCCGCTGATACATGACGGTGAGAAGGAAACGGAAACGGTAATGGTTAGTTTTGTATATTCTCCTATAAAAAACAATGAAGGCAATGTCGCCAGTTTAGCGGTATGGCTGCTGGAGAATACCGCCCATGGACTTAATGAGGAATTGGCTGCTACCAATGAAGAATTTGCCGCCGCCAATGAAGAACTCGCCGCGGCTAATGAAGAGTTGGCGGCCACCAACGACGCGTTGATTGAAACCCAGGCCAGCCTTCAGCGAAGCGAAAAATTGTTCCGGTCCATCGCGCTGAATATTCCGGGGTCGCTGATTATCGTGATAGACAGGAACCACCGGTATGTAACCATCGAGGGCGATATCATGGAAAAAATGGGCTTTGACAGCCGGGGGTACGAAGGTAAGCACCCCTCGGAGGTTTCGCCCGAACGCTATGAAGCTTCCCGCCACCTGTATGAAAGGGTGATTAACGGCGAAAGGTTTTCGATTGAATGGAAAGCGGAGACCGGCGAGTTTTATATTGTACATTTTGTGCCTTTAAAAAACGAACAGAATGAAGTAGATGCCGGCCTGATAATTACCCTGGATATTACAGAAATTAAGCAGGCCGAAGAAAAAAGCGCTAAACTGGCAGCAATAGTCCAATCTTCTGACGATGCCATTGTTAGCAAAACGTTGGAAAGCGTAATAACCAGCTGGAACACCGCAGCCGAACGAATTTTTGGCTATACGGCAGACGAGATGATAGGCGAAACGATTTATAAGATTATCCCCGCCGACCGGCAAGATGAAGAACCCCAAATACTGGCCCGTTTAAAAAAAGGCGAGCGGGTAGAGCATTTTGAAACCAAAAGATTAACTAAAGATGGTCGCCTCCTGGATATTTCGTTATCAATTTCTCCCCTCAAAGATGCGCGGGGCAATATTATTGGTTTATCTAAAATAGCCCGGGACATCACCGGAAAAAAACAGGAAGAGCAGCGGAAGAGTGATTTTATCGGGATGGTTAGCCATGAGCTTAAAACACCGCTCACATCGCTTAGCGCCATTATCCAGATGGGAACTGCCAAGCTCAGGACCAGCGAAGACGAGTTTTTATCCGGGGCCATGGAAAACGCCAACCGGCAGGTTAAAAAGATGACCACCATGATCAATAGTTTCCTGAACATTTCGCGGTTAGAATCCGGGCAGCTGCTTATTGAAAAAGCACCCTTCGCGCTTGATCAGCTGCTGCGCGAAATTGTGGAAGAAACCAAACTCACGGTAAGCAGTCATGTTTTTACTATGGAGGGATGCGATGATCTTATTGTAAATGCCGACCGGGATAAAATCAGTTCTGTTATTTCCAATCTAATCAGCAATGCGGTAAAATATTCGCCCAAAGGCAAGCTGGTTAATATCCGGTGCCAAATTGAAGGGCACATAGTAACTGTGAGTATAAAGGACGAGGGCATAGGCATTAAGCCATCAGAAATTGACCGCGTGTTTGACAGGTACTACCGCGTTGAAAGCAGCCATTTACGCCATATTTCGGGGTTCGGCATCGGCCTGTACCTAAGTGCGGAAATCATTAAAAGGCACGATGGTAAAATATGGGCACAAAGTGAAAGCGGCAAGGGCTCAACCTTCTATTTTTCGCTGCCACTGGCCTAAGAAAGTTCAGCTGTTTCCGTTTTACTGTAGGCAGTACAAAAGAAACGTAATTCGCTTATTAAAAGAGTTTAAAACAGAAGGCATCGTGGAAACCGATGTCCGTAAAATATGGGTCAGTGACCTAAGGCGACTGATCAAAAAATCAAACGACAAATAAACCGGCAACCTAACCGGTTGCTATGCGCTGATGGATTAAGCGTGCCCGGCAGTTTCCCGGCGCTTATGTCGTTGGGGCAAATGCTTTCTGATTACCTGGTATAGTTTATGCAGCTTAAACGGCTTTAGGATATAATCATCAAAGCCAAATTGCTGGTATTTTGCCTCAATCTGGTTATCACAGCTAAAAGCAATCACCGGTAAATGTGGGAAATGCGCTTTTATCCACTGGCTAACCTGCCCCGCCGAATTGTGGCTGAGCCAGCAGTCAAGTAAAACCAGTTTGGGGTGATAACGCCGGATCATTTCCAGCGCATTTTCGTTCGTATCGTCCAGGCTACAAACCCTGTAACCTTCTATTTGTAAAGCGGTGGCTACCACATCCAGGGTAGCTGCATCTGCTTCTTGTACCATGATTGTTTCCATAAACTTTTAATTTTTAGATGAAAAGATAGAAACCGGAACAAACGTATAAGTAGCAGCAAAAAAAGGTAAATAAAGTTAAACATAAATTGCGCTTTCCCCGATGGTGTTTTTTTAAATTTTTGCTGCATTAAATTAATAGCCACCAGGTAAAGCGCTATACTGCCGAATGCCCGCTCAGGTAACCTGTTAATACTTTAAATAGCCACATCATACTAAACCTGCTGTGGAATACGCTTTCCCTTACAAGCTTTAAAGCGCGTAAGATTTGGCCTGCGACCGGGCTTTTTTCTCCTCGATTGCTTGCAGTAGCTGATCATATGGCTTATTAAATTTTTCGATGGCCTCGCTTTCCAGCTGCGCGGTAACCTCGTCAATATTGATCCCTATCTTTTTAAGCCGGGCCAGCGCCTGCACAGCCTCATCCGTGCCCTGCTCCAACCTGTTTTCCGGGTGCCCATGATCGCGGTAGGCGTCCAGCGTTTCCAGCGGAACGGTATTCACTGTTTCGGGGCCAATAAGTGCGTCTATATATTTGGTATCCGGGAAAGATGGGTCTTTGGTGCCGGTGCTGGCCCACAATACGCGCTGCGGGCGGGCGCCATTTTCCTGTAATTTTTTAAAGCGGTCGCTGCCGAAAACCCTTTTATATACATGGTAAGCCTGTTTGGCGCAGGCAATCGCTATTTCGCCCCTCAATTCCGGATAACCCTTTTTTTCCAGCATAGGGTCTACCAGAACATCAATGCGGCTCAGGAAAAAACTGGCTACCGAAGCAATTTGGTCAATTGGCTGGCCATCGGCTAAGCGGTCTTCCAGGCCCGATAGGTAAGCATCGGTAACGGCTTCATAGCGGTCAAGCCCAAACAGCAGCGTGATATTGATATTAATTCCCTCGCAAATGGCCCTGCGGATGGCGGGCAAACCTTCGGTGGTCGCGGGTATTTTAATCATTACATTTTTCCGGTCTGTTTTTCGCCAAAGTTCCATCGCCTGCCGGATAGTCCTGCTGGTATCCCGCGCCAGGTGTGGCGAAACTTCCAGGCTAACATAGCCGTCATGCCCGGTTCTGAAAACGGGTTCGAACAGGTCTGCAGCTTCCCGGATATCTGTAATTGCCAGTTCATAAAAAATGGCTTCATTATTTTGGTGCTTTTCTGCCAGCTCCCTGATCTGCTTATCATAATCGGCGCTGCCGCTGATGGCTTTTTCAAAAATGGCCGGGTTCGAGGTCATGCCCCGCAGGCCGTCTTCGTCAATCATTTTTTTTAACCGGCCCGAGCGGGTGAGCCCCCTGTCCAGCAAATCCAGCCAGATGCTTTGGCCAAAATCCTGAATTTGTTTGATTTTGTTAGTTTCCATAATTCAATATTTAAAACAACGGGGCCTGGGGCCCGCTATCGTCAGTATGTATTATATAGAAGCCGGAAAATGGGATGCACAAGGGCTAAACAGGATGCCTTGGCTTTCAATTTATAAAGGTGTTATGTGGTGAGGTTAATTAACTGGTCCTATACAACAGTTATAGAACAATGCTCGCTTTTATTAGTTTGCTTTTTTTTTAATTGACAGGAGAAAATTTCAACCAAATTAAAAAAAACGAAACCTGGGTTAAACTTTTTTAAAGCATCCTTGTTTTTGGGTTATTGGTCATCAATAAAATTCAAACTCATGAACGATGCATTGTTTGTACGTGAATTTGCCAGGGAACTGGAGGCCGAATCGCCTGCCAGTCTCAAATGCCTGGAACGGATCCCGGCCCGGCTGTTTGGCTGGAAACCGCATGAAAGATCAATGGAAATGGGCTACCTGGCGCTGCTTGTGGCCGAGATACCCTTATGGATTACCCATATCATCAAATATTCCGAGATCGACTTTGCTACTTTTCAGCATTTAAAACCGAACGACACACAGGACCTGGTGAATTATTTTAAACAAAACGTGGCCGGGGCTAAAGAAACCCTGTTAAATGTTAGTGAAGGTGAATTGGCAGAAACCTTTTACCTTAAAACAGGTGGCCGGGAATTGTTGCGGTCATCCAAAAAAGAACAGGTAGAATCGACGATTAACCATATGGTGCACCACCGCGGGCAACTAACGGTTTATATGCGGCTGAACGATATTGAGGTGCCTTCCATTTATGGGCCTTCGGCCGACGACCGGAGTTTTACTTCGGCAAGCGGCAAACATTATCTGTAAAAGTGTCCTGTAAGGCTTAAAATGAGTGTTAGTTTTGAGTCGAAAGTCTTAAGTTCTAAGAGTCTGTTTTTAAACAGCTTCTAAATAAAAAGCAAGCAAAATATGACTTGGGATTTCCGGCTAAAGACTATTGACTTAACAATGCATTATCCCCCAGATATCCCGCTTTTCAGCATGATTTTTGTGGGTAATTAATAAGCAGATACTGCGATAAACCGAGGAAATCATGAAACGGAATGTAAAAAGTCTGGTTGGCTTCAGTATGGGGGCAACCGACGGCGAATTTGGGAAACTGGATGAGTTTTATTTTGACGATGAAACCTGGACGATACGTTACCTGATTATTAAAACGGGTGGCTGGCTGTTTGGCCGCAAGGTGCTGATTTCGCCCGCGGCATTAAAAACACCCGATTGGGAAAATAAAGTTTTCCCGGTGAACCTAACAAAAAAACAAATTGAACACAGCCCTGATATTGATACAGAGAGAACAGTTTCCCGACAGCAGGAAATAGACTTGTATAGTCACTACGGCTGGCCATACATGGGGGCCGCGGGAGCAGGATTTTATGGCGGCATGGGGATGTCGGGCATGACGGAATCCCGGGTACCGTTTGAAGAAAGCATTCTGGCAACAACAGCCGGCGATAAACCCGTCAACCCACATCTGCGCAGTATCCGTGAAGTTACAGGTTACCGCATTCACGCCACTAACGGCGAAATTGGCGATGTGGAAGATTTTATTGTTGACGATCAAAACTGGCGCATACATTTTCTGGTCGTGGATACCGGGCATTGGTTTCCGGGGAAAAAGGTGCTTATATCGCCCAAGTGGATTACCCACGTAAAATGGGAAGAGGATGCGGTTTACGTAGATATCACCGTTAATGCAGTAAAAAGCAGTCCGGAATATGACCCCTCGGTGCCGCTACCCGAAACCTACGAAAATGAATTTTACGATCATCACAGCAACGAGGTTTAATACAGGTGAGTTAAATTAAATCTTTGCAGTAAATTGGGGTGAGTTTAAACCCTTGCCCGTACGCTTTGTTTTATTGCACAATTGTTGAAAAAACGTTGCTGTACTGCTAAAACTTTGGGGTTAATCTCTGTAATTAATTGTAGCGGTCACCAGTTTTTATTTCCCGGCCATCCCGCTGGCCCGGCTCCCCGGGGCAACCTGGTAAATTATCTGTTCACCTTTAAATAATAGGGTTATGGAAATTTCATTGCTAACTTACCTTACCGCATCAAGGCCGACGAACTGGCCCACTGGTTTGGGCAGTTTGGCCGGGTGCAATCTGCCAAAATCATTGCCGATAAAAATACGCGCCGAAGCAAAGGCTTCGGTTTCCTGGAGATTGTTAGCGATACCGCGGGAAACCAGGCGATAGCTGTTTTAAACGGCAGCCAGGTTGATGGCCGCGAAATTATCGTTAAACCGGCCGACCATCCGCACTTTTCCCGGCAGGGGCATAAACGGCCCAGGATCAGCAAAGCGCCGGCTGGTTCTTCATCAAACGACAAGTTAAAACAATATATAGTTAATAGTTAAAGTATCAGCACTTTTTTTCACGAATGTTCCCAAATTACGTAGCTGCCACATTGTATTGACGTACTTATACGGTTGTATATCTGAGCTTTAGGCGTGATATTTACTTCCGGTTTAATCATCTACAAACGTCATGAAAAAATTGATCATCCTGCTGCTATGTGCTGCTATTGGCAGGCATACAGTCAACGCGCAAAGTTGCAATCAGTTTGTTAACAACGTTGAGGGTAAAAAACTCAGCTATATTAACCACGATGCTAAGGGCCAGCCACAAATGACCGCCGTTTACACCGGTATCAAAAAAGACGCGTCGACCGTGGCGGTGCATGCTGTTATAAGCGACCATAACGGCAAGGTTATAGGCACCGGCGAATCGGAGATGATTTGCAGCGGGAACGCAATCAAGATTGATATGAAATCGTTTATCCCGGCCGCATCTATAAAACAATACGGCGATATGCAGGTGAGCGGCGAAGCCAGGTACCTGACTTACCCTGCCGATATTAAGGCCGGGCAAACACTTGATGATGGGTCGGTAACTATCAACCTGAACAATGGCGGTGCCGTCAAAGGGGAAATGCAAATGGATATTGTTAACCGTAAAGTAGAAGCAGCCGAGACAGTAACCACTGGCGCCGGTAGTTTTGATTGTTTTAAAGTAACGTATGATGCTACAACCGCGGTAAAGATGATGGGCATCAGTATACCTTTCAGGATAAAAGTAACAGAGTGGTTTGCGCCAAAACTGGGGCGTTTTGTAAAGTCGGAAACCTTTAATAAAAATGGCAAGCTGATGGGCATCATGACGCTCGAATCTATTAACTGATTAACGCCCGTCTTGATACTTTCACTGTCCAAATAGATTTCTGGCGATTTAAACAAATTTGTTACCATTATGTATGGATAGCCACCCTATAGTTCGTTGCTATAAAAAGGATTAGATTTCTAACTTTGGTAACGAAATGAAATGGATTACCCGCGAACGTCCGAAGATTGACCGTATAGCCTGTCCCTGGCTCATTAAACGCTTTATTGACCCTGATGCCGAGATTATTTATGTACCGGTAGACCAGGTAATTGCGCAGGCAGCGGTTTTAAATGCCACACCTTTTGACCTGCCCGACGTTGAATATACCCATTATGACGACCAGTGCAGTTTTGATTATTTTATAAAGAAACATCAGCTTAAAGATGCAGCGCTTGATCGTATTGCTGCCATTGTTCGCGGTGCGGATACCGACCGGCATGATTTTGCCCCGCAGGCATCGGGTTTGTCGGCCATTTTTTTAGGATTGTCAAAAAATATCCCCGATGACCACGAATTGCTGGAACTGGGTATGAAAGTTTATGACGGCTTATACACCTGGGCCAAATACCTGTACGAGCAAAAACATATCCAGGAGCCGGTAGAATTCCTTTTACTGGAGGTTTTTAATAAATACCTGAAACAGCAGGGCTCAAAAAAAGCACCCGCGTGGGCAAAAGAGATCAAGGAGATGATCCAGGACCAGATTGATACCAATATGAGCCTGAGCCTGCAACAGGTATCGGAGGAACTGAAGATTAACCCGGCCTACCTGTCACGGGAGTTTTCAAGGTACTTCGAAAATTTATCCTTCGGCGACTATATCCGTAAAATGCGCATCGAAAAAGCCATAAACCTGATGGAAACTACCGATTACTCTTTAACAGAGATTGCTTACCTAACCGGATTTTCGGACCAAAGCCATTTTAACCGGATCTTTAAAAAACAAATGGGGATGAGGGCGTCTGAGTACAAAAAAAACGTTGTGAAAAAGTAAAGCGGGTTCTATTCGGTAAAATCTGTTCTATTTTAAAGTAGTAAATTGCCATAGTATTGCGCCTACATATACAGCACTGGATTTCCAGCTATGAAATATCCCGACTTACCCGCTTTTTCAAAAATCAGCATGCTTGCAAGTGCGCTTCTTTGTTTTTTGCTGCCCAAACAAACTTTGGGGCAACAAGGCAAACCTTACCTTGACTCATTGCTCCGGACGGCATCGGCCAATTACCCTTTAATAAAAGCCAAAAGACTGCAAACACAATCTTTACAATACGCCGTAAAGTATAAGCAGAACGGTTTAATCCCATCGCTAAACGCATCGTACCAGGTTGATTATGCCACCGCGAACAATATTACCGGCATGGTTTATCCGCAATATATCACACCCATCAGCGGGCCGCCAAGCAAAGGCAATGATTATAGTGGTGTGCCGGGCAGCGCGGCCGCGCTTAACCTGCAATGGGAACCCATTACTTTTGGCCAGCGTAGCGCCGAAGTTGACCTGGCTAAAGGCCGGTTGCAGTACGGCCAGGCCGATGAGAATTTAACTTTGTTCCAGCACCAGGTTTACGTAATTGGCGCGTGGCTAAACTATTTGCTGGTAAGCGATTTGGTTAAAGTTTACCAGTCTAACATCAACAAATCGGCTTTTAATTTAAAACAGGCGCAAACCCTGGTAATTAGCGGTTTGCGGCCGGGAACAGATTCTTCTTCCTTCCACTCTGAATACGCCCGGGCCCAAATGCAATTGATTGCTTTTGAACGGCAGCGGGACTCAACATTGATAACCCTCAAAGAACTGGTAGGTGGCAAGTTACCGGCCGGCCTGGTGGTTGATTCTACACTTTTTAAAAATCTGCCGGTAATCGCTTTAGCTGATACCACAACAACCGATCATCCCGAAGTGCAATTGGGGAAGGCCAACGTAAGCACCAATGAACTGGCTTTAAAATCGCTGAAGAAAAACATCCTGCCAAAGTTAACTTTATGGAGCACCGGTTATGGCAGGGGATCTGGTATCGGCGCGGATGGTACGGTTAACTCCGGTGATGGCTGGCGTTTTCAGCGGTATAATTATGGGGTAGGTGCCCAAGTCGCTTTTCCAATACTGGAAATTTTCAGGCAGAAACCCCTATGGAAACAACAGGAACTCGTTACGGCATCCAGCCGGGAACAACTTGCTCAAACCCAGCTGCACCTGAACACCCAAAAGGAAATCGCGGTATCCAATTTTCAAAAAGCAGTACAATCGGCGCAACTGGCGCCGCAGCAATTCCATTCTGCCGAATATTCCTATAAAGCCATTCAATCCAGGTATAAATCGGGCCTTATCAATTATTATGATGTGATACAGGCGCAGCAATTATTATTTCAGTCTGAAGCCACCGTCCGGATAGCTTATTACGGGGCATGGCGGGCATTATTAAATGAGGCGGCCTATAGCGGCAACCTGAACCTGTTTTTAAATCAATACGGCAAATGAATATTATCCAGTTTTTATACGCCTCATTAAGAAAACCGGTCACCATCATAGTAGCCGTTATTGCCATAGTTTTTTTCGCGGTGGTATCTATACGTACTATGCCGGTAGATATTTTCCCTAAGCTGGGTACCCCCACCATTTATGTGGCACAAACCTACGGAGGGCTGTCGGCCGAGCAGATTGAAGGTTTTGTAACCTCCTATTATGAATACCACTTTTTGTATGTAACCGGCATTAAATCTGTCGAAAGTAAAACCATCCAGGGGGTTACTTTATTGAAACTCAATTTTTACGAAGGCACCGATATGGGGCAGGCCACCGGCGAGGTTGTATCGATGGTGAACCGGGCGCGGGCTTTTATGCCACCAGGTACTGTATCACCGTTTGTCACCCGTTTTGATGGGGGCAGTGTGGCGGTTGGCCAGCTGGTTTTCAGCAGCCCGACCAGGTCATTGGGCGAGGTATCAGATCTGGCTTTATTTAAGGTACGGCCCATGTTTTCCACCCTGCCCGGTGTTTCGGCCCCGCCGCCGTTTGGCGGTAATCAACGTTCGGTATTGATTAAAGCAGACCCGAATAAATTGCGTAGTTATGGTGTCAGTCCCGAAGAACTGGTAACGGCCATTGCCAAAGGGAACACCATCCTCCCGGCGGGTAACCTGCGTGTGGGCGATCAGATGCTCATAGCACCCCAAAATACGGTGGTAGATAATATCCAGGATTTGGGCAACATCCCCGTAAAAACAGGCAGCGGCCCGGCTGTTTATGTACATGACCTGGCGCAGGTAGATAACGGCGCCGATATTACAGCAGGTTATGCTTTAATCAATGGCAAACGTTCGGTTTATATCCCGGTAACCAAAAGGGCCGATGCCTCAACCTGGGACGTGGTGCAAAAAGTGAAAGCAGCCTTGCCCGACATGCAGGCCGCCATCCCACCGGATATCAAAGTAAGTTATGAGTTTGACCAATCGGGTTATGTTATCAATTCCATAAAAAGCTTAATGACGGAGGGCATTTTAGGCGCTTTGCTTACCGGCCTTATGGTACTGCTATTTTTACGCGACTGGCGCGGTTCGCTCATTGTAGTTTTAACCATACCCCTGGCCTTGCTCTCGGCGGTTATCTGCCTCAAACTTTTTGGGCAATCCATCAATATTATGACCCTTGGCGGTTTGGCGCTGGCCATAGGTATTTTGGTAGATGAAGCCACGGTAACAATAGAAAACATCCACCATCACCAGGAAAAGGGCGAACTGAAAGGGCGGGCCATTTTAGAAGCCTGTAAGGAAATTGCTTTGCCTAAATTGTTAATCCTGCTTTGTATCCTCGCGGTATTCTTCCCGGCTTTCTTTATGTCGGGCATTCCTAAAGCCATGTTCCTGCCGCTTTCCCTTTCGGTTGGTTTTGCGATGATCGCTTCGTTCCTGTTATCACAATCCTTTGTGCCGGTTGTTGCCAATTGGTTGTTTAAAGATCGGCTGGCCGAAACCACAAAAGAAGGTAAACGGATGACCCGTTTTAAAGAAAGACATGAATGGCTGATTCATCGCCTGTCGCCGGGCAGGAATATTTTAATACCTGTTTATCTCGTGCTTTCCATTGCTTTGGCGGCGTTGCTTTTTCTTACAGTGGGAAAAGAACTGTTCCCGAAAGTTGATGCCGGGCAGTTCCAGGTGAGGCTGAGATTGCCAGAGGGAACACGTATTGAACGGACAGAAGCAAAAACAAAACAACTGCTGCACCTGGTTGATAGCCTTTCGGGCGGCAATAAAATTGCCATATCATCTGCCTATGTTGGTTTGGTGGGCTCAAGTTACCCGGTTAGCGTTATCCACTTATGGACGAGCGGGCCGGAAGAAGCCTTGCTGAAAGTTAAATTTATTACAGGCTCCGGTATCAAAATAGATGATTTCAGGGAAAAGGTACGCCAGGTGGTAAGTGCGCAAATGCCCGGCTCGCATATTTCTTTTGAGCCGGCAGACCTGGTAGAACAGGTAATGAGCCAGGGAACGGGTACACCTATACAGGTGCAGGTATTAGGTAAAAGCCTGGCGCAAGACCGCCAGTTTGGGAAAAAGATTGTTGAACGTTTGAAAACTCTGCCTTACCTGCGTGATGTGGCTTATAGCGCCCCGCAGGGTTACCCGGCCATGAAAATAGAATTTGACCGGGTAAAGCTGGGCCAGCTGGGCTTAACCGTGGAAGATGCCGGTAAATCATTGGCCGCGGCAACCTCATCCAGCCGTTTTACGCAGCCCAATTATTGGGTAGATAAAACAGCCGGGACAGCCTACCAGATACAGGTGCAGATACCCGAGCTGGTGATGAACGACCCTACGCAGGTGGATAATATTTTGTTAAGCTCCAATAACGGCAAACAGGTTTATATGCGGGATGTAGCAACCTGGAAAATGGGTAATACCGAAGGCGAGTTTGACCGCTTAAACCAAAAACGTTTTATTACCATTACCGCCAATTTGCAAGGCAAAGCACTGGGCTCGGCCATTAACGATATCGATAAGATCATCAATGAAACCGGGAAACTGCCCGAGGGCATGAAGATACAGCAGCCGGGGCAGGCCGAAGTTTTTTTACAAACTTTCCAGGAGTTGCAAAATGGCATTTTGCTGGCTATCGTGGTAATTTTCCTGCTGTTAGCTGTAAACTTCCAGTCGTTCCGGTTATCGCTGGTAATTATCTCGGTTATACCGGGCATTTTAGCCGGCAGCCTGTTATTGCTATGGATCTGCGGCAAAACATTGAATATACAATCCTATATGGGCTGTATTATGGCGGTTGGCGTGGCCGTGGCCAATGCCATCCTGTTTGTTACCCAGGCAGAAAAATATAGAAGTGAAAAATTGAAAGATCCCTATTTACAAGGGATCAAAGACCGGATGAGGCCTATACTGATGACCAGCCTGGCAATGATTGCCGGGATGGTCCCGATGGCATTGGGGTTAGGCGAGGGAGGCGACCAGACATCGCCTTTGGGCACAGCTGTTATAGGCGGCCTCATTTTCTCCATGGTCTCCAGCCTCATCGTTTTACCTTTAATTTACCGGTCGTCCGTTGGTAACCGCCCGGTGCCTGTTATCTCTTTAGATCCGGATGATCCGCAAAGCAAATATCAACCCCTAACCGAAAATCAATCATGAAAGCTGTCAATTATATATTCTTAGTTCCTGTTTGCCTTTTGGCGGCCTGTGGCGGCAACCAGGCCGAAAAAGCAGCCCCCCAGGGCCTGCCGGAAAAGCCGGTGGTTAAACTGTTAACCCTGAAACCAGAACCCATTGCTAACAAACTGAACCTCACCGGTGAAATTATTCCTTTCGATCGCGCCAATATTTATGCCCGTACACCGGGCTATGTAAAGGAAGTAAAAGTTGATATCGGCTCTAAAGTTACTAAAGGCCAGGTTTTATGCGTCCTTGATGCTCCCGAATTAAAAGCGGCACAAGCCCAAAGCCAAAGTAACAGCATGGGCACAAAAGCCAAGTATGAATCCAGTAAATCAACATATTTAAGGTTATTAAAGGCTGCCCAAACGCCCGGTGCCGTGGCTGATAATGAGCTGGAAATTGCCCGCAGCCAGATGCGTACCGATAGCGCGGTTTACCAGGCCTCGCGTTCGGCTACCCAGGCCAATAAAGCGATGGAAGATTACCTGGTGATCCGGTCGCCCTTTAACGGCGTGGTTACGGCAAGGAATATATTTAAAGGAGATTTTGTAGACAATACCGGTAAAACGTTGCTGTTCCGGGTAGAGGATAATTCCTCTTTAAGGGTTGATGTAGCCGTACCCGAGGCTTATAATTCCACCACGCTAAAGGATAACGAAGCTACTTTCACCGTATCTGCAAATCCCGGCCAGGTATTTAAAGCTAAACTGGCACGCAAATCAGATGCCATTGATCCGCAAACCCGCAGCGAAACCTGGGAGCTTACCTTTCCAAACGTGAATGGCTTGCTCAAACCCGGTATGTTCGCCCAAATAGTATTGCCGGTCAGCCGCCCCAAAGAAGGCCTCCTGGTGCCGTTTAAAGCAGTGGTATCTACCCAGGAACGTAAGTTTGTGATTAGGGTGGTAAACGGAAAAACCCAATGGGTTGATGTAAAAACCGGGTTTACCGGTAAAGAAAAAACCGAGATAGCCGGCGATCTGAAGCCAGGCGACCAGCTGGTGGCGCAAGCCAATGAGGAACTGAAAGAAGGTACAACCGTGCAGGTAAAGCAATAGCTTAAAAGGCAAATATTGTAGCCTCGCAAAATATGCACAGGACGGAAAATATTATGGAAGAACAATTAACCAAACAACCACCGGCTTATTCGTTGCTGGATATTACAAAATACTTTTTAAAACTGGGCACCTGGGGTTTTGGCGGCCCGGTAGCTTTGGTAGGGTATATGCAGCGCGATCTTGTTGAGCAAAAAGGCTGGCTGACGACCGAAGAATATAAGGAGGGATTGGCATTGGCGCAGCTGGCCCCTGGGCCTTTAGCTGCCCAATTGGGTATCTATATCGGCTTTGTTCACTACGGGCTCATTGGTGCAACGCTAACGGGATTGGCTTTTGTACTGCCGTCGTTTATTATGGTAGTATTGTTAGGCATGGCTTACCAGCTTTACGGCGGCTTAACCTGGATGCAGGCGGTATTTTATGGGGTAGGTGCAGCGGTTATTGGTATCATCGCCATGAGCGCTTATAAACTAACCGTAAAATCTATCAGCAAGTTTGAACCGGCTGCCATGAAATCCAAATGGTTGTTGTGGCTTTTTTATATAGCCGGCGTTGTGATTACAGTTATTACCGAAAGAGAAGAAATACTATTGTTCCTGGGCTGTGGCATTATATATATGGTTATCAAAGCGCCGCCGCGATGGATCAAAAAGCCTGCAGTACTGCCAGCCGGAATATTGATAAGTACCGGTTTCTGGAAATACGATGGCAAGACTTTGCAGGAGATCGGCTGGTTTTTTGCAAAGGCGGGTGCGTTTGTATTTGGTAGCGGCCTGGCAATTGTACCGTTTTTGCATGGCGGCGTTGTAAAAGAGTTTGGCTGGCTTAATGAGCACCAGTTTGTTGATGCAGTTGCTGTAGCTATGATCACACCGGGCCCCGTGGTTATCACGGTTGGGTTTATCGGCTATCTTGTTGCAGGTTTTCCAGGAGCTTGTGTGGCGGCTCTGGCTACTTTTCTGCCGTGTTATTTATTCACTGTCGCTTTGGCGCCATCCTTTAAAAAGATTGCCAAAAATACCAGCATCAAAGCATTTGTAGAGGGTATAACGGCATCGGTTATTGGCGCTTTGGTAGGGTCGGTAATTATTATCGGGTTACGGTCAATTGTTGATATTCCTACAGCACTAATTGCTTTAGCTACTGTAGTTGCACTTATCTATATCAAAAAGCTGCAAGAACCTTATGTCATTGGTGTTGCTGCTGTTATCGGGTTAATCATCAAAATCAGCAATTAAAAAAAGCCAGTGTGAAATTTCCCCCGTAAGTGGACTTAATTAAGGCTTGCTGACTTTATACAAGGCTTTTTTCAATCGTGCATCGGCATAAAAAATATCTTTGTAAGTAACCAATTGCCCGTTTTGGATAGCGCAGGTAAGGTAAGTAAGCGATACAGGAACAGGTTGCTTTTTGCCGATGTTTGATAGCAAGGCCAAAAGCTTAGCGCCGCGGACAACATTAACCTGGATAATTGCGGTATCCTGGCCAACAACAGGTGTTGTTATAACCGGTTCCCCTTGCTTTTGATAGCCCGGCCTGCTTGTCTGCAAAAATACCTGCCCCTTAGCTGTGATGATGTTGATTGCCGAGTAATCCAGGCCTGCCGCCAACAAATCCATCCCCGGCTTGTCCATTTTTATTTTGAAGTATTGATCGCCGGTTTTGGTATGTACAGTTAATATACCTGAGGGGATGTTGATATCAACAGGTGTTTTTTTCCTGGTGTTGTACCAGCGCATGCGCTCCATATTAATGGCTACGCGTTGCACATCGGCCTCACTAAACTCATAACAATCCAACTCATATAGTCCTTTCATCAAATACATTTGATGTTTCAGGGACGCGTATGCCTTGGTTTGGGGCTGTATTTTGCTAATTTCTTTTTCAAATTGCTGGCTTTTAAGTGCTTTTATCAGCACCTTTTCTGCATTAAAACCATCTGTAATCCCGGAGTCAATTTTTGCGGCGGGGTAATTCGGGTTAAGCCGGCCATAATGGAGGTTGTTTTCGAAAGCGAGGATTGCATCGGTTAGCAAGATGTCGAACATTGCTTTTTGCCTGTTGCTAACGGGGCCGGTACTTGATCTGAGCAACTTTAGCTTGTCGTACAATAATTGATCAGGGTGATAATCCGAATGTTTTAGCCCATAGGTAACTACACAATCAAGCAACAACATGGCATCGGTAGCATGAGTTTTAACCGTATCTGGCGCTATCCAGGCCAGCTTGAAGCCTGTTTGCCTGTAAAAGCGTTGAACTCTGTTTGGGAAATATAATTCTTTGCGGTGTACCGCCAGCTGGCCTTTTATAACGGTTGCTATGGATGTATCTTTTTGGGCACTATATGCCACGGCCTTTGGCGCAACGCCAATTAACAATAACAACAAAGTTACTCCTGCCGAAAAGAAAAACAAGCGATGGTATTTTTGCATTTTATTGGGTTTTAGCTTTGTAAAGATCATTGTAAAATGGGTTGGTATTCATGACGACCGTCATCGTAAAAACTGATATTGAGCACAAATAATATGTCGGTTAAATAATTGATATACAAAGGGAAATTACGTTTGAACTTAATGTAATAGCTTTTAATGCTGAGATAGGTAACCCCTACGGGGCATAAAAGAAACTTAGATAAATATTGCTACAAACAGGTAGCCTCTACGAGGCATCACGCGCCTTTATTAGTTTGGTATGATGCTTCGGAAAGGTTGTCTAAATTTTATTTAGATTATTTATGTATTAATCATTTCCGTTGACTTTAGTCAACGGAATAATGATTAAAAGACAAAAGGCTTTAGCCAAAATTCCGCTTGAATAATGGGGCTAAAGCCGCAATGATGCCTTCTTTTACCGTTGACTAAAGTCAACGGCAATGAATAATTTTCGTTTTTAGGAGCCTCATAGAGGCTACCAATTTGTAGAAAAAAAGTTCAGCGTTTGTGCCCCGTAGGGGTTACCCTTCTTTCTACATCAAATTTTTAAAGTCGATCCTGCCGGTACTCGGATACCTTAGTACTGTTAAGTCAAGAAGTACTAAGTCCAAAGTTGAATTTTTTCTTTTTGGTTTAGAACTTAAGACTTTGGGCTAAAGACTATCCGTCAATTTATCGTTGACATGACACTACAGCTTATACATTTTCTCGTAATATTCGGCTGCCAATCGCCCGGCTTCAAATGTGGGTATCACATCAGCGGCTGCCTGTTTCATGATGCCTAACCATTTTTTGGGAGCACCATAATACATGGGCAGTACCGTTTTCTCCAGCACATCCATCAGGTTCCTGTTTTCCTGGCTGTCTTTTTCATGCACCTGCAACTCGTCAGGCGCAGGCTGAACCAGGAAACAGTTTTTCAGGTCTTTTGCAAACTCAGGTACCCAGCCATCGGGCAGGGAGAGGTTAATGCTGCCATTCATGGCCGCAGTCATGCCGCTGGTGCCCGATGCTTCGCGGTACATCCGCGGATTGTTAAGCCAAACATCCGATCCTTTTTTTAGCAAAGCCGATAAATGCAGTTCGTAACCGGTTAACACGGCACAGTTGGCAAATGCCCGCGTACGTGCGATGATCTGGTTGAATAAAGCGATAGAGCCTTCATCTTCCGGGTAGGGCTTGCCCGCCCAGATAAGTTGTACGGGATATTTAGCATTATTTACCATGGCCACAAACCTGTCCCAGTCCTGCATTACCAGGTCGGCCCTTTTATAGCCGGCAAAACGGCGGGCCCATACTATGGTCAGCACATTGGGATCAAACAATTTTCCGCACTGGTCTGCTACCACCCGGAACAGATCGAGCTTCATAGCCTTTTTACGGGCAACAATAGCTTCTGCATTGTTCGCAGCGATGGCCTCATCTAAAGCAGCATCCCGCCAATAGGCTTTATTTTGCGCATTGGTGATGGCTATAATTTCGCAAACACCGGGATTATTGCCCCACATTTGCCGCGCTACCTCGCCATGAAGTTTAGATACGCCATTTGCCTTACCCGAGAACTTAAGCGCCGCCAGGGTGTAGTTAAAACTATCTCCGTCCATCCCTAACAACGATTTTACCTCATGCTCCTGCAAATGATAAAAAAACGACATTTTTTTCAGCAGGTCATATCTATGCGCTTCGTTACCGGCCATCTCGGGGGTATGGGTGGTAAAAACCACTCTTTTCTTTACTTCTTCCAGGCTTTTATATTTAGCGTACAGGTAAAAGTTTAACGATACCGAATGTCCTTCGTTCATGTGGTAAACATCCGTTTCAAAGTTTAAAATATCCAGCAGCATAGCGCCGCCAACGCCTAAAATAATGGTTTGCGCTATCCGGGTTGCCTCGTTTGAATCGTATAGCCTATGGGTGATCGACTTCGACACCTCATCGTTCTCCGGAACATCGGTACTCATTAAAAATATGGGGGCCGTACCAAATGTTTCGGGTTTTAACAACCAGGCTTTAACATGTACAGGCGCATCATGCACCTTTACGGTAAAAACTATACCGGTATCCTGTAAAAAGGAATACTGCTTTTCAATAAATTCCGGCTTCATAAATCCGTTGCCGTCCCTTACCTGGTCATAATAACCATATTTCCACAACATCCCGATGCCAACCAGGTTTTGCTTCAACTCATAGGCGCTCCTTAAATGCGAGCCGGATAAAAAGCCCAGCCCGCCGCTGTAAATTTTTAAAGCCTGATCAACGGCGAATTCCATTGAAAAATAAGCAACCGATATTTTATATTTCTGATCCGGCTCATAGCCGAAAATTTCTTTTTTACTGAGCATGTTTAGCATTTGATGCGATATGGTGTCCATTTAAAACAGCGGTCTTCTATTATTTCCTGTTCTACCAATTGAATATTTGCATCAACAAGGTTTATGTGCAAATCTTCATAATGGTCTATCCGGTATTGCAATAATGCTGCCATACCGGCCTCGCCTTGCCCAATGTAAACGTTTATACAGGCCAGCGCGCCCTCCTTGGCTTTTTTCATGGCGTTTACCAAACTGGTGGTTTGATAATATAGGCCATACCCGTCCTGTAAAGTATAAACCGCGTTTTTAGGGTAAACAAATAAAGGAGGTACCGGTTTAAAATCATTTGCCGATATCATTTTTATCCCGGTGTCGTTTTTATTAACACGATAGCTGCGATAATAGGTATGCATATCGGGCTTAACAATTACCTGTTGCGCTATTGTTTCCATTTCCAGTTAAGTATTTCGGGCATATCCTTGCCGTTGGCTTTAATGTATTGCTTGTGTTTGGTTAGCTTATCTGTTAGTTGCTGTTTTAGATAAACGCCTTTGCTGCCTGTTTGCGGTAACCGGTCAATAACATCCATCACCAGGTGAAAACGGTCCATTTCGTTAAGTACGGTCATGTCAAAAGATGTGGTGATGGTGCCTTCCTCTTTATAACCCCGCACATGCATATTAGCATTGTTGGCGCGGTTATACGTTAAGCGGTGTACCAGCCAGGGGTAACCATGAAAAGCAAACACCACGGGTTTGTCGATGGTGAATAACGCATCATAATCTTTATCGCTAAGGCCATGGGTATGTTCGGAGCTTTTTTGAAGTTTAAACAGGTCTACAACGTTAACAACCCTTATTTTTAGTTCGGGCATGTGTTCCCTTAAAATCGAAACCGCGGCCAGGGTTTCTAAGGTTGGCACATCGCCGCTGCAGGCCATTACCACATCCGGTCCGGCTTCCTGGTCGTTACTGGCAAAATCCCAGATGCCAATGCCGCGGGTACAATGCTCAACCGCCTGCTGCATATTAAGCCATTGCGGCGCCGGGTGTTTGCCTGCCACAATAACATTTACATAATGATAGCTGCGCAGGCAATGATCCATTACCGATAACAGGCAATTGGCATCGGGCGGTAAATAAACCCGCACAATGTTGGCCTTTTTGTTCACCACATGATCAATAAAACCGGGGTCCTGGTGAGTGAAGCCGTTATGGTCCTGCCGCCAAACGGTAGATGTTAACAGAATATTTAGCGATGCTATGCGCCTGCGCCAGGGCAGTTCGAGTGTTGTTTTTAACCATTTGGCATGCTGGTTAAACATCGAATCGACAATATGGATAAAGGCCTCGTAACAGTTAAACAGGCCGTGCCTTCCGGTAAGCAGGTAGCCTTCCAGCCAGCCTTCGCATTGGTGCTCGCTCAGCATTTCCATTACGCTGCCATCTGCTGCCAGGAATTCATCGTACGGAATTATCGGTGCGTCCCATTGGCGGTTGGTTACTTCAAATACAGCATCCAGCCGGTTTGATACGGTTTCATCCGGGCCAAAGATCCTGAAGTTTCGATCTTCCTGGTTTGCCTTGATCACATCGCGCAGAAAGCGGCCGCTTACATAAGTATCACCTTCGCCGTTGGCGCCGGGACTTTCAACCACGGTGGCATAATCCCTAAAGTCGGGCAGGCGCAAATCGCGCAGTAAATTACCGCCATTGGTATGCGGATTGGCGCCCATCCGGCGGTCACCTTTTGGCGCCAGCTCGGCCAGTTCGGGCATTAGTTTGCCCTGTTCGTCAAATAATTCTTCGGGATGATAACTTTTCATCCAGTCTTCCAGCATTTGCAAATGTTCTGGTGGCGCCGAAGCAGAAACTGCCAGCGGGATCTGGTGTGAACGGAAGTTACCTTCGATTTTATGACCATCCACTTCCTTTGGCCCTGTCCAGCCTTTGGGCGACCGTAACACAATCATCGGCCAGCGCGGGCGTTCGGTATTGGGCTGTTCGGCATCATATTTTATTTGTTTTATGCGGTCAACCGCGTAGTCAAGTGCGGCGGCCATGTCTTTGTGCATTTGTTCCGGGTCTTCGCCTTCCACAAAAATGGGGTTCCAGCCATAGCCGCGGAATAATTGTTCCAGCTCTTCATGGGTGATGCGGGCTAAAACGGTGGGGTTCGAGATCTTATAACCGTTCAGGTGCAGTATAGGCAATACCGTTCCATCGGTAAGGGGGTTAAGGAATTTATTGGAGTGCCAGGCCGTTGCCAAGGGGCCGGTTTCGGCTTCGCCATCGCCTACAACACAAGCAACCACCAGGTCGGGATTATCCAGCACCGCGCCAAATGAATGGCTCAGGGAATAGCCCAGCTCGCCACCCTCGTGGATAGAGCCCGGCGTTTGCGGTGAAGCGTGGCTGGATATGCCGCCGGGATATGAAAACCGGGTGAACAGTTTCCGCAGGCCGTCTTCATCCTGTGTAATATCAGGATAAACTTCTGTATACGTTCCTTCCAGGTAGGTGCCGGCAACAACAGCCGGCCCACCATGCCCGGGACCAGAAACATAGATCATATTCAGATCATATTTATTGATGATACGGTTTAGGTGTGTATAAATAAAGTTTTGTCCCGGTGTAGTGCCCCAGTGTCCCAGCAGCATGTTTTTTACATGCTCCAGCTTAAGCGGTTCTTTTAGCAAGGGGTTGTGGTGCAGGTACAATTGCCCAACCGAGAGGTAATTTGCAGCGCGCCAGTAGGCGTGTATTTTTCTTAATAGTTCGGGCGATAATTCAGCCTGTTCTATATCTAAAATTTCGGTTTCCATGGTGAGTTTTATTTTAAAATAATGGTTTGTGTATGTTGTGCAATCATTTCTTCTTCGTTGGTTTTTATTACCATCACCTTTACATTACCGGTTGATGATGAGATATCGTCGCTATTCCTGCTGTTTAATCTCTGGTCGATGCGAATGCCTAAAAACTCCAGGTCGTGGCAAATGCGCTCCCTAATGACGGCCGAATGTTCGCCTATGCCGCCGGTAAAAACCAGCCTGTCTAACCCACCCATCGCAGCAGTCAGCGAACCGATGAACTTGCGGGCCTGGTAACAGAATAGGGTAATAGCTGCCCTCGCTTTGGCATCATGGGCTTCTGTGGCCAACAATTGCTGCACATCACTTTTGCCCGCGATGGCCTTCAGCCCCGATTGTTTACTGAGTAAAGTATCCAGCTGCGTTGTGGTGAGCCGGCCTTGTTTCAGCAGGAACAGTACCACGCCAGGATCAAGATCGCCGGAACGGGTGCCCATTACCAGCCCGCCAATGGGGCTAAGTCCCATGGTGGTTTCTATACTGATGCCATTTTTTACCGCGGCCATGCTGGCGCCATTGCCCAAATGAGCTATAATTATTTTTTGCTCCTTTACTTTTACACCATCGGCTGCCAGTTTTTGCATGATGTATTGGTACGAAAGGCCGTGAAAGCCGTAATGCAGCAGGCCTTGTTCCCGGTATTTATCGGGCAGCGGGTAATATTTAGCCTCATCGGGCATATCAGCGTGGAAGGCCGTATCAAAACAAGCTACCTGTGGCAACTGTGGAAAAGCTTGCCGGAATGCTTTGATGGCTTTAATTTCATCAGGCAGGTGGTTAGGCGCCAGGTAAATAAATTGCTGCAGGGTTTTTAGCAAGCCGCCCGTTATGAGTTGAGGCGCCCTGTGGTTTGGCCCGCCCTGCACAAGCCGGTACCCTACCGCCAACAGTCTATTGTTGTATGGGCTTTTTTTAAACCAGCGGATAACGGCTTTTACCGCTGCATCCAGGTTTTTAAACCCGCCGGCCTGACCGGGCAGCGAGTTTTCCTGGTTAGTTATAACCAGTTTACTTGTTGTACTGCCAATAGCATCTACACTGCCCGATAACTCTTGCTGCAGCGAGCCTGCATGGTACAAACTGAATTTGAGGCTGGATGAACCGCAATTAATGGTTAACAGAAAAGCATTTAAGGAGACCGCCATACTTGTTTTAATCATGCAGTTTTAAATGGACTACAATGCAAAGCTATAGCTTACTACCGGCTCGCGGAATGATGGTAATGATCACAAATAGTGATGTATATCATATCCTTAGGTACAACTAAAGGGGCCTTGAAATGTTTTGAATGGTTTTAATATACCAAGATGCAATTTGGGCGGAAATTGTAGTGTTAAATGCAGCTGCTGTTAAGTTAATAGACAATCCCCGCCTTACAGGGTGGCAGGCATAAAACCAAATAGCCCCATCCCAATTATGCCTGGAAAACCAGTAAAGGAACAGACAGGTGGGCAGCCATTTTTTTTGTATGACTTAGGTTAAGAATATCGCCGATAACGCTATAAGGGCCATGGTTCATGGCCAGGATATCTACCTGCCCATGCTCACATAGCCAGGTAAGGCCTTTTTCGGCATTGTTGTCCTCCAGCGCGCGGTAATAAATGTGGGGATAATCGGCTTTGTTAGATAGCTCGGTCATCAACAGGTCGGTTAGTGGTTGGATAACCGCAGGGTCGTGTTTACCGGTATAAACATGCGTAAGCAGAATTTCGGCTTTGAGCGGCCTGGCCAGTGCTATTAATTCATATATTGATTTAAGGTCTTTCCCGATTTTGTTAAAATCAGTAGCAAAGGCGATCTTTTTCACCATTTGCACAGGCGCCTGCGGCGGAACGATTAACAGTGGCTTTTTGGCAGCGTCAATTAGGGCACCGGAATGGTTTCCCAACAAAAAACTACTTAAAGAGCTGTTGCTATGTTGCCCTATCACAACCAGGCCAACATTGGCAGATGCGCTGTGGGTGTTCACTACATTGGTAACCCGGCCTGCTTCATTTACATAACCCACTTCGGGCCTGAAGCTATCGGTTTGGTCGGTAAGTTCGAGATGGGCTTTCAGGCGTTGTAACTCATCGGTACTGTCATCTATCAGCAATTCGCTTTCTTCCGCCATGCAGCTTGTAAATCCGGTTTGCGGCATTTCTGCCGGTACAATTACCGCATTGCACAGTAATACTTTAGCTCTCATCTGTTTGGCCAGGTAATAGCCGTATTTGGCAGCATGCCTTGCATTGGCCGAAAAATCGGTAGGGATTAATAATGTTTTCATTTTTTGCCGTTTTAACCGGGAGTAAAATTGGTTAAAATACCCGGCCAAAAGTATGACGATGGTCACGGCATAAAATGATATGTGCTACAAAATCAAAGGAGTAACGGGGGAAACATGGTCCACCCAATAACTATCAAAAATATTGTTGGATCAGGGTTATAAAACCTCCATTAAATGAAAACCGAAGGGCTCGATGATCAGGTATCCGCCACTACCGGCGATTTCGTATTCATTGCCGGTCCAATGGTCGGTTAACGGTGTTGTAATACCCTCATTTAACCCGAAAGCCGCCCATGCAAGATAGCATATCTCGTTACTGAAATTAAATACCCCGTAAAGGGTTTTGTTTTCATAAGTCCTGGCGTAGCCTGCCACATGAATGTTATAAGGCTTAAACCAATCCAGGTTATTATGATCGGCCACGGCGGGTATTTTTTTGCGGATGGCGATTAACTTTTGGGTGCCCAAAAAAACAATATTTTCGACTGTTCCCGGGGTGTTTATAAGCTCGTTTTTGTGCCAGTCAATTACCGGGCGGTGCATCCACCGGTTATCGTAACTTTTAGCTTCATCGGTTAAATAGGAGTAGTCGTTAGTGTAGCCGGCTTCATCGCCATAAAAAATCATGGGAATGCCGCCGAGAAAAAAGCTGTGCGCCTGCATCAGTAAAATTTTCTGAATGGCAGTATTTATTGCACCTGCATCATTACGTTGTATAGCCTTTTCAAGGCCGCATAATGAAGCCAGCGAACCGCTGATGCGGGCATCGCCTGTTTGGGGGTTAGCCGAAAATAAAGCGCCTGCCGATGGGCTCGACACAAAATTGCCTGTATAATAATCCTGCAAAAAACGGCGATGGCGATAGGGATCGTAACCGGCCCTCCTGATCATTTCATCATCGTAACCTAAGCCAATATCGTCATGGCACCTGGTATAGGTAATCCATGAGGCGCCGTATGGTTTTTGTAACAATTGGTTTTGGGCGGCAAGCATTACACGGGTATCACCTGTGGCCAGCATATCCCATTGCAGCGCCATTTGGGTGGCATTGTAGGCAAAGTCGCACTCTTTAGCGGCAAACCGGCCATTGCCAAAGTACTTCATGATCTCGGCGGGGGCCACAATGGCTTCACCAAGCAAGGCCATTCCGGGTGAGGCTACCAATACGCATTGCTTAATAAGGCGCAACAGCACATGTGCCTGCGGCAAATTTTGGCAATTGGTGCCCAATTGCTTCCAGATAAACGCAGGCGCGTCAATCCGCAGAAGATCTACACCCTGGTTGGCGTAAAAAAGTACAGTGTCCAGCATTTCCAGGAACACAGCTGGGTTGGTATAATTTAAATCCCACTGGTAGTGGTGGAACACAGTCATTACCCATTTATTACACTCCGGTACGTAAGTAAAGTTTCCGGGCGAACTTTCCGGGAAAATTTCGGGCATGCTTTGGTCGTATTGATCAGGAATTGCCCTGTCGTCATACATGTAAAAATATTCCTGGTATTTGGGGTCGCCATTTTTTGCCTTTAATGCCCATTCATGCTGGTTGGATGTATGGTTAAGCACAATATCCGTCATGAGGTACATTTGTTTGGCGTCCATCTGTTTGCGCAACCATTTTAAATCGGCCAGTGATCCAAACCGCTCATCTATCTTTCTGAAATCGGATACCGCATACCCGCCATCGCTTGCGGCGGCCGGGCTTTCAAATAAGGGCATTAGGTGCAAAAAGTTTACACCCAGTTTTTCAAAATAGGCCAGTTTACCGCCCAGGTTGCTTAATGTGCCGCAAAACCTATCTACGTAAAGGCTCATGCCGGTAATTTGGTTGCTTAAAAACCAGTTGCCCTTTGCAGCCTTTGCCTCGTCTTTATTTTTAAACGCCGCCGGTCTTTTTGAATAAGCCTTGATGACATTTAGGAACAGTTGTTCAAATACAGGCGCCGCGGCCGCGTGGCTGCCGTAGATCTCCTGATAAAGGTCTTGTATGGTATCGGCGCTGGTCATCAGCCGTATATAAAATGCGTTGTCGGTACCGGCAATGTCAATACTGTATTGGCTTAAAATACTGTTAACCCGCTGATGTAATTGATGGTTGTACACGATTATAAATTTTTATCCAAAAATGGGTTGATAAAAGAGTTTGTAGATATAATTAATGCCCGGCCCCGGCTGGAACGATCACATCATCGGTTATTGTATCCTTTTTAATGCGTAGGGTGGCTGCGGCTGCAATTAATAACAATACCCCTGCAAAAGTAATGGCATTCAATGGGTTATCGCCCAGGAAGTTTTTATAAATAAAACCAAAGCTAATGGTTTGTAATATCATAGGTACAACAATCATCATGTTGATGATGCCCATGTAAACGCCATACCGCTCTTTGGGGATGCTGCCTATTACCATAATGTAGGGTACGCCCATCATGCTGGCCCAGGCTATACCAAAGCCTACCATTGGTGCAAATAGCAAATTTCTGTCGGTAAGGTGGGGGAATATCAGTAAGGCTGCTCCAGCCATCAGCAGGCAGCCAATATGCACATATTTGGCACTGAACTTGTGCGCGAGCCACACCAAACCAAACGCCGAACAAAAGGTGACTATATTGTAAAATCCGTTTACTTTGCCGGCCCATACTACGGCCTGCTCATACAACTCTTTGTTGCCGTCGGGCGTGGTATGAAATACCGATTTAGCTATGCTTAACGAAACAAACTGCCAGTAACAAAACATGGCATACCATTGAAACAGGTATACCAATGCCAGTTTCCACATAATGCCGGGCATATCTTTAATGGCCGCAAAAATTTCTTTTACGGGTTCAAAAATCCCTCTCTTCCTGCTTCTTAGCTCGGCCAGTTCGGCATCGGTAGGAGGGATCTCGGGTGTAGTGGTAACCGACCATACGACCGAAATGATTGAGCAGATAGCGCCCACAAAAAACGACCCGAAAACCCAGTAGGGGATACCCGATTGCCCATCGTTGGTTTTTGTGCTGCCCGATATGATGTTTTTAAAAAAGCCAAGCGATAAATTGGCCAGGGTAATCCCAAGGCCGGTAAAAAAACTTTGCGTTAAAAAGCCAAAGGCCCGTTGTTTTTCGGGCAGCTTATCGGCAATAAAAGCCCGGTAAGGTTCCATGGCGGTATTATTGGCGGCGTCTAATATCCATAGTAAACCCACGGCCATCCATAGCGCCCGGCTAAAGGGGAACGCAAAAAGGCAAAGGCTGCAAAAAATGGCGCCTATTAAAAAGAAAGGCTTACGCCGGCCCCAGCGCGGGTGCCATGTTCTGTCGCTCAGTGCGCCAATAAGCGGCTGGATGAGTAAACCGGTCATTGGCCCTGCTAAATTCAGCAGTGGCAAATCTTCTGGCCTGGCGTGCAGAAACGTATATAACGGATTTATAGCAGTTTGCTGAAGTCCGAAACTATACTGGATGCCAAAAAAACCGACATTCATGTTTATGATTTGCCAGAAACTTAAACGGGGTTTTAAAATGGACATGGATGGTTGTTAAATTGTGATAAGTTAAGAAAGTATAGCATATTTAAGCTGATTTCACATAACGGCCGGCTTCATCAAATGAAGCTTTAAACAAAGTAATCCCATCCGCGTCATCGGCAGGTATATTAAGCCGGGCCTTAACGCGCATTTTATAAACATAGATGGTATTGGCCGAGTATTCTAAAATGCCGGCTATAATTTCACAATCGGTAATGCCGAGTTTCATGAGGGCAAAAATTCGGAGTTCGGTATTTAACTGCCCTATGCGTTTGGGCCATATCTGGTCTTCCTTTTTCAGCATCGCGTTAAATTCCCTAACAAAATTAGGGAAGGCTTTTAAAAAGTACTTGTCAAAGTCGCGGCAAAGCGATTTGCGTTCGTATTTAACGTCTATGTCATCAAAACAGGGAAGTATATCGCGGTAGTTTTTTACAGCTAAGTGGCGTTTTACGCTCCTGTGCAGTTTTTCAAATTTGGCAATATAGTCTGATACCAGGCAAACAAAGTGCCCTATATGATCGGCCTTGCTTTGCCCGTTCTGCTCTATTATTTCATTTAAACTAAGCAAGCGCGATTGCTGCTCCGCTATAATATCCTGCTGAAACTTTATTTGTTTTGATAATACATAAGTTCTTAGTATACAGGCAGCCGATACCAATACCGATATTGCCAGGGCTATAGCGATGCCGGCACTTATTTGTGGCACGTGAAGCATAAGTGCTGGAATATCTTTTAAAAAAGATGTTCCGCTTATCTCTAAAAGATGCGTATAGCAAAAAAATACAAAAACGGCGGCAGTATGGTGTATGCTCATCTCTTTGGTAATTTTGGCTGGAAAAAAGGTAACCGGGTTATAATTGGTAATACTTTTTAAAAGTAGGCTTTAGCTTTCATGTTTTATACGCACTACAAGCAAAATAAGATTTGCAACAGCCTGCAAACGTTTGCGATAATGTTTGTTGTTGAAAAATAGTTAAGGAACACCTGCCTTAAGCGTTGATTAAATGGAGCAAGAAATTCAATATGGGTATTGTTTAACAGGATATTAGCAATAAGCAGCACTGTTTAAAAGCAGGCGCATGAATGGAAACAAAAAAATGTACTATTTTTAATAACCGATTATCAACAACCAATACTATGCCCGATATAACTTTAAAAAAACTCGCCGAAATGCTTAACTTAAGTATCTCAACGGTTTCGCGGGCACTTAAAGACCATCCTGACATCTCAAAAGAAACCAGGCAGAAGGTTAAAGAACTTGCTGCCGTTGCCGAATATGAACCTAATACCTACGCAATTAACCTGCGGACTAACCAAAGCAGGGAATTGGCGGTAATTATACCAACAATAGCCAACGATTTTTATCAATCGTTCATCAGCTCGCTCGAAGAGGAGGCGCGGTTGTATGGGTATTCGTTGATTATGCTGCAATCTGGCGACGATCCGCTTATTGAGCAGCAAAATCTTAAAAGGTGCAGGCAGGGCAGGGTTTCGGGTATATTTATCTCGATAACTACTAAAACTACAGATGTCAGCAGCTTTTTTAAACAAGGCGACCATCCCATTCCCATTATTTTTTTTGATAAAGTGCCCGCATCCGAAAATTGTATTAAAATATGTGTTGATGATGTAATGGCGGCAATTATAGCCGCCAAAACATTAATGGCTAAAAAAAAACAAAATATTTTGGGTGTTTTTGGAAATGAGGAGTTATCCATCACCAAGAAAAGGCTAAGCGCTTTTACCAAAACATTGCAGGAGGTTAACCCCGAAGCCAGGCTAACCATTCATCACGCGGGCTCAATAAATGAGGCTTTTGATGTTGTAATGAATACTTTACCCCAGCAACAGCCAGATGCTGTTTTTTGCATGAGCGACGAGGTGTTGATAGGGGTAATGAAGGCTATACAAACATTGCAGTTACGTGTACCCGGCGATATAGGTATTATAGCTATAAGCGAGGGCCAGGTACCTACATTTTATTATCCGCAAATTACCTTTATTGAAACCAGTGGCTTTAAGCTGGCAAAAAGCGCTTTTGTAAAAATGATGGCCTGCATAGCCGGAAGTACCGGTATGCAGGAGATGAAAATTAACTCCATCCTTGTAGAAGGCGGCTCGCTTTAATATAATGCCCAACAGTTCCCCATTGTTTAATTATGTTAATAAAGTAAGCCATAAAGACTGCTCCTTTATATATCTTTGAGATATAAACCCGTAATTTCAAACTCGTAGCAGTAAAATTTAAAACGCTTCTTTAAATGGAAGCCAACCGGCGCTTTTAATTGGTTAATGATTAATATAAGCGTGGAGTTTACCTGGGTATTGTTTATAAACGGTTCGCCAATTTGTTTTAAACCTTTGAATTATATAGGTATGAAGTATTTTTTCTGTTTTTTATTGTTATTAGCGTTTTTTTCAACATTTGCATCTGATACAACAAATAATTTACTTGAAGAATTAAAAACGGAGATAGGGAAAAAGGGTACTTATGAACATACTAAACAACTGCGGATTAACAGGCTGAAATTATACAGGTCAAGGTTATCCCAGGACGATTATGACAGACAGTTTTCTGCATTAAACAGCATTTATAGCGAATACAAAGGGTACCAGTTTGATTCGGCCTACGTTTATGTGGACAAGATGATAGCCTTAAGTAAGCAGCGGGGCGATAAGCAGGGAGAATATTACAGTTATGTAAAAATGGCATTTATCCTGCTATCATCGGGCATGTTTCACGAAGCTTTTGATTATTTGCACAAGGTTGATGTTAAGGTTTTGGAGAACCCGGCCAAAATCGACTATTATTTTTTTTTGGGCAGGTGTTATTACGATATAGCTAACTATAGCAACGACAAGTATTTTACGCCTGGTTACATTACTGCTGGCAATAAATTTATTGATTCAGCAATATCCTTCTGCGGCGATGACTTTGTGAGCCGTAATTACCTGCTGGGTTTACAAAAACTACAGGAACGTAACTACGTTCAGGGTAAAGTTTGGTTTGGTAAGCTGCTCGAAAAAAATATGGTGATAACCATGCACTTAAGGGCAATGGTTTCCTGCTCCCTGGGGATGATTTATTTACAGGAAAATCAAAAAGAGGAGGGTATTAACCTGATGATCCAATCGGCTATAGCCGATATTAAATCTTCTACCCGTGAAACGGTTGCATTATATACCCTGGCCGATCTTTTATATAAAGAAGGAAATATAAAAGACGCCTATAGGTTTATACAATTGGCCAAAGGAGATGCCGATTTTTATGGTGCAAGGCAACGAAAAATACAAATAGGGTCGATACTGCCAATTATTGCCGCCGCCGAACTCAATAACTCCGAACATCAAAAAAACCGCTTCCTGATCCTGCTGCTTACATTAACTGCTCTGGCATTGTTGGTGGTATTTTTCCTGGTGATGATTGTAAAACAGCTTAAAAAACTAAAAACCAAGGAAAAGATAATTGAAGGAAAAAATGCACAGCTTAACGATATAAACGGCAAGCTCCTGGTTGATGCAAAAATTAAGGAAGAGTACATCGGGCAGTTTTTTAAAGCCATATCCGGTTATATATTAAAACTCGAAAACCTGAAGGTATCAATAGAAGCTAAAATTTCGATGAAAAAGTATGACGCCATCACGCCGATCATCCATCATATAGATATTAAAAAAGAGCGCGAAAATTTATATTATAGTTTCGATCACATTTTTGTGAAGATATTTCCAAACTTTATCAACGTATTTAATAGCCTGTTTGATGAGAAAGACCAGATTTGGCCACAGGAGGATGAATTATTGAATACCGATTTAAGAATATTTGCACTTATCAGGATGGGCATTTCTGATAACGATACTATTGCCAAAATATTAGAATATTCTGTTAATACGATCTACGTTTACAAAATGCGAATCAAGGCGAAATCTCTACACCCCGAGCAATTTGAGCAACGCATCATGAATATCAAAGCATTTGACTTTAGTTAATTTGGGACGCCGGAATTGGCGTTTGCAAAGTTTAGAAAGCGGTTTTCAGATAATTTAGTATCAAAAACTGTTAAAATAAAGGCAATAAAAATTTTATATTTTCAATGATGTACTATTTTTTAAATGACTGATAATTAGCATATTAATTTATAAAAGCATCGATTTTTTTTATATAAATTTAAAATTATCCACATTTTACTGTTCTTGTGTCCTACATCACATTTTTCTACTGCTTTAATAGCTAAATTGCATGAGATTTTTAGGTGTAATATCATAAACCATTACATTTTCTGTAACCAGTATTGTTAGTAAAGTTTTTCGGTAAGTCGTTTTTGGGGTTTTGGCCCAGGCGATTTAACTTTTATTTAAGTATTTTTTTCGTTAAATTTCATGAAAAAATATTTAAGATATGCTGGCCGCGAACGTGAGAGGTTATTTATTTACCAAAGTCTAAACCAGTTAATTAAACCAATTCAACTAAATCTCAGTAATTATGCAATTTAAACACCTACTCAAAGTATGTTTTTTTGCTGTTATTTATCTTTTCTCGGTGCCCGTTATGGCCCAGAATAAGATTATTACAGGAAAAGTAACTGACAAGAAAGATGGATCTCCTTTAATAGGGGTATCAGTTAAAACTTCGTTAACTTCACCGGGAGGAGCGATAACCAATACCGATGGCGATTACCGCATTTCGGTTCCCGGGAACGCTACCGTTTTAGTTTTAACATACGTTGGCTATGTTAGTCAAACTGTTAATATTGATGGGCGTACAATCGTTAATGTTAGCATGGATGCTTCCAGTAAGGCATTAAACGAGGTAGTAGTTATTGGATACGGTACCCAGCGTGTACGTGATGCTACGGGTTCTGTGGCCTCATTAAGCCCAAAAGATTTTAATAAGGGTGTTATAGCAACACCTGATCAATTATTGCAAGGCCGTATTGCGGGTGTGCAGGTAACACCATCAAGTGGCGAGCCAGGTGCAGGAGCTACTATTGCTATACGTGGTGCCGGATCAATTCGTTCAAATGATAATCCGCTTTACGTTGTTGATGGTATACCTATTGATAACAGCGGTACAAGTGGTGGTTATGGCGTTGGCGCTGGTAGTTCATCAGCCCGTAATCCATTGGCTTTTATTAATCCTGCGGATATCGAAAATATATCTGTATTAAAAGACGCTTCTTCGGCAGCCATTTATGGTGCGCGTGGTGCAAATGGTGTAATTTTAATCACAACACGTAAAGGCCGGAAGGGCCAGGGGATACAGTTTTCATCTAATACCAGTGTTGCCAGTACTGCCAAACGCTATGACGTGCTTGGCCGCGATGCTTTCTTAAAAGCAGTAGCAAGTGTAGGTGCTAACGCGGGACCTGCTTCAAGTGGCGGCGTTGATTACGGAGGTAATACGGATTGGCAAGATCAAATTTTCCGCACAGCGGTATCACAAGCCTACAACCTTGGCTTTGGCGGCGCAAATAATACAGGCAGCTATCGTGCATCTATAGGATATGATGATCAACAAGGTACGGTAAAGAATTCTTCGTTAAAACGCCTTAACGCGCGTATCAATGCTTCTCAATCATTTTTTAACAGCAGGCTTAAATTTGATCTTCAATCAACTTATTCAAACGTAAAAGATCAGTTTGCGCCTATTACCAATAACGCCGGTTTTAACGGTAGCTTAATTGGTGCTGCAATACAATTGAACCCAACCGCACCGGTGTATGATGCACAGGGGAGGCTTTTTAATTTGAATGGTTATAACGATGCAGGATACCCAACCGGAAACAGTTTCAGAAACCCGGTATCCTTGTTAAACCAAATAGATGACAGGGATAACATTAACCGTTATTTGAACAACCTTACCATGACCCTTAAATTATTTGAAGGCTTATCCTACAAAGGGAATTTTGGTGCAGACATATCAAGGGGGTTAAGGAAAACTTTTTATGATCCAAAAGTTATTGGTTATACCGATGCGATTGGTATAAGGGATCAAAACTTCCCTTCTCCAACAGGTAACGGAACAGCTATATATCAATATAATCAGCTTACCAATTATACTACAGAGCATACTTTAAACTATGAGAAGAAGTTTAATAACAATAGTACAATTACCGCTTTAGCCGGTTATTCATATCAAACATTTAAAAACTTTAACCGCAATGAATTTGGTTTCGGTACATCAAAAGATGGTGTGTTGGTTAAAGATTATAATGATTTTAAAACTCACCTGGCCTACCCGGTGGGCGATAGTTCAAGCTATAAACTACAATCGTATTTTGCACGTGTTAACTATTCTTACAAAGATCGTTATATCCTGACAGGTACAATCAGGCGGGATGGATCGTCTCGCTTTGGGGCAAATCATAAGTATGGTAACTTCCCGGCCCTTGCTGCTAAATGGCGCATAACAAGCGAAAGCTTTATGCCAAGAGAAGGTTTCTTTGATGATTTGAGTTTGAGGTTAAACTATGGTAAAACAGGTAACCAGGAAATTCCATCTTATGCGTCTCTGGCTGTAAGCCAAATCAATTATAATGGTAATTCAAATCCACAAATTTATTTGCCAAATCCCGATTTGAAATGGCAGGCAAATACAACATACGGCGCCGGTATTGATTTTTCGATCATAAAAACCCGCCTGACAGGTTCTGTTGATTATTTCAATAAATCAATAAGCGACTTGTTATTTTACCAGGATATTGCTCAGCCAGCTCTTTCTTCAAGAATTTACAGAAACCTGGACGGTGATGTAATCAATAAAGGTGTTGAGGTTGGTTTAAACTTTGCCGCAGTTCAGGGGAGTAAGTTTACATGGGATATTGGTTACAACATGACCTTTATTAAAAACACCTTGAAAAACTTTAAAAACTATATTGTTACAGGAAATATCGACGGACAAGGTTTATCAGGCGCTTATGCACAGCTTATTACCAATGGCCAGCCTTTATATACATTTAATGTTCCGAACTATGCCGGTTTAGATGCCAATGGTTTTGCCATTTATCCACAAGGTATCGACGTGTCTACGTTACAAGGTAGCCCGAACCCTAAGTTTACAGCAAGCTTAACCAATAATTTTACTTATAAGAACTTCAGTTTGAGTTTCTTCCTGAATGGAGCTACCGGTTTTTATATTTACAATAACACCGCTAATGCTTTCTTTTACAAGGGTAATCTTGTGAGCGGCCGTAACGTAACTAAAGACGTAGCAGCGTCTAATGAAAATCCGCTTAACTCGGGTGAGGTATCAACCCGCTTCCTGGAAAAAGGCGACTTTTTAAGATTAAGCAACGCCACTATAGGTTATACTTTCCCGCTTAAGGGCAGTAAAATTAAAACTTTAAGGGCATCTATAACTGGTCAAAACCTGTTCCTGATAACCAATTACTCTGGCCTGGACCCAGAAATTAACACCGATAAACAAAGGAATGATGTGGCGTCAAAAGGTATAGATTATACCTCTTATCCAAAATCACGGATATTTACTTTAGGCATAAACGCAAGTTTTTAAAAATACGAAAATGAAAAATATAATAACACGAGTAACGTTATGCAGCATCGTTTTGATGACCGCTGCAGGTTGCACAAAATTGGATGAGAAGCTTTATGGTTCAAAATCCATAGCCTCGGCCGGTGCGGGTAGTGCGGAGTTAGGCGGTGTTTACGCACAATTAAATGGACAGGCAGACCAGGCAAATACATACGCTTTGCAAGAGCATCCTACAGACGAAATGATGGGCCCAACCCGTGGTACAGACTGGGGCGACTTTGGTACCTGGCGTAAATTACACACTCATACCTGGACACCTACACACAACCAGGTTAATGATACCTGGGATCAGTTAAATATTGGTGTGTTCCGTGCAACACAGGTTATCAGCAAGGCAACTGACAATAATATTAAAGGCCAGGCGAGTTTTCTGCGCGCTTACTTTATGTTTCAAATTGTTGACTTGTATGGCCAGGCCCCATTCCGCGACCCTAATGGAGCTACATCGGATATTCCTACAGTTATGACCCGTGCAGAAGCTACAGCTTTTATTATACAAGACCTTCAGTTTGCCGAAACTAATCTTCCTGCAACATCTGCCAACATTGGCGTTGCTAACAAAATAGCAGCAGAGGCCCTTTTAGCTAAGGTGTACCTAAATAAAGCGGTTTATACTGCAACTACAGTAGGCGGCCCTTTCACATTTGCAAAAGCAGATATGGACAAGGTTATTGATTATGCCAATAAAATTACCGCAGCCGGTTATTCTCTTGAACCAGCAGGTAAATACTTCCAGGATTTTGCATGGGATAACTCAGAACAATCTCACGAAAATATTTTTGGTATATACAATACAACAACAAATGCCCCTGGTTCGGCAAAAAACCGTTGGAGGATGGGCTTACATTACAACCAGACACCCGATGGATGGAATGGGTTTACTACCCTTGCCGACTTTTACAAATCGTTTGAGGCAACAGATGAGCGCCGCGGTGTTGCTTATCCGGGCCTAACAGATAAAGTTGGTTTAAGGGCAGGTTTTGCCGTTGGGCAACAATATGGCCCTGCTGGTAAGGTTTTAACTCAGCGTAGCGGTAAACCACTCATCTTTACCCCCGAAGTAGATCTTAATTATTCGACTGAGGCCCAGGGTATCAGGGTGTTTAAGTACTTTCCGCAGCCATCTGCCAATAATACTGTTAATGACGATAACTCATCTAATGACTATGTAATACTGCGTTACGCAGATGTTATACTTGAGAAAGCAGAAGCCATTATGCGCGGCGGTTCCGATCCAAACGGACAAACTGCATTGACAATTGTAAACGCTGTTCGGGTTCCGCGCGGTGCTTCTCCATTGGCCAGTGTTGATGCCGCAGCAATGCTTGCCGAAAGAGGCCGCGAACTTTACTATGAAGGATGGCGAAGGAATGACCTGATCCGCTTTGAAAAATTCAATGATCCGGTTGATCAGCGTCCGTTAAAAAGTGACAAAACCAAAACTTTATATCCTATCCCTCAGCGCGCTGTGGATACCAACCCTAATCTTAAACAAAATCCAGGTTATTAATATATTGGGGTTTATTTGATTTATAACAGAACGTAGCGGAAATTTTCCGCTACGTTTGTTTTTTGCTGATGATATGATGCTATTAAAAAAGTGGTCCTTTGTTTTTGCCGGAGTTGTTGTTTTATGGAGCTGTAACGGTGGTCAAAAAAACACGTTGTTTTCTTTACAACCCAACGATGAAACAGGCATAACTTTTATAAACCAGTTAACCGACCAGGACCGCACCAACGTTTTTAGCTACCGCAACTATTATAACGGCGGCGGGGTTGCCATTGGCGATGTTAATAACGATGGACTTAACGATGTTTACCTCACCTCAAATATGGGTGGTAACCAGCTTTTTATAAACAAGGGCAACTGGAAATTTGAAAATGTTACTGCTAAAGCAGGGGTAAAGGGCACCAAATATTGGAGCACCGGCGCAACTATGGTTGATATTAACGGCGATGGCTGGTTGGATATTTATGTTTGCCACAGCGGCAACGCTCGTGGTAATGAAAAAGGGAACGAATTATTTATTAACCAGCACGATGGTACGTTTAAAGAAGAGGCCGAAAAATATGGCCTGGTAGATAATGGTTTATCAACCCAGGCCATATTTTTTGACTATGATAACGATGGCGACCTGGATTGCTTTGTGTTGAATAACTCGTTCAGGCCAATTGGCTCTTTCGATTTTAGCAAAAACCTGCGCGAGGTGGTTGACCCACTGGGTGGCGCGCGTTTGTACCGTAATGATGGCGGCCATTTTACCAATGTAACACAACAAGCCGGTATATTTTCAAGCGATATAGGTTTTGGCCTTGGGGTATCCGTGGCCGATGTTAACCAGGATGGCTACCCGGATATTTACGTATCTAATGATTTTTTTGAACGCGATTACCTCTACATCAACCAAAAAAACGGAACTTTTAAAGAAGATATCCAGAACGAGATGGGCCACCTGAGCGTGGCATCAATGGGGTCGGACATTGCCGATATTAATAACGATGGCCAGTATGATATTTTTACTACCGAGATGCTGCCCGAAGGCGATAAGCGCCTCAAACAAATGACTTCGTTTGAATCGTACGATGTGATTAAGGCCAAACAACACGATGGCTATTACAACCAGTACATGCAAAACTGCCTGCAGGTAAATAATGGCGACGGAACATTTTCTGAAACTGCTTTTTACTCGGGCATTGCCGCTACCGACTGGAGCTGGGGTGCTTTGATGTTTGACATGGATAACGATGGCTGGAAAGATATTTTTATCTCCAACGGAATTTACAAAGACCTTACCGACCAGGATTATATCGAATTTTTGGGCAACCGCGATAACATGGCCAAGATAGCCGAAGGGCGTGAAAAGTTTGATTTTAAGGGTTTTACCGATAAAATGGTATCAACGCCTTTGTCGAATTACGCCTATCTTAATAACCATAACCTCACATTCAGCAATAAAGCTGCCGATTTTGGTTTGGATAAACCTTCCTTCAGTAACGGTGCCGCCTATGCCGACCTTGATAATGATGGCGATAATGACCTGGTGGTTAATAACGTAAACATGCCCGTATATGTTTATAAAAGTAATGCCGAAAAGAACGGCAATCACCGTATTCAACTAAAGCTAAAAGGTACCGGGTTAAATACCTTTGGTGTGGGCACAACCATCAAAGCCTTTATGAAAGGCAGCGCACTTATTTATTACAATCAGCCCACCCGTGGTTTTCAAAGCTGTATATCACCCAATTTGCTTACTATTGGTATAGGTAAATTTAAACAGGTCGATTCGCTCCAGGTAATCTGGCCGGGCGGTAAATATCAGCTAATTAAAAATGTTAAAGGCGATAGCGTTTATACCTGCAGCCAGGCCAACGCAAACCTTAATTATAACTGGAACAAGCCGGTAATCAAATCATTATTATCCGATGTAACCAAAGCCGTGTTTGATAGCATCCCCAAACACAAGGAAGATGATTTTATCGATTTTGATAACGAGCGGCTGATGCTGCAAATGCTATCTACCCCAAACCCTTACATGGCAAGCGCCGATGTAAATGGCGATGGCTTGACTGATTTTTATTTTGGGAGTTCCAAAAACGGGGCAGCTGCCCTCTACATACAACAAAAAAACGGCAGCTTTAAACAAACCATTCCCGGTGATTTGGCTAAACAAAGCTACCTTGAAAATGCTGGTGCCGTATTTGCCGATTTTGATGGTGATGGCGATCAGGACCTCATCATAGGGGTAGGGGGCAATGCCGATGAAGCAGGTACGCCTATATATTTCCCCCGGTTTTATGAAAACGATGGTAAAGGGAACTTTCACCGAGATGCCGGCCGTACATTACATGCAGCGGTTAATGCGTCGATGATCGTATCGGCAGATTATGATGGCGATGGCCGCCCCGATTTGTTTATTGGCGGCAGGAGTGTGCCTGGACTTTACGGATGTTCGCCACCGTCGTATGTTTTTCATAACGACGGTAGGGGCCACTTTACCGATGTATCAGCTTCGGTATTAGGCAAGGATACCAAACTGGGCATGGTTACATCGGCCAAATGGGCCGACCTGGATAAAGACGGCTACCCCGATTTGATCGTAGCCGGAAACTGGATGGGCATCCGCATTTTCAGGAACAACAAGGGCAAGTTTACCGAAGATACCCAATTGGCCAATTACAAAGGCTGGTGGAGCAGCCTGGAAGTAGCCGATGTGGATGGCGATGGCCATTTGGATATTATTGGCGGCAACATCGGGTTAAACTCCAAATTCAGGGCTTCGTTTACCGGGCCGATGAAGATTTATATTAAAGATTTTGATAACAATGGCACAAAAGAATGCGTAACATCCATGTACCGGAGCGATGATATCAGCTACGTTTTTCATATGAAGCCCGATTTGGTTGGACAACTGCCGATATTGAAAAAACGCTTTCTGCAATATGTGGATTATGCCGGTAAGCCTTTTAACGAAGTATTTACCCCCGAGATGCTGGACGGTGCCGAAACCCACGAGATGAATTTTTTAGCCTCGGCGATATTTTTAAATGATGGTAAAAAGTTTAGCTGTAAATTGCTCCCGGCCGATGCACAACTATCTATGGTGAACACCATTTTGTGTGATGATATGGGAGGCACCGGCGCTACTAAAATAATTTTAGCCGGCAATTTTTATGGCTTTAAACCCGAGGTGGGGCGGCTTGATGCCAACCGCGGCCTGGTTTACCAATACACAAAAAGCGGGTTTGTTTATTTGCCACCGTCAAAAACGGGATTTGATTTACGCGGGGAGGTTCGTTCGTCATTAATGATCAAAAACCCGCAGGGAAGTAAATATTACCTGTTTGGTATCAATGATGAGGCGCTTAAGACCTATAAACTACCTTAATATCCGAAATGGCGTTACGTACAATATTCATATCCTTACCGATGAGGTTTTTTTTATTAAGCTGTTTTATTGGTATCGTTTTTTTACCCGCCTGCAAACCTAAAAAGGCAGGCGAGGGTGTTTTTAAATTATTACCTGCTGATGAAACAGGACTAAATTTTGTAAACAAAAATACCGTATCCGATTCTGTTAATATCCTTGATTACCTGTACTTCTACAACGGTGCCGGGGTAGCCGCAGCCGATTTTAATAATGATGGTTTGCAGGATCTGTATTTTGTATCTAACCAGGGCTCCGATAAACTCTACCTGAACAAAGGCGGTTTAAAGTTTGAAGATATTACTGCCAAAGCGGGCGCAGCGGGTACCGGTAACTGGAAAACGGGCGTAACGGTTGTTGATATCAACGGCGATGGGCTGAAAGATATTTATGTATCGGTAGTATCCGGTTATAAAGGTTTTAAAGGTAAAAATCAGCTTTACATCAACAATGGCAACCTTACGTTTACCGAAAGTGCGGCCAAATACGGGCTCGATTTTGCAGGTTTTTCAACCCAGGTTTCGTTTTTTGATTATGATAAGGATGGCGACCTGGATATGTTCCTGCTTACTTCGTCGGTACACAGCAATGATACCTATGGCGATTCTACCTTAAGGTTTAAATACAGCCATGACGCGGGCGACCATCTTTTCAGGAACGATAACGGGCATTTTACCGATGTTACTACCAAATCGGGTATTTACAGTGCACCCATCGGCTACGGCCTGGGTTTAAGCGTTGGCGATTTGAACAATGATGGCTGGGACGATATTTACGTAAGCAACGATTTTTTTGAACAGGATTATTACTACATCAACCAGCACAACGGTACTTTTAAAGAACAGCTGAAAAGCGCGTTTGGCCATACCAGCCTGTTCTCAATGGGTAACACCATCAGCGATATCAATAAAGACGGCCACCTGGATGTGCTCACCACCGATATGTTGCCCGAGGATTTGAAAGCCCTGCGGTCGACAATTAATGACGAGCCACTGGATATTTATAACCAGGAAGTTAATGCCGGCTATTATTACCAGTACTCAAAAAATTGCCTGCAGCTTAATGTTGGCAACGGCAATAAGTTTGTTGATATGAGCTTGTACAGTGGCGTATCGGCTACCGATTGGACATGGTCGCCCCTGGTGCAGGATTTTGATATGGATGGCCGCAAGGATATGTTTTTTAGCAACGGGATAAAAAAACGGCTTAACGATATGGATTACCTGAAATACCTGGGCAACCCTGAAGTAATGAAGGAATATAAAACCAGCCGTGTATTTGATAAGGATAAAATAAATATGATGCCCGATGGCGCCGTGCACAACTTTTTTTATCACGGCAATGACCTGCTTAAATTTACCGATGCATCTTTTACCAACGATATGCAAAAGCCGTCTATCTCGGCGGGCTCAGTAGCGGTTGATCTGGATAATGATGGCGATCTGGAGATTGTAACCAATAACATGGATGAGCCGGCTTACATTTACAATAATACTACTATGCAGGGGCGGGAGAAAGACAAACCGGCTTATTTAAAATATGCGGTTAAATATACCAAAGCCAATCCGGATGGTATTGGTACTAAGTTTTTCCTTAAATCTGGTAAACAACTGGACCACCAGGAAATTCAAACCAGCAATGCCTATACCAGTAACCTGAGCAGCGAATTACTTTTTACTTTTTTACCCGGCGATAGTTCCAGAGAATTATTGTTGATATGGCCCGATAACAGCTGGCAGGTGATACGGGATTTTAAGCCCGGAACTAAAACGATAATCAAATATGATGGTGACCAAACACAATCAACCGGCGATGTGTCGTCGGTAATAAATACATTTATCAGTAATAAGCAATCCTTTGATTATGCGCCGGTTCAGGCGAAGCTGCTGGCATCGTTAAAACCTTTTGATACGCCCGATTTTAATTACTATTCGTTGTTGCCGCATACTTATTTGCCGCACACACCTGCTGTTGCCGTGGCCGATGTAAATAGCGATGGCATTGATGATATTTATGTAGGCGGTTTTCCCGGCGAGGAAAAGTACCTGCTGGCCGGCGATAAAAACGGAGGCTATACCAAAGTTGTGGTGCCGCAATTTAACCAGGTTAAAGATTACGGCGATGGCCAGGCAGTTTGGGCCGACGTTAATAATGACGGCAAACCCGATTTGCTGGTGATCAGCACCAATCATCCATTCCAGGAAAGTGATAAATTACTGCCGCCACGGTTGTACATTAACAAAGGGAATTTTCAGTTTGAATATAAGGCATTGCCCAAAATAGTTAACCAAACTGCTAAAATATTCGTGTTTGATTTTAATGGCGATGGATTAAATGATGTTTTATTAACCGGCAGTATTTCCTATACCAACTATACTGCCCCAAGGCCATCAACTATATTGATCAATAAAGGCAACGGGAATTTCGAGGTGAGTCATGATAAACAATACAACGATATTACTGCTATTCAGTACGTAACGGATATAGCTACAGCTGATATTGACCGCAATGGCAAGCCAGACTTGGTTATAACTGCCGAGTGGCAGCCGATTCAAATATTTTTGAATGATGGTAAAAAACTAAATAAATTTTCATCGCCGGTGCTTGATAACCAGAAAGGCTGGTGGCAATCGGCAATGGTGGCCGATGTGGATGGCGATGGCAAAGCCGACCTGGTAGCCGGCAACTGGGGAACCAACAATAAATACAATGTATCGCCAGAACAACCTTTATATGCTTACAATAGCGATTTGGATAAGGATGGCAAAAATGATTTGATACTATCCTATTGTGTAAAAGGGCTATACTATCCATTTCGCCCTAAAAACGATTTGGAGCAGGAGTTGCCCTATCTGAAAAAGGAATGGCTGAGCTACCAAAAAATGGCCGATAAAACCACATCCGAAATATTTAAAGATAAACTGGACGAAGAAAGTCGTTTAACCGCCAACCAATTCAGCAGTATTTTTGTGAGCGATGTGCTGCACGCCACCAAATTCGAGGCCTTGCCTTTTCAATACCAGCAGGCACCCATCCGCTCAATTATGCGTGCGAACAATAAAACCGGGGATTTGCTATTGAATGGTAACTTTTGGGGCGTGGTACCATACGAAGGTAAGTACGATGCTTTAGGCCTGGTCGGTCTTCATTATGATAAAAATCAAAAACAGTTTTCGGCGCCCGGCTATATGGTGAACGCAGCTTTTAATTTTCAGGAACTTCCGTACGTCAGTGCTATAAAAAGGGCCACGTCCACCAATTACCTTATAGTAACTTATGATGGCAGGTTGATGTTGGTTACTCAATAATTATCCTTTAAAATATCGGATAGTATATTTTGGTAACCCATTTTGAAGTGTCCTTTTCAAGATACCTGTCGGTCACCATCGATTCAAAAGGCATGGCGGGGGCTATCAGTTTATGATCTTTCATATAAATCTTCACTTCCTCAAATGCGTCGTTTATCGTATTGGGGCCGCCCTTTACATCGGCTATCAGTAAGTTGCCACCCTCTACCAATTCCTTGATAACCGACCCTTTACCCGGGATAATTTTTTTATTAATTGGAATGGCGTAATTAACCTGGTATTGTTTACTACCCACCTGGGTGATATTTAACATCGGAAAATTGGTCATTTCGGCCCCTTTGGCAATAGCTTCCTTTTTCAGATTTTCAATACTGGTGTATATCCTTTGCATTTCGGGATAGGCAGCCGTGTTTGTGGTGTTGGTCAGCAAAAGCGGGTCTTTCACTTTATCAATATAAATTTTATAACCGTAGGCATTTTTCTGATCTTCTAAAAATGCTTTAAAACGGGTTAAAACCTGCCCTGTTTTGTTTTGAAGCTCTCGCGCTGCAAAATAATCTATCACTCTTTTTACCGGGTTCATGCTGCTTTGCTTTTGGGCTCCCAAAGTTATTTTTGCCGAAAAATCTCCGGCTAAATAATTGATATCAGCATTCATTTTAAAATCGCCCTGCTGTAAACCGGCATTTACACCGCCGTTGGTGGTTTTATTGATGGTGAGCTGCACCCCATCATAAGCAAACTGGTTTTCGTTGATTTTTGTACCGGGCCACCATTTGTCCCAGCGTTGTTGATGGGTAAGGAATTTGGCCACTACACCATCCGATGCCTCGATGGTTAACTGGTTGTTGATGGTCAGGTTAGATGGGATAAGCAAATATATGGCTGCTGTGATAATTACAACAGCGGCAAAAATTATCAGTACGGTTTTCTTCATTGGGTTATAAAGGGGTGTCCAAATTTAAAGATAAAGGGCCAATTGTTCTGCATTTGAAATGCAAATACCGATGTATCATTTCATAATTAATATTGCTATCCTTTGCTATAAAAAACACATGCTTTTTATAGCAAAGGATAGCATATAAAAGCCTATATTAGCTGTCAATCAATGCAAAAAACAGCAGGATTATCCGCTCTGTCCGGTTTGTTTTTTAACCTATTTTATAATTTATGAGATCCTTTCTATTTTGTATTGCAGGCGGGCTACTTTTACTCTCTTCCTGCAAAAAACCCGAGTACCAAAAAATAATGCACGATCCTGAGCTGTACCGTGTTACGGTAAAGAAGCTGAATGATATTGTGCTGGAAAATAACTTTCCGCCGGTTACTGCTTCACGTAATTATGTGTACGCCAATATCGCGGCTTACCAGGTTATCGCGGCCGGCGATCCGGCGCATTTCAGGTCGTTAGCCGGTCAAATCAAACATTTGCCGCCAACACCAAAGCCCTCAAAAGACACCACTGTTGATTACCAGTTTGCATCGCTGCTAGCATTTTGCTTTGTGGGTAATGCGGTAACGTTTCCGGAAGGCAGTATGGACCAGTATGTAGAAGGGCTTAAACAAAAGGCAAAAGATGCCGGCATGCCCGACGATCTGTTTGAAGGATCGGTAAATTATGCCAATAAAGTGGCCAAATCCATCATGAAGTGGAGCAAGGGCGATAATTATTTAAAAACCCGGTCGGCCAGTAAATTTACGGTGAAACAGCAGGATGGCCGCTGGATCCCTACGCCGCCTATGTATGCCCAGGCACTGGAAGCACACTGGGGCGAGATAAGGCCAATGGTTTTGGATTCTGCTTCGCAATTAATCCCGCCAGATCCTCCGGCTTTTGACGTTAAAAACAAAAACGGAAGGTTTTACCTGCAGGCGCTTGAAGTAAAAAACATTGTTGACAGCCTTACCACCGAACAAAAGCACCAGGCCGATTTTTGGGATGATAATGCCTTCAAGCTCAATGTAGTGGGGCATGCCTCATTTGCCACCAAAAAGTTTTCGCCGGGAGGCCATTGGATGAATATTACCGGTACGGTTACCCGTGCCAAAAAGCTTGATTTTAACACCACGGTGAGTGTTTATACCGAAACGGCCATTGCCTTATTTGATGGCTTTATCAATTGCTGGTACCTCAAATATCGGTCGAATTATGTACGCCCCGAAACTATCATCACCAAATATATCAACCCGGATTGGAGGCCATATATCCAAACCCCGCCATTTCCGGAATACAGCAGCGGGCACGCGGTGATATCGTCGGCCGCTGCCGAAGTACTCACCAGCAAGTTTGGCGATAATTTTGCCTATACCGATTCGTCGGAGATGGAATTTGGGATAGCGCCGCTCTCATTCAAGTCATTCAGGGAAGCCGCGAAATCAGCAGCCATGTCGCGGGTGTTGGGCGGGATTCACTTTAAAAACGCCTGTGTTGTGGGTAACGAGCAAGGTGCCGAAATTGGGCAGCTGGTGGTAAAAAAACTGCAATTGAAAAAATAATATATACAATATTGATGATGAATAAGCTATCAAAATGGCTGATGTTGCTGGCCTTTGTTGTTCCTGTTGCAGCAAATGCCCAGGACGTAGACCCATGGACGGTTAAAGCAGATAAAATAGATCCGGCAAATTATTACGGTATCACCGTTGCCAACGGGATGATAGGTATTGTATCGGCCCCAGAACCCTTTAAGGTAAAAAACGTGGTGCTTGCAGGCGCGTACGACCTTTACGGCCGGGGCAGGGTAAGCAATTTTTTGAACAGCTTTAACCTGCTGAATATGTACCTGGAGATTGATGGCCGCCGCATTGATGCCAAAAATATCAGCAATTTTAAGCAGGAACTGGATATGCAGCATGCCGCCTTTACCACCACGTTTGATTATGGTGATAAAGCAACCATCAAATATACTTACTACTCGCTGCGCCAACTGCCATTTACCGTATTGATGGACGTGGCCGTTATAGCCAAAAAGGCCATCAACATTACATCGGCCAGCGTAATGGAAGCGCCGGATGCCTTAAAGGAAGTTCAAAACTATTATAACGAGATTGACAGGCCGCACGTAACCATCAGCTTGCTAACATCTACAGCGAAAAGCCCCACTGGCAAAATGCAGCTATGCGCGTCCACTTCATTTTTATTTAACGAACCGCATGGCCAGGAACCACGTATTATCCACGAAATGTGGGATAATAACATGCACCTGATGAAATTCAGCAAAGCCGTTGCCGCAGGGGAAGCTTATAAATACGCGGTTACCGGGTCGTCCATAACGTCGGCGCACCATGCCGATCCGTTAAACGAGGCCGAACGCCTCACTATTTTTGCCAAACTGGAAGGCCGCGACCGCCTGATCAAATTCCATAACAAAGCCTGGGACGACCTTTGGGCCAGCGATATCCAAATTGAAGGCGATGCGCCGGCGCAGCAGGATGTACATAGCATGCTGTATCATTTGTATTCGTTTTCGCGTGCGGGTACTGCTTATTCGCCGTCGCCCATGGGGCTTTCGGGTTTGGGTTATAACGGCCACATTTTTTGGGATAGCGATATCTGGATGTATCCCGCTATGCTGGTATTGCACCCCGAGATTGCAAAATCTATGGTCGAATACCGTTTTGAACGTTTGGATGCTGCCCGAAAAAATGCTTTTTCGCATGGTTATAAAGGGGCTATGTTCCCCTGGGAAAGTGCTGATAGCGGGGTAGAGGAAACACCTGTTTGGGCTTTAAGCGGCCCGTTTGAGCATCACATTACCGCCGATGTTGCCCTGGCTGCCTGGAATTACTATTGCGTAACCCAGGATAAACAATGGCTGCGCGAAAAGGGCTGGCCAATACTATCGGCCACTGCCGATTTTTGGGCAAGCCGGGTTGAACGTAACGGCCCCGGGCATTATGATATCAAAAACGTAGTAGCCGCCGATGAATGGGCCGAAAATATTGATAACAATGCCTTTACCAACGCCGCCGCCATTGCCAACCTGCAAAACGCTGCCGCCGCTGCCAAAATATTGGGAGAAAAAGCGGATGCCGACTGGCAGCTGGTAGCACAAAATATCCCCATCCTGAAAATGGATAACGGCGTAACGCGCGAACATGCCACCTATAACGGCGAAGGTATTAAGCAGGCAGATGTAAACCTGCTGGCCTATCCGCTGAAAACGATAACCGATGCCGGCCAGATTAAAAAAGACCTGGAATACTACGAAACCCGTGTACCCAACGAAGGAACCCCGGCCATGACCCAGGCTGTTTTTGCCCTACTATACGCCCGCCTGGGTAACGGCGATAAAGCGTACCACTTTTTCAAAGATGCTTACGAGCCAAACCTTAACCCGCCATTCCGCGTAATTGCCGAAACCAAGGGCGGCACCAATCCCTATTTTGCAACAGGCGCGGGCGGTATTATCCAAAGTTTACTCATGGGTTTCGGTGGGTTGGATATAACCCCCACAGGTATCACACAGTTGAAAAGCAAGTTACCATCCAACTGGAAATCGTTAAAAATAACGGGAGTTGGGATAAATAAAGCGACCTATACGATAAAATAGAAGAAACCTTTTCGAATGCAGCAATTAGGTGTATGGCGGCGATATGAGCGATAACTGACCTGTGCTTACGATGTGATTAGCTTAAAAAGTCACAGGTGATCTTCCGGGCATACGGCCGCACAAGACTTGCGCTAAGATGTTTTTTTAGCACCAAAGTGTACTGTACCGGCACAAGGTGAAACACCCTGGTTAGGACAAGTCACCCTGAAACACCCTGGTACGGGGTGGTACACAACTGAAAGTTAATATTTTTAAGTACAACAATATATATATTGGGCATTCGGTGTTCGATATTAAATCGACCTTAATTCCTTAACTTAATGACATTGGCCGGTATCCATTTCCACCACTAACGTGGTCTGTGGGGGAAGCATGGGCCTAAGTTTTACAACAACATCGTGATTTGCATGCGAGCACACAGGCCTGGAGGCCTGCGGCAGCGAGAAGTGCTTGCGGTAGCTGGGGGCGAGGCCGGTATTCGCTGCTATCCCTTTCGCGGATCGAGGACACTACTATAGTAAATTATTTCGTGGTCTTTACTTATTAACACTGTGAAGAACTTTTTGTGCTAATTTTTTTAGCCTCAGCCGCTTTAAATGTATCTTGCATTATTAATCAACCAAGACCATATGAGCACCGTATCAAAAGGTAATCTATTTGAGGAAAAAGCATACGACATTATCATAGCTGCATTAAATGAGGGACAATTAGGGTTTCTTCCTGGCATTTGCAAATCTCGCCAAAAACCAAGATATTATGGACATGACCGAAAGGACTACGTCAATTTTGATCTTAGTATTGAAGTTTGGCCAACGGGTGCAGATCGCTTCTCTCATCTTTGTCTTATAGAATGTAAAGATTATGGCCATCCTATTGGCGTAAAAGAACTCATAAAATTTGTTGGCGATATCAATTCAGTTAGTGGTAAAAACGTAAAAGGTATTTTCATTGCTACAAATAAATTACAAAAGGCAGCCAGGGCCTATGCTGAGTCGCATGGATTGATGGTGATTTATGTTGACTCTAAAGGTCAATCAAAAATGATCTTGTACAACGCCAAAAGAAATAAAGGCTTACTAAATATCGATGGAGCTGTCCGCGATTTTTCTGAAAAACTGGATCAGTTGGCCGATATCAGCGATTACTATAATCAAGGCCTTGAAGGAATTGATGACTTCGGATGGGAAACTAATTTAAGTGACTTCTTGACAAAAGTACTCAATCATGGTGTACAATGGCGCCAACCTGATAATCAGGTACAGGGGGCACAACATCGCTCGGCTAAACTGATAGAGCAAATAACAGCTGAAATTATTACAGACTTTGACCCATCGATATTACGTACTTATAAAGGCATACAAATGGTGGATTTTATGGCATATATGTCTGAAAAATACAATGTCACAATAGTAACAGACCAACATATTCCGTTAGTTAAAGGAAAAAAGATAAATGGATATATCGATCTTACCGGAAAGATAATACACATTGATGGCAGTTTGTTTGGAACCCCTCAGTTTAATTTCGTTGTTGCTCATGAAATCGGGCATTATATTCTGCATTCCGGTTTCTCTATGAACCAATTAGTATACGATACAATGCAAGACTCAGAATATGATAAGGTATTGGGTAAACATGTTTTGATTAATGCTAAACATTGGATCGAATGGCAGGCTAACCGGTTTGCAGCTTGTCTGCTTCTTCCACAAAAAAGCCTGTTGGCTCAAACAGTTATCTATCAACTTAATAATGGCATCAATTGTCATCGGGGCACTATATATGTAGATCATCAACAGTGTAATCAACAAGCATTTGATTTAATGAAAGAACAGTTCTCTGAATATTTTGGCGTAAGTAAAGCGACATTGGAGCACAGGTTGAGTGATCTTGGTATCCTGAAATTTGGTCCCGGCGGTAATTATCGTCGTACAGACCCTACATTTGAACGAAATTCCAGAACCATCGGTCAGATAATAAATAAGATGGCATTCGGATAATCTTCGTTAAAGACAACTTCAACAAAGTACGGACAACGAACTACAACAACATGGATGAAATATAATGAGATAGTCGTATTTTCCATGGAGCTATGATTTTAACGCAGAAAAAAATAATATGAGTTTTAAAGAAGACTTTTTCGTTCGTTTAGATGGGTTTGCCTCATCGCCATTTTTATTTATTGGATCAGGTTTCTCATTTAAATATATTCAAAGTGAGAAATGGGAAGGTTTATTAAGGAAATACGCGGGGATGATGGACATTCCGTTCGAAAAGTATCGATCATTAGCTGGCGGAAATTGGCCTAAGGTTGGCTCTTTGATTGCGAAAGATTATCATGGATATTGGTTCGAATCACCTAAATTAAAAGAGGAAAGAGAAGCTAATTTGCAGGAAATGGTTAATTTCTCTAGCCCTTTGAAGGTCTCTGTTTCAAATTACCTAAAAAGCATATCAAAAACTGAAATCAGAGATGATTTAAAAACGGAGATTGAGTTACTCAAAGCAGCTAAGATTAATGGAATAATTACGACCAACTATGATCTACTTTGTGAAAGTATTTACCCGGATTTTAAAGTTTATAAATCTCAGCAGGAATTAATTTTTTCGTCATTGCAAGAAATTGGAGAGATCTATAAAATTCATGGTTGTTGTACCGAGCCCAATTCCCTTGTCATTACCGAAGAGGATTACAAAGAGTTTAATGAACGAAATACATATTTAGCCGCAAAACTTTTAACGGTTTTTTTAGAACACCCAACAATTTTTATGGGGTATTCTATATCTGATAGTAATGTTCGGAGTATTTTAGCATCAATAATTAAATGTCTCGATCAAGGCCAAGTTAATGAATTGGCTAGTAGACTGTTTTTCATAGAGTATGTTCATGACCACAATGGTGAGCCTATAATCGAAAAATATGAATTTGAGATTGGTGGGTCAATATTACCCTTAACTAGAATTAAGACAAAAGACTATACTGGTATATTGCAAGTGTTAGCTTCGTTAAATCAAAAGTTTCCTGCTTCGTTACTCCGCAAAATTAAAGAGCACATTTATGAACTTGTTAACACTAATGATCCTACTGGAAAAATTGCGGTGGTTGATTTTAATACAGATACCGACCTTGACAAGGTTGATGTTGTGATTGGAGTCGGAGTTACTGGGAAAAATGATAAATCTTACGAAACTTTTTCGCGATTTGATATCGCAGAGGATGTTTTATTTGACAATAAAGAGTTTGATGTTAAGGAATTGATTAGTAAAACACTTCCTAAATTGATTAAAGCGACTACTTGGGTGCCAATATGGAAATATTTGAAAACAATAAAAAATACAAAAGAAATTGATCCAAAAATCTCACTCGTCGCAAATAAGGAAATCTTTGAATGGAAAAGTGCAAATCCATACTCTTACAAAGAGAAATCAATTAACGAAAACTACAACTCAATTGAAGAAGTGATTTCTGCAAATACTTCGGATAAATCCGTGAAAATTATATTGTTGTTAGATATCAAAAAACTTGATTTGCCAACTCTGAATAATTTTTTAAAAGAAAATTTTAACATGACAACTGATGTTCAAAATTCATCATATTACATGAAGCTACTGTGTTTATATGACAAATTATTGAATGGATAAGAAAAAAATGAGCCTTGTTAACGCCTCGGTATTACGTTGAAACTATTTAATAACACCTTCATAATAATTGTACTTTACTTTATCCCAACTGATAAAATAATAAATGCGGTCATTTTCTATTTTATCAAGATGTATTACAGGGTTGATTTTTCCGACAATCCCCCAGCTACCGCAAGCACTTCTGAACGCTACCGCAAGGGTCCACCCTTGTGGTCCGCATGCTAAGTATACGCCAAGCATAGCCGCCATGCATAGCCAGGAGATTGCTTCGTACCTTATAATGACGTGTTTGTAAGTTGCTGACTATCAATATTAAATGCCCGTAATTGCGAGGCACGAAGCAATCCCCGACATGCTAAGTCCCACATAGTTCGGGATTGCTTCGTGCCTCGCAATGACGGTAGTTTAGGACATTGGTTTAACTATATTTTGTTGCACGTCATAACCGTTTTTTTCAGATTTATCCGATACGTACTTATAATGACGCGCCTATAAGTTACTGATTATCAATATTAAATATCCGTCATTGCGAGTGCCTATCAGGTAAAACCTGATAGGTACTCGCAATGACGGTAGAGAGAATGTTTTTGTTACCCCAAGGCCATGTGGCACAGTCCGAAAATTGCTTCACCATTTAGGGCAAGTGTTGCGCACATGACCGCGTGTTAGCTCAAACTGACTGTTACCCGCAATGTCGTCACCGGACAGCTCGAACCCACCCCAATGCATAATCGTTTTAGCAACCCCACTCCCCCGCAATAGGGATGGAAATGGATACCGGCCCGGCGCCTAAGGCCTTGTGCGCGTATGAATGTACAGCCCGGGCCGCAGGCATTGCCATGAAGTAGAATCAAGAGGTAAGAATCAAGAATTAAGACAAAGAAGAAGAGTCAAGAGTCAAGAATTAAGACAAACGATATTCTGTTTTTATGGCTGATGCTGGTTAAATAATAGGGGTGCCGAAGTGACTTGTATTATTTAACACCAGGCACAAATATTAGGATGCACCTAAATTTCGCTATCAATTTTGTGTTAACCATGATAAAATATAAAATATTGATTATTAAATACTTATGAAAAATATATTTGAAATGTGTTAAGTTATGTTAACCATGTTTAGATGCGTTTCCCGATATCTGTATGCCGGTTTACAAGCCGCCTTGTCCATGATATAATTCCAGAGGCTTGTCTAATTGAAGTTTGATAACGGTTATGTAGGGGTCTTTATATTTGTCGGGCACGTTGATGAAAACAAGGCCGGGTACCGGGCTCCAGGAAATTTTACCTACAACTTTGGGCTGTAAATGAGCGGTTGTTCCCACTACCTGTACATCTTTAATGGTATTTTTCAAGCCCTTCAGCATAATGTTTCCCGTGGTTTGTCCCGGTAAAAAAAGATAGATGGTTGTTGAGTCCTTTGATAGGGTGGTAGGCCCGTAAAAATGACCCTGGGGCAAACCGGGTAGTGTTCCAAAAATGGCTTCTCCATTTTTTTTGTTCCAGGCGCCAAGCTCTTTTAAAATATTTACCTGTTCGGCGGGGATGGTACCATCTGCTTTGGGGCCGATATCTAATAAAAGATTGCCGCCGTTACTAACCGCATCTACAAAAATGCTGATTACTTCAAAAGGCGTTTTGTAATTGGTATCATCGGGATGAAAACCCCAGTTGTTGTTGGTTGTCATACACAATTCCCACCAATTAAAATTAGGGCGACTAACCGGGAAGTTTTGTTCGGGTGTTTCGTAATCGCCATAACCTTGCAGCCGGCCGTTAATGATAGCCGCCGGATTGAGGTTTAAAATTTGTTTCCTTACTTTTTCCGACTGCCATTCGGCAGCGCTGTGTTCCCAGTCGCCATCAAACCACCACAAGTCGGGTTTATATGCTATATTAACCTCGTCAATTTGCGATTGAAAAAACTGCTGAAACCGTTGCCAGCGCTCAGGCTCATCGGCAACTTTGTACCGGCTGCTGTCTTTTAAAAAACCGGGGTAATCGGCATGGCTCCAATCTATCAGAGAAAAGTAGGCCCCGCGTTTGATTCCTTCTTTATCCAAAGCATCATAAAAAGGTTTTAACACATCCTTTTTTGCAGGCGAATTATCTACCACGTTGAAATGATGTTGCTTGGTGGGCCATAGGGCAAAGCCATCATGATGCTTGGTAGTGATAACTGCGTAGCGGGCCCCGCTTTGTTTAATTAAACCGGCCCATTGTCCCGGGTTATACCGGGAAGCCGTGAAACCTTTTAGCTGCTCCATATAGCTTTTATAACTTATTTTTTTGTTATGAAAGCTCCAGCTTTCATCAACGCCATTTACCGAGTAAATGCCCCAATGAATGAAAATACCAAGTTTTGCATCGGCAAACCATTGCATTTTTTTCCGGATAGAATCGGGTGCGGTTTTTTGCTGAGCGCAAACAGTTAAGGAATACGAAAAGAAACAGGCAGCTATAAAAATGCGCAGTGAAAGGTGTTTATGCATAAACAAATTTGAAAAATAAAATTTATATAACTGGCTTGACGCCAATTGAAACCGGCGATAATATTTACCCCGATAGACATATTGTGTCAGATCATCACAAAGGTAAACAAACGGCTAATTGAGTTTTAGGTATTGAAATCATTTTATTGGGTGTTAATATCAAATATCCGTCATTGCGAGTACCAAGCAATCCCCTGCATGCTAAGTCCCACTTAGTTCGGAGATTATTAATGTTGTGTTTTGTTTTTATTGGTATTAATGAGCTCCCTGCGGTCGGTAATCTTCGTACCTCGCAATGACGGTAGTTTAGAACAACTCGTTTAACTATATCCGTTGCTGTGGTTTGGTGTTAGGTAAGCTTTTAAAATTTACGATAAACATTAAAATACCAACCTGTAATCCTATTTTAGGGTTTATAATCGTTACACTCTACCCAACACCTACCTACTATGCTCAAAAACTACTTCAAAACCACTTTGCGATATCTGTGGAAAAATAAAGTTTTTTCCTTCATTAACATCATTGGCCTTGCCACCGGCATTTGCGTTTGCTTTTTTGCATTTTTATATGTTCATTTTGAATTAAACCGCGATAGCTATAATCAAAAGGCCGATAATATTTACCGCCTGGTAACCGATGTAAAAACGCCGGTAGGTATCAATTACGAAAGTTCATCAACCCCCATGGGGCCGGCAATGAAAGCGGCATTCCCCGAGGTAAAAGATATGGCCAGGGTTTTTATGGACGATATGATTTTGCAAAGCAACCCCGACAACGCGGTGAAGGAAGAAGTAGCCTACGCCGATTCGTCGGCCTTTAAAATATTTTCATGGCCGCTGCTGCGGGGCGATGTTAAACACCTTTTTAATGCGCCCTGCGATGTGGTACTATCAGAAACCGCCGCCAAAAAATACTTCGGCAACGCCGATCCTATGGGCCAAACCATGCTTATCAATGGCAAAGCCAAATGCAGGGTAACCGGCATTATGAAGGATATCCCCTATAATTCGCACCTGCGGGTTGATGTTATTTTTTCTATCTCGACCCTGGTTGATGAAAACTGGAATCACTGGACCCGCTTCGGCTTTTACACCTATCTTTTATTGCAGCCCGGCGCGTCGCCGGCGGCTTTGCAGGCCAAGCTTCCGGCTATGGTAAAGGCCAATATGGATCAAACCGATTTTAAATATCAGCTATCTATCGAGCCATTGAAAAAGGTGTATTTGTATGGCAAACCGCGGGGGCACCGTACAGGCACATCGGCCAGCGGCAGCATTACCAATGTGTATATTATTTCTATCATAGCGCTGCTGGTGTTGTTTATCGCCTGCTTTAATTTCATTAACCTTACTACCGCGTTCTCGTTACAAAGGGCCAAAGAAATTGGCGTGCGTAAAGTGCTGGGCGCATCAAAATACCAGCTGATGCTACAGTTTTTTATGGATGCCGTAATACTTTGTTTAATTGCATTTATCATTGCCCTGCTGTTTGCATCGTTGTTATTGCCCTTGTTTAACCAGCTAACCGGCACCATTGTGGCCGATGGTATTTTTCATAACGTGCAACATGTTTTATGGCTGTTGGCGCTGGCTGTGGTAGTAGGCGTATTATCCGGCGCATACCCGGCTTTGTTTTTATCGGGCTTTAAACCCATCAGCAGTCTTAAAGGCAAAACAGGGTCGTCGGGTACGGGGCTTATGTTGCGGCGGTCGTTGGTGGTGGCGCAGTTTTGTATTTCCATATTCCTCATCCTGGCTACTACCATTGTGTATATGCAGCTTAACTTTATGCAAAACCAGCAGTTGGGTTTTCAAAAAGATCATAAACTGGTGATTGATTACCAGTTTAGCAACAGTATCAACCAGCACACTGATGGGATAAGGCAGCAACTGGCGGCAATCCCGGGCGTTGGTATGGTTAGCTTGTCGTCGTCTATCCCGGGCACGTCAAACAACCAGTTTAATACCATGATTGAGAACAGCAAAGGCGAAAAGCAGCAGCAAAGGCCCGACGTTTATTTTATTGACGATGTGTTCCTGAAACAATACCATATCGACCTGATTGCAGGGCGCGGGTTTCAAAAAAACTTAGCCCTCGATTCTATGAGAGCCATGCTCATTAACCAGGCCATGTTAAAAAGCCTGGGCTTCAAAAAGCCCGAGGAGGCTATTGGTAAACATTTTAAACAGCTTAACCACACCGGCGAGATTGTTGGGGTGATCAAAGATTTTCATAATCATTCCTTTTTAGAAACCGTGCAGCCGCTAACGGTGCGGGTAGATTCCAGCCATTTAACCAATATCACTATCGATATCACCTCGCCCGATGTCCGGTCGACCGTACATCAGTTGGAAGTCACCTGGAAAAAGGTACTGCCCGAGGTTCCCCTGGTATATTTTTTTGCCGACGAAGCCTACAACCAGCAGTATATAGCCCAGGAACGGTTTGGCAAACTGTTTATCTGTTTTGCCATTGTGGCCATCGTCATCTCGTGCCTTGGCTTGTTGGGGCTGTCGGCATATAACATTGCCCAGCGTAAAAAAGAGATCAGCGTACGTAAAGTTTTGGGAGCCTCGGTAAGTAACATTACACTCCTGTTATCTCAGGATTTTATAAAGCTTATTGTAATTGCCCTGCTCATTGCATCGCCGGTATCATGGTGGTTAATGCACAACTGGCTGCAAAATTTTGCCTACCGTATTAATATCCCGGTATGGGTATTCGTCTCATCGGGCCTGGCGGCAATGTTTATCGCGTTGATTACTATTAGTTTTCAATCTATTAAAGCAGCCACCGCGAATCCGGTTAGGAATTTGAAGGCGGATTGACGGATGGTGACAGAACTCTCTTTAACATTGCAAAGAAAAATGATTAACTCTATCACCTGTCGATGATCTTCCGTTCTCCGCGGGCGAGAGACCCTGAGGGGACAGCACGAATCCATACAACGCACCATCACCTTGGAAACCCCAATACCCCGCAATAGGGATGGAAATGGATACCGGCCAAGCGCCTAATGCCTTGTGCGCGTATGAATGTACAGCCCGGGCCGCAGGCATTGCCATGAAGTAGAATCAAGAGGCAAGAATCAAGAGTTAAGACAGCCCAACAAAGGCGAACGGCAAGTTTAGATTGTTACCGGGTAACTTTTCAGCTTATTACTATCCATCGCGAAGCATATTTTATCGATATAGGAAAACAAAAGGATGATTAGCGCCGGCATTGCGGGTAAAATGAGGCGGGGATATTCGGAATATCCGCCGATAATGGCTACTGCCACCTGGGCAAAAATTAGCGACCACAATAACAGGTTAAGCCAGGGTATCTGTTTGTTTTTGAACCATACGGTAATAGTCAGCAGCAAAGTAACCACTATAAAAATATAGAGGATGTTAAACGTAACGCAAAATAGCAAATACTCGATATTATTCATCCGGAAGGCCAGGTAACTGAGCTTATGCCCGGCGTAATTGGTGAATATGTTGAGTGTTTGTAAATCGATTAGTTTGCCACCGATAGCCAACGCAAAAGCAGCCGGTTGATTTTTTATACACGTTATGATGAATTGGTGCACCCGGTCGGGTTCAAATTTCAATAGCAGGCTTTCGCCCCTGGCGGGCTTGCCGGTGGCTTTTCTCTGCAGGTCAAGATTAGCTTTTACGGCTTCGGTAATCTCCGGGTCGTTACCATATTCATAAATGTTGGCGCTCACGATGACCGCCATTTCGTTATTATTGCTGACGACCGAGATGCCGTTAAAATTGTGGTTCTTTTTATTCAGGCGGGCATAACCTGTTATTAGCAGCATAACAACTGCCGACGCGGCCAGCCCGGAAAGGCACATTTTCCAGTCTTTACGGAAGAACAGCAACCTCGAAATCCAAAACACAACCATCAACGGCAGCAAATAAATAAACGAGGGCCGCAGCATAATGCAAACAAAAACAAACAACGTGAGCACCCATGCCCTGGCGCTGCCGGGCCGTTGCAGGTATTTAACCCCCATATAAATAAACAGCAGGCTACAGTTGATGGAGAGTGATTCGGTGAGCACCAGCTTATCAAAATTGATAACGGGTAGCAGCACGCCATATAATAATGTTGCGGCAGATACTACGCCCCTTTGCTTGAAACAGGCATTCACGATATTATAAAACAGGATGATTGCAAGAAATGAAATAATGATTTGTGCGATAACCACATGATCCATTAAATTTTGCTGGCCAAACAGGCCAACCAGTTTGATAAAATAGGGATACACCGGCGTACGCAGGCCATCAGTTTCGCCTTTTAAAATATTGACGGGGTAGTTAATATAAGTTGCTGTATCAAAGGCCGGGGTAGTTAATAAAACCGAATAGTAAATTGCCCGCACAGCGCCACTGACAAGTAAAATCCAACATAATGGGGCAGTAATAATTTTTACCAGGCTATTATTCCACTTTCCTTTTTGGGCAAAAGCTTTTAGTTTTAATTGCAGATTGGTTTTCAGGCTCATTTTTTAAACTAAGGTGTAACATTAGTTGTATTCGTAACCCCGGGGCAAAAGGTTGCTTTGAAGATGGATGGAAGATAGAAAAACGCAAGGACAAATAATATCGAATAACGAATTTTGGATGTCGAACGCCGAAATTCTTCCTTCATTATTCGATATTGGACATTCAGTGTTCGATATTTAAATCGTTTGCAATTCCTTAACTTAAACTTAATGACATTGGCCGGTATCCCTGGCTGCCGACAGGCCGGCACTGCAATCGCTAATGCGGATGAGCGCTAAACTTATGAGCCGGTTTCCGCACGGAAAGGCATAAAAAAACGGGCTATCCAAATAGATAACCCGTTTTATTAGAAGATTGGCAGCGCTGTTTACACCAGCTCCATCAAAGCCTCTTTACTAAATCCTTTTAACTCTTCGGTGCGGTTTTCGCGGATCTTTTGCACCCAGTGCGGATCGGCCAATAGGGGGCGGCCAACGGCTACCAAATCAAAATCGCCACGGTCCATGCGGAGCAGTAATTCATCCAGCGAGCTGGGGTTTGAGCTTGCGCCACCAAAGGCGGCCAGGAATTCGCCATCTAAACCAACAGAGCCAACGGTAATTGTTGCTTTGCCGGTTACTTTTTTGGCCCAGCCTGCAAAGTTTAAATCCGATCCTTCATATTCGGCTTCCCAGAAACGGCGTTGCGAGCAATGAAAAATATCCACGCCTGCATCGGCCATCGGGTTTAGCCAGGCTTCCAGTTCCTGCGGGGTTTTGGCCAGCTGGTTGGTATAGGCGGCAGGTTTCCATTGCGACAGGCGGATGATGATGGCAAAATCCTCACCAACCTGTTTCCTTACTTCTTTAATTACTTCAATAGCAAAGCGGCTGCGTTCGGGCAGGGTTTTACCGCCGTAAATGTCGGTGCGTTGGTTGGTTTCGTTCCAAAAAAACTGGTCTATCAAATAACCATGCGCGCCGTGGATCTCTACGCAGTCAAAGCCTAATCTTTTGGCATCAGCGGCTGCGCGGCCAAATGCGGCAATGGTATCGGCAATATCAGCATCGGTCATAGTGTTGCCGTTACTAAAGCCCGGCCTGTTTAAGCCCGAGGGGCCTTCAAATGGCTGTGCCGGTACCCAGCCCGAGCGGTGGTTATCCATAATGCCCATATGCCAAATCTGCGGACCCATAGCGCCGCCAGCGGCATGTACACCGTTAATTACATTTTGCCAGCCGGCCAAAGCTTCGGCGCCATAAAAGTGGGGGATGTTGGCATCATTTGATGACGATACCCGGTCGATAACCGTGCCTTCGGACAGTATCAAACCCACTTCGCCTTCGGCGCGTTTACGGTAATAGGCAGCAACATCGCCTGTAGGCACTCCGTTTGGCGAAAATGACCGCGTCATAGGCGCCATTACGATGCGGTTTTTGATATTTAATGATTTCAGGCTAAAAGGCCTGAACAAAGTGTTATTAGTGCTCATGGTATAGTTTGTGTTTTGTAAATGCTTAATTATAATTCCGATTCAATCAGTTTGCTGAGGGTGGCAAAGGCTTCTTCGTTTCGTTTGTAGTAAGTCCATTGGCCAACACGGGTAGCGGTAACCAGGCCGGTGCGCTGCATGAGCGCCAGGTACTCTGATACGGTAGATTGTGTAAGCCCCGCCTTGGCCTGAATTTGGCCTACGCAAACGCCATTGGTAAACCCATATTCCTGCTGGGAGGGAAAATTGACTTCAGGCTCTTTAAGCCATTGCAAAATTTGCAGCCGGGTTTTGTTTGATAGTGCCTTAAAAATCTCTAACTGATCCATGGTACAAAGATATATCGACTTTTCCCGATATTTCAATTAACAGTGAAGAGATGACATTCGGGAGATAAAGTTAAATGTCAAGCACTAAAAGCAAACTCAGAATTTAATTTTGAAAAATATTGTATTTGCAAATTTAATTCTAATATTTGAATATTTTAAACGGTATAACCAAATAATAAGTATGAGGATAGTTTGGACAGGAAGTGTTTCGTTTTTATTGTTACTAACAGCTTTCACGACTTGGGGGCAGGACAACACAATAAAAAACATTACAAAAGTTGAAAATGGACTATTCCCGCCGGTTCAGATAGAAGGTGAAAAGCCGTGGAATATACTGGATAGGATGGCATACTATAAAACGCCGGGTTTAAGTATAGCGGTTATCCAAAACTACCATCTTGTTTGGGCAAAAGGTTATGGATTTGCAAATGATAGTTCAAAAACGCCTGTAACCACGCAAACGCTTTTCCAGGCGGGTTCTATCAGTAAATCATTGAATGCGGCAGGGGTACTTAAACTAATGGAGCATAAAAAGCTCGATTTATATACCGATATCAATACTTACCTTAAAAGCTGGCAGTTTCCGTACGACAGTTTGTCTAAAGGAAAAAAAATCACCATGACAAACCTGTTAACCCATACCGGCGGAATAAATTTGCAAGGTTTTGGAGGTTATCTGCCTGGTAAACCCCTCCCAACCACGGTACAAGTATTAAATGGCGAAAAACCGGCCAATACCCCCCGCATCCGGTCCGTTTTTGAACCCGGTTTAAGGCCCGAATATTCGGGGGGCGGGATAATCATTGCGCAGCAGATGGTGATGGATATTACCGGGAAGCCATATGCCGATTACATGAAACAGGCCGTTTTGAAACCATTGGGCATGCGCAATAGCACTTTTAACCAGCCTCCTGGCGGTATTAACCAGGCTGCGCTGGCCACCGGCTACAATATAACCGGCAATCCAATCCCAGGCAAATACCGCATTTTTGTTGAACAGGCCGCTGCCGGCTTATGGACAAACCCCACCGACCTGGCTAAATTTGTTATTGGCGTTCAACTGGCTTATGAGGGCAAATCGACTAAGTTGCTTACACAACAAAGCGCCAGGCTAATGCTTACATCCTACCAGGGTAACATGGGAATAGGGCTTGGCACTTTTATAAATGCATCGGATAGCACAAAGTATTTTAGCCATCCGGGAGCAACGCCAGGTTTCCAAAGTATTTATTATGGCAGCCTGCAAGGCGGCAACGGCGTAGTAGTTATGCTTAACAGCGGTAGCCAGCAACTGGCTACCGAAGTAGTAAACAGCGTGGCAAAGGTTTATGGTTTTAAAGATATGTACCATCCCAATATAAAAAAACTGGCACCAATGCCCGCCGCAGATGTGTTACAAACTTATGCGGGACAATTCCAGCTGGCACCCAACAGGATTTTATCCGTGTTACTTGAAGAGGGCCACTTTTATGTAAGGATGCAAGGTGAGATGAAACGTGAGCTATTTGCCGAAGCACCGAACAAATTTTTTCTGCTTGACCTACCTTATGAACTCGAATTTGTAAAGGACGGTAGCGGAGCCGTTATTTTGGTGTTGTATGCCGATGGACAAAAGATGGAAGCTAAGCGGGTGAAATAATATGGAAAGGCGAGGGGGTGGGTTAAAACTGAGCAGAGATACCGGCCAATGTAGGTAAGGCCTGTGCAGAGCTGTGATGGTATGGGTTACCATCTAATTATCAAATTGTAATTTTTTTTAACCCATGTCATGCATGACAGCTTTTTATTTTTGAATGATATTTCCCTTTCAGAATCCGCGAACTTTACGACGAAAAGCCTTTTCTTGGCTTAATTTTCCCTTGCAAAAATCTTTGCTCTCAAAAACTATCCCCTCAACTTATCCAGTAAATCGCTCAACTGGGCGGCTTCATCGGGTGTAAGGTTATCCTGAAGTACTTCGCGGGTTTTAAACTCCTCGTCCATTTTGGCAAGGGTTTGCAGGCCAAGGTCGCTTATGCGGATGTCAACAGCCCGGCGGTCTTTATTATTGGTGCAGCGCGAAACCAGTTCTTTTTGGATCAGGCGGTCGACAATACGGCTGGCGTCAGACATTTTATCAATCATCCTTTCTTTTAACAAGTTAATGGTGGCCGGCTTTGGGTACTGGCCCCTTAGTATCCTCAGGATATTAAATTGCTGCTGGGTAAGGTTGTGCTTATCAAAATGACAACGGAAAAAGTTGTTTAACCACCCTGAAGTATACGCAATGTTAATGACTACTTTATGGTAATTATCCTCAAACTTGTTGCTTTGTATTTCGTCCTCTATCCGCATAATAGTTTATAATAACTAAAGTACAAATATGTTTATTTATTTTTAAATTGCTGTAACCTAATCGGCTATTAGCTTTGCTGAAGACCATCTTTCAGGTTAGTGTCGTTGTCATGTGTTTTGGGTTTGCCATACTCCCAGGGGCAGTGCAGGCATTTATTTTTGCAGCAATAGCCACGCGTTAAATGGTATTGCCTGGTAAAAACAAAGTTGCCATCTTCGTTAATGTAATAATCAATCCCTTCCTTCAGCATCAGTTGAGTATTTTTACAAATATCTCATCTTTAAAATAATTCTTCAAATGCCGGCCATCGCCATGCAGGGTCCATACCTGTTTGGGTTGGGTACGGGTAACAGTTTCCAGGATATCGTTCCAGTCCACATGGTCGGATATAAAAAGGGTGTCCTGGCTGTTTACCTGCAGGTTTTTCCAGCCCGATGCAAATAATCGCTTTACGCCGGTAGCCCTGATATAGCTATCAAAAGTAAAGGGGGGGACTATATATACAAATTCATCCTGCGCTTTCATTAGCTTACGGCCATAAACCTGGTATTTGCCGGGGCCGTAGCCCATGTTTTCGTAAATGGCATTGATGGGCATAATTTTATGATGTACCAGGATTTTTTTTTGTGGGGCGTGCTCAGTTATCAGGTTAATAAGCCGTTGGCTTTTGCCCAGGCCGTAAGCGCCCAATAAAATATTGATCTTGATATCGTTGATCTTTTTAATCTCCTCAACCGGATCGGGGTGTATAACAGCCGGATCGGCGAAGGTGCTTTCGGTTATCAATACATCGGTTTTTACCCATTCTATGGGTTCGCAGGTGGCATCGGGTTGTAGTTTGTAGTCGCCGGTGTACAGATAACGGGTCCCCTCGTACTCCATAAGTATTTGTGCCGAACCAAGCATGTGGCCGGCTGGTATAAAAGTAATTTGAACCTTGCCTATTGTAAAAGGCTGGTTAAAGGGCACAATATGGAAAGTCTTAGCTGCAGTACGTTCATATCTTAATTGCATAATGGTTGCCGTGGCGCGGGTACAATACACATCGGCGTTGCCGCTGATGGCATGATCGGCATGGGCATGTGTAATAACGGCGTTTTTAGCGGGAAGTTTAGGGTCGAGGTAAAAATCGCCGTATTTGCAGTAAAGGCCTTTATCGTCTATCTGTACAAAATCATCGAGTATCATTTTCAAGAGCTAAAAGCTTAAGGCGTAAAGCTAAAAGCTAATGTTTAATTCATTATAAGTTATGGGCAAGGGCTAAATATTTTTGGTGCAGGGCAAGCACCTGCGGAATTACCAGCCGGCTATCGTCGTTTATAATAACGTCATCGGCCAGTTTTTTCTTTTCATCCTCAGGGATCTGGCGGCCTTCACGTTTTTTAACTTCATCAATGTTAATGCAATCGCGTTGTACAACGCGGGCTATACGTTTATCCAGCGGGGCGGTTACAATAACGGTACGGTCGCAGGTTTTATATGAGCCGCTTTCGAATAATATAGCCGCCTCGCGAATGATGTAGAGGGCATCTTTTGCTTTTGCCTCAAGTGCTTCAAAAGCCCTGAAAACGGCGGGATGTACCAATGCGTTAAGTTTCGCCAACTCCGCCGGGTTATTAAAAACAATAGCGGCAATATACTTGCGGTTTAATGAACCATCTGCAAAATAAGATTCGGCGCCAAATGTTTGCTTAATGGCATCAATTAGGATGGCATCAGTAACCATAACCTTTTTGGCTTCGTCATCGGCATAAAAAACCGGCACGCCCAACAGCTCAAATACCTTAGCTACAGTGGTTTTTCCGCTGCCTATATTGCCTGTTAAACCTATTTTAAGCATGATGTTTTACGTTGTTGTAGCTCTTAAAACAATCAGATCAAAATGCATTAGCCGTGTTTTTAACCGCTGATCTTTCGCTATCTTCAAATATTCTTTTTCCTGATCTTCTGTACTGAAGATTGTTTCGAATCCGTTTTTTGCGTAATAATGTAACGGGATAGGCTCATTATATGAATCGACAACAATATATCTGCATCCAGTTTTATTTTCCGGATCTATAAACCAGGATTTAATAAACTGCATCAATTCACGACTTACTGTTGTTCCCTTGTAATTAACATTAACGCCAAGTCGGCCTATTAAGACAGCCGGATAATTTCTAAGCGTTTTTTCTCTTGGTATTAATTTCGTTACTTTTTTTCTCCTTGAGCCGGGCAGATCGCTTGCTTTTACGCTGTCATTGGATATAGTAAAGGCACATACTATTACCGTGGGATCGTTGTCTAAAGTAAAGCAATGGGTTTTTCCCAATAGTTCTTCATGAAATTTAAACGCGTCATCTTTAAAAAACGAATTTAAATCTTTATGCCCGCAATCAAACGGGCTACAGCTTTCTAAAAGAGATGGAGTGTATTCTTTAAAAGAACACTTTTCAAAAAGGAAATTTTCTTCGAAGCTGAGCAATTTATTTTTTTGCTTTACTTAGAATTTTGTGTGCAATCGAAACCTCCTTAGAAAAATCGATAGTTGATTTTTTATCTAAGTTAGCATCCGCTTTGTTTATAAAAGCTTTAGCAACATCCCCTTTGAGGACAGGAACCGATTTAATTGCTATTGCCATATTTTTACTGTTTTGTAATATACAAAGATAACACTTTTATGAAAAGATCGATGCTGAAATTTACCAACCAGTCTGTCAATCTTATTTTTTGATAATAAAATCAATATTTGCCGGGCTTACTTTCACTATCTTACAAAAAGGAGGGAAGCGTGTTAATTGCACGGGCAGGGTAGAGTAGCCATGATCGCGCCACAGATCAAGATCGGCGGTGGCCTCAAAAAGATCATCGCTCATGTCCTTGTAACGGTTTAGCGATGTGGTGAAGGTCACTTTAACTTTTTGCGGAAACACTTTAACGTTGTCGTAATTGTGGTTATTGATGAGCTTAACCGGGATATCTAAAGTTTTCTCGGTAAACTCATCCACAGGGATAACTACCTGTACACTTTTGGGGTAGATGGTTAAATTACCTTCGCTTACCGCCTGCAAATTTACACGTGTATTGATAGTTTCATTTACATCGACGGCCTTTATCGAATCGGTTTTCCATTCGCTGATCTTTTGCAGCCTGTCGGCGGGGCCGCTTATGGTTACATAAGCGGGCTTAACAGATACATTGCCCGATATGGCAAACTGCTTTTGGTAATCAATCCCCAATAAAGTTTTTACCGGCACTTTTTTGGTAAGTCGGTTGGTAAAATCAAAATAGAGGGTATCGGGATCTATGGCGGTAATTTGTTGATTAAGGTCTCGTTTCGCATTGATAAGTTTAAGCTGCGAACTAAGCACAACGTAATTGCGGGTATCCAACGATGTCAAATCAACAGTAACAGGTTTGTTTTCGGGCTTCATTTTCGAAAACAGCATTTGCCAGCCGGTACCTTGTATGGTTGCTTTCACACTATCGGCCTGCAACGGGTGGAACGCACGTTTTTGCGGTGAGTTTTTGTAAACCAGCACTTCACTAACCGCAAAAGGTAAAGGGCTTGATAGCGTAGTAAAAAGCCAGGCAACAATAGCAAGCCCAAGGCAGGAAAAAAATACTGAAAGCCGCCGCCGTTCTGCTGTAGATAGTTTTACTATTGCCATTTTTTATTGAGGTTGTTATTGAGGTTAAAGGGTAAAGGCGAAAGGGTAAAGGTAAATGTTCACAGGTTGAACTGCTAACTACCAATCGCCTTTCGCCTTATTATTTAGATTAAGGACAAGATACCCCTATTCTTTCGCCTTTATCCTTTTACCTTTCTCCTACTTAACTACAGCCGGTGTATTCAATGCTTTTGACGCATCTAAAGATATTGCCGATTTATCGAAACGGATTTTTCCGTTTTCAACCTCAACCAAAAAAGTGGTGTCGTTAAGGTCGATGATGCGGCCGTGGATGCCAGCTGTGGTTACCACTTTGTCGCCTTTTTTAAGTTCATCTACGTATTTCTTTTGGTCTTTTTGTTTTTTAACCTGTGGGCGTATCATGAAAAAGTAAAACACCACGATAATTAATACCATTGGTATTAACGTACCGTAGCCACCAAAAGCACCGCCTGTAGCGGCCTGTAAAAAAATTGTTGCTATCATTGTTTAAATTAATTGAAATTATTATTTTAAAACCTCGCCAATAAGGTGCACCATAGTTTGGGCCGGTACGGTATTGGCGGTTACGGTAATTTGTTTATCCTGCAAACCGTTTTTGCCCGCACTGTTAAAGGTAACCTTGATAATGCCGCTGTCGCCTGGTTTAACAGGAGCTTTAGGCCACTCGGGAATTGTACAGCCACAGGTAGCATGCGCCTCGCTGATAATCAGGGGCGATTTGCCGGTATTGGTGAATTTAAAATCGTAGTTAACCTTATCGCCGGTTTTTATTTTGCCAAAATCATGGCTTTCTTTTTCAAACTTCATTACCGGCGCGTTAGCCGCATCGGCAGTGGTAGTAGCCGCGCTATCAGTTGTGGCCGCAGTATTGCCGGTTTTTGATTGGTTGCAGGCCGATAACAATAAACCTGCTGCTACTAAGCTTAAAAACAGTTTCTTCATTTTATATGGTCGGTTTTTATATTTTTAACCTATTAAAGCTTTTGTTTCAAAGTGCCAGGTGCAGCTACCCGCAACCCGCAACTCAAAACACGCAACTATTCTATTAACCCCCTGCCGATTTTTTTGATCTTGTTTTCGGCCTTAAGGTCTATCAAAATCTTGTCTAAGATACCGTTTATAAATGAATTACTCTTAGGTGTGCTAAACTCCTTCGAAATTTCCAGGTACTCGTTAATAGTAACTTTTACCGGTATCGAAGTAAAGTTTACAAACTCCGTAATGGCCATTTTCATCAGCAGGGTATCCATCATGGCAATACGATCGGGCTCCCAGTTGGTGGTTTTGGCGGCTATCAATTCCTGGTAAGGTTTATCAAAACGGATGCTTTTTGCAAAAAGGTCAACTACAAATTCACGGTCTTCGGCCCAGTTACCGGTTATCTCGGCAAGCTGATTTTGTTTAAAATCTTCGCTGCTGAAGTTTTTAAATGTCTTGGCAATCAAAGCTTGCAAAACATCCCTGTCTACAGGCCAAAAAATGAATTTATCCTCAAAAACCTGCTCGGCCAATGATGATTTTAAAATCACTTTTTTGAAAATAAATTTAATGATGTCTTTATCCGTTTGGATGGTATCGTCGGTTTTGGCCAGGAATTCGGCATACTCGGGCGATTTTTTAAGGGTAGTAAACAGGGTTTTAGCCAGTTCGGGCTCAAAGCCCCAGTCAACCTTGTATTTTTTTGAGGCAATAAGATAATCCCGGTTATCATTTAAGGAGAGGATAAACCTGTTGCTGAGTATTTTAACATTAGCATTGAGGTCTTCGGCGGTGGGTAAATGTTTATTGGCGCGTTCTTCTTTATCGTTCGCGGCGTAGTTTGTCACTTCCGATATCAATGATAACATCCAGATATACATTTCAAAAACTTCATCTATGCTTCCCAGCATGTTTTTTTCATACTGTTTAATGTCGGTAGTGTCCGATTGGTGGAATGCATATAATGCCTGTAATACTTTTACCCGTAGGTGCCTTCTGTTTAACATGTGTAAGAACGATTTGGCCGGCCAGGTGGCCAGCGGTTTAAACTTTAATTAATATGACGATTTTACTTTTTTGATATCCGTGATTCTTTTCTCTGCTATTTTATTTGCCGCTACAATTGTTGAAATATTTTCGAGTTTTGAAAGTTTTAAAATATTGCGCGTTACCTCATAAATATTTTCGGTAAGCTGCATCGTGCGTTTTTTGCTAAAGCCCATCAGCTCCGAATAGCAATTAATAATGCCACCGGCATTAATAACGTAGTCGGGCGCAAATAGTATATTTTTATCCAGCAACATTTCGCCATGAACAGCCTCGTCCAGTAACTGGTTATTGGCCGATCCTGCTATGATGCTGCATTTCAATTTATTTATAGTTTGGGTATTTACCGTGCCACCCAATGCACAAGGTGCATAAATATCGGCATCTATATCAAAAATACTGTTGTTGGATACTGCTTCGGCGCCATATTTTTTGGCTATCTGCCCAACGCGTTCTTCCTGGATATCGCTGATATAAACTTTTACTTTCTCATCGCGCAGCAGGCGTACCAGGTGCTCGCCAACGTGGCCCACGCCCTGTACTATTACCGATTTACCGGCCAGTGTATCGGTGCCAAATTGCTCTTTAACACAGGCTTTTATCCCCATAAAAACACCCTGCGCTGCCACAGGCGAAGGATCGCCGCTGCCGCCAAGCGTTTCGGGGATACCGGTAACATGCTGGGTTTCCATGCGGATGTATTCCATATCGCGCGGGTTGGTGCCAACATCTTCGGATGTAATAAACTCGCCGTTAAGGTTTTTAATGAAGCGACCAAATTTACGCATCAGCGCCTCGGTTTTATCCCGGCGCGAATCGCCGATGATAACCGAATAACCGCCGCCCATATTAAGCCCTGCTATAGCACATTTGTACGTCATGCTTTTGGCCAGGCGCAATACATCATTTAATGCATCGCCCTCGGTTTTATAGCTCCACATGCGGGTGCTGCCAAAAGCAGGCCCAAGGGTGGTATCATGAATAGCGATAATGGCTTTCAGATTGGTATCCGGATCGCTGCAAAACACCACTTTTTTGTGCCCGAAAACTTCGAGCTGGCTAAAAATGGATTGCTGTGATTGTTGAACGGGCATTAGTTGTATTATGGTAAATGTTTCAAGGCGGCACAAAAGTAGATGTTTTTTTGGTTACAGCAAAGTTTATTAGCGGCTAAAGTAGTTAGTTCATAGTCATAAGTTAAATATATGGGGCCCAATTACCTGAAACGAAATGTTATTTTGGCAAACTTTGGCCCTTTGTAAAAACGGGCCGACTTCTATTTGGGCAATATCCAAAAATCTACAACAGCCTGTGTAGTCTGCTTTGGTCGCAAAAACACCCTGAAATTGTCGATATCGCTCCATGTTAAAAAGGATATTTAATTTTAGGTTTGTATAGTGATGGTCAGTGCCTTGCCTTATTTTCTGAAGTCCGAAAGTCGGGAAGTCCGAAAGTGAATCTGAATAAAATTTAAAAGATTTAATAAAGAAATAAAATGAAAGTAGTACGCGTACAATACACTACCAAACCTGAGTTTGCAGCCATAAACCAGGCCAACATAGCAGCCGTTGTTGCCGAACTAAAACAGCTTAACCACCCCGGCATCAAATACACCTGTTGGCTGCTGCCTGATGGCAAAACCTTTATGCATTTTGATCAGCTGGAAAACGAAGAAGCTCACCAGGCATTACAATCATTAGCCTCATTTAAGAAATTTGCTGATGAACTCTGGGCAAGCGGACTTGAGGTAGAGCCGGTATTGGAGTTGTTGAATTTGGTGGCATCAACGGAGACTTATTTTGGATAGTTTTAGCACGATGTTGCCAATAAACTGCTATCGAAAATCAACCGGTTTAATGTGCTGAAAAAACTGCGTCCAGTACTTTCCGCTGGTGGCTATGCCCATTTGGGTAAAATCGCCATTCATAATGTTTTGGGCAGTGGTTTTTAATCCCCAAAACCATTGGCATGAAATTTAGACTATTATTAAATATAACCAATGCCATGAGCAAGAATATACTAATTGTCGACGATGACTCCGAAATGGTTGAACTCATTTGCCTTATACTGATGGAAGAAGGCTACAATGTTTGGACACTGACCAGCGGGGAAATGATTGAAAAAACGATGGATACCTTTAAACCCGACCTGATCCTGATGGACGTGATACTGGCCGACCTGGATGGCCGGGAACTATGCAAAAATCTAAAGGAAAGTGCCGAAACACACCATATTCCTATCATCCTGATTTCCGGATTGGATGAATTAGATGTGGATAAAGATGCCAACGGCGGGCCGGATGATTTTATACCCAAGCCTTTTGATGTCGATTCATTATTGCAAAAAGTAGGTAACCAGCTGGCCGCTTAAGGCGCATATGTTTTCACGCTACTGGCAAATACACCGGCCCAATTGTTAAATTTGTGAACTAAAAAATGGTCGGCAAAATTGGTTTTGGTGGAAGTTGCCATTGGTGTACCGAAGCTGTCTTTTTATCGTTAAAGGGCGTAACAGCTGTTCGGCAGGGCTGGATAGCTTCTGATGGTGACAATTCAACATTCAGCGAAGCAGTTGTTGTGGAATTTAAGCCAAAAACAATATCGCTGCAAACGCTTGTCGCTGTGCATTTATATACGCATGGCTGCACGGTAAACCATAGCATGCGGGCTAAATACCGGTCGGCAGTTTATACTTTTAATGAAATGCAGGCAACTATCGCCCAAAAAACCATTGAAGCCCTGCAGCCGGAGTTTGAAAGTGTTATCATCACTAAAGTTATCCCATTCAAACGATTCCGGCTCAATAGCGATAATTACCTCAATTACTACTACAGTAACCCCGATAAGCCTTTTTGCCAAAATATAGTAAACCCTAAATTGAGGGTGCTGCTGGCACGTTTTGCAGATGTGGCAGATGCCGGGAAACTAATCCACCTTTAAAGCCGATCTGACAGCTAAGTATATTCAGTTTTCAGTCTCGATACTTGATACTCGCTACTTGATACTCATTTCTGAAATTGGCACATTTGTTAAAATTGAATCGCAATGAGCTTTAGCCTTGAATCGCCGCGCCTTATTATTCGGCCTTTTATTCCTGCAGATGAAGAACCCTATTTGAATATACATATGGACCCGGTGGTGAACGTGTATTTACCTGTACGCACAGCCGAACAATACAGCGAGCTATTACAGCAAAGCATGGCACAGCCCGATGCCGCTCTTAACCGCTGGGCCATCGTTGAGCGCGAAACCGGCAATTTTATGGGTAGCTGCCTGCTGCGCGAATTTAACGCAGGCGATGATGCCGTTGTTGAACTGGGCTACAGCCTGGCTACACCTTATTGGGGCAAAGGCTATGCTACGGAAATGGCAAAATTGGTTGTTGATTATGCTTTTACTATCCCCCAAACCCAAAAAGTAGTAGCCGTTACCGACCAGGAAAATAAAGGTTCGCAAATGGTGCTGCTCAAAAGCGGCTTTAGCTACCAGGGACTGGTTGACAGGTATGAAGGATTGATCCTGTCGTATTTCGAATATCCGAAGAGATAGCCTTTAGTTGAAAGGCTTAAGTACCAGGTCAAGGAGGGATAATTTAAACTTGTGACTTAAGGCTTAGTACTATTAACTTAACTCACCTGTTCCAGCGGCAACTCGGTTACTGTTGTAGCCCGGACATAAAACCCTTTAAGCAATTTGGTTACCTGTCTTTTCAGCTGCACCGCCTGTTTTTTCAGCGACGCTACTGCGGATTCGCCCTGCGTGGCTTCGACGGCAAAAAGTTCGATAGTAACGCTGTTATCGTGCCAGCTGCCAACCGCGTTTTGTACCTGTTCCAGGTAATCTTCGTTAAACGGCCTGTCAAGATTAGGTTTTACAAGGCGGTAATTATAAACCAGCATTTTTATTTGCTTGCGGGCTGTGTGCAAATCCTCGGCGAAACCATGCGTTAGCAAACCAGCAGCAATGCTTTCCAACTGCTGCTGATAATATAAGCCGATGTGCAGGTTTTTTAATTTGGGGATACGTTTTTTTACCTTACGGTGTACCTTTTGCAGGGTAGCCAGGTAGTGTGGCCCCTGTGCTTTAAGCTGCTCTGCCAAAGTATTCATCAACTGTTCCTGGGCATGCATGAAATCCAATTGTATAGCTTGTTGGTTTTTGCCCAGCTGGATATTGATATAGGCGTTGCGTACCTCACCGGCCTGCTTAAAAATTTGGCGCACCGGTTTAAACAATTTCATTGTGTTGCGGCCCTGTTTAACACTTTCGGTCAACGTAAAAAACGCCCTTAGTTTTTTTACACCCGTACGAAAATGGTGCAGGCTTTCCTGGTCGCCGGTTTTTATAAAGGCTTTTAAATGATGGGTCATGGAGCGCCATTCCCGTTCCATATATTTTTTTTCGTCCTTTTTCTTCATGTGGCAATACCAGTTTAAAACAATGTTCAATAACAGGGTAACCTTTTATAACGCAGGTGTGTTTCAATAGTCTGCATTTGATTGCAATATGGGGCGCATTTTTTCAAACCTTTTAAGCCCCAAACTGTCTTTTAAATACAATTACTATTAAAATGAAAGCTTTTGAAATACGCGTTGGCCAGGGCCAGCGGCTGCTAAAATTCCAACCGCAGGATAAAGTTAATCAATTTAAGATTTACGCGGCGGATAAAGCCGAAGATTGGATAGGTTATGAACAATCGCGGTCGGTAGATGTGCCACAGGATGGACTGCTGGGCACAATTACAATATATAGCGATCATCATTTTGATTTTGATGGCCCCGGTGCTTTCACCGGCCAGGATTTGTTAAGCATTGCGGCGCAAATTGTAAAGCATCCGCAGTTTAAAACAATATAACCGGGTTAAAACACAGGACGAGCAATTGTCCTTTAAGTAAATAAGTTATGAACAAGAAGAGAACAATGCCCAACGAGCCCGACGAAATGCCGGTTAACCCCGAAAGGCCCGAAATAAGGCAGCCAACTGATCCCGGTGAACCTGATGTGCCCGAAGAGGGCCCTGAAAACATCCCCAATGAACTACCGCCGGATGAAACCGAACAACCCGAGTTAAACCCGGATGAGTTTGAGAAATAGCAACAATATTAGCGGGATAATGAGTGAAATTTAACCAACCTTTATTTCATTCATTATTTTAATAATACCTTTGACCAATAATTACAGCAGGGGCTAAATGAAAAAAATCTGTGCTTTGGCTATTACCGCGTTTTACCTGTTATTAACAACAGGGGCATACGCGTGCCTTTTGCACTGTACAACAGGTTACCTGTTTGCTCAATTCGCAACGGTCGAGCAAGTACATCACACGCATCCGGATGCCGGCAAAAGCAAGCATAAGGATGGTAACTGTAAGAGTGATAATTGCGATTGCTGTTACCGCCACGGAACTTACGTGGTAAAAGAAAACGTTAACCCAGGTTTTGATTTCCAGTTTTCAATTGGCCAGGTAGCCATCATACTACCTGTTAAAACGCACTTTTTTTATGTACCCCAGGTAGTAACCAAGTCAAAAAACTGGCCGAGGGCAACCGGGCCGCCGTTTGTTGCATCGCAACGTATTTATATTACCAACCAGACCCTTCTTATCTGATCAAGTTTTGCCGCATCTCGCGGCCCTTATTTTCTATTGCCTGCTTTTCTGCCTGAATTGAAGTTATGGAAGCACCAGCCATGTGCCGCGAAAAGTGAATTCATTGTATTTATAGTTTGCCTGCCGCCATATGATTTTAACCGGCAGCTTAAAATCAATAAATAACATAACTTAAAACTCAAATTCTGTAAATACTAAACGGGACGTACAGGTTAAATTTGTATCGAAAATAAAAGGCAAGCTATTAACTACTATTAAAACCTGCTAAAACATTTGTGCCGCGGGCCTATCATTTTACATATAAATAAAACACACATGAAAAAGATATTTTTATTGGTTGCTTTAGTTGCAACCGCATTTACCCAACAACTTTTTGCACAGGATAACAAAGCAACGGCGCTTAGCCCATTGCTATCATCTTACTATGGCGTTAAAGATGCATTAGTAAAATCAAACAGCGCGGATGCCGCTGCCAGTGCGGGAGAATTTTTAAAAACCGTAAATGGGGTTGATGTAAAGTCACTGCCCGCTACAGATGCCGCCGCATTTCAGTCTTTGCAGGAAAAGCTGGCTTTTGATGCCAGGCACATATCCGAAAGTAAGGATATAGCCCATCAAAGGGAACATTTTGCCAATTTTTCGGCAAACTTCTTTAAGCTGGCCAAAGCGGTAAAACTAACCGATAAGCCGGTTTACTATGCCTATTGCCCCATGAAAAAAAGCTACTGGCTATCGGCAGATGAAGCTATTAAAAACCCTTATTACGGCAATATGATGCTTACCTGCGGCAAGGTTAGTGAAACCATTAGCCCTGCAACCAAATAAATTATTAAATGCTGCCGGGTACCTCCGGCAGCTTATTTTATTATGAAAAGATCCACAGTAATTTTATTGAGTTTCTTTTTGTCTTTTTCGGCCTATGCGCAGCATATGGCTATGAAAATGGACGAAAAGGAACCGCGCAAACCCTTTTACACCAAAGTGGGCAACCGCGAAATATATCATTTATACATTGGCGATACTACTGTAAATTACACGGGCAAAGCAAGGCCGGCTATGGCCATTAACGGCAGCATACCTGCCCCTGCATTGGAGTTTGCCGAGGGTGATACCGCCGAAATATATGTGCATAACCAAATGATGATGGAAACTTCCATCCACTGGCATGGGCTTATATTGCCCAACCGCTATGATGGCGTTTCTTACCTTACCACCGCGCCAATTGAGGCCGGGCAAACTCATTTTTACAAGTTCCCGCTGGTGCAGCATGGCACCTACTGGTACCACTCGCATACCATGACACAGCAGCAAAGTGGCATGTATGGCGCATTTATTATTCATCCCAAACAGCCAGCCGAACAAAAGGAGTACACCTTGCTGCTGAGTGATTGGACAAATGAAAATCCCGACCAGGTAGAACGATCACTGCATAACCAAACCGATTGGTACGGTATTCGTAAAGGCAGTACCCAAAACTATGCGGAAGCTGTAGCCGAAGGTCATTTTAAAACCAAGCTAACCAACGAATGGAAGCGAATGGTGGCCATGGACGTGAGCGATGTGTATTACGACCGTTTTTTTAGCAATGGTAAAGCCGTTAATAACGCCCCGCAGTTTAAAAAGGGCGACCAGGTGAAGCTGCACGTTATTAACGGCAGTTCATCAACCTATTTTTGGCTAAAGTATGCCGGCGGCAAAATTACGGTTGCGGCTAATGACGGCGAGGATGTACAACCGGTACCTGTTGACAGGCTGATAATAGCCGTAGCCGAAACATATGATGTGATAGTTACCATCCCCCGCGACGGAAGTTTTGAATTTTTGGCTACTTCCGAAGATCGCACCCGGTCAACCTCATTATGGCTGGGCAGTGGCATGCAGTTTAAAGCCAGGCCCTTGCCCAGGCTCAAATATTTTGAAGGCATGAAAATGATGAACGACATGATGGGGATGGATGGCAACATGAAAAAAATGGATGGCATGGTGATGACCAACCAGGTAATGGACATGAATACCGTAATGTATCCCGAAATAACCGGGGACGGGTCAGCTGCGAACGATACCACTGCAAACGCAAAAAAAATGAATGATATGCCCGGTATGGATATGGCGGGCAGCGCCGGTATAGTTACCCTTAATTATGGGATGTTAAAGGCAGCTAAACCCACTAATTTACCTGCCGGCCCGCTAAAGGTGTTGCATTTTAACCTCACCGGCAATATGAACCGCTATGTATGGACGATAAATAATAAAACGGTTTCCGAATCGGATAAGATCCTGATCAAAAAAGGCGAAAACGTGCGCATCATCCTGTACAATAACACCATGATGCGCCACCCCATGCATTTGCACGGGCATTACTTTAGGGTGTTAAACGGGCAGGGCGATTATTCGCCGCTAAAAAATACGCTGGATATTATGCCGATGGAAACTGATACTATTGAGTTTGCGGCTACGGCAAGCGGCGATTGGTTTTTTCATTGCCATATTCTTTACCATATGATGAGCGGGATGGGTCGTATATTCACCTATGAAAATTCGCCGCCTAACCCCGAACTGCCCGACCCGGCAAGCGCCATAAAAAAAATATACGCCGATGACCGGCGCTTTTTCCCGGTGGCAAAAATAGGTCTGGAAAGCAATGGGAGTGATGGCACCGTAAGCATAGCCAATACACGATGGAAATTATCAACCCTTTGGCACCTGGGCGTAAACGGCGGCAAAGGTTATGAAAGCGAAACCATGGTTGGCCGTTATTTTGGGCAAATGCAATGGCTGTACGCGTATGCGGGTTTTGATTATCATTACAAAAAAACAAACGAGCAGGAAAAAAACCTGTTTGGCCAGCAAAGCAATAAAAACAACCGCCATACCGTGGTTGCGGGTGTTTCGTATATATTACCCATGCTGTTTGTTGCCGACGCCCGTGTTGATGGGAATGGCAAATTCAGGTTTCAACTGGGGAGGGAAGATATCCCCATAACCAGCCGCTTAAGGTTTACCCTGATGGGGAATACCGATAAAGAATACACTGTGGGCATGCGGTATATTTTTACCAAGTATTTCTCTTTATCATCACATTACGACAGCGATATGGGCCTGGGCGGTGGGTTAACGCTGACTTATTGAAATATAGATTAATATAATGATTTTGATCACATATCAACGTGTTGACGGTCATTTGAACAGGGCTTTAAATAAAGGAGATTTGAATAAATTAAATTTCACAATTATGAAAAAGCTACTTTTTATTTTATTCATATTAACTACCACTGCAGCGGTTACGGTTAATGCCCAGGTTAAAAAAGATACAACTTTTAAAGTTATCATTACCGACAAGGGGTGGATCAGGGATGCAGGGGGCACTCAATTAGGCCATATTGATAAGGACAATATTGTGCGCAACGATAAGGGGCAAAAGCTATATTTTATTGATGCCAACGGTAACGTGATTGACGCTAATGGAAAAAAATTAGGGACAGCAAAAAAGAATGGTTCCTATTACAATATCAATGGCGAAAATGTACTGAACACCAAAGATCTGGATAAAGAAAAATGCGCCATTTTAGATCCAAAGGGGCATAACTTTGGTACTGCCCATTCAAATTATAAACTGCATGCCTGCGCCGCGCATTGTTACTTTTTAGAGCAGGAAAAGAAAAAGGCCGAAGCAAAAAAAGCCAGGGGTTAACAGTTTTTTTTTGACACGCGTTTTGAAACATTCGGGTTGGGGTTTTCGGCAGAGAATACCCGGCCTGATTTGTGTTGTAAAATCCGGGGCCCGGAAAAAGTAAAAATTCGCTTCCAGGTATTTTAGAAACGCGATTGCTATAAAGAGTGTCCTGAAGGAAAAAAATCAGAACCGCTTAAATTGTACGATATGGAGATGAACAAAAAGCATGAAGGGATGGATCATCATAAAATGCACCATAATCATGATCCGCATATGGGAATGTCAGAACATGACCACCATGCTATGATGATTGCCGACTTTAAAAAGCGGTTTTATGTGGTACTGGCGCTTACTATCCCCATTATGTTATTATCAACCATGATCCAACATTTCATGGGCGTTAGCTGGCAGTTTAAAGGTTCCTCTTACATTTTGTTTGCCTTATCATCGGTGGTGTTTGTATATGGCGGCTGGCCTTTTTTAGCAGGCTTGGTAAGCGAGGCCAAAGCCAAAAATCCAGGGATGATGTTCCTGATAGGTTTTGCAATTACGGTGGCCTATAGCTACAGCGTAGCCATCGTTTTTGGTCTCAAAGGGATGGATTTCTTTTGGGAATTGGCTACCCTTATCCTCATTATGCTTTTAGGGCATTGGATAGAGATGCGGTCGGTAATGGGCGCGTCAAATGAGCTTGAGCTATTGGTTAAGCTCATGCCGGCCGATGCGCATATGGTGATGGGAGACGGCGTACACGACGTTAAAACAGATACTTTAAACGCGAATGATATCATCCTGGTAAAACCCGGAGAAAAAGTAGCGGCAGACGGCATTATACTGGAAGGCGAAAGCTACCTCAATGAATCGATGCTTACAGGCGAATCAAAGCCGGTACAAAAAGTAAAGGGCGATAAAGTAATAGCCGGCTCTATCAATGGCAATGGTTCGGTTAAAGTAACGGTTTCACATGCCGCCAAAGATTCCTACTTGTCGCAGGTTGTTAAGTTGGTTGACGATGCGCAAAAGTCAAAATCACAAACGCAATTACTGGCCGATACTGCTGCAAAATGGTTAACAATTATAGCCCTAATAACAGGCATCGGCACATTTATGTACTGGTTTTTAACCGGGCAAACCATAGCCTTCGCCATGGAACGGATGGTAACTGTTATTGTTATTTGTTGCCCGCACGCTTTAGGGCTGGCTGTTCCGCTGGTAGTAGCCAAATCAACGGCACTATCGGCCAAACATGGCCTGCTCATTAAAAACCGCACCGCTTTTGAAAATGCCCGTAAAATTACCACCGTGGTATTTGATAAAACAGGCACGCTCACAGTGGGCAAATTTGAGGTATCCAAAGTGGTTTCGTTTAATAAAGAAATTAAACAGGACGACCTTATCCGACTGGCATCGGCCCTGGAGCAAAACTCCGAGCACCCCATAGCCACCGGCATCCTGCAAAAAGTAAAAGACTTAAAAATTGCCATACCGCAGGCACAAAACTTTAAGGCCATAACCGGCCAGGGTGTTGAGGCAACTGTAGATGGTAAAAAGATATTGGTGGTTAGTCCGGGTTATTTAAAGGAAAATAAGCTGACCGTTCCCGGTGGATATCAAGCCAACGATACTGAGACGGTAGTGTTTGTAATGATTGACCAGCAATTGACAGGGTATATTGCCCTTTCGGATGAGATCCGCGCCGAATCGGCCGATGCCATTAAAACCCTGAAGCAGGAAAATATCAGGTCTGTTTTGTTAACCGGCGATAACAGTAAAGTGGCGGCAAGCGTAAGTAAAACTTTAGGCATGGATAGTTTCATCGCCGAAGTATTGCCCCATCAAAAATTAGATAAAATTAAAGAACTGCAAAGCAAGGGCGAATTTGTAGCCATGACCGGCGACGGCGTTAACGACGCCCCCGCGCTGGCCCAGGCAGATATTGGCATTGCAGTAGGCTCGGGCAGCGATATAGCGGCCGAAACTGCCGGTATTGTACTGGTGAACAGCAACCCTAAGGACATTGTAAGCCTGATCCTGTTTGGCAAGGCAACCTATCGTAAAATGATCCAGAATTTGATTTGGGCAACCGGGTATAACGTTGTTGCGCTGCCCCTGGCTGCGGGCGTGTTATATAGCCAGGGCGTACTTTTAAGCCCGGCAATAGGCGCGGTGTTAATGACGGTAAGTACCGTGGTTGTGGCTATAAATGCAGGTATGCTGAAAGTGAAAGAATAACAAACCCTGAACCAAGCTCCATCAACAAGCAAAATATTAACCAATATAAACCACCGGAAAAATGAAAAGAATGATGACTGCCCTGATTGCCGTTACCTTAAGTTGTAGCGCTATGGCACAAACCAAAACGGCTGACACTACTATGCATAAGATGTCGCACAAATCGATGCACAAGATGTCGCATATGTCGATGGACAAAATGCACGATTGTGTAATGATGAAAGACGGTAAAATGATGGCCATGATGAATGGCAAAACCATGCCCGTGACCAAAGCTAAAACCATGACAAACGGTACCATCGTTGAGGCCGACGGAACCTGTAAAATGAAAGGTGGTAAAACAATGAAGTTAAAAGAAGGCCAGTGTGTAATGATGAACGGCGAGATGCCAAAAATGCCGATGAAAAAAGATACTACAGGGCATAAGATGTAGGCTGGATTTAAAGAACGGCTTATCGTGATTTGGTAAGCCGTTCTTTACCAGGCAGCAAAGCCCTTGCGGTGACGGGCAGACATGGGCGGCATGAAAATGTAACTATAAGCTTTGCTTTCATTTAAAACACCGGGTACATTTCACATCTAATCCGGGCGTATCCCTGCTGGTAGAAGCAGGGGCGTGCTTTTCCCTCATACGCCTGCAGGCCTTAAGCGCGAAGGCCGGTATCCGGTACAATCACTTACGCGAACAGGCCAATGGATTATATAATTACCCCTGCTACCAAAAGTGTTCCATATGGTACAGTATTACTTTGACAGTTTTTTCTTAAAATAGCCTCAACTATTTATCTATCAATTTATTAAAAAAAACATGTACGACACAACTTGTCGTACATCCTCATTTATGGAACAATGTGGTACACTTTTTAACTAACCCATCATCCGCTGCCGCACGCCTCCGGGCTTGTGCGCCCCCATGCTAAGTATACGCCATGCCTTTAGGACAATTAACAATGTTTGTTGTTAACCTTATGCCCTTGTATTACTCTTTTGCCCCGTTAAAAATACAAACTCCCGGATGAATTAAACATCCGGGAGTTTGTATATTCATTACTTTGCATGGCGTTTACCTGTCAGCGGGCCACAAGGCAGGAGCCTTGCGGCAGCGACAAACGCTTGCGGTAGTTGAGGATTTGCTACCAACCTGCGGGTAATAATTCAGAAATTTTTGTTTTACTTAAAAAATATTAACCACCAGTTGTGTACCACCCCGTGCCAGGGTGTACCACCCGTACCGGTACACACACTTTGGTACCCAAAACTCTTGGAAAACGCACAAAATGCAGGCTTAAAATGCTTCTGGTATCCGAGATTTATATTACCAATTATAAAACCAACGCCTTGCTGTTGCGCGAATTACCTATCTAATCCTAAATGTCTCTTTGCATTATAAGAGATTAAATAATCAGGGTCGTCGACATGTTTTTGAATCAAAGCATCTGTCTTGGTATTATTGAAGTTTTTTAAGTAGACAAATGCCGGTATCTTTTGAAACTTATCGTTAAATGTTAAAAATAGATCAATGGCTATATCGATCATTGCGTAATCTAAACTGATCTTGAAAATTGAAGTCGCAAGTACCAATTTGACGAAATTATCGGGATTGGTTATTAATAAATTATTTAATGCAGGCAGAGATTTAGTTGATTTCATATCGGCCAATGTTTCAACTATTAATATGTCGACTGATTTTTTTTCGTAATTGCCAATTAATTTTTCGATTAACAAGGATTCTACAATCTGTCGTTCAGCATCACTTAACTGATCAATTATACGCCTGTTCGTAAAGCCTTCCCTATGCTCCCGATCTGACGGCGGAATAATTTGATTGATAAGTTGCGCCATTTCCATATGTTAATTTATTGCGATATCCGGGTGTTGCATATTTATTACTTTGCGTGGCGTTGAGCTATCAGTCAGAGGGCCATCCCAATTAACCATGGGGCGACAGCGAAAAGACCTTACGGCAGATAGGAGTGGATAAGTTGATAGCCTGAAGATTGCTAGGTTATTTAGGATCGATAAAATATTTTATAACAAAAGCTATTAAAGTTAAAGGACATAAAAAAAACAAAACAGCGTAAAATGCCCAGCCGGTACTTAGGTAATCTTCCATTTCCAAAAAATAAAGAAAAAACGAATAAGCGAATAAATATGGCGTTGTCCTAAGAAAAAGAATCAAATATTCATGTATACTGTTTGGTTTTGGTTTACTTAAATAGGTATTGATTGCAAATATTGATACAGGTATAAATATAGTATATAAATAAAACAGCATTACTTTTTCTCCTTATTTTCTTAAGGTAATATTGTCGTCACTATTCCTCTGGCTGGTGCACACGTGTAGTGTGTCTCCCGGTTCTCGCAAGCGTTTATCGCTGCCTCCTGGCTTGTGCGCCTACATGCTAAGTATACGCCATGTCTTCAGGATAATAAACAATGTTTGTTGTTAATCTTAATGCTCTTGTATTACTCTTTTTCCCGTTAAAAATACAAAAATTTTAAGAGTCAGTAAAAAAGTTGACAGGAAGTTTTTCTATATTGAACAATTTATTGGCTACCCGTGCCGACCAAATTCCCTTTATATTGGGGCTTAAAGAAAGCTGTTTTTTATCTCTTTGAAACTTCTCTCTTAAATATTTACAAGGGTCTTTTTCAATAGCTTCGTCAATATCTTTATACATTTCGTCAAAAATATCAAAGTAATATACCGGTAAGTCACCTTGATATATAAGCCACTGGCCATAAGCCATATCACCTAACTTATAAAGGTGCCTTCTGCCTGTAATAGTAAAAATCGTTATGTCTTCTAATAAGAGTTCCATGCTTGTTCACATTATAATGGCGCCTCCGATGAAAAGTGAAATTTTCAAATTGAATCTTGGCCGCGTACACCAGCGATGGCACATTCTTTTATAACCTGCACTATTCTTTATTTAAAACTGATCCCGGAAAATTTTATCTAAACGCTCAAACGCTGCTTTCAATTCCCGAAGCATCTCAAATTTGACATTAGCGGAACGGTAGTCAAATTTTCTCTTTATCAATTCTCCTGCTAACTTAACCTCTTTATTAACGGGATTTTCAAAAGGCAAAAAATAGGCGGGCACGATCGCGTATAAGCTCTTTTCGTAATCTTGGTTATTGTAGCTAATGTACAAAGCAAGATCAATAGTAATGTATTTTGTGGTATCAATCTGCACACCGGCTCTTAATACTCCCACTCCTGGTTGGTTTAGATATGTCCATAGGCCAAAGCTCTCAGACGGAGCATACCCCGTTAAATGATGAGATACTATACTCCCTTCTTCTCCTTTTAATACAATTTTAGACCATTCAACGACCATTTCCTGAAAAGCCGTTTTTAAAAAAAACATCGTGTCTTTATGAACTGCCTCTATTTCATCTTTTAACTTGTTCGCCATAATTCGTTTAATTTCATTATCCGAATTGGTTAAAATATCTATAATTGCCTCTGTCGAACGCGGTGTGTTTTCCTTAAGCCAGCCTTCTAAAGCTGCAATTAGTTCGTCAATTGTAAGCCTATATTGGGGATCGTTGTTGGTAGCCGCTTTAATAATATTTTGCAATAGCTGAGGTTTTCTAATTGGTGATGCGATTTTCGAAAGTGTTCTTTCAAACTCCCAATCGGTGAGGTTATAAGCTTCCTTGTCAAAAATTACCGACCAAAGCATTCTTCCTAACGAAAATATATCTCCTGGTCGATGATCGGCATCGTCTAAACGACCTCGTAAAAACTCCGGGGCCCGGTAGTTAACAGCGCCAATTAATTCGCCTGGTTCACTCAAGCGACTTTCTGTATTATCCAAATCAATCGACAATCCAAAATCTGCTACCAAAAGATTGTCGTCTTTATCAAGCAATATATTTTCTGGTTTAAGATCACGATGGGCAAGACTCTTGTCGTGCAATCGCTTTATTGTTCTTGAAATTGAGAGTATCGATTTTACGCCACTGGATCCGTCATCATCGGTGGCTTTCTCACCAAAGGTTTGACTTAGATTTTTAGGATACTTTGCCATTACATAGTATGCCATGTCAGAGAGGTCAGTAATATTGCTGCAAGGGGTAACTTTAGTTGGTGGGCTATCATTCATTTGCAGGACTGGAACAATGCCGTCTGTTCCGTTCAACCGCTTGATGGTTTTCAATTCTTGCAGAAACCGCTGATATTGCTTGTCATTGCTCAACCTATTATAGACTTTGATTGCTATTGCTTCCCCTTCTTGTTCTGCCTGGTAAACAAAACTGTTTCCACCTTCAGCATAGTTTTGAACATTTGAAAATTTACTACTTAGATGTTTTTTAAAAGTTCCGTTGCACATAGCACAATATTAACAGTTTTCCGACAGAGCGGCACAATGTATCATAGAAACTCTTTTGCTTCGCTGGAGCACATGTGTCGCATGGGCCTGGCTTATAGCATCGGGTAGATATAAGCATCAAACGATACCTTGTTTTTATTGGCTGATCGTGGTTAAATGGTCCGGGTACCAATGGGATTTGTATTGGTCGGCAACAGGCACAAATATTTGGATGCTTCAAAATTGCACGATCAGTTTAGTGTTAATCATGTTAAAATGTAAAATATTGACTATTAAATATTTATAAAAAAAATATATCCGAAATGTGTTAAGTTATGTTAACCCAATTAGATGCGTTTGCCCTGTCATTTTAGGTATTTTCTTCGCAAATGTTGCAATTATTTAATAACTTAGTCTTGTGAAACGCACAGCGCTCATTTTAATCGCGGCTATTTACCTGTTATCCTGTGTGGGTATCGGGGTTAACCGTTTTTATTGCTGTGGTAAGCTGGCTTCCGTTACCCTCATCTATGGCGCAGCCGATAACCAGGCGCATAAAAAAGCCGATGACAGTTGTTGCAAAAACGAGAAGCAAGGCTTTAAAATTAAGGATAACCATGTAAGCGCTTCGTCGTTTACGTTGCAGGCTTTGTCGCCTGCGTTGTTACCGGCCGTTAACCATTGGATAGCAGCCATCACCGTTAAAGAATTACCATCTGCTATCGCTTATCAGGCTAATGCCCCGCCGGGGAGCACTGCTATCCCGATATATACCCGTAATTGCATTTACAGGATCTGATCCTGTTCCCTCTCTCTTTTTAGCCCTTACCCTATGTAACCGGGCTAACCTTTAAATTAAAATACATCATCTTAATTTATAATCAACGCGCAGGTTTTGCCTGTGTTATTTATCCACTTTTCAATTTTTTTAATCCATGAAAAAAGTAATGCTGATGGCAGTGGCCATCCTGTTTTCTGCGGCAACTGTTTTTGCAGCCAATGTACCAAACGGTAAAATGAGCGCCGATACCACCAAAAAGGCCAAGCCGGCAAAAGTACAGTACACCTGTACCATGCACCCCGAGGTATTAAGCGATAAACCTGGCAAATGCCCAAAATGTGGCATGGCACTGGTAAAAAAATCACCTGCTAAAAAGAAACCCGCAGCCATGAAAATGTAATTCATTAAGCCTGGCCACAAAACCGCGGCCGGGCTTATCAAAACCATTAAGATGATTAACCAACTTATTAGCCTGTCGTTAAAAAACAGGTATATCGTTTTGTTTATTGCGGTTGCCCTTTTTGCCTGGGGCGCCTACGCGGTAAATGAAAACCCCATTGATGCCATACCCGATCTTTCAGACAACCAGGTCATCGTGTTTACCGAATGGCAGGGCCGCAGCCCGCAAATTATGGAAGACCAGGTAACCTACCCGCTGGTGAGCAACCTGCAGGGTATCCCGAAGGTTAAAGCCATCAGGGCAACCTCTATGTTCGGGATGAGCTTTGTTTATATTGTTTTTGACGATAAAGCCGATGTATATTGGGCGCGCAGCCGGGTACTGGAACGCCTGAATTATGCCCAGCGTTTATTGCCGCAAGGTATTACGCCCACCCTTGGGCCGGATGGTACAGGCGTTGGTCACGTATTATGGTACACGCTTGACGCCAAAGGCATCGACCTGGGCGAACAGCGCGCCCTGCAGGATTGGTATGTAAAATTGGGATTGCAAACCGTACCTGGCGTAAGTGAGGTAGCGTCCTTCGGTGGTTTCGAAAAACAATACCAGATCAGCATCGATCCGCATAAACTCAACTATTATAATATTCCCTTATCGCAGGTACTTAAAGCGGTTAAAAGCAATAACAATGATGTAGGCGGCCGCAAGTTTGAAATGAACGGCACCGGCTATATTGTACGCGGACTGGGTTATATTAAATCATTGGCCGATGTGGAGAACATTGCCGTTGGTGTTATTAAAACCATCCCCGTAAGGGTAAAGGATATTGCCACCGTGCAAATGGGCGGCGACGAACGCCTGGGCATTTTTGACCAGGATGGCCAGGGCGAAGCGGTTGGCGGTATTGTGGTGATGCGATATGGCGAGAATGCCGATAGGGTGATCCACGCGGTGAAGGATAAAATGGCCGATATACAGAAGGGCCTGTCGCCGGGTGTAAAGTTTAAAATAGCCTATGACCGGAGCGAGCTGATAGAAAGCGCCGTTAAGTCGGTTAAGCATACGCTGATTGAGGAAATGATTACGGTATCCATTATCGTTATCCTGTTCCTGTTTAGCTGGCGCAGCGCGTTGAGCATCATTATCCAGATCCCGATAACTATAGCCGCCAGCTTTATACTGCTCAACCTGTTTGGGATCTCCTCCAATATCATGTCGTTAACCGGTATAGCGTTGGCTATCGGGGTTATTGTCGATAACGGTATCGTAATGGTCGAAAACTCGCATCGTAATTTATCCATCGCACAACAAAAAGAGCAATCATGACCACAGCCGAAAGAATCAAGATCATAGAAGCATCCTGTAAACAGGTGGGGCGCGGCGTTTTTTTCTCTACCCTCATTATTGTTGCTTCGTTTTTGCCCGTATTTTTATTGGAAGGGCAGGAGGGGAAGCTGTTTGGGCCGCTGGCCTGGACAAAAACCTTTATCCTGGCCATTGATGCCATATTAGCCGTAACACTGGCCCCGGTACTCATCTCGTTTTTCCTGAAAGGGAAGTTAAGGACGGATGACCATAACCCGCTAAACCGTGGGTTAGAAAAAATATACCGGCCGATACTCAGCTGGTGTGTAACCTGGCGCAAAACCACCATCAGCATTAATGTGATAGCATTGCTGGTAAGTATCCCCCTTTTATTGAGTTTGGGCAGCGAATTTATGCCGCCGCTGGATGAAGGTACCATCCTGTTTATGCCGGTTACCCTGCCCGACATCTCCAACGCCGAGGCCAAGCAACTTTTGCAGGTTCAGGACAGGATTATTAAAAGCATTCCCGAAGTAAAAAATGTGCTGGGCAAGGCCGGCCGGGCCAATACGGCTACCGATAATTCGCCCATCAGCATGGTTGAGACCATTATCCTGTTAAAACCCACCAGCGAATGGCGCAAGGGAATTAAAAAGGAAGATATCATCAACGAACTGAATGCCAAACTACAAATTCCCGGTGTGGTAAACGGCTGGACGCAGCCCATTATTAACCGCATTAACATGCTCTCTACAGGTATCCGTACCGATGTGGGCCTGAAAGTGTACGGGCAAAACCTGGATACCATTTATGCTTTATCCACCCAAATGAAGCAGGCTTTGCAGGGCATAAGCGGCGTAAAAGACCTGTATGTTGATCCGATAACCGGCGGCAAATACCTGGATATCCGGGTAAACAAAGATGCCATAGGCCGCTATGGGCTAAGCGTTGATGATGTAAACGAAGTGGTAGAGAGCGCCCTGGGCGGCATGAACCTTACCCCAACCATTGAAGGGCGCAGGCGCTTTAGTGTAAACCTACGCCTGGCGCAGGATTACCGGAGTAATTTGGAGGATATTAAGCGCACGCTGGTACAAACACCGTCCTTTGGTCCCGTGCCGCTATCGTCTGTGGCGGATATTAACATTAGCGATGGCCCGGCCATGATCCAGTCGGAAAATGCACTGCTGCGCGGCACAGTCCTGTTTAACGTGCGCGACCGCGACCTGGGCAGCACCGTTCAGGAGGCGCAGGCCAGGTTAAACGCGATGGTTAAATTATTACCCAAAGGCTATTTTATTGAATGGAGCGGCCAGTATGAAAACCTGATCCGCGCAGAGCGTACTTTAAAACTGATCCTGCCCATTGTGCTCATTATCATATTTGCCTGCCTGTATTTTGCTTTTCATTCCATCCGCGAGGCATTTTTTAGCCTGATCAGTATTCCTTTCGCTTTAATAGGTGGCGCTTATATGGTATACTTTTTCGGGGTGCATTTATCGGTAGCGGTGGCCGTTGGCTTTATCGCCTTATTTGGTATCGCTGTCGAAACGGGGATTGTAATGGTGATATACCTTAATGATGCCATGCAGCAGCTGGTTGCCTTAAAAGGGAATTCAAAAGAAAGCATCAGCAAAAACGATTTGCGCGAATACGTAATGAACGGGGCGGTAAAACGGCTGCGGCCAAAGCTCATGACCGTTTGTGTTGCCTTATTTGGCCTGGTGCCCGTGTTATGGGCAACCGGCACAGGCAGCGATGTAATGCTGCCTATTGTATTGCCTATGATAGGAGGCGTATTAACATCTTCCACCCATATTTTGCTGGTTACACCCCTCATTTTTTTGATGGTGAAAGAGTATGAGCTGAAAAAATATGGCAGGCTGGAAGTATTGGATGTAAAGGAATAAAACCATGAAAACTAAGTATCAAATTATATATATCCTGCTCATCTGCCTTACCGGCGCAACCGCGCAGGCACAGGAGCGCCTGCCGTTGGATAGTGTTTTGGCCAAAATAAGTGCCAATCCGTCATTGCTGGCATACGATGCCACGATAAGTGCGCAGGATGCCTACGCCACCGGCGCCAAAAACCTGGATGCGCCTAAAATCAGCGCCGGGCAATACCAGACACCCTATCGCCTAAACCCGGATGGTGGGGCCCTGATGATACAGGCCGAGCAAATGTTTACCAATCCCGCCAAGCTGAAAGCAAAGGAAGCTTATATGCAGGGGATGTCTAAAGTAACCGCGGCTGATAAAGGCAATCTAAAAAACCAGCTTATGGCCCAGGCCCGGCAATATTATTATGAGCGGGTAGTGCTCGAAAAAAAACTGGCCCTGCTGCAAAATACCGCTGCCCTGCTGCAATATATGCTAAAGGATGCCAATATCCGGCTCACCTATGGTAAAGAAAAGCTGCCCAATATTTACAAGGCCAAAGCCGAACTGTTTGAACTGGATAATACCCGCGAACAACTGAATAACGACATAAACCAGCGAAACATTATGCTGAACACGCTGATGAACCGGGACCGCCAAACCGCCTTTACTATAGATACAAATGTTAGGTACCAGGAATATGAGGGTGCCATCATCGATACGGCTGCACTGGCCGCGCAGCGCAGCGATATTAAAGGGATTAGCCGCAGTATTGAACTGCAGCAATTGAACGCCCAGGTAGAATACAGCAAGCGTAAACCCGATTTTGGCATCCAGGCGGCACATATGCAAAGTTATGGCGGGTATGCCAACCAATATGTGCTGATGGCTTCGGTTACCATACCCATTGTGCCCTGGGCGTCTAAGGAATATAAGGCCAACCTGAAGGGCATCCGCTATGAGGTGGCAGCCTTACAGCAAAAAAAAGCCGACCTGCTTAACCAGGCGCAGGGGCAGTTAGCCGGTTTAAAAACCGACATCGGCAGCAAAAAGCGGCAGCTGAATAATTATAACCGGCATATTATCCCCGCGCTGCAAAACGCTTATAAAACCGCTTTGCAGGCATACGATCAAAATACCGGCGACCTGCCCACCGTGCTGGATGGCATAAAAAGTCTGCAAACAGCCCGCGTGGCAGCCCTTGACCGGTTACAGGAACTTTTAACATTACAGGTAGCTTATGAAAGGGAGTATGAAAGCACTAAATAAAATATTTGCAGTATCACTGTTGGTTATGCATGTGTTGTTGAGCGCCTGCAGCAACCCAAAGCCAGCCCCCGCTGCACAAACCCAGGCCAAAAGCGATGTGAAATATACCTGCCCCATGCACCCCCAAATTATGGAAGACCATCCCGGCAGTTGCCCCATTTGCGGCATGACCCTGGTAAAAAAAACAGGCCAGGCCAGCGAGGAGGCTGGTATCAGCCTTGGCACGGTTTTACAGCCGGTTAACAGCAGCGTTGTTTCGTCTGTAACTGCTGTTACGCCTGTTCAAAAATCCATCGCCACCGAAATTTATGGCGATGGCTACCTTGATTTTGATACCCGCACGTTTAATAATATAGCGTCCCGGTTTTGGGGGCGGATAGAAAAATTGTATATCAAATATGCCTTCCAGGAAATTCACTCGGGGCAGCGCATTTTTGATATTTACAGCCCGGATATGGTAACCGCTCAACAAGACCTGCTATATCTTACCCGTAGCTCGCAACCTGAGCCCGAATTGTTAAACGCCGCCCGCCAAAAGCTCTTGCTGCTGGGCATGACTTCGACGCAGATAAACCAGGTAGCTAAAACCGGCAAAGCCTTTTACAGCCTGCCCGTGTACAGTTCTTATACCGGCCACGTGCATGATACGCAGCATAGCCAGATGGCAGGCGCTGCCGCCACCGGGATGCCTAATGATATTACGGCTAACCAGCCCTTAACTATCAAAGAGGGCATGTATGTAACCAAAGGGCAAACCTTGTTTAATGTTGTTAACCCGCACAGGCTTTGGGCTATTGTTAAAATAGACCGCTCATCAATTTCGGCTCTAAAATTAAACCAGCAGGTTCAATTGCAGCTGCCCGATATGCCCGGTAAAATGATCAGCGGTAAAGTGGATTTTATTGAGCCGGTTTTACAGCAGGGTGATAAAACCACCAGTATCCGGGTTTATGTGGATAATATGGATCACAGTCTCAAAGTAAACAGCCTGGTAAAAGCAAAAATACAAACAGGCAGTGCCGATGGCTTATGGGTACCCAGGGAGGCCGTTGTTAACCTTGGGCAAACCCAGGTGGTATGGCTAAAAAAGGGCGCTGCATACCAGGCCAGCCAGGTTAGCACAGGTACGGTAAATGGCAACTACATCCAGGTTACCAAAGGGCTGGTACTTACCGATAGCCTGGCCTCCAACGCGCAATATTTAACCGATAGCGAAAGCTTTATTAAAGTACAAGGCCATGAACAGTAACCCATTTTTGAAATATTCCTTTTTTATACTCTTGGCGGTTAGCCTGTTTGCTGCCTGTAAGCAAAAGCCGCAGGCACAGGCTGCCAAAACAGCGGTGCAGCCCAAAGCTTACTACACCTGCTCCATGCATCCGCAGGTGCATGAGGACCATCCAGGTAATTGCCCCATTTGCGGCATGAAACTCATTAAGGTCGAGCTTACCGCCACCGCCGGCAACAGAGCCCATATAAGCATCAGCCTAACCGCCACTCAACAGCAGTTAGCCGCCATACAAACAGATACCATCGGCACAAAAAATACCGCTACCCACAAAATGCTGACGGGTACCATTACTACCGACGAAACCGCCGCCCAGGAACTTAGTGCCAGGACAGCCGGCCGGGTACAGCAGCTTTTTGTACGCGCCATTGGCGACAAGCTAACCACAGGCAAGCCGGTTTATTCCCTTTATAGTGAAGATTTGCAGGAGGCCGAAAAAGAATACCTGCTGGCCCGGCAACAACAAAAACAGTTGCACAATCCCGATGTTGATTATAAACAACTGATTGCCTCGGCCGAAAGCAGGCTGCGGTTATGGGGATTGTCGCAAACGCAGATTAATAACCTGGCGGCTTCGGGCAAAGCCGCTGCCACAACAACTATATTAAGCAACATAAGCGGAACGGTAAGCGAAATAGGGGTACACGAAGGCGACTATGTTACCGAAGGCATGACCATTTTAAAAACCCAATCGCTGAATAATTTGTGGGTGGAGGCCCAGTTGTACGCAGGCGAAAGCGGCAGCTATAAGGTAAACGACCGGGTAACCCTATCATTCCCCGACCTGAACGGGCAAACCATCGACGGCAAAATTGCATTTATCAACCCCGAAATATCAGATGCCTCCAAAGTAAACCTGTTACGCATCAGCGTGCCCAACCCCCAAGGCTTATTAAGGCCGGGGATGTTAGCTTATGTAAGTGCGGCTACAGGCAATAATCAATCGTTGGCGGTACCCGTATCGGCCGTTTTAACCGATGGCAAAGGCAGCAAAGTGTGGGTAAAAAACACCGACGGCAGTTTTTCGCCCAGAAAGGTTATCGTAGGCCCAGGCAACCGGCAATACATACCCATACTTTCCGGGCTAAATAATGGCGATGTGGTTGTAACAAACGGCGCGTATTTATTAAACAGCGAAGCCATATTTAAAAACGGAAACGAGGCGGATATGAGCGGGATGAAAATGTAATAAAGGGCGGTTTACTTTTATTTAAGATCCCCCGCTGGTAAAAAACGTACACCTTTATGTCTTGATACTTGATACAAAACAGAGCTTCTGCCCCATCTCACCGGTAGAAGCGGCCGCAGGCATCGCCTCTGAAGAGAGTCAAGAAATAAAAATTAAGTAATTAGCGAAAAGAGTACAACAACAAACTTTTAAAACCACTCCCAAGTCACTAATTGCCCTACCAATCACACCTGCTTTATATTTTTTAGCCCTCATTAAACGGCAAAACTTACCTATACTCTATTAACTTTTATATATTTGACCTTACAATCAGCAAATCACAGCTGAAATTTATTTTATGACAGTTCTCGCAAACGGGATAGGTGAAAAGTACGAATTGGTTGTAGGCCTCGAGGTACACGCCCAGCTATCCACTTTAAGTAAGGTTTTCTCGGCCGATTCTGCCGCTTTTGGTGCCGGGCCTAATCAGCATGTCAGTGCTATATCTTTAGGGCACCCCGGTACTTTGCCTTTTTTAAATAAACGCGCGGTGGAGTATGCCGTTAAAATGGGCCTGGCTTGTAACTGCACTATCAACCTGAATAACAGCTTCGCCCGTAAAAATTATTTCTACGCCGATTTGCCCAAAGGTTACCAGATAACGCAGGATCATGCACCCATATGCCTGGGTGGCTATGTGCCTGTAAAACTGGCCGATGGCGCCGAAAAAAATCTGGCTATACACCACATCCACATGGAAGAGGATGCCGGCAAAAGTATGCACGATCAGCACCACGCCGATTCGCTTATCGACCTTAACCGTGCCGGTGTGCCCCTGCTGGAAATTGTTACCCAACCCGATATGCGCAGCGCCGAAGAGGCCGGCCAGTTTTTGACCGAAACCCGTAAAATACTGCGTTACCTTGATATTTGCGATGGCAATATGGAAGAAGGCAGCATGCGTTGCGATGCCAATATTTCCGTTCGCCTGCGTGGCGCTATCGAATATGGTAACCGTTGCGAGGTAAAAAATTTAAACTCTATCCGTAACGTGCAGCGTGCCATTGAGCATGAGTTTGCCCGCCAGGTAGCAGTGATTGAAGCTGGTGGCCATATTGACCAAAACACGCTTAATTTTAATGCCGATACCGGCGAAACATCGGTATTGCGCAGCAAGGAAATGGCCAACGATTACCGCTATTTCCCCGAGCCGGATTTAATGCCCTTGGTGCTTACCGAGCAATACGTTGATAATATCCGTAAGAACTTACCGGCATTGCCCAGCCAGCTTTATCATAAATACCTTGAATTGGGCTTGTCGGCTTATGATGCTTCAGTTATTACCGCCGATAAGGATGTAGCCCATTATTTTGAAGAGCTGATTAAAGCTACCGACCATTACAAAGCCGCCGCCAACTGGATCATGGGCACGGTAAAATCATACCTGAATGATCATGATGTGGCCATTAGTAACTTTGCTGTTACCCCGGCCAACCTTGCAGGCCTTATCAAGCTAATTGACGCGGGCGTGATAAATAATTCTGTAGCTTCGCACAAGTTATTCCCCGCCATGGTTAAAGAACCGGGCAAAAAAGCCGATGAACTGGCTAAGGAGCTTAACCTATTAATCAGTGCGGATAATGACGATGTAAACCAGTTTATTAAGGCCGCCATTGCCAAATTCCCGGATAAGGTAAAAGAGTACCAAAAGGGCAAAAAAGGAGTGTTGGGCTTGTTTATGGGCGAGATCATGAAGCTATCGAAAGGTAAAATAGATCCGCAGAAAACAAACCAGTTATTGATCAAGGAATTAGAAGTAAAGTAGTAATGAAATTAAAAAATCTGGCAGTTTACAGTGTATTGTTTTTAACTGCGTTTGTTTATTCATGTAAAGATAATTCGCAGTTTACCATTAACGGTACTATTAAAAATCCCGGCAGTTTAAAGCTGGTTTATTTAATTGAGGCCGATAGCACCCAGCTTAAAGTTGTAGACTCAACCACGCTGAGCGAAGATGGAAAATTCCAGTTCAAACATGTGGCGCCTTATGCCAATTTATATAAGCTGCGTATAGGCGGCGCGGGCGGCGGCGATCAACCGGCAGCGGCAAACAACGTTTACGACCTGATTGCGAAAAACGGCGACGATATTGATTTTGAAACCGACAGTAAAGACGCTTCACATACTTACGTCATCAAAGGCTCTGACGATTCGGACAAGATTAAGGAATTTAATAAGATCAGTAATTTTTACGGCGAGAAAAATTCCAAATTGGTGGCCGAATACCAGGAAAAATCACAGGCCCTGGGCAAACAATCAGATTCATTGCTGAAGGTTTACATGCCCGTCTTCCAGAAAAACGTAGCCGATTATGGCGCCGCTGTTTTAAAGTTTGTTAACGACAATAAAACATCGCTGGCCGCTTTTTATGGCGCAACATCGCTGGATGTGTATAAGTTTGAGCCGCAGCTGGTGGCCTATGCCGATGATATTAAGGATAATTTTAAAGATAACCCCGGCGTGCAGTCCTTCATCAAACAGATGAATAAAATTAAGCCGGTGTCAATTGGTCATAAAGCACCCGGTTTTACAACTACCGGCATAGACGGTAAACAGGTAAGCCTGGCCGACTATAAAGGCAAATATGTAATGATTGATTTCTGGGCATCATGGTGCGCGCCCTGCCGCCAGGAAAACCCTAACGTAGTTAAACAATATGCCGCATTCCATTCAAAAGGCTTTAATATTTTAGGCGTATCGTTAGATAAGGACAAAGCCGCATGGCAAAAAGCCATCAACGATGATAAGTTGGAATGGGCCCACGGATCGGATTTAAATAGCTTTGAAGGGCCAACAGAAAGGTTGTACAATATCGAGGCTATCCCATCAAATTTCATCATCGACCCGGCCGGAAACATTGTTGCCAAAAACATCACCGGGGCCGATTTGGAAGCTTTTTTAATCAAAACGTTCAAATAGGTTCAATTAATCGTTAACATAAGGTAACCATTAACAATTTGTTAATATTGTGGTAACTTTAAGCTTTTGTTAAGTGTATACTTTTATACAAAAAAATTAACGCATCATGAGCAGCTCTCCAAAACAGAAAATCCTTATTGTTGATGATGAACCGGATATTTTAGAGTTGATAGAATACAACCTTAAAAAAGAAGGCTACCAGGTATTTTTAGCCCGTAATGGCCAGGAAGCCGTAGCCGAAGCCAAGAAATCACTACCTGATCTTATTGTACTTGACATTATGATGCCTAAAATGGATGGCATCGAGGCCTGCCGCATTATGCGTACCATGCCTGAGTTTAAAAATACCTTCATGGTGTTTTTAACCGCCCGCAGCGAAGAATATTCAGAAATTGCAGGCTTTAACGTAGGCGCCGATGATTATATAGCCAAACCAATTAAGCCCCGTGCCCTGGTTAGCCGTATAAACGCCATATTGCGCCGCAACTCGCCAACCGAAGAAACACCCGACAACAAACTTGAAATTGGCGACCTGGTTATCGACCGCGAAGCCTACCTGGTATACCAAAAAGGTGTTAAAGTGGTTTTGGCCAAAAAAGAATTTGAATTGCTATACCTGCTGGCCTCGAAACCCGGCAAAGTATACACCCGCGAGGTGATCCTGAAAAACATCTGGGAAGACTCGGTAGTTGTAACCAACCGCACCATCGATGTTCACATTCGCAAACTGCGCGAAAAACTGGGTGATGAAGTTGTTGCAACAGTTAAAGGGGTAGGGTATAAGTTTGAGGCGTAAGTTAGGTCCCTAACCTCCGTTGGCTAACGGAGAATTTTTGATTAAAATATTTGAAGCCCCGGTTTTTGAAAGAAAACCGGGACTTTGTTTTTATTGGTGAAAATCTTGGCGTTTTGCTCCAGGGAAAAACTATCTCTTTTGGCCGCAGGCAACACCCAAAGAGTTAAAGACGGAAAATTATCCCTGTTTTAAAAACGAAACAATTTTTGGGTTTACCAAATCAGGTTTTTCTAAAAAAGGCAAATGCGCGGCATCAGTAACCGGGAAAAAGTTTACTTTCAAAACACTACGTATCGAGTCGCTGAAGCCGAAGGGTACGGTTTTATCATCTTTGCCCCAAATTAATAATACCGGTTTACTGGCATCGTTTAGGCAGGCGTAGCTTTGGAGGCCGTACTGCCCGTAATCATAAAGGGTTGATACCAGCGCGTTTCTGAAGCCTTTGTATTGCATTTGCGGCAGATACAATTTTTCCCATCCGGGATGCTGTTTAGGATATTTAAAATCAGTAACCTGTCCGCTTGCCCGCGCATCGGAATTTACCGCTTCGTTATACATAGCTATATATTTTGGAGCTTTTGGCTTCTGTTGTTCGTATACCGGGTCAATAAGTATAACTTTGCCCACCATATCAGGATGCAGGCAGGTAAAGTCGGTTACAATTTTACCACCGAAGGATACACCGGCAAGGTTTACTTTGCCGGCTTGCAATTTTAGCTGGCTGATAAGTTCGAGCAGCTGATTGGTATATAGTTCTTTATTGTAAGCAACGTCGGGCCTGTCAGAGTAGCCCCGGCCGTAGGTGTCATATCGTAATACTTTATAACCGTTTTTAATAAGATATTCATAAGTTCCATCCCATATATAATATGGTACGCTGAAGCCATGTACAAGTACAATAACTTCGCCGTCTTCGGGGCCTTTTAGTTCGTAATGAGTAACGCCGTGGCTTAATTTAATAAAGCTGCCGGCAATATTTTTACGGTCGGCATCGGTTAGTATTTTTTTCTCTTTATTATTATATTTATAAAAACCAAATAGTATTAAAGTAGCCGCGCCGACCAGGAATATTATAATTATTATGCTTGCTTTGAGTATTTTCATGAGGTATTAGGATGATGATTACTAAAATACACAAATATTTAATTGGTAGTTAACCTATTTTTATATTAAATGTAAAATTTATATGCGCTTAACATTTATAGGATCGGGCAACGTAGCAACCCACATGGCGGCGGCATTTAAAAATGCCGGCCACCGCATTGTGCAGGTTTACAGCCCTAATATGTACAACGCTGCTTTGCTGGCTTACCATGTTGGTGCTACTGCCACAAATCAGCTCAACGAGATCAGCGCCGAAACCGATATTTTTGTTATTTCGGTTAAAGATGATGCCATTGCCCAAATTGCCGGTGCACTGGCAGCACATCAAAAAACAATAGTACATACATCGGGCTCAACCAGCCTTGATGTTTTATTGAATTATACCGATAAAGCCGGTGTTCTTTATCCTCTGCAAACCTTTAGCAAAACCCGCGAAGTTGATTTTGCAACCGTTCCCTTGTGTATTGAAGCAGCAAATGATAGTATATATACTGATATTGAGCAGCTTGCAGCTACTGTTAGTAATAGTATTTATAGCATTAACTCGGCCGGCCGCAAAATATTGCACCTGGCAGCTGTGTTTGCCTGTAATTTTCCGAATTATTTATACGGGGTAGCACAACAACTGCTTGCAGGCCATGAAATGGACTTTAATTTATTGAGGCCCTTGATTTTAGAGACTGCTCAAAAGGTGCAACAACAACTCCCGGCAAGCGTACAAACCGGCCCGGCGGTACGTAACGACCAAACTACCATGGCCGCGCACCTGCAAATGCTTGAGGGGCAGTCACAATTGCAGGAAATGTATAGTTTATTAAGTCAGGGTATTATCAAAAACAACAATGGTGGGCATGGGGATAAGTAATTTTGTTACTTTTGCCTAAATGAACATTTTTAAAGTAAAGATAAACTTCGAGGAGAAGGGGCACGAAACCGTCGAGCTGCCGATAGCCGAGGGAGAATCTGTTTTAGACGTATGCCTGGAGAATGGCATTGAACTACAGCACAATTGCGGCGGCGTTTGCGGATGCAGTACCTGCCATATTTATGTAAACCGGGGAATGGATAACGTCCAGGAAATATCTGACAAGGAAGAAGATTTTATAGACAGGGCAGTAAACCCACGGATAACATCGCGCCTGGGCTGTCAGTGTGTAATCATTGATGGCGATATAGAAGTTACCATTCCCGATCAATCGGCATTTATGGGGCACTAAGGGGCCTTGCATGTTGGTGAGGTTTTACGTGGGACGTTTTACGTTGTACGTGAGTAGCACACACCGATAAATAACACGAGATCAAAAAACGTAAAACGTACAACATATTACGTACAACATATAAAAGATGAGCGATAATAAATTTGCCTTACCCATTCACTGGAACGATTACGAAGATATTGCCATGGAGCTTTACGAAAAGTTTGGCGATGATTTTGGCGAATCGAAAATATACCGTATCCGCTTTACCGAACTGTTGGAATGGGTTTTAAGCCTGCCTAACTTTGCCGGTAAACGGGAAGAATCAAACGAAGGCCACCTGGAGCAAATTCAATCTGCCTGGGTATATGAGTGGCGGGATAACCAATAGGGTGGTGAGTAGTGAGTAGTGAGTAGTGAGTGGTTGAACTTATCGGACCCGCATTACTTCTATCAAAATTATCAATCTAATCATTCAAATCAGTGCAATCACCTTCAATCGGTGAAATCATAATATAAATAATGGAGTCGTTTCTGAATAAATTAAAAGATATAACCACGTTTATTTTTGATGTGGATGGTGTGCTCACCGATGGATCTGTTTTTGTGACGGATACCGGCGAGCAAAGCCGTGCCTTTAATATTAAAGATGGTTATGCTTTACAGCTTGCAGTAAAATGTGGTTATAATGTTTGCGCCATATCGGGCAGCCGTTCAAAAAGCGCTATTTACCGTTTAAATAGTCTGGGTATCCAGGATGTTTATATGGGTACGCATACCAAATCGCAGCGGTTTAAAATTTACCTGGAAGAGAAGGCCATTATTGCTACCAACGTGCTATACATGGGCGATGATATCCCCGACCTGGAGGTAATGAAGCTTGCAGGCTTGCCTGTTTGCCCTGCTGATGCTGTTGAAGAGATTAAAGCTTTAAGCGCCTATGTTTCGCCATATGGCGGCGGCAAAGGCTGCGCCCGTGATATTATTGAGAAAGTACTTAAAGTACAGGATAGGTGGATGAGCGAAGAAGCATATAGCTGGTAGTTTAAGTCAAAAGTCAAAATTAAAAAGTCAAAAGTACTTTATCATTTGTCCCCAAATTTTTACTCCAAATGAAATCTCTTCCAAAAATCATTCTTGCATCAAAATCGCCGCGCAGGCAGGAGCTTTTGCGGTTGATGGATATGGAATTTGAGGTGGTATTGAAGGATGTGGATGAATCGTACCCCGAGGGCCTAACGCCACAGGAAGTTGCCGTTTATATAGCCCGGAAAAAGGCCGAAGCTTTTGATGAAACGATAGGGGACGAGGTGGTACTTACTGCCGATACCATTGTTTGTGTTGATGGATTGATATTAGGCAAGCCCGAAACGCCCGGGCATGCTGTGGAGATGCTGCAAATGCTATCAGGCAAAGTGCACCAGGTGATTACAGGGGTTTGCCTGTTATATAAGCATCAATACAATGTTTTTTTTGATGTATCTGAAGTGTTTTTCCGCAAGCTCACTTTGGATGAGATAAGTAGTTATGTTGCTCAATATAACCCGTTGGATAAGGCCGGCTCATATGGTATCCAGGAACGGATAGGCCTTATCGGCATCGAAAAAATAAGCGGATCTTACACCAACGTGGTTGGTTTGCCTACCGAGAAACTGTACGCCCAGTTAGTTAATTTAAATAAATAATATTTAAATTAAACCTTTCGTTTCTGCATTGTCTAACGGTAAATATATAAGGGAGCATTTTGTCATGAAAACAATTATTAATACAGGGCTGGTACTGTTGCTGGTATCCGCCTTGTCTGCTTGCAGCCGTTACAGTTATTACACCGCAGCAAAAAACAAAACGAATCTTACAGCCTATCGTACCTTTGCCTGGCTACCGCCCGATGCGCAGCCCAACAAAGCAGGTAGCGTAGTAAAAAAGGAAATTGCCGACGAGAAGGTTAAAGAAAGTACCATCGAGGCATTGACAGCCAAGGGCCTTAAACTACAGGAAACCAACCCCGATTTGCTGGTAAGCTACTCAACCGTTACCGGCCGTGGCGTAAAAAATGAATTTTACCCTGCTTATTACGGTACATTGTATTCAGGTTGGGGCTGGGGTGGTTATGGCTGGGGATACCGTCCGTTTTATGGTTATGGTGGCTTTGGCTATGGCTGGGGATACCCTTACTACGGCGGCGGCGTTATGGCCCGCGTGCCTTACAAAGAGGGTACCTTGATTATTGATATTATTGACCGTAACACCAGGCAGCTGGTATGGCGGGGTTTTGGCGTTGGCGAATTACACAACCCAAAAACAACATTGAAAGAATTGCCGAAGGTGGTTAACGGTATTTTGCAACAACTTAACCTTAATTACACCGGCCACGCGCCGGTTGCTTTGGATACCAAAAAAGCTTAATACAAAATTTATTTCCCCTGCAAGCAATAAATTTAAAAATCCCTTCGTGCCTCAGGCCCGGAGGGATTTTTGTTTACGGTGCAAATGGATAGCAGTAAATAAGCCGGCTGCTGCTACCAGCATAATTACCCAGGTATCCAACGGGCAGGCCGTATCAAACGGGTCAGCGTCATTACATGGTAAATCGCCTTGGGCATTGCTAACAAGGGGTATCATCCATAATAAGAATAGTGCAGTTAACACTTTAGCATTTAATCTGTACACACAAATCTTCATCTGTTTTAATTGTATTATTTTTTTATAAATTTTGTTTTCCCCAATGAACTGCCACCATTATCCTTTAACTCAACTATGTAAATGCCAGGTTTAAATTGCGAAACGTTTTGGCTAAAGGCGTTGCTATCTGCTGTCTTTTGCATTACTAATGACCCCGTTGCATCATAAATATTTAACTTATAGACAGGAGACATAGCCTCCGATTTTCCGCTGGTAACATTAACATTCAATGTTTCGGCTATAGGGTTGGGATAAACGCTAAACATATTGGCATCGCCGCTTTTATCGTAGTAAATACTAACCAGGGCCGAGTATGTGATGTTTCCAAATAGGTCTACCTGTTTTAGGCGGTAAATATTATTGCCTGTATTTGGGGTTTTATCGGTGTACTTATAAATTGTGCCACCGTTGCTTTGTATTTGATATAAAGAGGTATAATCGGTGCCATTTGCCTGTTGTTTTTCGAGCGTATAAAAATAATTATCTCCCTCGTTGTAGGCCCGCCAGGTAACCAGCACACCATCTGTAGCCTTTTGGGCGTTGAAACTTGCCAATTGATACCTGGCAGCCGGCAATTGCTGAATAGATAGTTCAAACCGATTGGCGCCAAAAGTGTTGGTGTCACTTTTTAAGATATTGAAAGCGTAGGATTTATAGCGTCCTATGTCTAACGAGTCTTTTTTAAAGTGGTCAAGCAGGGTTATTTTGTAGTTATTGGTATCAATGTTACGTATACCCTCAATTTTTAAATTATATAAGCCATCTGTTTTACCATATGCATAAAGCTTAACATTAACTCCTTTTTTATAATCGGGGAAGTGCTTTACAGCGGTATGCATCCCATCGGATGACAGGCTTGACAATAATACACTTGAGCTGCTTACATCAAGGTCTAAGGCATCTAAGCTTTCGTCAAACTTACCCTGCCAGTCGCTTCTAAAATAAACACCGCAATAATCATATGCCAGGCTATCTTTTTCTATTTTTAAATATAACCCGGTAAGTGGGTTGCCCTGGGCATCTGATTCTTTTACAGAGGTGGTTTGAGGTAAAAATGCCGCGGCGCTTTTAAAAGAAGTCCCCGTGCCGTTAACCGTTAATGTTTGGGCTTTTGGCGCCGACATAAGCAGGTTTGATCCGGTAAGCTGCTGGGTGGCAACTTTATCAGTTTCTTTAAATGTTAATGAGTTGCCCCCGCTTGTTGTACGTACCAGGAAACCCTCGCCGCTCAGGGCGTAACCAATGCCAGGCGCGGATGTGCCGTTGGCCGTGTATGCATAATAAGCTTGTCCGGGGCTATTGGTTTTATTTAGCAAATAAGCAGTGCTTATATTAGAGTTATGGCCCAGTACGGTGGCTATATTGATGGTGCAGGGATAGGGGTTGCCTACCATGTTATAGCCGGCACCCCCCGTTAGGGTAGATAGTGAATAAGATAGTTTGCCGGTAGTTGAATTTGATGCGCCGTTTTTAGGGGTATACCATAGCGCTACTGTAACATCGCCCTGGTTAACGTAGCCCACATTAGTAATATAACAATCCAGCGGATTTCCGGTAACACCATCAGTGCGGCTATTGGGCCCAACATAATAAAGTAAATAGCCATTGCCCACGGGCATGCTTACCGCCCCTACACCGCTTAAGGTAACTGTACTGGCGCCGATAGATGTAACCCCTATGTGTTTGCCCGAACTGAAGCTGGTATTACTTACGGCCTTTGTTTCGTCATAAAAATAAATAATGGAGTTACCATTAGGATTAATATAGCTAAACCCTGTGCCTCCTGACGGACCCGCGGTAAATGAGCCGGGATAGCTTGTATTGGTTGTTAAGCTGTTGTAAACGGTATAGCTGTTTTTTAAGGTATTTAGCGTGATGTAATTGTTATAAGTGGTGCTGGTAGAGTAAGATTTTGTAATATTAGTAGGCGAAGAAAAAATTCTGTATCCACGGTTGGTTGCAAGGTTGCCGCCACTTACAAAACGTTGAATATTATAGGTGCCTGCAATTGCCACAGTACTTGAACCATAGCCCGTAGATGATATCTGATCAAAAGCGGCAGAACCCGAAGCATCGGACATTAAAGTGAAAAATGAATAAGCGTTGTTGGTATTGGTTACAACGGGTTGATAACCAGTCGAAAGATCGATGATAGAGGTTGAGCCAAGATTGAAATAGGCGGATTGGGAAGCACTACCGGTGTTGGTGATAAAACAAGCCTGCGCGCTTAATGTAATTACACAGGACGAGCCCGACGTGCCGGCATTGAAAACCCCCGTATTGGTTAGCCCCGATTGATATGTGCCGAGGTTGATATATGATGTAGAATCGGCCGTAAAAGTACCACTGTTGGTCATTGACATGGTATTGGTGGTTCCGTTAAAAGTTGCCCCCCTGGCAACTACTACAGCGCTTGAACCTGTGTTTTGAAAGCTGGAACCATATCCCGACAAGTCGTAAGTAGACCCATGATCATAATAATTGGCTGTGTTAAGAATATATGCACTGCTTGTTGATACATTGAACACGCAACCGGTTTGCGTGGTGAATGTACCCGAGTTTTTTATATAATTACCGTTGTTAAAATTAAACGTACAGGCAGTTGCTTTAAAAGTTGCCGAGTTATCAGCATAAGCGCTTGCTCCGGACAAGTTGATTATACTGCTGCTTGCGGTGAATACCCCCGAACCGGAGTTTTGTAAGTATTCGGAGCTATTACCGAACGTAAGCGTGCATGAGGATATAGTAAAAACATTTGTGTTTTTGAGATATCCGCTGGTACCGCCCGATGTGAAATTGATGCTGCCGCCGGTACTGGTAAAGGATCCTGAATTATTGATGAAGTTGTTGGAGCCCTGTAATGTAAAAGTAGTACTTGTTGCTGTTACCGTGCCCGAATTGGTAAAGGAACAATTGTTATTAAACGTTACCGTAGCGCTTGAATTAAACTTTAAAATTGCGCTGTTGGTTAATGTTGCGAGTTGACTAAAACTGGAAGATCCGCTGATAGATGCGGTACCTGAGCCCGAAAGCGTGAGCGTTGTGGTACTAAAAGAACCCACAGTTAAACCTCCTGTCATGGTGAGCGTGTAACCAGAGCCTATGTTTATTATTGAGGCATACCCATTACTTATAGATGAAGCGCCGGTAATGTTTACGTTTACGTTATCGGTAAGTGTGCCGGTAAACCCCACATTAAATGTGGCCCCTTTTAAAGTTGCAGACCCGGTTGTTGTAACCGGACCGGAAACGTTGATAGATCCGGATACGGTTAAATTATTATTTATGGTTAGCACTACAGCAGCGCTGTTGGATAAATATAAATTAGCGCAGGTAATTGCAGTATTAACATTGGGTTGCTGCGATCCGGAGAAAACGTTAATGCCTAATATCGAAACACCAATGTAAGCATCATCGCTGGTGGAAGGAGACCCTGAAGTGACACCGAGGGTTGAAAGATTGTACCAATTAGCAGAATTGTTCCAGTTGGTGTTTCCGCCACTGCCTGTCCAATAGTATGAAGCTGCTGTTGCCGGTTTACTAAATAATACAAAAAACAATAGTAAAACTCCTAAAAGTATGCGTGTTTTCAAATAGTTTAATTAAAGGGCGTTAGGGAAATTTAATCGCATAAAACTATTGAAAATTTCAATAATTACACTATTTAAATAAAAAATCGATAAAAAAATGCCTTTTTTTTAAAAAAGTTTTAAAAAGAGTTGCCGTAAGGCTGATGTTATTTTCATCTAAGGAAAAGAATGTTTCCTTGTGCAGAAAGTGGCATTGAAAATTGTGTCTTATAAGAAAGGAAAATCGGCTTAGTTACTAAATTAACCTATAAGTTAATTATTGAAATTGTTGAAAATTGATGAGTTTGATTTCCAAATCAAGGATAAAATAGAACGAAAAATATGGCAAATGGAAGCGATAATGGTTATGTCTGTCTTAAATTTAATGGTGAATGGATATCTCGCCCCTTAGATAAGTAATCGCATTACCGGTCATTAACACACGGTCGCCTTTGAGTTCACACCAGAGTTCGCCGCGGCGGGCCGAGATCTGGTAGGCGTGCAATGTGCTTTTACTTAATTTTTTTGCCCAGTAGGGAATCAGGTTGCAATGTGCCGATCCGGTAACCGGGTCTTCGGCGATACCAGCACCGGGAGCAAAGAAACGGGATACAAAATCGCTGTTATCGCCGGGCGCTGTAACTATAACGCCTACAGTATCCATTTTGGATAGTGCGAAAAAATCGGGCATAATGTCTTTGATATCCTGTTCGTTTTCATAAACCAGGAAGTAATCCCTTGAGCGAAAAAAGGCCAGCGGCTGTTTTTCGCCTAAAGCTTCGGCCAGTCCGTTTGGTGGTTCAATGGGGATGGGTGGCCTTGATGGGAAATCCATGGTGTATTTGTCGCCATCGCGCTTAATATGCAAAGTACCCGCTTTTATGGTCTCAAAGTGTATTTCGTCACCCTCGAAGCCCAGCTCTGTAAATAATATATGAGCTGCCGCGAGGGTGGCGTGGCCGCAAAGATCAATCTCATATTCGGGGGTAAACCAGCGCAGTTTGTAGCCGCCATCTGTTTTCACAAAAAAGGCTGTTTCGGCCAAATTATTTTCAATTGCTATCTTTTGCATGATAGCATCAGGCAGCCATTCGGCAAGCGGACAAATAGCCGCCGGGTTGCCGCCAAACAATTTATCAGTAAAGGCATCAGCCTGGTATATAGGGATAGTCATACAAATGTTCTGGTGTAGCTAATATAGTGATGAGAATCCAAGAATAAGAATCAAGTTGTAAGAATGTAGAATCAAGAGTCAAGAATCAAGAACCAAGACGGGGAAAGTACCGCTAAGAAACCTACCAGGCACAACCTTTTTTGTGCTCTTATGTTTCGCAAGGGCTCAACTATGTTTTTATGGCAGCAATAGGAGTTACGTGCCGAAGCTCGTAATGCAAAATAAACTAATTAATATGGCTCACATAGCCATAAGTAACCAATTCATCCTTATTGCGGATTGGCCTGGTGTAGCCATCGGTTATCAGGATGATCCTGTCGCTTACATCCAGGATATTGTAGTATTGGTGATCTGTTACAATGATGCCCTTAACTTTGGCGCATTTCCTGACGATCTCTTTAAAAGCTTCGGCTTGTACGGGAGAGATGTGTGTGAAAGGCTCGTCAAGCAAAATGAAATCTGCTTTACTGTAAATAACCATCAGCGTTTCGAGTTGACGCAACTCGCCGCCTGATAAGTCTGCAATAGTTTTCTCACAGTAATTTACATAAATGGGGTGGCTCGAAAAATCGTCCCAAAAGCGGGGATCGATAATAGCTGCGGCCAGTTTTTTTATTTTGATGCCTTTGGGCAGGTAATTGTGTTGGGGCAGGTAGGCAACGCGCATGTTTTTATAGCCTTTTTTAATGTATTCGCCATTGATACTTACATGCTTGTAGGCAGGGGTAAGGGTGCCGAAGATGATCCTTAATAAAGATGATTTACCGCACCCGTTACGGCCCAGGATACCCAATACTTCTCCTTGCCGGCATTCCAGGTAAACATCCTGCAGTATTTTGCGTCCGCCGAATTGCAGTTGTACGCTGTCGGTTTTTAAGATGAGTGGCTCCAAATTTAGCGGATGGTTGAAAGTGATAAAAGGACGATGAAAGCTATAAAATCGCAGGCAAATACCGATAAGTAAAGCAGGCTGATGTTGTAGCCTGCATTGCGAAAATAGAAATAGGTTTGCACGGCTTTAAAGTTCAGGTACTGCAGGCCAAGTATGGCGGCGTAACTAACCAGTTTGCATAATATGGCAAACGGAATGTTCAATTGGCGCGAAAGCAGGTAATATAAACATGCCAGCGAGGCCAGTATGCACCATACCATTATTGGTTTATAAAAGTACCATGCTATTTTTATTGATTTTACCATGAACTAACTATGACAGGTTAGCTAAGTAACGGGAATTTGTGCGTTAAATTTTATAGAGACTAAATTGTTGCCGGTTTGTAATTATCGGGCGCGATTTCAAACGGACGCATGTGGTCCGTCTCTCTGAAAAAAAACAGAATTTGAGTAGTTTGCTCAAGGGTTTTGCTATTGCAAGTATATCAACTCAAATATATTTATTCCGTTATTTAAAACTGACATTAAAGATGATAAAAATATTTATGACTATAAATGTACCGGGCTATACGAGCAGGTAGTAAGGGACGGTTGCACCACATCAGCTATGCCGAAATTCGATGATGCAACCAAAACAGGGGCGATAAGTATACCGGAAAATTACTTTACGATTAAAGTTAGATGATATCACATCCTCCTTGTAGCAACATAGGCTACCAGGTATTGTGGTTCGGCCTTTGGGCCTGTTTTAAGCACGCTTTGTTCTGCGCCGGCAATTATCAGGTTTAATTTGGCAGCAACAAGGCCTGGCATTGCAGTAAGTACCTCGGGCTCCAGCAGGGCCGATATTACCGGGTAATATTTCTTTTCTATGGCCGCTTTTTGTTTATCGGCAATTATGCTTATAGTCCACAACTCGTCTTTGGCAAACCCGTATTCGCTGGCGCAATTGGTTAGTTCATATAAAAAATCCCTGGCCTGGGCCTCGGCAGATTTGGCGGCCATTTATTTGGCTTTTTTATTGGGTACTATAATTTCCGGTTTGGCTTTGCTGGTTTTCCCGGCCTGGTAATCAGACGGGGCTTTTTTACCTACCGGATTCGGCATGCTTTTTTTGTCTTTGCTCATGGTAGTATGGGTTTTATAACCTGCCGGATGTATTTCTGGCTGTGTGTAGTAATCAAAGATGGACTAATAAAACGATGTTTGCGCTATGTTAAAATAATAATTAAATAATTGGGATATCTTTACTTTTTGATTAAAAAACAACAAAACTAATTCGTAGTTGATGTGTTGTTTGGTTCAATAATAAAAGGTAAACTGCACTCATGAACGCTGAACAAGAAAAAACGAGATATAACGAAACCGAATTACTGGAATTTAAAACACTGATACAGGGCAAAATCAAATCGGCCCGTGAAGAACTGCTCGATCTGACCTCTTCCATCAGTAATCCCAACGCCAATGGCACCGATGACACGGCCAGTTCGCACAACACTTTAGAGGATGGCTCGGCCACACTCGAGAAAGAATCTATTAACCAACTGGCATCGCGCCAAAAGAAATTTATCGATCAACTGGAAGCAGCCCTGGTACGCATAGAAAACCATACTTACGGTATTTGCCGCGAAACGGGGAAACTTATTCAACGCGAACGTTTATTGGCTGTACCTCATACTACTCTGAGTATGGCGGCTAAGTTGAAGCAATAAGTTGTAGCAAGTTATTGAAAAACCAAAGCCCGGATGGATAAACATTCGGGCTTTATTTTTTGATACAGATTCTTCCGTTTGCTATCCATATAATTTCCGGGTGTTTATTGACATCATTCCGGAATTGCCATATATTTATCAGCAAATAAATCATTATCACAATACCCGCTTAACAGTGTGCCTTAACGCATAAAACAAACCTATCCTTACCCGATGAAAAAATGGGCAATAATTATCGTATGCTTTTCCTTGTTATTTATAGCCGCTATTTGGTATATCGAATTTAAATATAAATTAGAATCGCTTGATTGGTTATTAACCAAATTGGCAGGTATGGCCATTATATTCTTTGCTTTGGTTTTTGTTGTGGTTAGTGAAAAAGAATCTAAATGGAATAAGATTTTAAGGATAAGTAATGTGCTTTTTTGGATGGTATATATGGGGTATAAAGATATATCCAAATACAACAATAATGTCCATCTGAATAAGTTTGGTTTGGTGTTTAATGATGCCAGGCAGAGGTTGGGCGTACCCGAAATTCCAATTGATTGGTATATAAAATACAAGGGGAACAGGTTTGTAGAATGGCAGGCGAAAGACACTACCATTGGACACCAATCGAAACGTATTATTATAGAAGATTCTGTTTGGAAAATAGAACTGGAGGATGATCAATATAAACTTAAGCCCATTGGTGGCGTGTCAAGAGATATGTCGATAAGAATCCAATATGCCCACGGGAAAGCCAAAGACTCCATGTTTTATTATTTTAACCCGGGTGATAGCAGCCGGTTAATTTCCAGGCAACAGGCTGATAGTATTTTTGCAGCAGAAAAAATTAGAAAAGATTATCAACGGTAATATATTAGAATACACGGCGGATCGCTTCGAAGTAATATTCGCCATGCTTTTAATATTAAGCGATATTTAGCGTAGTTTTATACAATTAGCCTGATACCATCATGAAAATTATAGCATCAATATTAATAGCCCTGGTAGCCATTGAACACATTTATATTTTATGGATAGAAATGTTTGCCTGGACAACCAAAGGCCGTGCAACTTTTAAAACTTTCCCTGCCGAGTTGTTTGAGCCAACCAAAAATCTTGCAGCCAACCAAGGGCTTTATAACGGCTTTTTGGCTGCCGGGCTGATATGGGCGCTACTCATTGGCGATGCCATATGGGCCAAAAATGTGGCGATGTTTTTTTTAAGCTGCGTAATAGTAGCGGGCTTGTACGGTGGCTTTACAGCTGGTAAAGCTATTTTTATTAAGCAAATGCTGCCCGCCGCCGTAGCTTTGTGCGCGGTATTGGTATGGATGTAGGTTAACCTGGCCTCGCTACCTAAATACTAAACCTGTTATATTGTCCCCGCTCCATCCTGATATCCAGGCGCTGCAGCATGGCCGGCAAATTGAACCCTTGTTGCTGATATTCGGCCTGTACCCGTTCTTTCGCGTTTTTTAGCGCTTCTTCACTGGCCCATACGGCTATGGTTACGCAAATAAAGTTGCCTTCTTCGTCGGTGCGTTCATAGGCCTCATCGTTAATAAAACCGGGTAGTTGCTTGATAAACGAACGGTTGATGTGCATGCGGTCGGTAAATTCCGCCTTTGCGTTTTGGGGCATTATAAAGCGGTCGATAAATATTTGTTCCATTTGATTTGTGTTATTAATTATGTTAAAAGTGAGCAGGAGTAACCCTGCCTGTTCATGATATGGATAACCTGCGGCAGGTTAATTTCATGCTGCGCCGACTCAATACGCAGTATCCGGTCGCAATCCTCCATGTCGAAATTGATGCGGCAATGGGGCAGATGCTGCAATAGCAGGCTAATCAGCGTAGCTGCTTCGCATTCCTGCATTACATCGGTTTTAAATATTTCAACCTGTGTGTTCATGCTTAGTATGCTATTTCGACGGTTGCCCTGTAAATTTCCTGGTTAACAAGGTTGCTTACCATATAATGGGCTACATCCGCACGCGATACCTGGAGGCAGTTTTTTAAAAACCGGTTTACGGTGGTGCGGTAATTAGCGGTTAAAGGCTTGTCGGTTAACTGTGGCGGGCGGATAATTGTCCAGTCGGCGCTGCTTTCTTTTACGATGGTCTCCATCCGGTGCAGGTCGGCATACATATGTTTAAGCAGCTTTTGAATTACATACCGGGCAACCAGGCGCACATACCAGGGAATCACGGGGCTTATTTCCAGCGCAGAGGCCGAGATGCAAATGATGCGTTTAACGCCATGCTGCTCCATTGCTTTTAAAAGGTTAGCGTTGCCCTGTGAGTAAAGGTTGGTAGGCTTATCGCTAAATAAACCGCCGCTTACACCTAATGCCGATAGCACAATTTGCTGGCTCGCCATTTCATCTGCAAAACTTTCAGGTTGCATGATATCGCCCTTTATAATATTAAGATTGGGATGCATCAGCTGCAATTTAGCCGGGTTACGTACCAGCGCGGTTACCTGGTGACCGGCCTGTAATGCCTGCTCTACCGCCTGGCGGCCAATGCCGCCATTGGCGCCTGCAATAAATATGTTCATGGTCATATCAGTTAAATTTAAATACGCTTAAAAAAATAATCAGCAAAAACAGCAGCAACTGTAGCAGGTGAAAGGTTTTGATGTTGCTTTTGATCCGGACAACTTCGGCTGTAAACACCAACCCGCCTGCTGCCAGCAAATTGCGAAGCTTCAGGCCCTGCCGCCGCCCTATAAACAGGCTGTTCAGGATTACCAGCAGCACCAACCCAAACTTAATCCGGAACCAGAGCTGCTCGCCAAAAACGCCGTGGGTTACGGCCATCATGCCTATGCCGCTTGTGATTAGCACGGCAGCGCCAATACCGGCTACACGCGGCAGCCTGGCCATCATGTTCAATAAGGCCTCGGGCCGGTTGCCCTCGCCGGCAAACTTCCAAAACGATGCGTAAGCCAGGTAATCAACCAATGTGGTGCCGGCCATTAATACCAATGCTGTTAAATGCAGCACCAGCAGAGTGGGTAAAAGATAAGTGATTTGCATAATTTAAACCTTTTGGTAGTAAATAATATACAATATTATACCATGTGGTAGGATATAGCAAATTACTTTTGTCATTTTTTTATAATTTTGCTTCCAAATGGTAGTAAATCAAACAGTAGAGTTAGTGAAGCGCTGGGGCGCTTACGAAGCGCAGCATCCCGGGGCCAGTATTGAAGATTTTTGCCGGCACCAACTGGCGCAAAATGTTAAGCCCGAAAGTTACGGAACGCCAAAAGGCGACCTGCGGCCCGACCTGAACGGCCAGCTGGTGATCCTGTTGCGCCGGATTGGTAAATTCCATATCGCTTATTCAAACAAAGCGCTGGAGGGTACGGGGCTCGACCAGATGGAAGAGTTCGGGATCCTGGTGACCATTTACAATCAAAAGAATCCCATCAAATCAGAAGCCATATACAATAACATTATGGAACTATCCAGCGGCAGCAATATGTTGATCAGGCTAAAAAAGCGGGGTTTGGTGGGCGAATACGACGATGAGCAGGATAAACGGGTAAAACGCCTTAAGCTGACCGCCAAAGGCGAAGCTACATTATTAACTGCCAAAGAGGTGGTGCTGAAGGTGGCCCGCATGATGGTTAATGACCTGAGCGACGAGCAAAAGCGCCTATGCATCCAGCTGCTTAGCCCGATTGACCGCCGCTTCTCGGGCCTGTTCCAAAAACAACGTAATAAGTCGTTTGACGATATTTACGTTGAAAATATTGGATAATTAAAATGTGGGCGCGAATTATTAACGCGACGGGCAAATTGATATGCAGCCATTGCGGTGTACTCAAGCCTGCTTAAATTACTTATTTAAGCGTAGATTTGTTAATACAGATTAGCTAAACACCTTATGGATTTCATAGCCTACCAGCAACTCTTTCGGCATATTTTAATGGATACCAATCCCCGGTTTCCTTACGATGATCCGCATTACCTGAATTATACCCGGCTAAATTGGTCGCGGCAGGAGAGGTGGATGAAAGTGGGTGTGTTGAATGAAGAATTAGTTACACTGATTACAAGTATCAGCACCAAGCAAAACTGGACTATTATCACCGAGCCCTGGTGCGGCGACGCATCGCATAGCCTGCCATTTTTGCACCGGCTATCGGAATTAAACCCTTTGATAAAAGTCGATTATCAACTAAGGGACAGCGAGCCGTTTTTAATAAACAGTTACCTCACCAGGGGCAGCAAATCAATACCCAAACTGATAATTGCCAATAGCGACCATCAAGACCTTGCCACCTGGGGCCCAAGGCCGGCCGGTTGCCAGCTGTTGTACGAGCAGCTGGTTAAAGACCAAGTTGTTATGGAGCAGCAAAAGATAGCTTTACAACAATGGTATAATGCCGATAAGGGCGTGAGTTTACAGCAGGAATTGGTTGGTATTTTTAAAGCGATTGTGGGGTAGTGGTAAAATGTAGTGAATTTCTGAAGGGGGGATAACATACAAAAAATAAAAGATTGTCATCCTGAGTTGTAAAATTTCGTGAAACTCTGAAGGAGAAATGACATTCAAAAATAAAAAACTGTCATCCTGAGGAACGAAGGATCTATTCGCGAACTTTTCTATCGGACATGCACAGCTGATAGATCCTTCGTACCTCAGGATGACAGGGGAATTGGGTATGTCATGGGTAGTTCGTCGAACCACAGCAGGCAATGGCCTCTTCGCGCAAGTCCTCGACAGGCTCAGACTGATAGTTCCGTCTACTTTGCAAATACAATACGTCATGAGCAGAAGATCAACTCAATAACCCGCCCGTAAACGATACTTTAATTTTTGATTGAAAGTTTTCGATGATCTTAAAAATCTCCTTTAACGTAACCCGTTCAATTTTTGAAAGTTGCGATATGTCGATGTAGTTATCAGGTTCGGTATGGTCCTGGATAATCTGTTCGGTTTGTTTCTTTAGCCGCAGGTTCATCAGGAAGTAATAGGATTGGATCAGCTCGTGGTATTCCGATTCGGAGAAAATTCCTTTTGCCTTCAGCGCTTTGAGGCGTTCGCCGGTGTTTACTTCAAAAATGCGGTTTTTAAGGGCATAAACACGTACCAGGTCAACAATGGGGCTCATTGTTCTTTTGATATCAAATACCTCGCGGCTATCTTTTTTAAACGTGCGGATGGTGTTGAAAAATGTTAACGGCGGCTCATATTGCAAGGCATTTTTGGCCATATGGAAAAATAGCTTTTCTAAAGGCTGTTGTAGCCGCTCATCTAAAAATTGGTGCAGTTCGTCCATAATGGCGCTTTCGCCATAAATGGTGCGGCAATCAAAAAAGGTAGAAAAGTTGATCACCGTTTCGGGGATAGATTCGTCCATCCAGTAATCGTAGTTGCGTTTCCAGTGCGATAAGGAGTGCGTCCACTTAGGGTTTTGGGCCATGAAATCGCCGGTGCAGTATACAAAGCCGATGTTGTTTAAATCGTTTGATACGCGGCTGGCCAGGTCAAGGAAATAAGCCCTTACTTCTTCGCGGTGCTCATTGGCCTTATCTTCATAAATAATAGCGTTGTCCTGGTCGGTTTTAAAGGTTTGTTCTTTGCGGCCTTCGCTGCCCAGCACCATGAACACAAATTTGGCGGGTGGCGAGCCAATTTGGGCAATCACACTTTCAATTACTTTTTGCGCAATGGTATCGGCAACGGTGGTTATTATCTGGTTTACAATTTCGGCGTTAACGCCGCGACCCAACAGCTGTGTTACAAATTGCGGTACACTTTGCCATTTGCGTTTCAGCTCATCTGTTGATAGCGCCAGCTTAACCGACTGTATAAACACCAGCGGCGATTGAGCCTGCTCGCTCAACAGCTTGTTGCGGCTGATAAAGCCCACATAGCCCTCCGCCTTTTGAATGAGGATGTACCGGGTTTTGGTCTGGAACATCATCAGCAAGGCCTCGTAAACAAAGGCATCCGCGCTGATGCTCACTATGGGCGTATCCATCACAGTACTTATGGCACCGGCGGTGTCATGCTGCCGGGCAATCACTTTATCGCGCAGGGTAATATCGGTTACGTAGCCAACAATTTTTTGCTCATCATCCAATATAAAAAGGCAGCTGGTTTTTTGCGCGGCCATCAGCTGTGCTGCTTTAAATATGGGGGTTTGCCGGTTACAGGCTATTACAGGCCGGTACTCGATACTTTCAATGCGGCGCGAATATAACTGCTCGGATGCGATATAGCTTTCGGTAAAGGAGGCAGGTTGCTTAAAAAAATGGACAAACTCCTCGTTCTGCATCCGCTTGCCAAACTCGGCTGTAAAATGCAAAAAGAAATCTTCGTAGGTTTTGCACAGCAGGCGAAAATCCTTGCGGTGCAAAAAATACACCAGCGTTCCCTTTTTAGCAACTACCGTACGTAACGACCGCCGCCTGTTAAGCAATACCGAAACGCCGCCGTAGCAAAAACCAGGCTCGTGATTTTCTATCAAACGCTTGTTGCCGGCGCTATCGTAAAAAAAAGATTCGTAGCTGCCCTTCACAATAATGTCAACCCCCTTCATCATGGTTATATCCTGCTGGTAAATCACTACGTCTTTTTGATAGCTGATTTCCTGCAGCTGCTCGGCTATGCCTTGCAGCACCCCGGCGGGCAGGGCGTTAAAGGGCGTGATAGTTTTCAGAAATTCCAGTCGGTTGTTCATAAGCTGTAAATGATAATGGCTGCCAACAATATAAGCATTAGCGCGGGCAACAAACAGCCTTTTTGTTTTTGGGCAGGATCGCGCTGTTGTTCAAAATCCTGGTTTTGCCGGCTGGTGTTTTTATCAGATATCTCGCCGCGGTTACGTAACTCAAAAAAACATGCCGCGGTTGCCTGTGCATCATACAAGGCGTTATGCTGGTGCTGCAAGTCGGTATTAAACAGCATGTAGTACAGCTCCTCTAACCGTAAATGCCGCGTAAGCGAGCTGTGCACCAGTTGGGTGGTGGCTACCATGGTACAAAAAACAGGCAGTTTATGTAACGGGTTTTCCATTGCCGACCGGTAAAACGCCGCGCCCAATAAATAATAATCCAGGCGTATAAAATGGCCTGTAACCATAGGCTGGTATCGCTGCAAATCGGCAGTCAGCAATTGCAGTACTTCGGTCCGCGGTTTGCCGTTTATAGCCAAAAACTCCGGTGTAAGGCCATGAATAGCCAGGGCGGCAGGCGTAATATGGATGCCTTCGCTGCCTATGTAGTGGTTCTGTTGCTTAACCAGCGTGTGGCGCTTATCATAAATAAGCCATGAGACTTGCAGGGCGTGGGGCCAATTCCCGTCGGCGCTGTAAGGCTGGTCCCATTTTAGCGGGAGGCCCGATGCTTCTGTATCAATAAATAAAAAGTAGTCGTTCAAGGTATTTGCTTTTTTTGACCGGGCTGCTAAAATACGGTAATTCCCGTTGTTCAAAGCCCGGGAATCCGAACTATTATGCATGTAGTTAAAATTCCGGTCCCTTTTCGTACCGGTCACAAAAGCATTAAGTGGTTATATTATGTTACCTCCAATTGCCGGGAGATTTAAGGCATAGTGGTTTGATGCCGGAGATATCCAACAGCGGGTTTTTACTTCTTTGATTTTTCTCTCGGAAGTAATTGTACAGAAATTATGCAAACTAATGCACTTAGCACCAGTATTGCTACAATGATGGTAATCAACGATATTAAATAATTGGTAACTATAAAGTTACAAAAAAAAGAGCCTGCTTTAAAATATATTTGAAAAAAAAACGTTGTCTGGTTTTGCAAGCTATGTGAGAGCCGGTAGCATGTAATTACCTATCCAATAGGGCTTGCCTCAAAGTAGCCATCAGCAGGCTAAATTCGCGGTTTTTATTATAGCGAAGGGCTGTCGTAAAACCTTGTTCTAAGTTTTTCTTTCAAATAAACTTCCAAAACCCCAACCAGTTCGGCCTTATAAATATCCTGCACGCTTAGCGTATGTTTTTGATTTTCAAGCTCAATAATCAGTGAGGGAACTTTTTTTACAGCTATGTAAATGCAATATATGCCCAGCAGTACCGGCAAAACCGGCAGTGCTATTGATTCTATGTAGATGCGGTGTACGGTAGGATCATAAAAGTTTTGGTATACGCCTATGGTATTGTACACTGAGAAAGTAATAAATAATATTCCGACGATTAAGGTGAGCGCAACGTTTTTTGTTTCGGCTGCCCTGGCGAAAGTGGCTTTACGGATATCGTCGTAGTTGATTGTTTTGTAATTGAACCGGTTGCGCAGCAGGTGAATGCCCTGTGCGGATAAAGCAAAGTCTTTTGATTGTATGTCGTAATTGTTCATGATAAGGCAATTCAATGATATCCGGTTACAGGGTGCCGCCGCCATAGATAATTAACTATGCCGCGCCAACGCATAAATCTCTTTATTTATTTCCATTTTTCAATTTTAATTTTGCGATTTTAAGGTTGAGGCTTTGCGTTTTATAACGGCATCGTGATTTGCATGCGGGCGCACCCGGTAATTATCAGTCGGCAGCGGGAAGGGCTTGCGTTAGCCAGTGATTTATCGATAATGGTACAAATACCCATGTACAATCTTCGGCGTTAAGAAAATTAATATTTTGAAAATAAGAAACTTGTTGTATGTTTGTACTATATGTATAGTACAATAGTATTTTAACATGATTAAATTTAAATTAGATCCTAAAACGGGGACCCCGTTTTACCGGCAGATAATTGACCAGATCACCTTTGGCATAGCTGCGGGAAACCTCAAAACAGGCGAACAATTACCCACTGTGCGTTCGTTGGCTGTGGATTTAAAGGTAAACCTGAATACGGTGGCCAAAGCCTACAAAGAGCTGGAAATTCAGGATATTTTAGAAACGCAGCAGGGGACAGGCACATTTATAAGCGAAATAAGGATCCAGATAACCGAAAAGGAGCGAGGCGCCAAACTAAAAGAGATCTGTAACGAATTTTCGTCCATTGCATTCAGCTATGGTTTTTCGACAGACGACATCATTAATCAACTTAAAAAACAATAATATGATAAGTAGTAAAAAGAATACCAAGTTGGGCGTTAACCCGATTGCAGCCGTGATTTTTGTTGTGTTAACAGCGGGCGCTATTGGTTTGTATTATTTGGAATGCATTAACGCTTTAACCCTGGGGCTGTTGCTGATAGCTTCGTTGTTTTTGGCCAACTCGGTGCATATAGCAGATCAGTGGGAAAAAGCTATTGTTTTACGCATGGGTAAATATACCGGGCTACGTGGCCCGGGCTTATTTTTCACCATCCCCCTGGTTGACAAAATAGATAATTATATTGATCAGCGGGTTAGGGTTACCGAGTTTAAAGCCGAGCAAACGCTTACTAAAGATACCGTGCCGGTAAACGTTGATGCTGTAGTGTACTGGACTGTTTGGGACGTTGAAAAGGCGGCGCTTGAAGTGCAGGATTATGAGGTTGCCATTGCCTACATAGCGCAAACAGGATTAAGGGATGTAATAGGTAAACATGAATTGGCCGAGCTGTTGCAGGAACGCGATAAGGTGACAGATTTACTGCAACGAATACTGGATGAGCATACCAACCCCTGGGGCATAACCTGCCAGAATGTGGGCATTAAAGATATTGTTATCCCTCAATTATTGGCCGATGCCATGAGCAAGGAAGCCCAGGCCGAAAGAGAACGCAGGGCAAGGGTAATACTGGGCACCGCCGAAGTTGAAATTGCCGAAAAATTCGCGGTAGCAAGTGAACAATACATCAATAACCCGGTGGCCTTACACCTAAGGGGGATGAACATGTTATTTGAAGGCCTGAAAGAAAAAGGATCGATGGTTATAGTGCCAAGCTCGGCATTGGATTCCATGAACCTGGGCGCAATGGGCGGGTTGATCTCTTTAGCAAAATCAAACGAGCCTAAACAGGAGGTGTAAACTTTCATAAAACCCGATGCCAGGTTAAGCCCACGGCTATTACCAACGCCGGGTTGGGCTTTGTGCTTTACAATAATATCGTGATTTGCACGCGGGCGCACGGGCCTGCGGCAGCGGGAAAAGTGCTTGCGGCGGCAGGGTGTTTAAAAAATGATTGCTGGTGCGGCCGGCTGTTTTAAATAATTAAAACAATTATTTGCAATTAATAATTAAAATCAAATTTGAAATTGTAGGTTACAGGCACACCATAACCATTCAGTCGTGTTTGCTGCTGGGTAACATAATCGATATTGCCCTCTGCGGCTATTACAAAATTAAAAACACTTGTATAATTATTAGTCTTGGGAAAATATGTGGTTGTAAATTTTGTTGTAGTTGGCAATTGTTTCATGTTGGCAAGCACCACGGCATCTAAACCTGTAACATTGGTTATTTTTGACATGACTATTGGGTTATACTTTAACGGATTTGCAGTATACGCACTTAACTGCCAATGACCTGTAACTGTATCGGCTGAAGGATTGCGGGCTGTTATGGCAGTGATTTGATTTTGGCTGTTGTATTCGTAAGTGAAAGTATTGTCGAGCGATGGATCGGACGAATAAATATAATCATGTAATCTTTTTACCATTTTGCCTCCCTGGTCATACTGGTAGGTATCTATAGCGTCTAACTGGTTGCCCGTCTTAAGGCGGATTTCGGTGGTTATAACTTTGCCATCGCTATTATAGGTATAGTTAGTAGTATTATAGCTGGTAGTTATCGATGTTAATTTATCATTGCTGTAGATATAGTTTTCGGTTGGCAGATCAAGGTCGGCGCGGTATGCTATGGCCTTTATCTGGTTTGTACTGTTGTAAGTAAATGTGTAAAATGCGCCGGTGTCGTGTCGGTATAAGTAACGTCGCCGGTAAGGGTAATGCTTTTAAGCAGCGTTTGCGATGTTGGCTGCACGTTAGGGCCATTGATTTTGTGACAGCTGGTAAATGCCGCAATACAGCTTGCAAGCGACAGAAGTAGGTACAGATAAGGTTTATGCATATACGCAAATATATTTCTTTTAAGTAAAAAAAGAACATGTCGAAATTTATCAGATTTTCGGTCGGCAACAATAATTTTACTTACTTGTTGATGATCACCACTCCTTTGGCAACGGAATTATGTGTATTTAATATCTTGATTACGCCGTTTTTCCAATAGCAGGCCTGGTAGGTACCGTCTGTGGCGTTTTTAGCGCCCGCTAAATAAACGTCGTTGCCATCGATAGTTATGGCCCTGGCATTGGCATTGGGCTCGATTATGGTTTGTACGCCGTTTTTCCATAATGCAACGCTTGGATATCCCTGTGTAACGCTGCCAACCATATAAATGTCTTTTCCGCTTATGGCCATTGAAAAGACACCGGAGTTATCGGTTGCCGAATAAATGAGTTTATTGTTTTTCAATAGTTTAACAACCAATCGGGCACCAGTACCGTTGTAGCCTTCGCCGGCAATGTATACATCGCCATTGCTAACAGCTATTGTTTCGGCAATTGCCAGCTCCGAAGATACCGCTGTGGTTATCACATTGTTTACCTGCAAAAAGGGCATCATGTTTACCAAAGCCAGTACGTAAACGTTGCCGCCATCTACGGCAATAGAGGGGCCGCCCTTACCCAGCAATTGGGTGTTTTTATAACATAGGTAACCATTGCCGGTATTCATGGTGGTGTACACATTAGTACCATCGTTAACCATGTCTCGCACAGTAAGGCCATTGCCTACATTAAGAGAATTGAATATACCATTTTTCCAGTAGCCTGCATGATCGTAATTTGTGCCACCAATGTAAATATCCTTGCCAATTGCCGTCATAGCCCACACGTCGCCAGCCAGCCTGTAATCTGTCGTATTAAGCTTTATTGGAAGGGTAAATTGTTGTCCGTCTTTCCAATACACTGCCCGGCGGTCATTGGGTGCTTTGGTAGAATCAAAAGTGCCTGAAACATAGACTATTTTATTAATGTCCTTAATAACCGTATTCCGCCCGGCGGATTTATGGCAGCCCGACAGCGCGGTAAGTGAAAAAATAGCAAAAACGAATGGAAATAACAGGCGTAAATAGGTTTTCAAATGCATGGTTTTGTGATAAGTTTTGCAACGAATATAATAATATTAACACTTAAATTTATATCATGAGTTATATAGTAATTGAAAGGCATGGTGGCCTGGAACATGCCATTATTGTAACAGACGTGGACGGCAACAACCGTGTGTTTGAAAGTCGCGAAGATGCTGAAGCCGAAGCAAGTGACTGCCAGGACGGATTAATTGTTGAAATATTATAGCCGAAATTGTTGAATGATGGCAGAATCTTGCTTCTCTCATGTCTTATTAACCGAGTCACAAGTCATCCGCCCGATGGGAGATCGCTCAAGACTTGCGCCAGGGGGGGATTCTCGTTAAGTAATTACCTCCAAAAACATTAATTTAGCCTAATAACTAACGCACTTAGCTATCAATTTTAAAATTATGGATACTTCGTTCACCTGTATGTGCTGTGGTAAACGTTACAAAGGGGTTCCGCTGTGTTTCGGTACCGATTTCCCATACCATTATTTCGCTATACCGGAAGATGAAATAGCTGCACGGGTAGAAATTACAGAAAGCTTATGCGTAATTGACGAAACTTATTTTTTTCATCGGGGAAGGATAACTATACCGATTATTGACCATGATGAGGATTTGATATTCAATGTATGGACAACAATTAGTCGGGAAAATTTCGAAATACGGAATACTATCTGGAATGATGCCGAAAGAATAAACCACCCGCCTTATTTCGGCTGGTTGCAAACCAGTATACCGGCCTACGGCGATACTATCAATATTAAGACCATGGTTCACGAAAATGAAGTTGGTCTAATCCCTAATGTAGAGGTAGAGCCGGAACATCCGATTGGACAAAATCAGCTAAACGGCATAACTTATCAAACCGCTCTCGAAAAGGTACAGCTTATTCTTAGCTCGCTTCATGTCGGGTAGTTGATGCCGTTACTTTGTAAGCATTTTTTGTTGCAATTAAACGCATGCAAATCGTGATGGAATTGCAAAACGCAAGGCTTGGCTGCGGCATTACTATAGCAATCCTCTTACGTCAAATTCCCCTCATCACCCCTTCACATAATGCAACCCCACGCATCCCGATTTAAAAACTTTGGTATCCACCAGTTTCCAGTTTAGTTTTTCCGGCAGCGGGAAATCTTCCATCAGTTTTTTTCCTTCGCCGATGATTACCGGGTGGATTACAATATGAATTTCGTCGACCAGGCCAAGCGCCATGAGTTGCGAACGCAGGCTTACGCCGCCGATGGAGATTTTTTTGCCTGGCTGTTGTTTCAGCGTTCGTATTTCTTCCTGAAGGTTGGTACGGAGGATCCGGGTGTTGCCTTCCACACTTTGGAGCGTGTTCGAGAAAACAATTTTATCAACGTCGACAACTGCCTGGGCAAACTTATTGCCCCCTGCCGTGCCCGACTGGTTTTTTGCCACTTCGGTCCAGTAAGGAACTATCAGTTCGTACATTTTACGTCCGTAAACCACCAGGTCTACATCCTGCGCCAGGTCGGCAAAATATTGGTGAAGTTCTTCATCGCCGTTAAATTTGGTATGGTCGTAGCAGCCGTCTATGCTGATATTGATGCCGAAAGTTACAGTTCTCATAGGCTTGGTTTTAGTTTTGATTGTCCCCGACTTGTTTTGCTGAATAAAGATCAAAAATAATACACGCCGTCCATTACCATGGGGGTTATCCGCGACAAAAAAAGGGCTTTTAAGTCAAAAGTCTTGAGTCGGAAGTCTGAAGTCATTTGCAGGTTTGTTGCAAAAGTCATGAATTTGGGGTTGGAAATAAAGATTAACCCCTAATAGTGGAAAACCGGTTTTCGTTTAAGGAGAAAAATAAAACACTGCTTAAAAAACTTTCAAGCCCTTTAGGGGCTGCGCCCTCACAATAGCATCCTGCAATTATAAACCAATTGAAAAACAGTACCATAAACCGGGCAGATGGGCGTAGCCTCGTTTGCTGCATCCGGTAATCAAACTTGTGATTTTTTAGGGATAAAAGGGAGTGAGGTGGCGGAAGCATATAGCATGTCGGCGACGACTCACCCCGGCTACGCTACGCTGGCCGACCCTCTCTCCGGCTTGCGCCGCAAAGAGGGTGCAGCTCGTTTTTTATTTTTTTACCCCTCTATGCGCGAAGCGGAGAGAGGGGTGACGGGCGTAGCCTCGTCGGGGTGAGTCGACTCGCTTAGGTTCAAAACGGTATTTTTAAACCCTTCACCTTTTACCCTTCACCTTTCCCAAAAAAAGTTTAAATTTCCTGTAACCAATTAAAATTACGGCGGTCTCCAATATATAACTAACGCAACCAGGCCTTTTTGAACGCATTAAGTGATAACACGATCATGCTCCGGGTAAAAGCCGGAGATCTGGATAGAATGGGGCTGCTGTTCCAAAGGCATTACCGTGCTTTATACGGCTTCCTGTTCCACATGACCTATCAGCGCGAGGCCAGCGAGGATATGGTTCAAACCGTGTTTTACAAAATGCTGCGGTACCGCGGCAGCTTTACGGGCGAAGGCGAGTTTGTGGCCTGGATGTACCAGATAGCCCGCAACGTATTAAAGGATAATGCCAAAAAAGGCAACAAACAAGGGATGCACCAGGATGTGGGCGAATTGGCCGACAGGCTGCCGGGAGGCACCAGCCCCGATGAGCACCTGGAAAAAAAGCAGGCCAATGCCGGGTTATACCGGGCTATGGAAAAGCTAAGCGACGATAACCGGGAAATACTAACGCTTAGCCGTTTCCAGGAGCTGAAATACCAGGAGATAGGGCAAATTTTAGGTATTACCGAGGGGGCTGCCAAAGTACGGGCCTTTAGGGCGATGCAAGAGTTAAAAGATATTTATGCCAAAATGGAACGTTAAACGGATGAAGATGAATTGTGCGAAATACGAAGAAAAATTTAGCGGCTATATGAGCAACCGGTTAACCGCTGCCGAACGTGAAGAGTTTGAAAAACACGTATCCGGTTGCCAAAACTGCCTGCAGGAGCTTGCCGGGATGCAACAGGTATGGGGTTTACTGGGCGACATACAGGTACCTGAACCCGGAGCCTACATGGAGCTGAAATTTAAAGCGATGCTTGACACCTACAAGGAGTCGGTTGAGGAGAAGAAAACGGCCTTTAGCGTTAAAGAACAAATTGCCCGCTTGTGGCAATGGCAGTCACGCTGGCCGCTGGCCTATAGCCTGGTTATTGTGCTGGTAAGTTTCGCCGCGGGGTACCTGGCTTTTAAAGGAAGCGCTGTCGGCAAACAGGACGAGCAAATGCGGGCCCTGAGTTCGCAGGTGCATGAGCTAAAACAAACTATGATGCTGGCAATGCTCGAAAATCCATCGGCATCTGAACGGATCAAAGCGGTAAGCTATACCAGCGAGATTAAACATGCCGATAAAGAGGTGATTGATGCTTTATTTGCCACCCTTAACAACGATCCGAATGTGAATGTACGCTTAACCACGCTTGATGCTTTAACCCAACTGGCCGCGCACCCGGAAGTGAGGCAGGGGCTGATAGCATCCATCGTTCAGCAGGATTCGCCGCTGCTGCAATCGGCCATTGCCGATGTGATGCTGAAGCTGCAGGAAAAAAAGTCGGTTAACTCGTTTAAAGAATTATTGAAACAAAAGGGCCTTAATCCTGGTGTAAAAGACAAAATCAAACAAACCATAACACAACTCATTTAAAAATAACAATTATGAAATCAATTTTAATTGCCGTTTTTTCGGCACTCGGGCTATGCCTTGCTCAAAACGCCGCGCAGGCACAGGAGTATAAAGAGCACATTACCAAACAATTCCAGGCAAATAAGGGTACGGTTGTCGTTTATAATATATGGGGTAGTATTAAAGTAGAAGGCTATAATGGCGATAAAGTGTTGATAGAAATTGACGAAACCATTAAAGGGGATACCAAAGAAGATGTAGACCAGGGGAAAAAGGAATTTAAACTGGGCTTTGATCAAAAAGCTGACAGCGTGATAGCCTACACCGCCGAACCTTATGATACCCGCCCGCGCAACAGGTGGGATAATGACGACCGCCATCACCGGGTCCATTATATTGTAAAACTGGATTATACACTAAAAATTCCGTTTAATATGAACCTTGCAGTTTCTACCGTGAACGACGGGCATATCACGGTTAAAGATGTGTACGGATCGTTAAAAGTAAACAACGTAAACGGCTCATTGGAGATTATTAACGCCAAAGGTACAACTGTTGCCCGTACCGTAAATGGCCCGGTAACCGTGAATTACCTGCTTGTGCCTCCCGGCGAATCATCATACCATACCATCAACGGGCAAATGAACATTACCTACCCGGCCAATCTATCTGCCGACCTCACCTTTAAAAGTATGAACGGCCAGTTTTTTACCGATTTCCCGGATGCCCAGGTAATGCCGAGCAAAGTGGTAAAAACCGAATCAAAAAGCGGGGCGGGCACTACCTATAAGCTTAGTTCAAACTCCGATGTGCGTATTGGCTCGGGCGGTAAACTATTCAAATTCGAAACCCTTAACGGGAATATTTATATCAAAAAACAACAATAATAAACGATACGATGAAAGCGATAAAATTTTTGACTGTATTTGCAGCAGCCCTTCTGATAACAGCCAGTTTGTGGGCGCAGGAACAATTAACGGTTCCGCTAAGCGATCCCGCTAAACCGTTTAAACTAAACGTAGGTTTGATAGATGGATCGATAACTGTGACAGGCTACGATGGCAAAAGCATCGTAATTGAAGGACAGCTGGACGAAAGGCGTAAGGAACGGGACAAAGAAAAAGAAAAAGCCGCCGGCATGCACCGCCTGAACAGCAGCGGTATGGACATCAGCGCCCGCGAAAATAATAACGAGGTAACGGTGCACAGCAGTGTGGGCAAGCATGTTAACCTGGTTATAAAAGTACCTAAAACCGCCGCCTCTTTTAAAATATCAACCGTAAATGGTGGCGATATTACAGGCAGCAACCTGGATGGGGAACTGGAGGTAAGCAACGTGAACGGCAGTATCAAGCTAACAGATATTTCGGGCTCGGTAGTAGCCACAACGGTAAACGGCCCGGTAATAGTTACCTTCAAGTCTATCGACCCCAAAGCAGCTATGGCATTTTCCACCTTAAATGGTAAGATAGATGTTACCTTCCCGGCCAGCTTTAAAGCTAATGTTAAACTTAAAGCGGATAAGGGCGATATTTTTACCGATTTTGATGTGGCAACAGATCAGCAGAAACCAAGCGTTACCCGCACCAATAAAAATGGCATGTACGGCCTGAAAGTTGACGAATGGGTATACGGAAAAATAGCCGGCGGCGGCCCTGAAGTAATGATGAAAACCACCTTTGGCGCTGTTTATATCAGGAAAGGGAAGTGATTTTGGGTGAGTGGTTGATTAGGTGAGTGGTTGATTAAGTTGATTGGGTTGGAGTAAGTTGATTGGGTTGATTATTATGTAAATGAATTCACTGATTAACACCATGGTCTTATTAACGCATCTCTGTCCTCTCTAACCTAATCAACTTACTCCACCTTAATCAACCACTCACCTAATCCAACCAAGATCCATTTTTGAAAACTACATAAAAACGGCCTGGCGTATTTTGCTTAAGAATAAATTTGGACTTCAGACTAAAGACTTTAAATCATTACAGTTTTAAACCCGGCGGGCTCTGCGGCAAACCACCTGTTAATCCATCCGAAAATTACATCGAGCAAGCCTTGTTTTTTTACAGGTTCGGTAATGGTTTTTTCGATCGGCAAATGGCTGTCTGGTGGTGTGTCTATTTCCTGCATTTCAACCAGGATACTTTCCCGAATGGCGGGGTCGCGGTTTACAATGTCGTCCAGTTCGGTAAGCTCGTTAAAGGTAGCCGTGCCGTTTTTTTGCCTTTTAATTAATATGTCGAAACGGTCTTGTAAAAACGTGCGCCGTTCCAGTTGTTTGTGGTGCTTCATGGTGCTTACCCTTAGTATTATTTGCTAAGCAAACTAAATGCCATGCTTTTAACTAATTGGTTATCAGTGATATATACTATTGTTGCGTATGCCTTCGTTCACTTTTGATACAGCCCATGTACGCTTTTGGGGCAGTGTTTACCCGTTTCCATTTTACGCTAATACTGTTACCGCTAATTTACGCCCCGTGCAATGCCTGCCTTATAAAAACTTGGTGTTGTACCCGCAATTTTGCGGAATGCCCTGCTAAAATAGTGCTGGTTGTTAAACCCGGCTTTAAAACAGGCATCGGCAATGCTGCAATACGGATTATGCAATAGCTGTTTGGCAAACTGTATCCGCTCTTTAATAATATAATCAACCGGCGAAATCCCCATTTCATGCTTAAATGCCCTGAAAAAGCTGGCCTTGCTCATATAGGCCATCTGGCTAAGGGCATCAATATTAAGCTTTTCGGTAAGGTGGTTTTTGATGTATTGTAAAATATAAGCAAAACGGTTTCCTGTTGATAATTGCTGTATATTATCCTGTACCTGGTGCAGGTTTTGCATCTGCATAATCCGGATTAAAAGTTCTTTCAGCGTTAAATTGGCCAGCACATCTTTAGTTAGTACATCACCGGTACTTATGCTGATGAGCTTATTGATAAGCTGGGCCAGCTCGTGGTTATTAAAAAAGTGAAACTGCTGGTAGTTCAGTTTCCATTGATCGTCGTCGGCACGGGGGTAATTCTCATTTAAAAAATCAAGGGTGCTTTTTATCTCATGGTGGTTAATGGCCAGGGCGGTGCATTGCGAGGGGTTAAGCTCGGATGCCTCGGGGAAATCGATAGTCATTGTAACATTTGGCGGCACTATCACGGTTTCGCCGGGCAGGTAATCAAAACCGGGTTTATCAAACAGGTGCATTACTTTTTTGCCGCGTAGCATGCTGGTAATTACCAGGTCATCAAAAGTAAGCGGAACCAGTTCGCTGCGCTGATAGGTTTCGTAAATATTTAATTCGCAGTGGTTTAACGTATATGCACGGCGATTTTCTACCAGCGTTTGCAACTCTCGTTTACCGCTGAGGGCAAACGGAGATACCAGGTTTCTCTCGTTCATAATTGGTTTATTATTAAATAAAATTAGGCATACTAATCGGTAGTTTATAATTCATTTTAAAATTGAAATTATAGTGCACCCAATTGAGAGTATAGTGCAAATGCCTGATACACCTGGCCGCTAACTTAGCCCAACCAATTAAAAAATAAAACCATCATGAGTTTAACCCAAAGACCATCCTTTAAGGATAAATACGACAATTTTATTGGCGGTAAGTTTGTTCCGCCCGTCAAAGGCGAATATTTTGACAACATATCGCCAATAGATGGCAAGGTTTTTACCAAAGCCGCGCGATCAACCAAAGAAGATATTGAAGCAGCCGTTGATGCCGCTACAGAAGCTTTTAAAACCTGGAGTAAAACCGCAGCAACTACCCGCAGTAACTTATTGCTTAAAATTGCGCAGATAATTGAAGATAACCTAAGCTACCTTGCTACGGTAGAAACCATTGACAACGGTAAAGCCATCCGCGAAACCATGGCTGCCGATTTGCCGCTGTGTGTTGACCACTTTCGTTATTTTGCAGGCGCCATCCGTGCCGAAGAAAGCAGCATATCTGAACATGATGAGTTTACTGTAAGTATTAACCTGCAGGAGCCGCTTGGCGTGGTTGGCCAGATTATTCCCTGGAACTTCCCATTATTAATGGCTACCTGGAAAATTGCCCCCGCATTGGCAGCGGGTTGTTGTGTGGTGGTAAAGCCTGCAGAGCAAACACCAACCAGTATTATGGTGCTTATGGAACTTATTGGCGATGTTTTGCCTCCGGGCGTATTAAACATTGTTACCGGTTTTGGCCCCGAAGCTGGTAAGCCGCTGGCTACCAATCCACGCATTAGCAAAGTTGCTTTTACCGGCGAAACCACAACCGGCAGGTTGATTATGCAATACGCCTCAGAAAATTTAATTCCTGTTACTATGGAGTTGGGCGGCAAATCGCCAAATATCTTTTTTGAGTCGGTGGGCGACGCCGATGACGAATTTTTTGATAAAGCGGTAGAAGGCGCTGTATTGTTTGCCTTAAACCAGGGCGAGGTTTGTACCTGCCCATCACGCATGCTGGTACACGAAAATATCTATGATAAATTTATAGAGCGCGTTATTGAACGTACAAAAGCTATAAAAATGGGCAGCCCGCTTGATTCTGAAACGATGATGGGTGCGCAGGCCTCTAATGATCAATACGAGAAAATCCTAAGCTACCTGGATATCGGCAAAAAGGAAGGGGCAGAAGTATTAGCCGGCGGTGACGCCCAAAAACTTCCTGATGAGCTGGGCGGCGGTTACTACATACAGCCAACCATCTTTAAAGGCCACAATAAGATGCGCATTTTCCAGGAAGAGATCTTCGGCCCGGTAGTATCGGTTACTACCTTTAAAACTACCGAAGAAGCCATTGAAATTGCCAATGATACCTTATATGGCCTTGGCGCCGGTGTGTGGACACGCGATGCCCACGAAATTTACCAGGTGCCCCGTGCTATACAGGCAGGCCGGGTTTGGGTTAACAATTATCATGCTTACCCCGCTCACGCGCCTTTTGGCGGCTACAAAAAATCGGGTTTTGGCCGGGAGAATCATAAGATGATGCTGAACTACTACAGGCAAACCAAAAATATGCTGATCTCCTATAATAAGAACAAACTGGGTTTCTTTTAACTCTGTAATGTTAAAGGCGACCGCGAAATGTTTGGGGTTTTGCGGTGCCTTTTATTTTGTAAATACATTGCTTTACAGATTAGTAAGAGCAGAGGGTGCGTGTGATTCCTTCCCTGGGGAAGGGGAGGTAGGGGTTAGATCAGGCGGTTAACCTCTGGATAGCTTATCGCTCGTAGAAACCCCTCCCTGCCTTTGCGCTCGTGTCCAACCGCACCCCTCCCCTTGGAGGGAACTTTTAAAAATAACCCCACCATGACCAAAAGAGTATCCATTACCCCCGAAGCCGAGAAAGTAATCGCCGAATTAAAATCCTGGTTTGGCGAGCTGATGTTTCACCAAAGCGGCGGCTGCTGCGATGGTTCGTCGCCCATGTGTTTTGAAAAGGGTGATTTTAAAATTGGTGGCAGCGATGTAAAGATAGGGGAGGTGGCAGGCAGCGAATTTTTCATGAGCATTGATCAGTTTGAATACTGGAAGCACACACACCTTACACTGGATGTTACCCCTGGCCGCGGCAGCAGTTTTTCTATCGAGATCCCCATGGGTATCAGGTTTATTATCCGATCCAGGCTGTTTACCGATGAAGAACTGGGCGATTTGGAGCCGGTTGAATATTTTGAATCTTAATCCGGCGTTTTACCGGCCATGGCAAACGCATCTAAATAGTTAAGGTCGATAAGTTGTTATTTAATAATAATTAAACGAAATAAACTTGTGGCATAGGACAGGCCCAGGGAAATCGCTTTTAAAACAGGAGGCACCTACGGAGCCAAAAACTATTACTTTTTTTACTATAATCGAGTAGGAAGCAAGGGAAATAATCCCTTGCTTCCTACTCGATTGTCTTTAATTTTAAAAGCGATTTCCCTGAGGGCAGGTCACTTTGGCACCTGTATTGGGCAACAACAGGTACAAATATTTGGAGGCGGCTAAATTGCACGATGCATCAGTTTAATGTTAACCTTGTAAAAATATAAAATATTGATTATTAGGTATTTATAAATATTATCTGAAATGTGTTAAGTTATGTTAACCCAATTAGATGCGTTTACCCTGTTTTACCGGCCTTCTGCCTATTGCGTTGTGTCCCGTTTTAATTAATAAGCGGCACCGGCGCCTTTACCAGTTTAGCATACTTGTCGTCAAGTGCGCTTACCGGCACAGTAACACTTAGCGCATTAATGGCAAAGTAATTTACTGATACATAATCGTACCCCTTAAACGGTCCGTAATGATCGCCTCCAGAATCTTTCAGGATAAAAAACAGTTTGCCGCCTTTGCTTTTGGCAATACCTACAATATGGATCAGGTGATCGTCCTGCGTTACCAGGGTTTCAAATAACTGTTGTCTTAGCGGAACGTTATACGCCATCTCTGCTGTATCGGCGTTGCCCACCCGGTAAAAACGTTTATCTTCAAACAGGGCATAGCCAGCTTTCCCGCAGTTCCAGCCGTTGTTGCTTACATCCATATCAACCACCAGCGACTGCCCTTTTTCAATTGTAGTTTTGGCAATGGCAATCAACTCGTCCAAGGGCACATTCAGGTAATTTTCGCGCAGCAAAAAGTTGTCGGGAATTTCCAGTGGAAAGTTTTCATAAAAAGGGTGATGCGTAAATGAGGTTATGGTGGCATATTCACGCCGGTTAAACTTTAACACCTGTTTTGCAAAACTAAGCGGAGTATATTCCTTCCCTTCCCAGGTAAATGTGGCCGGTGGGGTGCCTACAATATCATCATGTTTTTTAATAAAGCCGGTAAGCCAGTTGGCATCGATGGGTTTTGTTTTAAGTACCGAATCCAGGTAACTTTTCAGGATCTCGTCGGTTTGTTTGTTGCTTTTGTCTGAGAATTCGACGCCTTTTTTACGCGCATAAAATTCATTGGGGATGGCGCCATATTTTTCTATCCCGTACATGGCATCATGCGCCAGGCCGCCAGCCTCAAACAAGCTTGTGCCGTTTGACAGAATGTAACGTTTTGCCTTTTCAATGAACAGGTTACGCGATGTATATAACTCCGAAATATCGATATCTTTTTTGGCGTTCGCTATCTCTGCCGATTCGATCAGCGACGTAGTTGAAAACGACCAGCAGGTATTTGTTCCGCCCTGGTATTTTACCGTACCGGCTGTGATTTTTTTAATGATGACAGGTTGCTGCGCATAAGCATAACCAAAAGTTGCTGCAAATAACAGGGATAGGCAATGTTTTCTCATCTTAAATAATGGGGTAAACCACTAAAATAGTAATAAATTTTGATTGGTTGATTGGCCGGGGTGGATAATATCAGCCTTTGGCATTCTTTTTAATAACGTTCAATCGGCTTACGAGAGAAATTTATTTTAACCAGCAGCAGGCACCGGCAGGGTAAAATAAAAGCAAGTACCGTTTGCCGATTCATCATCATCTACACCAATGAAGCCGCCATGCCTGATGATAATTTCGGCGCTTAAAAATAAGCCGATGCCAAATCCCGGTATATTTTGTGGCGTTGATGTTGCCCGGTAAAATTTTTGAAACACCTTGTGATGTTCGCTTTTGGGCAGGCCTATGCCAAAATCTTTAACCTGTACTTTAACCTCTTTGTCGTTTGCCCCGATGTAAACCACGATATTGGTACAATCCGGCGAGTATTTAACAGCATTATTAACCAAATTGGTTAGTACCTGGGCAATACGGTACCTATCGGCAAATACCAGGTTTTTATCATTTGCGGCAGCCACCCGAATATTGTATTCGGGATTTATCAGCATAGCGTTGGCCGCAATTTCTTCGCCAAGGGCGTTTAAATCAAATGAGTCTTTAGCCAACCTGATCTGGTTGGATAAGTTGGCCGGATCGGCCATTTCATTCAGCAACCTGGTAATCCTTTCTACCGAGCCGAGGGCACGTTTGGCAACCTGGGTAATTTTTTCATCGCCTATGCCGGCAATAAACCTATCCAATAATTGCAAATAACCCTTAACTGCCGATAAGGGTGTTTTAAGTTCGTGCGTGGTTACATTAAAAAGCTCATCCCTTAAAAGCTCCAGGTCTTTCTTCTCCGTAATATCAACCATGGTGCCTATAATGTGGGAGGGAGCCGTCGCATCAAATAGTACCGTTCCCTTTGCATCAATCCAATGAATGGTATTATCAGCATGCCTTACCCTGTATTGCAGGCTATAAACTCCTGCGGCAGATTGGATAGCTTCAATAATTGCTTCGGGCATTAGCGGCCTGTCATCGGGCAGGATACAGTTTAGCAGCTTATCATAATCCAATGTTTCGTTTTCGCCGATGCCAATGTTGGTTTTACATTTGGAGGTGCAGTTAAGGGCGTAATTGCTGAGGTTAAGCTCCCAAAAACCTAATTGAACCTGGTCGAGCGCTATCTTCAGATGCTCCTGGGTTACCTTGATAGACGGCTCTTTATAGGCTAACATTGACGACATAATTGTTGCTTTGGTAATTGGATAAGGCCAACAAGTTAAGCAATAGCTTTTGTATTTAATGTAATTTGTTTAAGCGCCTGCATTTAGGGGCAGGCTAAAGCAAAAGCGGCTGCCTTTACCAGGCTCACTTTCAATAGTGAAGGTACCGTTATGTTTTTTAATGATCTCGGCCGCAATGTAAAGCCCCAAACCTACGCCCTGGTAAAGCATTGCTGTTTTGCTTACCCGGTAAAATCGCTGAAACAGCTGGTCTATGTCTTCTTTGGCTATTCCAATTCCAAAATCTTCCACAATGACCACTACCCAGCCCGCTATTATTTGGGCTTTAACCAATATTTTATCAGCCTCGGGCGAATATTTGATGGCATTATTCAGCAGGTTCACTATTACCTGTTCTATCCTGAACTGGTCGCCCAGGTATTTTATGTTGATGGAATTGTCCAGTAAAATCCTGTGCCTGTTCGCTGTTAGCTGTACATTGCCAATACTATGGGTAAGGGCATCGGTAAAATTAAATTCGGCGATATTTAAATCTATCAGTCCTGCATTTATACGGGTAACATCAAGCAAATCTTCAATTAGCCGCTCCAGGCGCTTAATGCTATGGTTGGCATTTAAAATGAAAGCATAGGTTTTGCCGGCCTTATCGGCTGTTTTTTCCAGTAACTGGTTAATGGCCTTAATATTGGTTAGCGGGGTTTTAAATTCATGGCTTACCATATTAAAAAACTCATCTTTTTTGGCTTCGGCGGCGGCGCGTCGTTCTTTTTCCTGCTTTTGTACCTGTAATTCCCTGTTGGCTATAATCAGCTCGGCGGCACGTTTGCCTTTTTCTTCATCCTGGAAGTCGAGTTCTTTAAGCGCGGCCACCAGTTCCGCGGCACGTTTTTCCTTTTCTTCGTCCTGTAAATCAAGTTCAGTGTTGGCAATAATCAGTTCGGCGGCACGCTTGCCTTTTTCTTTGTTTTGATAAACAAGCTCTTTGTTGGCTATAATTAGTTCATTTGCCCGTTTTTCTTTTTCCAGGTTTTGATAAATCAGCTCTTTATTGGCTATAATTAATTCGTTGGCCCGTTTTTCTTTTTCCAGGTTTTGATAAATCAGTTCGGTATTGGCTATAATTAATTCAGCGGCCCGCTTCTCTTTTTCCTGATTTTGAAAAAGCAGTTCAGTATTGGCCAGTATCAACTCTGCAGCCCGTTTCTCTTTTTCCTCATTCTGAAAACTGAGCCGGGCATAGGCAATTACCAGTTCGGCGGCACGTTTTTCTTTTTCTTCGTTCTGTAAATCAAGCTCTTTGTTAGCTATAAGCAACTCCTCGGCGCGCTTCCTTTTTTCAATATTCTGAAAATCAAGTTCTATGTTGGCAATGATCAGTTCGGCAGCCCGTTTTCCTTTGTCCTGATTTTGCAATTCAAGTTCAATGAGGGCCTGGTTTAAATCTGCAGCGAGTTTTTCGTTTTCCTGGTGTTGGATTAACAGTTCCTGGTTGACAACAATTAATTGTTCCGATAGCTTCCTTATTTCCATATCACGGGCCGATAGTGCCATTGTTTGAATGAGATACCATCGCCGTCCGGACAGGTAGATATTTGTAAAATATAGTAAGCTGATTTTGAGTTGCTAAGCCTAAAAAAACCGGATTAATACAATACTACGGATAAAAGCCCGGATTGTTTGTAGAAAAGGCAATATGGCGGGTTAAAATTATATGGCGGGATATAGCTCCGTTATCTAACAGATAAATGCCTTGCAGGTGTATAAACATACAGCATCGGTCGCTGGCAACATCCAAAGAAAGAACACAACATTAAAATCTAAGCGGATTTAGTAGTTTACCGTAAAAATGTGACAAATACCCGGTTGGTATTTTTATCAATAATTTGAAATACAATACCGGCCTGGTGATATTCCAATACGCGTTTTACAATACCTAAACCAATGCCACTGCCCGGCGTATGACCAACGTTGCTGCCACGGTAAAAAGCATTGAACAACGTGCTGGTATCATCTATTTCGGGGGCCTGGCCGGTATTTGTAATAACCAGGTAAACCCGATTCTCGTCTTGTTGGATGACGCACTCGGGGAAGTGATTATCCGAGTATAGGTAAGCGTTTTTAAAAAGGTTTAACAACGCAATTTTAAGCAGTGTCTCGTCACCTGATATTTCCGGTTCGGCATTGTTTGCAGTATTGTTTTCAATTTCAAACTTCAATTTAAAGTCGGGATACGCTTTTGTTAGCTGCGTTACCGTATTAAATACCAGTTCATCCAGCCTTAATTTTACAAATGAAAAATTATGCTCGCTGCTATTAATATCGGCAAGTGCCACCAGCGAGCTTATGATTTCTGAAAGCTGGAAAGTATCATCAAAAATACGCGAGACGTTTAATTTAACATCCGCATTCAAATCGTCCCGGTGAAGTAAATTTTCTAACTGTGCGGCTATGCGGGCAACCGGCGTACGCAGCTCATGCGAGGCATTGCCGGTAAATTCTTTTTGGCGGTTATAGGCATTATCAATACGATCCATCATTTGGTTAAATGAATTGGCAAGCGCATTTACTTCGTCCTGGCGTTTATCCTGGGCCAGCCTTATCTTTAAATTGCTATCTGTTATCTCCTGTATCTTTTTCCTAAAATCGTCCAATGGTTTCAAAGCTCGTTTACTCAAGCTAAAGGATAGTATCCAAACAATAGCGGTTCCTATAGTAAACGCACCCAGCAGCAGGTATTTTAAATAGTTTAGCTTGTTATCGTAAGTGTCTTCGGCCGATACCAATACGTAATAGCCTTTATTATCAAACGTATAGTATAAGCCCAATACATCATAGTCGCCTATTTTCTTAAATACCTGGTGTTTTGTTTTTATCTGCCCCAGATCTTCTTTTGCCCAATTGATTGAAAGCGTGTCGTTACTTTTGTAAATGAGCTTTTTATTTTCGTTGTAAATCTGTGTGTTTTCATTATAAAGATTATTGATGCTATTGCTATCAATAATCCTTTGCATTTTATAGTCTATCTCTTTTACCTCAATAAGCAGCTTTGCTGTAGTTTGGGCTTTTTCGGCCAACAAGGCGGCAAACTCTTCCTGCCTGAAATGTGCAAACAACAAATAAACGGTAATGGTAACGGTAGCCAGGAGCACCGAGAAAAGGCAGCTGAAAATAAATGAAAAACGTTGTTTTAAATTCATTTGAGGTAATAACCAAACCCGGCCCGGGTATGTACTAAAGGCCTTTTGTAGCCCTTATCTATTTTGTTACGCAGGTAATTTATATAAACCTCGATGGTATTGGTTCCGGTTTCAAAATTAATATCCCATACTTTGGCTGCAATAGTTTGTTTAGATACCGGTTTTCCATCTTCTAAAGCAAGCAATTCAATTAGCTTGTACTCTTTAGGTGTAAGGGCAATTTCTTTGCCTGCCCTGGTTACTTTCATTTCGCCGGTAAAAATAACCAGGTCATCAATAGTAATTACCTGCTTGTTATCTTCCGCCGCCTGGTAGCTTCTTCGTAAAAGGGCGTTGATACGTGCCAATAATTCTTCCAGGTGAAATGGTTTTACCAGGTAATCATCGGCCCCCGATTCAAAGGCGATAAGTTTATTCTCCACATCACTATAGGCCGTCAGCATCAAAATGGGCTTCGATTTATCTGTAAGCCTTATTTTTTTACAAACTTCAATACCGTTAAGCATAGGTACGTTAACATCTAATATATATAATTCGTAGCTTTCAATTTGAAGGTTTTTAAAAAACAACGCGCCATCATATACAATATCGCAAAAAAGGGCACGCCCATTCAAAAAAATCTTTATCTCGTTAGCCATTTTATAATCGTCTTCCAACAACAGAATTTTGTACATCATGTATAACGAAGAGAAATGTGTAAAATATAATTTCTAATTAGATATCTGCGAAAAAACCAATATACAAATAAAGCTTCGGTTGATTATTCCGAAGCTTTAAGTTGTATCATTTTATTTCCCTAAATAAAAGACCCAAAACAAGACATATATCGAGATATAGCTTATCCTAATTCCAGGCTTAGCTTGCCTTCTGCTGTAGACGCGGCTTTTTTTGTCTCTTCAGCGTGTTCAAAGTTCATATTAACGCTGATGATTAAAAAGTAAGCCATGCTTAATACCAGCGAAAGTAAAACGCTTACCAAAATAGCCACCTTGGCTATATCCTGGAAGGCCTCTGTTTTAAACGCAAGCATAGTAGTGAATATAGACATGGTGAAACCGATGCCTGCCAATGTGCCCATGCCAAAAACCTGTTTCCATTTTACGTGGTTTGGCAAACTGGCAACCTTACAGGCAACCAGTACACGGCTGAATAGGAAAATGCCGATAGGCTTGCCTATAACCAAGCCGAATATAATGCCCAGGCCTACCGTAGTGCCCATTGAGCTAACAATATGGTCTGGCAGCAATATGGCGGTATTGGCCAATGCAAACAATGGAATAATAAGGAAGTTGACCCAACGGTGAATGGCTTTTTCAATTTGCGGCAATATGTGTACCGGCGTAGCAAAAGCTACCAAAACACCTACAATGCTCGACTCGACCCCCGAGTTAAAAAAGGCGTACCACAGGCCAAGTGACAATAGTATTTGCACGGCGCCAAATTTTACCTTGAAATAGTTTACAGCAAAAAGGGCGGCATAAAGCACAGCGCCAATGCCCAGGAAAAGCCAATTGATATGGCCGCCGTAAAAAAGTGCAATAACTACAATAGCGCCCAGGTCGTCAATAATGGCAAGGGCCATTAATAGTATTTTTAAACCAACAGGGATGCGTTTGCCCAGTAAAGAGGCTATACCAACGGAAAAAGCTATGTCGGTAGCTGTTGGTATTCCCCAACCGTGCATGTAGCTGGTGTGTAAATTAAAGGCAACAAATATTAAAGCAGGCACTGTCATACCGCCCAGGGCCGCGCCAAACGGAAGCACCGCTTTTTTAAACGATGATAATTCGCCGCTTACCAGTTCGCGCTTAATTTCCATACCGGCCATTAAAAAGAAAAAAGCCATCAGGAAATTATTAATCCAACTTAAAAAAGTTTCGGGTAATGGGATTGATGAAATAGGTGTAAGCTGACCATTCCAAAACTGTTTATAGCTATGGGCGAAGCCTGAATTTGCCAGCACCATAGATATTAAAGTACATGCAATTAACATTAAGCCGGTAAAACGGCTGTCGTTAATGAGTATCCTTAACGGATTAATGGCTTTTAACAATACCCTTTTCATATTCTTTTCCCTTTCCTTTTTTAAATAAGAAATTACCTGCCTCTCGCAGGCAGGTAATTCAACTTTCAAACTAAATTAATCGACGTAGCCCAAAACGCCCATTTCTGGTACGTCCAATCCGGCAACTTCGTCTTCCGCTTTAACCCTTATCGGGGTTATTTTATTTGATATCTTAAAGAAGGTGTACATCACAACAAAAGTGAATACAAAACATACAAGCACGCCTAAGCACTGTGCAGCCAGCTGGCTGCCATCACCATAAAATAAACCTTTAACAGCGCCGGGTACACCATTCCAGCCATCGCCGTATGAGCCATCGGCAAACAGGCCTAATGAAATTACACCCCATGCGCCGTTTACACCGTGTACAGCAAATGCGCCAACCGGATCGTCAATCCTGAATTTATTATCCATTAAATAGATGGTTAAAACAACCAGGCCGCCTGCAATAGCACCTATAATTACCGACGATATGGAGTTTACAAACGCGCAGGGAGCGGTTATGGCAACCAAGCCTGCCAACAGACCATTAGCCAGCATGCCCGGATCTGGTTTCTTTTTTTGCATATAAAGAATTAACAGTACCGATAAAGTACCTGCAGTACCTGCCATCATGGTATTTACGGCAACTATCGCAATACGGAAATCGCCGCCTGCCAAGGTTGAGCCAGGGTTAAAACCAAACCAGCCTAAAGCAAGAATAAAAGTACCTAACAAGGCCATAGGGATATTGTGGCCCGGAATAGTATTGGCTGTGCCATCGGCATTAAATTTGCCAATACGGGGGCCTATAATAATGGCGCCTGCAAGTGCAGCCACACCGCCTACAAGGTGAACAACGGATGAGCCGGCAAAATCAACCACACCATGACCTAAACCAAAATTGGCGCCTAACTGCGACAGCCAGCCGCCGCCCCAAACCCAGTTGCCATATATTGGGTATACAAACATGGAGATGAATAAACCGAAGATAAGGAACGATTTAAACGACCATCTTTCGGCCATGGAGCCGGTTGGGATGGTTGCTGTAGTATCCATAAACACCATCTGGAACAAAAACAGGGTGAAAACACCCACATCATACACCTTACTGTTCAGAAAAAAACCAACAGAGCCGGCAATGCCAAAATCATGGCCGAACATGTGTACAACAACCTCGTGGCTAACAACACCGGGTGCGCCACCTAAGGTTGCCGCGTTTAAAGCGCCACCAAACATAAACGCAAAACCGCATACCCAGAAACCGAACATACCAAGCGCATAAACCAAGAAGTTCATGCCCATGGTGTGGGCCACGTTTTTCTTTTGGGTAAAACCGGTTTCAACCAAAGCAAAACCAGCCTGCATAAACATTACCAGGAAACCTGCAATAAGCGTCCACATAATGTTAATGGCAATTTTGTTGTGACCAACAGCATCGCCTACTTCGGTGGCGGTTGGCGCACCGGCCTTGGCTGCGGTAACATCGCTGATGGTGCCGGTTTTGGCACCGGTAGCATCCTGTGCAAAAGAGCGAACAGGCTCAATTAAAACAAAAGCAATAAGTAAAATCATACCTAAAACCAGGTACGTGGGGATTTTTTTGTGTAGAATTTTAATTTTCATTGTTAATAGGGTTTGTTTGGGTTAAAGTATGTTATGTTTTAAGCTTTTTTTAATTTTTAACTGAGTTAAGCTAAAATTACACAATCAAACTGCAAGAAAACCTTAGAAAAACCTTAGAATTTAATTAATGGCCAGTTTTAGATGCTGTTATAGATAAATTTATACTGAAAATGATGATTTTTTTAATTGTTTTATGTTTTTTATAAAGTAAAAATCGACATAAATCAAAAATCTTCAAAAAAAATATACAATTGTTATTCAAGTTTATGTCTAATTAGAAAATTTTAACCATAAATACCTTTATATGTTAGTAGTTATATTGAAAATTGCAGTATTTATGTGTTTTTTGGCCCTGCCACTTGTTTCATTTAAAAAGAAAAGCAATAAAAAGTATTCAAAACCATCGGCAGAGGCCCGTTCCAGTTATGTGGTTACCGAAGATGGCGACCTGGAATTGATGAAGTATGACAGGAAGGAATTATAATAAACCTATTTCAAAAAACTATTTGACAGGCAGGAAGTCATTTTAAATTTGGTGCACTTCCCCAGCGGAAACTATACAAAACGTTTCATTCTGGTCATCTGTGCTACCGTGGCATCCCCGGTACCAGGGCAAAAATATATATGTCCGCTGCTGCCCTCTAACAATATCATAACAATTTAATAAAACGGTGTACGCTGGGCTACCATTTAGCCCGCCTATATTTGGCGCTGAAATAATCGCTATATTGTTTTATAATCGTTGTGCTACAATCAGATGAAAAAACAATAGCCGAAACCAGTTATGCATCAATATAATTATTCATATTGCCCGGCAGGCAATCGTTCGGTATGTAAAACCAGATAACAGGAATAAAAATCACTAAAAGATAAAAATAGAATAACATGATAAAAATGGTTGTTTTTGATATGGCCGGTACTACCGTTGACGAGGATAACGTGGTATATAAAACGCTGCGGACAGCTATAAACGAGGCCGGCTATAACTTTAGCCTTGATGAGGTATTAGCGCAGGGCGCAGGTAAAGAAAAACGGCAGGCAATAAAAAGCATATTACAGGTTTATGCAGGCATTGATGATGATACCCTTGCCGATAGCATCTACGCCAACTTTATTGTACAACTGGCCGATGCTTATGCTACGCTGGAAGTATTGCCGCAGCCCAACGCAACAGATTTATTTGGCGCTTTAGCCGAAAGGGATATTATTGTAGTTTTAAATACAGGTTACAACCGTGAAACTGCCGAATCATTGGTTAATAAATTAGGCTGGGAAGAAGGTGTAGAGTTTGACCTCCTGGTTACCGCTACCGATGTAGATAAAAATCGCCCCAACCCGGATATGATCCTGTTTGCCATGAAGCATTTTGGCATAGCTGATGGCGCAGAAGTAGCAAAAGTCGGCGATTCGATTATTGATATTGAAGAAGGTCGCAACGCGGGCTGCTTACTAAATGTTGGTATTACTACGGGTGCGCATACTTTGGAGCAACTGCAATCGGCCAACCCCGAGGGGATTATTGATGATTTATTGGAATTGTTGCCATTGGTGGATGCGGCTGAATAAAAATTTTGTTTCCTGAAAACGGAGGCTATCCCGAATTTCCTGAAGCGTCGGCTAATGCAAAAAGAGGAGAAAATCTTGAACGTCTTGCATGTTTAAAACATCGTTTTTACGCAGGATGTTCAGGATTTCGTTTTTCAAATACCGTCAGATACCTGCACCTTTCAACAAAGTATTTTGATCTTTTCAGCAAAGCCCCGCCTCCATGTTCTCCCGATATTTGTATCAACAAACAAATAAAAAGAGACATGGAAAAAATATGGTTTATAACAGGCAGCTCCCGTGGATTGGGACGTAGCCTCACAACAGCAGTATTAGCCAAAGGCGATAAAGTAGCAGCAACAGCCCGCAACCCGCAGCAGTTGAAAGATCTTGTTGAAGAATATGCCGATCAAATTTTACCCCTTCAACTTGATGTGACCAGTCAGCAACAAATTAACAGGGCTATTGAAAATGCGATACAGCATTTTGGCCGTATAGATGTATTGGTAAATAACGCCGGTTTCGGCATCACCGGCGCCGCCGAAGCTTATACGGATGAGCAGGTACGTAATCAGTTAGATACAAACCTGTGGGCGCCGATAGCAATTACACGAGCAGTATTACCTTATATGCGAAAACAAGGCTCGGGGCATATTTTGCAAATCAGCTCAATTGGCGGCAGGGTAGGTAGCGGCGGTATCACCATTTACCAGGCAGCAAAGTTTGGCCTGAGCGGTTTTAGCGAAGGCCTGGCACAGGAAGTGGCCCCATTGGGTATCAAAGTAATTGTAATTGAACCGGGCGGTTTCCGTACAGATTGGGCCGGCGACTCAATGACCTATGCCAAATCAATTGAGGGATATGAGACTACTGTTGGCAAAAGGGAAAACTTTTTCAAAAGCGGCGATTTTAAACCTGTTGGCGATCCTAATAAGGCGGCCAAAGTAATGATTGATATAGTTGATCATCCGCAGCCGCCACTGCATTTGATATTGGGCAGCGAAGGCCTTGCCATTGTGAAGGCGTCAGATACAGCAAAAATGGCCGAACTGGAAAAATGGACACCGGTAAGTATATCGACCGATCATGACGATGCCCCTGATTTTTTTGAAACAGAGCAGGGAAAAGCATACCTGAATTTAAAGAAATAATAACGCGTAATAGCGAGGCAGGCCTATGTTGACTGCCCCGCTATTAATTTTGTAAATTTGATTGCTATGCTTAAACAGGATAAAGAACCCATTTTACAGCAAATAAAGCATTCGTGCTATATTACCAGGAACAGGGAAGGCGAGCAGTTTGTGCCCGAACATGTTTTTAGCTACCAGATTGCCGGCTCTATCCAGATAAATGATGGTATTAAAACTTATCATGTTAACGAGGGCGATTTCAGGCTGAGCAAACGAAATCAACTCATCAAATTTATAAAATCGCCACCGCCCAACGGCGAGTATCGGGCTTTATCTATCTATCTTGACCAGGAAACGCTGCGAAATTTTAGCATGGAATATGGCCTTAAGTCAGAAAGGCATGATTCCGGTGGGGCGCCTTTTATCGCCTTGAAGCCAAACCCCTTATATAAAAGCTTCATGGATTCGCTGATACCGTATCAGCAAAGCGGGCTTGTCATCAGCAACGAGTTGCAGCGTTTAAAACTACGTGAAGCTATTTTGATATTACTACAGGCCAATCCCGGGCTTAAGGATGTGCTGTTTGATTTCAGCGAACCGGGTAAAATAGACCTGGAGAGCTTTATGAATAAAAACTACCAGTTTAATGTGGAGCTAAAGCGCTTTGCTTACCTCACCGGCCGTAGTTTGGCCACCTTTAAACGCGATTTTGAAAAAACATTTCATACTACCCCCGGCAGGTGGTTACAGCAACGCAGGTTAAAGCAGGCGCATTACTTAATTAAACAAAAGAAGCAGGCCCCATCCGAAATATATCTTGAGCTGGGTTTTGAAGATCTTTCGCATTTTTCATTCGCCTTTAAAAAGGCTTTTGGCGTAGCGCCATCAAAAGTTTAATGCAGGTTAGTTAATAAAACACCCACAGCGATAATCAATTTGCGCCGAGTTGTTTAAATAAAATAAAAAACTCTTTTTATAACGTAACCATTGCGTTTTACCTCACGTACAAAAGGGTGTAAAGGTTAGTTATTTATTGGTTTGAATTTTTGTTTAGAAACTCCCGGGTTGCGAACCGGGAGTTTTTTTTATGTGCCTGAGTGCAAATACAGCCTTAAATATTAACACCACCAGATACCTCGATGCGTTGCGCGTTAACCCAGCGTGCGTCTTCTGTACATAAAAATGCTACTACGCCGCCAATATCATCCGGCACGCCAACACGGCCAAGAGCAGTGAGGCCGGCTATCATTTTGTTTAACTGTTCGTTATCACGTACCACGCCGCCGCCAAAATCAGTTTCTATCGCGCCGGGCGCTACCGTATTTACGGTAATACCACGTGAGCCTAATTCTTTAGCCTGGTAGCGGGTTAACACTTCAATGGCGCCTTTCATGGCGGCATAAGCTGCATACCCGGGGTTGCTGAAGCGGGCCAATCCGCTCGATAGGTTAATGATACGGCCACCATCGTTAATTAATGGCAACGCTTTTTGGGTTAAAAAGAAAACCCCTTTAAGGTGAATGTTAACCAGCAAATCAAAATCTTCTTCTTTGGTATCGGCAAAGGGCGCATGTACGCCAATTCCGGCATTGTTAATTAAAAAATCAAATTTATTTGTGCTAAAGGTATCGTTCAAAACTGTTTTTAGCTGTTCAAAAAAGCCATCGAAGCTTTTAACTTCGCCGGTATCCAATTTTAAGGCTGCTGCTTTAAGGCCGGCCTTTTCAATTTCGGCTACTACTGCCTGGGCTTCATCCTGTTTGCTATGATAGGTAAGTACCACGTTGATGCCTTTTTTGGCAAGGGCAAGGGCCATGTTTTTACCCAGGCCGCGGCTGCCGCCTGTAACAAGGGCTATTTTATTTGTTGGTTCCATTTGTGTGTTTTAATTTGATAGCACAAAGGTAACATGCCAAATAGCTGGCGGTTTGCGCAAATCAATCCAAAGTTTACCAAAATCAAATCTAATTGGTTCATTGGTTCACTGGTTCATTAGTTTATTGGTGGTTGGCGGCTAATTAGCGCGATTGAAACAGTTAGTGAGGTGTTTTATTTATGGGCAATTTATATTCAGCTAATCCGGTAATCAACCATGCAACCAATGAACTAATGAACCAGTGAACTAATGAACAAATTACTACCTTTGTCAAATAATATGAAGTTTATTTATCAAACCTGGTGGAAGGTAATAACCGTAATTGTGATCATTTACACACTTATTGCGGGCTTATTGCTTGGCGTGCCAACCATGCCCATCCTGCACGAAACTATCCGTAATACTTATTTTCACGTTCCTATGTGGATGGCGATGTTTGCCGTGTTTACCATATCGGTTTACTACAGCATCAAATATCTGCAAACGGGTAAAGAGGAGTACGACCTGATAGCCGTGGAAAGTGCCAATACAGGCCTTTTCTTTTTTGTTATCGGGCTTATAACCGGCATGCTTTGGGCCCGGTACACCTGGGGTGCTTTCTGGAGTAATGATCCTAAGCAAAATAGTGCGGCCATAGCGTTCCTGTTGTACTGTGCTTACTCGGTTCTGCGTAATTCTATTGATGAGGAACAAAAGCGGGCCAAAATTTCGGCCATTTATAACATCTTCGCCTTCCCGATCATGATTGTGCTTATTATGGTGCTGCCCAGGATGACCGATTCATTGCACCCGGGCAATGGTGGTAACCCTGCTTTTGGCAAGCTGGATATGGATAACCGTATGCGTATTGTGCTGTACCCGGCGTTTATTGCCTGGAGCGCTATGGGCGTGTGGATAGCATCGGTACGTTACCGCATCCGTTTAATTGAATATAAAAAGAACCAAATAAATTAATGAAAAAGTTAACATTAATGTTAATGTTGTTGCTGAGCTTTGCTACAGCTTTTGCACAACAGAATGGTCCGGTTGAAATGGCCGATGTTTTGCGCAGTTCAGGGAAAATATACGTTGTAGTGGGTACTATCGTGATCGTTTTTTTAGGC